>Ga0070730_10000200_pt1 | contig 76728 bp, 85 predicted proteins | sample Coa_R1_3_FD_66447 | JGI IMG/M metagenome (GOLD analysis project Ga0070730, IMG submission 66447) | Surface soil microbial communities from Centralia Pennsylvania, which are recovering from an underground coalmine fire - Coalmine... | ecosystem: Environmental > Terrestrial > Soil > Unclassified ... | reverse complement strand
TCGGCCAGCAGGAGCGAGGAGTTGAAGATGTTCAGCCCCTTGTTCTCCATGGCCCCGAAGTTGAAGTCGCGGACCGCGACGATCATGAAGAGGTCGAGGTCGTACTCCAGGCCGAAGGTCGCCTCGTCCCACTTCATCGCGCGCTTCAGCGCGTCCATGGCGTAGGCGGCGCGGGGCGCCATGCCGGGGTCGACGTAGATTCTGAGGTCGACCGTGCGGCCGGTCATGGTGACCAGCTTGTCCTCCAGCACGTCGAGCTCGCCGGCCACCAGGGCGAACAGGTAGCAGGGCTTGGGGAAGGGGTCGTTCCAGACCGCGTAGTGGCGCCCGCCCGGAAGCGGGCCGTTCTCCATCAGGTTGCCGTTGGCGAGCAGGCGTTGGAACGCCTTGTCCGCCTCGACCCGCACCGTGAAGCGCGAGAGCACGTCGGGCCGGTCCGGCCAGAAGGTGATCTTGCGGAAGCCCTCGGCCTCGCACTGGGTGCAGAAGCGGCCGGCCGACATGTAGAGGCCGTCCAGCGCCTTGTTGGCTTCGGGGTCGATCTCGACCTCGGTCTCCAGGGTGAAGGCGTCCGGCGCGCCTGGGATGATCAGGAATTCGCCGTCGATGGTCCGCTCGTTTTCGGCGAGCGCGCGGCCGTCGATGGCCACCGAAATGGCTTTCAGCCGCTCGCCGTTGAACTTGAGCGGCTCGGCGTGATCGCCGTTGCGGCGCACCTGCAGCTTCGCCTTCACACGCGTCGCGTTGGGCAACAGGGCGAAGGTGAGATGGACCTCGTCGATGAGGAAGGCGGGCGGCTGGTAGTCGGCGAGGCGGATGGCCTGAGGCGTATCTGTGCGCATGGTTGCATCTATCCCCGGCCCTGTGGCGGCGCCAAGGCGCTACCGGGCGAGTTTCACCCCTCGCGCGCGGGTTTGGGGCAAGGATGCTCGTCCCAACGCCCGTCCTGCTCGCGCACCAGCATGTAGCAGTCGATGCGCAGCTCGATCGCCTCGGCGGTGAGCGTGCGGGCCATGTCCATGGCGTGGGCGCGATAGGCGTAGGAGCCGATCTCGGCGGCGTTGCGCAACACCACCCACTTGTTGTCCCGCCATGCGACGATGATCTGCATGGCCGTCGGTCTGTCGACTTCCATGGGGCGCCCAACCTGCCAGCGGAGCGCCTTGTTCCTTTGAGCTTTTTCCGAAACGCGTCTGGTACCTGACAGACGTCGCCGGCAAAGCCCGTAAAACGGAGGCTCGCCGGGGGGCGTGCGCGTGAAGTCGTATCGTATCTACATCGTCGATCCGGATGGCCGGCTGCAGCTTGGCCAGGCGTTCGAGGCCGTCGACGACAAGGCGGCCGGCGCGCAGGCGCAGGCCGCCGCGCGGCGGGGCCGCGACGCCGAGCTCTGGGAGGGCGGCCGCCTGGTCGGGCGTGTGTCCAAGGACGGAGTCTTCACGGCAGGCGGCTGACGCCGGGTCATGCTTTTCAGCGTCTCCACGAGGCGTATGTTGACGTGCAAGTAAACCTCGCAGGGCCGGGTCAACCGGCGGGATGGCGCACGTGAACTTCGATTTTTCCGACGACCAGAAATTCCTGAAGGGCGAGGCGCGGAAGTTCCTCGAGGCCAACTGCACGACCGCCCGGGTGCGCGGCGTGCTGGATGACGCCGGCAAGGCGTATGACGAGGCTCTGTGGAAGGCGGTCGCCGAGCAGGGCTGGCTGGGCGCGGCGATCCCCGAGGCCTACGGCGGCCTGGGCCTGGGCCATCTCGAGCTCTGTGCGATCGCCGAGGAGCTGGGGCGCGCCGTGGCGCCGATCCCGTTTGCCTCCACGGTCTATTTCGTCGCCGAGGCGGTGATGCTGGCGGGCGACGAGGAGCAGAAGGCCTGGCTGCTGCCCAAGGTCGCCGCCGGCGAGATCATCGGCTGCATGGCGACCTCCGAAGGGCCGGGGCCCGCCACGGCGGCGAGCCTGAAGACCACGGTCACCGACGGCAAGCTCTCGGGCGTGAAGCTGCCGGTCACCGACGGCGACATCGCCAATGTGGCCCTGGTGCTGGCCAAGGAGAACGGCAAGCCCGGCCTCTACAGCGTCTATCTGGACGGCGAGGGCGTCACCCGCGAGGTGCTGCAGACGCTCGACCCGAGCCGCGATGCGGCCAAGCTCACCTTCAAGAACGCCCCGGCCATTCGTTTGGGTGAGGCGGGCGCCGGGATGGAGATCGTCGAGCAGGTGTTCGACCGCGCCGCGATCCTGCTGGCCTTCGAACAGTGCGGCGGCGCCGACAGGTGCCTGGAGATGGCCAAGGCCTATGCGCTGGAGCGCTACGCGTTTGGGCGGGTGATCGCGTCGTACCAGGCGATCAAGCACAAGCTGGCCGACATGTACGTCAAGAACGAGCTGGCGCGGTCGAACGCCTACTATGGCGCCTGGGCCCTCAACACGAACGCAGCGGAGACGCCCCTGGCCGCCAGCGCCGCGCGGATCGCCGCCAGCGAGGCCTTCTGGTTCGCGGCCAAGGAAAACATCCAGACCCACGGCGGGATCGGCTTCACCTGGGAGATGGACTGCCACCTCTACTACCGCCGGTCGCGGCAGCTGGGCCTGGTGGCCGGCGCGCCCCGGGTCTGGAAGGAGCGGCTGGTCAGCCACCTCGAAAGAAGGAACGCGGCCTGATGGACTTCAACGACACCCCCGAAGAAGCCGCCTATCGCGCCGAGGTGAAGGCCTGGCTCGAAGCCAACGCGCCGAAAGTTCACGCGGGCGGCGATGACGGCGAAGGCGGCGGCTCGATGGCCGCCTCCAAGGCCTGGCAGGCGAAGAAGGCCGCGGCGGGCTACGCCCAGATCACCTGGCCCAAGGAATGGGGTGGGGCCGGCGGCACGCCGATCCAGCAGGTGATCTTCAGCCAGGAGGAAGCCAAGCACCCGGTGCCGGGCAACCCGTTCCAGATCGGGTTGGGCATGTGCGTGCCGACGGTGGCGACCTTCGCCGACCAGGCGACCAAGGACCGCTTCGTCGGCCCCGCCCTGCGCGGCGAGGAGATCTGGTGCCAGCTGTTCTCCGAGCCCTCCGGCGGCTCCGACGTGGCGGCGGCCAGGACCAAGGCCGTGCCGGCGCCGGACGGCTCGGGCGACTGGCTGATCTCGGGCCAAAAGGTGTGGACGACGGGCGCGCAGTTCTCCGACTTCGGCATCGTGGTCTGCCGCACCGACCCGGACGCGCCCAAGCACAAGGGCCTGACCATGTTCTGGGTCGACATGCACGACCCCGGCATCGAGGTGAAGCCGATCCACCAGATGAGCGGCGGCTCGGGCTTCAACGAGGTGTTCTTCACCGACGTGCGGGTCAAGGACAGCCAGCGGGTGGGCGCGCTCAACGACGGCTGGAAGGTCAGCCTGGTCACCCTGATGAACGAGCGGCTGGCGGTCGGCGGGGCGTCGGGCGCCGGGTGGCGCGAGTTCATGGAGGCCGCGCGGGCCACGCCCGGTCTCGACGGCGCGCCGGCGCTGAAGGACCAGGCGCTGCGCGAGAAGCTCGCCGACTGGTACGTCCAGGCCGAGGGGCTGAAGCACACCCGCAACCGCACCATGACCGCGCTGTCGCGCGGCCAGACGCCGGGGCCGGAGAGCTCGATCGGCAAGATCGTCTCGGCGCTGCAGATGCAGGACCTGGGCAACACCGCCGTTGAGATGCTCGACCAGTTCGGGATCATCAACGATCCGGAGCTCGCGCCGCTGCACGCCGCCTTCCATACCGGGGTGATGTTCGCGCCGGGCCTGCGGATCGCCGGCGGCACCGACGAGATCCTGAAGAACATCATCGCCGAGCGGGTGCTGGGCCTGCCGGGCGACATCCGCGTCGACAAGGACGTGGCCTTCAAGGACATGCCGACCGGACGCTGAACGGCGCGCCGACGGCCGGTTGCTTGACATCGCCGGGCTGGGCCTCAATAGTTTGCCCTATGGTGAACTATAGCCCCTCGCTCGACCGCACCTTCGCGGCGCTGACCGACCCGACCCGGCGCGCGATCCTCGCGCGGCTGGAGACGCAGGAGTCGGCCTCGGTGAGCGATCTGGCGCAGCCTTTCGCGATCAAGCTGCCGGCGGTGATGAAGCACCTGGACGTGCTGGATGAGGCCGGCCTGATCAGCCGCTCCAAGACCGGCCGCACGGTGACTGTTCGCCTAAGGCCTGAACCCATGAGGGAAGCGATGGACTGGCTTGCCCGCTACGAACGCTTCTGGTCGGCGAGCCTGGACCGGCTGACCGCGCAGGCGGAGAAGCGGGAGGCCGCGCTGAGGGGCGCGCAGGCCAAGAAGGACCGCGACGCGTGACCAGCCTGACCCTCGTGCGCCGGATTTCGGCGCGCCCCGCGATCGTCTTCGACCTGATGACCACGGCGGAAGGCATCGCCTGCTGGTGGGGCCCGGACGACGGGCCGGTGCTGATCGCCGAAAGCGATCCGCGCGTGGGCGGCCGCTACCGCGTGCGCTTCCGCCTGCTGGACGGCAGCGAGCACGAGAGCACCGGCGAATTCCTCGAAGTGCGTCCGCCCGAGCGGGTCGTCATGACCTGGCGCTGGCTCGGCGACGAGGACGAGGGCGGCGACTCCCAGGTCGAGATCGACCTCGTCGCCGTCGACGGCGGGGCGGCGACCGAGCTCACCTTCACCCACGCCCGCCTGGCCAGCGAGGCCACGCGGGCCAGCCACGAGGACGGCTGGAGCGGGGCCCTCGACAAGCTGGAGCGCCATGTCCTGCGGACCGGCGCGGCCGCGTAGAACGACGGAGAACGCCTATGATCACCGTGAGCGCCTATCGCTGGGTCCCGGAGTTCGCTCAGGGACTGGTCAAGGACCTGCGGGTCCGCTGGGCGCTGGAGGAGGCGGGCCTGCCCTACCGCGAGCACCTGTTGGAGGCCGGGGAAAAGGACGCCGCCGCCTACCGCGCCCTGCAGCCCTTCGGCCAGGTTCCGGCGTTGCGGACCGAGGGCCTTTCGCTGTTCGAGAGCGGCGCGATCGTCCTGCACATCGCCCAGCAATGCGAAGCCCTGATGCCGCACGACGCGGCGGGCCGCGCGCGGACCACCTCCTGGGTCTTCGCCGCCCTGAACTCCATCGAGCCGGCGGTGGATGCGCTGGGCGACACCGAGGGCGACGAGGCCTGGGCCGTGGCGCGCCGACCGGCGGCGCTGGCCAAGGTGCAGATGCGGCTGGACCAGCTGCAAGCCTGGCTCGGCGACAAGGACTATCTGGAAGGCCGCTTCACCGCCGGCGACCTGATGATGACCACCGTGCTGCGCAACCTGCGCCAGACCGACATCGTCGCGGATCGTCCGAGGCTTAGCGCCTATGTGGCCCGCTGCCAGGCGCGGCCGGCGTTCGGCACGGCGCTCGCCGATCACATGCGGCCGTTTGAGGCGACGGCGGCCTAGTCACAAGCCCCCGGCGCGGCCGTATGCTCGCAAGCGGACCCTCCGAACGTCGATGATGGGTGGAAATTGCCCGTTGGCGTCGCCCAAAGGCGGCAAGCGAGCGCGGGATTACATCGTCAAGAATGCACGCTGGCGTCGACGGGGCGCCAGTCGGCCGCTTTGAGGGCATAGATGAGGCTTCGGGGCGCGCCGTCCGTGTTGTCGATTGCGCCGCTCAGGATCATCCCGAGACGACTTAGCACACGGATAGACGGTTCGTTGTTCTCCCGCGTCACCCCGACCACCTCGTCCGCGCCGAGCCCCTCGAAGGCGAGCCGCAGCGCCGCGTCGGCCAGTTCACTTGCATACCCTTTGCCCCACGCAGCGGCGGCGAAACGGAAGTAGAGGTTCAGCGTCTGCCGACCGGCGAGTTCCCGCCGCACAATCCCGCCGAAGCCCGCAATCTCGTCCTTTTGCAGCGGGATCGCGGCCCAATAGCCAAACCCATGCGCGTCCCAGTGCGCTGACCAGGTCGCCAGCGTCACCTCGGCGGCGGCGCGCGAGATCATCGGACCAGCCGGATTGAACTGGTTGGTTTCAAGCGCGGCGTGCACCGAATGGATCGCGTCCAGGTCTACGAGCGTCGGACGGCGCAGGCGCAGGCGGCGGGTGAGGATCTCGGCGGCCAATGACTTGTGTCGAACTGAGAGGCGTCCGCAGGGACCGATGCTCCTTCGTAGCCGCATCGGACGTCGAAGGCGACCCTGCGGCGAACCCTTCCCCGGCTGCGCTCCCAATCAGTAGCGACAGCGGGGTAAGGCGCAATCTAACGCGTTGGTCTGACAACGCGGCGCACCGCAAAGCAGACCCAGCGAGCGTCGCTGTTGGATCGAAAACGGATATTGGCGTCGCGCTGCCATCCGAACCTTGCTCGGACTTTTGAGTACCGGGCCTAGGCGCTGAGCTTCCAGGGCGCCTGGCGCGGGCTGCGGCTGAGCAGCTGGGTGTAGAGCCGGATCAGGCCTTCGAAGGTATGGTCCCAGCTGTGGCGCGTTTCGGCGCGGCGGCGCGCGGCGAGCTTCAACGCGTCCAGGTCGCGGGCGAAGAGCGCCTCGACCGCCTCGGCCAGGCTCGCCGGATCGACGCCGTTCGAGAGCTGGCCGACGCCTTCGTCGAGCAGCTCGCCGACGCCGCCCTTGTTGGGGCCGACCACTGGCAGGCCCGCGGCCATGGCCTCGATGACCACCAGGCCGAAGGTTTCGTTCTCGTTGGCGTGCAGGAAGGCGTCGCAGCTGGCGATGACCCCGGCGAGCGCCTCCGGTTCGCCCTCGAACTGAATGGCGGCGACGCGGGAGGTGTATTTCGCATCCTTGCCGGCGCCGATCAGCACCAGGCGGTAGGGGTCGCCCAGCATCTCCACCGCGGCCACCATGGAGTCGATGTTCTTCTCCTTGGCCGGCCGGCCGGCGAAGACCAGCAGGCGGGTGTCGGCGGGGAAGTCGAGGCGCCGCAAGAGGGCGGCGCGGTCGCCGCGGCTGGGATGGAAGAGGTCGAGATCGACGCCGAGCGGGTGCACGCTCACCTGCTTGACCCCGGCCTCGGCGAGGCGGCTCGCGGAATGGCGGCTGGGCGCCACCACATGGTCGAAGCGGCGGTAGGCCTGCGCCCAGAGGTTGAAGGTCGGCTGCTCGGCCCAGTCGCCCAGGTGCAGGGCGGCGAGCGTCGGGGTGTCGGTGTGGCAGACCGCGACCACCGGGGCGCCCAGGCTCTGGCCGGCGATCAGGGCCGCGTGGCCGGGCACCAGGACGTCGCCCGCCTCAATGATGTCGGGATCCAGCTGCTCCAGCACCGCGGCCCATTTGTTGGGGCTGGCCGGCATCCGGTAGCCGTCACCGAACGGCAGCTTGGCGGCGCTGACGGTGTAGAGGCCCGAGCCGCCGGCCCGGGTCGCCCGGCCGGGCACCACTAGCGTCTGGCGGATGTCGGGGCGGTTGTCTTCCAGCCAGGTGCGCTTGGCGGTGAGATAGCGCTTCACCCCGCCGGAGCGGGGCGCGTACATCATGGTGGTGTCGATCAGATGAAAGCCGCCGGGCGCGCGGCCGGCGTCCGCGGTGAGCGCGGACTCCGATCGATCGAGATTTGGGCGATCGAGGCCGCCGGGTTTGTCCGCAGAGACGTCGAACACGCGTTCGGCCCTTCTATCCTCAAACCCCGCCGGCGCGCCGGCCCGAGGCGCCGCCGTATCGGAGGCAACGAACAGCGCCGCTGTCCGATCCCGCCGGCGTTTCGCCAGATTAGCGCGGCTTGCCGATTTTTTCCAAAGTCGCGCCAGAACCCGGGCCTTCTTGTTTTTCTGCTGAAGCTTGACGCTCAAAATGGGGCGAAAGCCCGACGAGGCAAGGGTTTCACCGCGGATCGTAGGCTTTGGCGAACTCCGGGCGGGCCCCCACGTTGGGCAGGAACTGCGGATCGATGCGGGCATGCGTCGCCTGTTCGAAGGCGTAGCCGAGCGCCAGCACGCGGGCGTCGGCCCAGGCCGGGCCGATCATCGAGATGTTCACCGGCAGGCCCGAGACATTGCCCATCGGCAGGGTCAGATGCGGATAGCCGGCCACCGCCGGCAGGCTGGAATAGGATCCCAGGCTGCGGCTGCCGTCGATCGGATCGACGATGGTCGCGGGGCCGGTGGAGGGGCCGACCAGGATCTCGACGGTGTTGTCGGCGAGCATCTTGTCGAGCGCCTCGCGGGCCAGGCGGCGCGCATTGGCGCGGCGCTGCAGGTAGCCCGCGTCGGTGATCGGCGGGGCCTTGGCGGCGCTTTCGAAGATCTCCTGGCCGAACAGCGGCGTCTCGCGCGGCTCCTTGGCGTCGAAGGCCACCAGCGCGTCGAGGGTGCGGGCGGTGACCTTGGGCGCGGCGGTCGCAAGGTAGCCGTTCAGGGCCGCCTTGAACTCGACGCGCAGGGCTTCGGTCTCGTTGGCGGAGACGGCGGAGAAGGCGGCGTCGTCCGGCCCCTTGACCTCCACCAGCACCGCGCCGGCCTTCTTCAGCGCCGTCAGCGCGTCCTCGAACACCGCATCGGTCTGCGGCGAGCGCCCGGCGGTCACGCGCAGGACGCCCACGCGGACGCCCTGCAGGGCGTCGGGCTTCAGACCCGCGAGATAGTCGGTCTTGTGGGCGTCGGCGTCCTTGGTCCAGGCGTCGGCCGGGTCGGAGCCGGCCATGGCGTTCAGCATGGCCGCCGCGTCGGTGACGGTGCGAGTCATGGGGCCTGGCGTGTCCTGCTCCGGCGAGATCGGCACCACATAGGTGCGGGAGATCAGGCCCAGGGTGGGCTTCAGGCCCACCACGCCGTTGGTGGCGGCCGGGCAGGTGACCGAGCCGTCGGTCTCGGTGCCGACCGCCAGCGTCGTCAGGCCCGCGGCCACGGCGACGCCGGAGCCCGCGCTGGAGCCGCAGGCGGTGCGGTCGAGCAGATAGGGGTTGCGCACCAGGCCGGCGATCGCGGTCCAGCCGCTGATCGAATGGGTCGAGCGGAAGTTGGCCCATTCCGACAGGTTGGCCTTGCCCAGGATCACCGCGCCGGCGTCGGTCAGGCGCTTGACCAGCGGCGCGTCGCGGCCCGTGATGTTGTCCTTGAGCGCCAGCGAGCCGGCGGTGGTGGCGGTGTCGTCGGCGGACTCGATATTGTCCTTCAGAAGCACCGGGACGCCGTGCAGCGGCCCACGCACCCGGCCGGCCTTGCGCTCGGCGTCCAGCTTGCGGGCGTCGGCGAGCGCATGGGGATTGAGCGCGATGACCGCGTTGAGCCTGGGACCCTTGCGGTCGAGGTCGGCGATCCGCGCCAGGTAGGCCTGGACCAGGGCTTCCGAGGTGAGCGTGCCGGCCCGCATGGCCGCCTGCTGCTCGGCGCCCGAGGCGAAGGGGTTGAGCGGCGTTGGAGGGGCGGTGGGCTGGGCGGCCGCGGCCGACGCAACAAGTGCGGTCAGGGCCGTGGCGGCCACGAGGGTCTTGAGCATGCGTATCCCCGAATCTTCCCTCGGGGCATTGGAACCGACCCGGCGCGAAAACGCCAGTCGGAGGCTTCTATGCCTGCGGTGGAGCGCTCTTCAGGCGCGGTCCTAGAAGGCCACCTGCGCGCCCAGCTCGACCACCCGCGAGGGCGGGATCTGGAAGAAGTCGGCGGTGCGGACCGCGTTGCGGGTCAGGAAGACGAACAGCACGTCGAGGATGTGGCCCAGGCCCACGCTGCGGCGCGGCAGCAGGGTGCGGCGGCTGAGGAAGAACGAGGTCCGCATGATGTCGAACTTCAGGCCCTTGGCGCGGGCCAGCGTCATGCCCTTGGCGACGTTGGGCGTCTCCATGAAGCCGAAGGAGAGCGTCATGGCCTTGAAGCCTGGCGCGAGGTCGTGGACCTCGACCCGCTCGGCGTCCGGCACCCGCGGGCGCGATGCGACCTTGACGGTCAGGAGCACCACCTGCTCGTGCAGCACCTGATTGTGCTTGAGGTTGTGCATCAGGGCGGCCGGCACCGAACCCGGATCGGCGGTCAGGAAGACGGCGGCGCCGCGCGCCTGCAGCGGTGGGCGTTGGGTCAGCATCGGCAGCACGTCGGAGAGCTTCAGGTCGCTCTGCTCGGCCTTGAGGACGCGCCGGATGCCGCGCATCCAGGTCCACATCAGGAGGATGACGCCCGACGCGATCAGCAGGGGCACATAGCCGCCGTGCACCACCTTGGCGAGGTTGGCGGCGAGGAAGGCGCCTTCCACCAGGAGGAAGGGCGAAAAGGCGACGATCGCCTGCCAGATCGGCCGGTGCTTCAGGCGATGGATGGCGACGACGGCGAGCACCGAAGAGGTGATCATCGCGCCGACCACCGAGACGCCATAGGCGTTCGCCAGCGCGTCCGACGAGCGGAAGCCGAGCACCAGAGCCGCCACGCCCAGCGCCAGGATCCAGTTGATCTGCGGCGCGTAGATCTGGCCCACGTGGGCCTCGGAGGTGACCTTGAGCGTGAGCCGGGGCAGGAGGCCCAGCTGCACCGCCTGCTGGGTCATGGAGAAGGCGCCGGAGATCACCGCCTGGCTGGCGATCACGGTCGCGGCGGTGGCCAGCACCACCAGCGGAATCTGGAACCAGCTGGGCGCCAGGTGGAAGAACGGATTGTCGACGGCGCTGGCGTCGCCAAGCACCAGGGCGCCCTGACCCAGATAGTTGAGGATCAGGCAGGGGAAGACCAGCGCGACCCAGGTCCACTGGATCGGCTTGCGCCCAAAATGGCCCATGTCGGCGTAGAGCGCCTCGGCGCCGGTGACCGTCAGGAAGACCGAGCCCAGGACGGCCGGCGCAATGCGCGGATGCTGCGCCAGGAGCGCCAGGCCGGGCAGGGGATTGAGCGCCTTCAGCATCTGAGGGTGGTGGAACAGGGGCACGACGCCCAGCACCGCGATGGTCGCGAACCAGACGACGCAGACCGGGCCGAACCAGCGGCCGACGCCGCCGGCCCCGCGTTTCTGCACCGCGAACAGGCCGATCAGCAGGACGAGCGCGATCAGCGGCACGAAGGAGTCGATCCGGCCGCTGAGCCCCTTCACCACTTCCAGGCCCTCGACGGCCGACAGGACCGAGACCGCCGGCGTCAGGATGGCGTCGCCGAAGAACATGCCCGCCCCGATCATGCCGATGACCAGGATCACGCCGGCCGCGCGGCCGCCGGCCTTCTGGACGAGCGCCATCAGCGACAGCGTGCCGCCTTCGCCGCGGTTGTCGAAGCGCATCAGGATGGCGACGTACTTCAGCGTCACGATCACCATCAGGGTCCACAGCATCAGCGAGACGACGCCGATCACGTCGGCCGCCGCCAGCCGGTCGCCGGCGCGCGCCAGGTGGTGAATGGACTCCTTGAAGGCGTAGAGCGGGCTGGTGCCGATGTCGCCGTAGACCACGCCCGCCGAACCCAGCGCCAGGCCCAGGAAGGCGCGCAGGTTGGGCGCCGGCTTGGTCGCGGTCGCTGAAGCCGACGCTGGGGTTTCGGTGTCGGGGGTGGCGGCGTCCAAGGCGGAGTCCTGCGGCTTTATCGAGGCGGGCTTGTCGCGCCGAGCGACATAAAGATCCCATGTGGTTGTTGGGGTTGGCGGCCCCAAGTGCTTGCGCCGGCGGGTTCGAAGGGCCTTCTTTGCGCCGTTCGTCCTGCGCCAGGGAGGCGCGCCATGAGCCTTTCGACCGAAATCGCAGCGGACCGCCCCGAGTATCGCCTGGGGCGGCTGCACCCGGCGGCGGCCTATGCCCTGTCGTTCCTGATGGTGGCGGCGGCGACCTTCGCCGCGGTCCTGGTCAATCAGGTCCAGGCGGTGCCCAATCTGTCGCTGGTCTTCGTGCTGCCGGTGGTGATCGCCGCGGTGAGCTTCGGCTGGGGGCCGTCGCTGGCCGCCGCGGTGGCGGCCGCGCTGGCCTACAACTTCTTCCTGATCGCGCCGCTCTACACCCTGCGGGTCGCCGATCCGGCCAACATCTGGGCGCTGTTCCTGCTCCTCGTCACCGCGGCCATCGTCAGTGCGGTCGCCGCCCAGTCGCGCCGCCGCGCCATGGAGGCCTGGAGCGCGGCGGACCAGGCGACGGCCCTGCAGGCGCTGGCCCGCAGCCTGGTGGCGGCGAACGGCGGGGCGGGCGCGGCGCAGGCCAGCGCCGACGCGCTGGCTCGGCTTTTCCAGGCGCCGGCGGCGGTGTTCCTGCAGGGCGAGACGGAGCTGGCGGTGACCGCCCAGGCCGGCGGCGGCGAGCTGGGCCCCGCCGACCGCGAGGCGGCAAGCTGGGCGCTGGCGGCCAGGATGCCCACCCGCGGCGGCGCCTATCCGGTGGAGGCCTCGGCCTACGATTTCTGGCCGGTGGTGACGCCGCAGCGGCAGCAGGCGGTGATCGGAGTCTCGATCTCGCTGGGCGAGGCCGGCCGGCCGGACAATCCCGAACGGCTGGTGGAGATCGTCTCGGGCTACCTCGCCGTGGCGCTGGACCGCGAGGCCTATGCCGCCCAGGTGCTGGAAAGCCGGGTCGAGGTGGCGAGCGAGCGGCTGAAGGCCGACCTGCTGGCCGCCGTCAGCCACGACCTGAAGACGCCGCTGTCCACGGTGCTTTTCACCCTGCAGAGCCTGCAGAAGTTCGCCAAGACGCACGACGCCAAGACCCGCGCCGAGCTGCTGACGCTGGCCGAGACCGAAACCTCGCGGCTGTCGGCGATGGTCGGCAACCTGCTGGATATGAACCGGATCGACGCCGGGGCGGTGGTGGTGAAGACCGCGCCCGTGGAGCCCGCCGAGCTGGCCGCCGAGGCCCTGCGCAGCGCCTCGGTGGCGCTGGCCGGCCGCGAGGTGGTCAACGAGGTCAGCGCCAAGGCCGCGCCGCTGGAGGTGGACGCCTCGCTGTTCGAGACCGCGCTCGCCAATGTGCTGGAGAACGCCGCCAAATACGCCCCGGCCGGCGCGCCCATCCGCCTGCGCAGCGGCGAGGCCGCCGGCGCCGGCTGGATCGAGGTCGAGGACGAGGGGCCAGGCTTCCCCGGCGCCATCGAGCCGATGTTCGAGAAGTTCTCACGCGGCGTCGCCGGCGACGGTCGCCCGCCGGGCACGGGCCTTGGGCTCTCCATCGCCCGCGGCTTCCTGGAAGCGCAGGGCGGGTCGGTCGAGGCGGTCAACCTGAAGGGGGGCAAGGGCGCCCGCGTGCGGCTCTCCGCGCCCCTGGCCAAGGCGATGCCGCAGCCTGCATAGTCGCGCTCGCATGAGCGACGCGCCAACGAGCGATTTAGCCGACCCCGCCACCATCCTGGTCGTCGAGGACGATGCGAGCCTGAACGCCGCGCTCTGCGCCACCCTGAAGGCCGCCGGCTACCGGCCGGTCGGCGCGCGCAGCGCCGCCGAGGGCCTGAGGTGGTTCGCCCACTATGCGCCGGACCTGGTGCTGCTGGACCTGGGCCTGCCCGACCGCGACGGCCTGTCGGTGATCGCCGAGATCCGGGGCCGTGGGCAACAAGAGGGGGGCCAGACGCCGATCGTGGTGCTGTCGGCGCGCGAGGCGCCGGCCATGAAGGTCGAGGCGCTGGACCTGGGCGGCGACGACTATGTGCAAAAGCCGTTCGGGGTGGAGGAGCTGCTGGCGCGCATCCGCGCCGGTCTGCGACACGGGGTGCAGGCGCGCGGCTCGGCGCCGCTGGTGCGCACCGGCGACCTGGCCATCGACCTCGGCCTGCGGCGCGTGGTGAAGGGCGCCGAGACGCTCAAGCTCTCGCCCAAGGAATACGACCTCCTGGCCGAGCTCGCGCTCAACCTTGGCCGCACGGTCAGCCACAAGGACCTGCTGCGCAGCGTCTGGGGCAGCGAGCGGGCGGACATCCAGTATCTGCGGGTCTATGTGGGCCAGCTGCGCCAGAAACTCGGCAACGCCGGCGGCCAGCCCCTGCTGGTGAGCGAGGCCGGCGTCGGCTACCGGCTCGCCGAGATCGCCTGAGCTCAAAACGCTGCGCGGCCCCCTTTGGCGAAAGCAACAAGGGCTGCGCTTCAGCGCAGCCCTTGGCCTCGAGGATCGTCCTCGCGAAGCGGCGGATGGCGCTCCGTTGGGGAGGGCCGGCCAGACCGCTCGGGGAGCGAAGTCGGTCCTGAGCGCTACTTCTTCAGCGCTTGGCGCGCGGCGTCCTTCAGGGAGCCGACGCCCTTCTGCACCTTGCCCGCCACGCGCTCGCCGGCGCCTTCGGCGGCCATGCGGTCGTTGCCGATCGCCTTGCCGATACCCTCTTTCATCGAACCCTTGGCGTCCTTGGCGGCGCCTTCGACCTGATCCTTGTGCATGGGAGCACTCCTCGCTTGATGTCATCGGGCCGGGACGGCCCATCGGCGATGAGTACGCAGAGGCCAGCTCAAGGTTCCGGGAGATTGCGCCGCGGGCCCGTCACCGCTATCTGCACGCCTCAATCCCAGTCATTTCAGTCGAGCGGTGCGGACGCCCCATGGCGCAGCAATATATTTTCCAGATGCAGGGCCTGACCAAGGCCTTCCCAGGCGCCCCGAAGAAGACCTTCTCGGACATCTGGCTGTCGTTCTATCCGGACGCCAAGATCGGCGTCGTGGGCGTCAACGGCTCGGGCAAGTCGACGCTGCTCAAGATCATGGCCGGCCTCGACAAGGACTTCCAGGGCGAGGCCTTCGCCGCCGAGGGCGTCAAGCGCGGCTATCTGGAGCAGGAGCCCAAGCTCGACGACAAGCTCGACGTCTGGGGCAACGTCATCGCCTGGTGCGAAGAGAAGAAGCTCTTCGACGAATACAACGCCTTGGCCATGAAACTGGGCGAGGAATACACCGACGAGCTGATGGAGGAGATGACCGCGCTCCAGGAGAAGCTGGACGCCGGCGACCTCTGGGACATCGACAGCCGCATCGAGATGGCCATGGGCGCCCTGCGCTGCCCGCCCAACGACGCAGCCGTGGGGCCGCTCTCGGGCGGCGAGCGGCGGCGCGTGGCGCTCGCCCGCCTGCTGCTGTCCAAGCCCGACATGATGCTGCTGGACGAGCCGACCAACCACCTGGACGCCGAGAGCGTCGCCTGGCTGCAGCATCACCTGGAGAACTTCCCGGGCTGCATCATCCTGGTGACCCACGACCGCTACTTCCTGGACCAGGTGACCAAGTGGACGCTGGAGCTCGACCGCGGCAAGGGCCTGCCCTACGAGGGCAACTATTCCTCCTGGCTCGAGCAGAAGACCAAGCGGATCGCGCAGGAAGAGCGCGAAGAGGCCGGCAAGAAGCGGGCGATCGAGCGGGAACTGGCCTGGGTGCGGTCTTCGCCGAGCGCCCGGCGCACCAAGTCGAAGGCGCGTCTGGCGGCCTTCCACGATCTGCAGAACGAGGCGGAGAACGCCAAGCAGACCTTCGCCCAGATCCAGATCCCGCCGGGCCCGAGGCTGGGCCAGGTGGTGATCGAGGTCACCGGCCTGGAGAAGGAATACGGCGACAAGCTGCTGTTCAAGGACCTGACGTTCAAGCTGCCGCCGGGCGGCATCGTCGGCGTGATCGGGCCGAACGGCGCGGGCAAGTCGACGCTGTTCAAGATCATCACCGGCCAGGAGACGCCAGACGCCGGGTCTGTGCGCCTGGGCGAGACGGTGAAGCTCGCCTACGTCGACCAGAGCCGCGAGACGCTCGATCCCAACAAGAACGTCTGGGAGGAGATTTCCGGCGGCCTCGACATCATGAAGGTCGGCGGCCGCGAAATCCCCAGCCGCGCCTATGTGGGCTCCTTCAACTTCAAGGGCGCCGACCAGCAGAAGAAGGTGGGTCTTCTCTCAGGCGGTGAGCGCAACCGCGTGCACCTGGCCAAGACGCTCGCCGCCGGCGGCAACGTGCTGATGCTCGACGAACCGACCAACGACCTGGACGTGGAGACGTTGGGCGCCCTGGAATCGGCGCTGGAGGATTTCCCGGGGTGCGCGGTGGTGATCAGCCACGACCGCTTCTTCCTCGACCGCCTGGCGACCCACATCCTGGCCTTCGAAGGCGACAGCCAGGTCGACTGGTTCGAAGGCAACTTCGAAGCCTACGAAGAGGACAAGAAGCGTAGGTTGGGCGCCGACAGCCTGATCCCCCACCGCATCAAGTTCCAGAAGTTCACGCGCTAGGCGTGTAAGCTTGACCGTCCGGCTATACTCCCACAGGTTGCGGCCGTGGGGTGTGCAGCATGCCGGTGATCAGCGGTACCGCGGGACCTGACGTGCTCGTCGGCACGTCCGGCGTCGATACCTTGGTCGGCGGCCTGGGGGCCGACACCCTGACCGGCGGCGGCGGCGCGGACGTGTTCGATATCAATACGCCGTCCGAGAGCCCGGTGACGGATCCCCCGTCCGAGCACGTCATCGACCAAATCACCGACTGGAACAGCTCGGACTTCATCCAGATCGCCGGCTCGCCGATCGCGACCTCGAGCAACGTCATCAACTATGGTGCGCTGACCAGCTATCAGGAGGCCGTCGGGGCGGCCCAATATCACCTGGGGACGCCAGGCATCGACTATCTCGTCGCCGACATCGTCGCCTACGGCTCCGCCCCCGGCGAGTTGCACGCCGTGGGCGAATACGTCATCGATATTCAGGATGGCGTGGCTGTCTGGCTCCCGGGAGCCGGCCCCGAATCCATTAGTCAGCTCAATTTCGGCCCGTCGCCGAGCACGGCTGTGCCTTACAGCCCGCCGCCCGATACCGGCAGCGATAGCGGCGACGGCTTCGATCCCGGTGCAGTCCTCACCCTAGTCACCGCCCCCGTTCCTGGCCTCGACCCAAACTCCGCCGCCTCAAGTTCAGGCCCAGGCGACACCAGCGGCGTCGTCAACATTCAGGCGACCACTGTCGCGACCGATGGCGACGACTATCTGACGGCCCTGTCGGCCCAAACCGAAGTGCACGCCGGCGCGGGCAACGACACCATCGCCGGGACAATTGTCGACGACTACCTGCGCGGCGACGACGGCGACGATTCCATCTCCGGCGGCCCGGTGTTCGACGACATCAACGGCAACCAGGGGAACGACACCCTCGCCGGGAACGACGGCGACGACTGGGTCGTGGGCGGCAAGGGCGACGACAGCCAGTCCGGCGGCGCCGGCAATGACATCGTCTTGGGAAATCTCGGCAACGACACCCTGAACGGTGGGGACGGCGCCGATCAGATCCGCGGCGGCCAGGGCGACGACAGCATCGTGGGCGGGGCCGGGGACGACTTCATCTCCGGCGACCGCGGCAACGACACCGAGGTGGGCGGCGCCGGCGCCGACATCTTCCACGGCTCGCAGGACGCCGGCATCGACAAGGTGCTGGACTTCAACCAAGCGGAGGGTGACCGGGTGATGCTCGATCCCGGCACGACCTACACCGTCAGCCAAGTGGGCGCTAACACCGTCATCGACATGGGCAACGGCAACGAGATGATCCTGGCCGGCGTGCAGCTCTCGACGCTGAAGGACGGCTGGATCTTCGAGGGCTAGGACAGGCGGGCGCCTACTTCGGCGGCGTCGTCGAGTCCGGGGCGCCGGGCGTGGCGGCGGCGGGCGGATTGACCGGGCCGGGCGCGGGCGCGCTCACCGGCGGGCTGGCCAGCTGCGGCGCCGCTTCCTTGGTCTCGCCGCTCAGGGAGGGCGGATTGACGCTGGTCGAGCTACTCGCCGCGGCGGCGGTGTCGGCGGGCAGGCTGGGCGTCGTGGCGCTGGTGTTGGCGCTGGCCCCGGTTTCGGCGCTGGCCGAAGCCGACGTGCTCTGGCCGCTCCACCAGTCCTTGTGGGCCCGGGTCTTCGGCGAGGCCTTCATATAGGCGTTGAGCTCAGCGTAGGGGATCGGCTGCTTGGGGCCGGCCACGGTCGGGGCGGCGGATGCTGCATCCGCTGAGAACAGACCGGCGGAAAAGGCGGCGGCCGCTGCGGCGGCCAACAGGATGGTCTTCATGGGAATTCCCTCATGACGAACGCCGTTCAAGGCGCCGCCCGGTCAACCCGCGAAGGCCGCCTAAGGTTTCGCTTAGGCCGCCGGCATTTCGCGGACCCGGCGCAGCGGCGAGAGGAGGCCCCACGCCGGTCCGATCATCAGCCCGGCGATGGCGATCAGCAGAGCCTGACGCATCCCCAGCACGCCACCCAGCGCTCCGCCGGCCAACGCGCCGACGACCGCCGTCCCGCCGCCCGCCACCCGGAAGGTCGCTCCGACCCGGCCCAGTACGTCGTGCGGCAGGATGATCTGGCGCAGGCTGCCGGCCAGGATCAGCGGCACGACCCCGAAGGCGTCGCCGAGCAACTGCGAGACCACCAGGCAGGCCATGCCGCCCGCCGGGTTGGACGCCGGCGCCAACAGCACGATCATGGTGCCGAGCGCCGAAAGGGCGCCGGCCGCGCAGATCGCCGGCCCGACGCCCAGCCGCCTGGCCATGGTCTGGGCCAGCAGCGAGCCGGCGAGCGCGCCCACGCCGCCGCTGGCGATGCCGAGGCCGAGCAGGGCCGGGCTCAGGCCCAGGTCCCGCAGCACATAGGCGATGTACAGCGCGCTGAAGAAGCCGCCGAACAGGCCGCCGATGGCGGTCATGATCAGCATGATCCGCACCCTGGGTTCCCCCCAGGACGTCCGCGCGCCGGTGATCACGCCGTCGACCCAGCCGCGCCGCTTGACGCTGGTGTCGCGCGGCGGCTCGGGCGCGCGGATGCGCGCCAGCAACAGGGCCGAGACCAGGTAGGTGGCGGCGTTGATCGCCACGGCGATCGGCGCCGTCAGCCACTGGAAAAGCACGCCCGCGAGCGCTGGCCCGCCCATCTCGGCGACGGACTCGGTGACGCTCATCCTGGCGTTGGCGTCGGTGACCAGGTGCTTGCCCACGAGGCCCGGCAGATAGGCGTGGTCGGCGATGTCGAAGAGCACGCTGGAGGCGGCCACCAGCACCGCGGCGGCATAGACCTGCAGCATGCTCAAGAGGCCCATCCAGGTGGCGATCGGCAGGACGATGAGGATCGCGGCGCGCACCAGGTCCATGGCGATCAGGATCGGACGGCGCTGGGTGTGGTCGACGAAGTCGCCGGCGATCAGGCCGACGACCAGGGCCGAGCCGCTGGAGAGCGCCGCCAGCAGGCCAAGCTGAGCCGGGGCGGCGGCTAGGCCCATGACCGCCATCATCGGCAGGCCCTCGCGGGTGATCCGCGCGCCGAAGTCGGACACCGTCTGGGCGCCCCACAGATTGAGGAAGTCGCGGTGGCGCCAGAGAACGCTGCTGGGCGCGCCTTTGGCCCGGCTCGCGGGCTTGGTTGGGGAAGGCATGGGATCGGTCAGCCGGTCGGGGACGCGGCCATACGGCCGCTTGAGCCGCCCAGACGAGGCTGAGCGGGACGCCGGTGGGCGATGATTTTCTGGCCGCCGCGGCCCACCGTGAGGCGCTTAGTGGCGGCGGGCGCCGTTCAAGTCAAGCTTGCCCGGATCGCGCGGCTATAGGACAGACGTGCTCGACCTGTAGGGGGAACGATGTCGCAACCGCTGGCCCTGATCGCCGTCCCGTTCCTGACCGTGCTGGAGCCGGCGTTCCAGAGCGGCGGCCTTTCGACGGCCCGGGCGTGGGAACTCACCGACGATCAGCGGGCCCGCGTGCGAAGCATCGTGCATGCCGGCGAGGTGGTGCTGACGCCGGAATATCTGAAGACCTTGCCGGCGCTCGGCCTGATCGCCTGCGTGAGCGTCGGCTATGACGGGATCGACGTCGCCTGGTGCCGCGCCAACGGCATCGAGGTCACCCACGCGCGCGGCCTGAACGCCGAAGACGTGGCCGACCACGCCATCGGCCTGATGCTGGCCGCCTGGCGCAACATCCCGACGCTCGACCGCACGGTGCGCGACGGCCGCTGGGTGCAGGAGGAGCGGATCGGCTCGCAGCCGAGCCTGGGCGGGCGCACGCTGGGCGTCGTGGGCCTGGGCCACATCGGCGCCGCTGTGGCCCGCCGCGCCGAGGCGTTCCGGCTGAACGTGCAGTGGTGGTCCCCGCGCGCCAAATCCGAGTCCCCCTGGCCCCGCGCCGACAGCCTGCTGGCGCTCGCCGAGGCCAGCGACATCCTGGTGGTCTGCGCCCGCGCCGAGGCCGCCAACCGCGGGATGATCTCGGCGGAGGTGATCGAGGCGGTGGGGCCCAAGGGCATGATCGTCAACGTCGGCCGTGGCTCGCTGATCGACGAGCCGGCGCTGCGCGCGGCGCTGAAGTCCGGCAAGCTGTGGCGCGCCGCGCTCGACGTCTTCCAGACCGAGCCCACGCCCGCCGACCTCTGGGCCGATATCCCAGGCGCCGTGCTGACCCCGCACACCGCCGGGTCGAGCAACGAGGCCGTTCCCTTGATGGTCGCCCAGGCGATCGACAATGTGCAGCGGTTCCTGAAGGGGGCGGACTTGGCAAGCCCAGTGGCGCCGGTCTGAGGCCCCGCGCTGACCGCTTCGCGGCGAACGATCCCAGGAGTGGTCCTCGTCGCTAGGAACCCGCTTCCAGCGTCTCGGCGGCGATCCGGCGCGAACGGAGGATCAGGGTCAGGCCCGCGGCGAACCACCAGAGGGCCTGAACCGCGGCGAACGCCGTGACCGGAGTCGGCAGCACCAGATTCTTCAGGGTCGCCAGGCCCAGGGCCAGGAAAGTCGCGCCCAACAGGATCGCCAGCCAAGCGAAGGCGCGCGGCAGGACTTGGGACCCCAGCAGGACGTAGCCCAAGGGAAGGAACAGGGAAGGCGCGGCGACGAAGAAATAGAGGTGCTGGATCGCGTAGCCGAACGTGTTGGCGATCCGCGGCATTTCCGCGGGCGCGGTGAACAACTGGCCGATGTAGCAGGCGATCTCCATCAGGCTCGTGGTCATCAACACGCCGGCCCCAAACAGGGTCAGCAGTCCCGCCGGCCGTTGGCCTGCGCCGGCCAAGGCGACGAGGGTGAGGGCCAGGGCGACGATCAATGCCGGCCCGACCGCCTGCAGCCAGGCGCCCCACAGGACCGGCCCCTGATGGGTGACGGCATAGCTCAGGAACGCCGCATCTGGCGCCGTGAGCGGCGGTCCGTTGTTGATGGCGAAGGATGAGCCAATCATCAGCACGCCGACCATTCCGGCGGCCCCGGCCAACAGGCAGGTTCGGCGGACGGGAAAGCCTTGGGTCATGGAGCGCCTCCTCAAGGTGTGTTCGGAGCGAGCCAAGCCTCGACAGCGGCTTGGGCGCTCAAGAGCTCGTTGACGTTCAGCGGAAAGGTCGCGGCGCCCCACAGGAGCGCGACCAGCACGGCGGCGGCCTCCGCGCTCGGCATGGCTGTCGAGAAGACGCCCTGGGCCGCGCCGTCCTCGATGATGTCCTGAAGGCTGCGCCGCCACGCCTGTTTCAGCGGTTCGATCACCTGCGCGATCTCGGGGTCGCGGGCCGCGCGGGCCATCAACTCACGCATCACTGCAATCATCTCAGGCGCTTCCGTCAGATAGAGACGCGTGTCGGCGAACTCCTGCCGAAGCCGCGCCACAGGTGAGGCGGCGGCCGCGCCCGGCGCTCGCAGCGTCTCGAACCCCGACGCCAACGACTGCGCCACGGCGGCGACCAGCGCCTGCTTGGTCGGAAAATAGTAGTGCAGGGTGGCCACGTTGATCCCGACGCGCCCAGCGACGTCGCGGGTCCGCAGGTTCTCAAAGCCCTGCGCGGCGATCAGGTCGAAAGCCGCGCGGACGAGCGCCTCACGGCGACCGGAGGCCGAATCGTTGGAGCGCAAAGGGTCGCCGGCGTTCATTGGGATTCAATCAATCAGTTGATTGAGTTTCTGTCAAGATAGGGCTGGCGCGGGGTTCGCGCCGCAGGACATGATGGGCAGGCCAATGCCCTGGCGGGGCCCAGGCGAGGCGGGAGGATTGGCATGGCGAAAGTGTTGGGTGTCGGCGGGGTGTTCTTCAAGGCGGCGGACCCGAAGGCCGTGAACGACTGGTACGCGCGCGTGCTCGGCTTCGAGATATCGAAGTGGGGCGGCGCGACCTGGCCGCATCCGGCGCTGGGCCAGACTGTCTGGACCGCGTTCGCGGCCGACACCGATCACTTCGCGCCGTCGAACGCGCCCTTCATGATCAACTTCATCGTCGACGACCTGGACGGCGTGCTGGCGAAGGCGAAGGCCGAGGGCGCGGAGCTGGCAGGCGAGCCGACCAGCGACGACTATGGCAAGTTCGGCTGGCTGATGGACCCGGCCGGCGTGAAGATCGAACTCTGGCAGCCGCCGCAGGAGTAGGGCGGGCCGTCAGGGCGTCTTCGGCGCCGCCTGGGCCTTGATCACCTCCATCGCCGCGTCGCGCCCGGCGGCGTAGTCGGCGAAGCGCACCGGCACCTCGATGTCGGGGGCGCGGGTGTCGGCGAAGTCGTCCGGCCAGCCGCCCTGCCAGTAGCGGTCGGAGACGTTCACCGCGATCTGGCTGTAGGGCAGGGTGAAGATGGTCTCGTCGCCGGGCGAGTTCGGCTTTCCGCCGGTGGCTTCGCCGACGAAGATCGCCTTCGTGAAACGGCCGAAATAGGAGACCGCGTTCATCGCCGCCGAATAGGTGCGCCGGCCGGTGATCACATAGAGATGGCCGGTGCGGTTGATTTTGCCGGCCCCGGCCACCGCGGCCAGCAGCGGCTCGTTCAGGTGGGTGTCGCCGCCGTTGTTGCCGCGCATGTCGATCACCAGCTTTTCGACAGGGAGCGCGGCGATCGTGGCGGAAAGCTCGGCGGCGAAGGCGGCCAAGGGCTTCGCCTTGTCGTCGGCCACCTTGTTGTACTGGACGTAGAGGATGCGGGTCGCGGGGTCCCAGCGCTGCCAATAGGGCCGGTCATTCCCCTGCTGGAAGTCGGCGGCGCTGCGGTCGCCGAGCCAGCGCCAGGCGGCGGGCTTCGGCAGCGCGTTCCAGATGTCGGGCTCGGAAAAGTCGGCGCTCACCGCCGCCGTCCGCCGCGCGCCGTCCGGCGTTTCGAGCGTCAGGGTAAGCTTGTCGTCGGCCTTGGCGACGCCGATCTCGTGCAGCATGGGCGTGTGCCGCAGGAAGGTCGGGGCCATGGCCTTGACCCACTGGCCGTTGTCGCGGCTGACCAGGGGCTCGACGCGGGCCAGCACGTCGGCGGCCGGCACGCCGTCGAAGGCGATCACCCGCGCCCCGACCAGATCCGCATAGGCCGGCGCCGCGGCGATCACGTGCAGGCCGTCGTCGAACAGGTAGAAGCCGAGCGGTAGGGTCAGGCCGAAGTCGCGGGTGCGGGCGCCCTCGATGGCGGTGTGCCCATCGCCCAGGCCGGCCGTCAGACGGAACAGCGCGACCTCGATGGCGCCATCGCTGAGCCCAGGGATATCGGCGGACAGCTTCGCCACCGCCGCCTCGAATTCCTCGCGGCTGTAGACGGCGTGGGAGACATAGCGGTTGCCGGTCTCGGAGCGGAACGGCTGGTAGGCCTTGTGCTCGACCCGTTCCGCCAGGAAGCGCAGATCGGCGCGCCAGGCCTCGTCGCGCGCGGGCCGCACGGGCGCCGGCAGGCCGAGCAGGGCGCGGACGTCGGGGTCGCCGCGCAGGGTTGCGAAATCGTCGTCTGTCCGTGCGGCGTCCCTCGCGCCGCAGCCCCAGGCGCATGGCCGTCGCCAGCCAGCGTTTGGCGTCATCCTTGCGCCCCAGCCGGGCGCCGCACTTGGCGATCCCGAAGGCGAGGATCGCGGGGTCCGCGGCCTTAAGCGCCAGCGCCGCCTCATAGTCCGTGGCGGCCTGGGCGAAGTCGCCGCCGTAGTAGTGCGCGCGGGCAAGGCCGAGGCGAAACTCGCCGTTCGACGGCGATCCGCCGGCCAGGCGCTGCAGCGGCGCCAGCGCGGCCGGCCAGTCGCCGCGCGACACAGCCGCGCGGGCGGTGACGAGGTCGGAGACGGCGTCGGCGGCGGCCGGCGGCGCCCAGCACAGGGCGGCGACCGCGGCCAGGGCCGCCGGGATGCGGCGCGTGCGCCCTCCAAAGGATGGAGATAGGCTGGGGAGCGATGGTTGAATTTGGTGTCACTCCTCGACAGGCGGCGTCCGGGACGGGGCGGCAGGCTCCGCGCGTCCGCGCCGCGCGCGCCAGCCCCGTTCGCGTAGACGGCGCCGTTTCTTCGCGAGCGGCGCCCGAGGTCCGCGGCGCTGCCGCCGAACTGGCGTTGCTGGGCGCCTTTGGCGCGGCGATGGGCCTGATCGGGCCCTATGCGACCAGCGCCATGCCGGCGACATCCCGCATCCCCTATTGGCTGCTGTGCATAGCCGGCGGCGGCGCGGTCGGGGTCGCGGTGGACGCCTGGCTCAGCCGCCGGATGGCCAATTCCTGGCGCCGCGTCGCCCTGACCAGCCTCCTGATCACCGTTCCGGCGGCCCTTCTGGTCGTGGCCTTGAGCGAGGTCTTCGAGCCGGCGCGGCTTCGCCCGACGCTCTCGCCGCGATTCCTCGGACAGGTTCTGGTGGTCGCCGTTCTGGTGATGGGCGTGAGGGCGCTCGCGCGTCGGACGCCGGCGACCGTGGTCCGCACCCGGATCGTCGTCGCGCCGCCGCTGCCGGAGGCCGAAGCCGCCTTCCGCCGCCGCCTGTCGTCCAAGCGCCGGACCGCGCGGCTGATCGCCGTCCAGGCCGAGGATCACTATCTGCGGGTCCACACGGACGCGGGCGCCGAGCTGTTGACGATGCGCTTCGCCGACGCGTTGGAGGCGCTGGCCGGCGCGGCGGGTTTTCAGACGCATCGGTCCTGGTGGATCGCCGGCGACGCCATCGAGGGCATTCGCTGGCGGCGGGGCGCCGGCGACGCGCACCTGGCGGGCGGGCTGGTGGCGCCGGTCAGCCGGGCCCACGCCGCGGTCCTGAAGAGCGCCGGCTGGCGGTAGGATCGCGCACCGGAGGCCCGCGCTCATTAACTTGACATAAAGACATAAAGATATCTTTATGTGAGCTATGAGTTTGACCGCAAACCAGGCTGTTGAGGTGCTGCGCGCCGCCGGTGAGCCCTCGCGGCTGCGTATCCTAGCACTTCTCGCGCGGGAAGAGCTCGCCGTTCTGGAGCTTTGCCGGGTGCTGGACCAGAGCCAGCCCCGGGTGTCGCGGCATCTGAAGCTGCTGGCTGACGCTGGGCTGGTGGAGCGGTTCCCGGACGGCGCCTGGGTGTTCTACCGCCTGACGCACGGCGGCGCCGCCGACGCGCTCATCACCGAGCTGCTGTCGCGGATCGATCCGGCGGACCCGGTGCTGCAGCGCGACGCCGAGCGGTTGCAGGCGGTGTGGTCGGAGCGGGCTGACGCGGCCGGCGAATACTTCGCCCGCAACGCCGCCCGCTGGGACGAGATCCGCTCGCTCTACGTCTCCGACGCCGACGTCGAGGAAGCGATCCGGAAGGCCGCGGGGCCGGGACCATTCCGCCGGCTGGTGGACCTGGGGTCCGGCACCGGGCGGATGCTGACGCTGCTGGGTCCGCACGCCGAGGCGGCGTTGGGCCTGGACCTGTCGCAGCAGATGCTGAACCTCGCCCGCAACCGGGTGACCGAGGCGGGCCTGGCCGGCTGCGAGCTGCGCCACGGCGACATCTTCGCCACCCGCCTGCCCGACGAGAGCGCCGACCTGGTGGTGGTGCACCAGGTGCTGCACTACCTGGCCGACCCCGCCGCGGCGGTGAAGGAGGCGGCGCGCATCGTCGCGCCCGGCGGCAAGCTGATCATCGCCGACTTCGCGCCGCATCGGCTGGAATTCCTGCGCGAGCAGCACCAGCATCGCCGCCTGGGGTTCGCCGAGCCGGAGATGGCCCGCTGGCTGGCCGAGGCCGGCCTCGGCGCGCTGACGGTCGCCGCGCTGCCGCCGGCCGACAAGGGCGGGCTCACCGTCAAGATCTGGACCGCCGAGCGCGGTCGGGCGCGCCAAAGGAGCGCGGCATGACTCTGCGCCGCAAGACCGATGGCCCCGATGACGTGCTGGGCCCCATCGCCCGCGCCGGCATCAGCGCTGGGACCCGGCCCAACGTCTCTTTTGAGTTCTCGCCGCCGAAGACGCCGGAAGCCGAGGAGACCCTGTGGGAGGCGATCCGCCGGCTGGAGCCGCTGGACCCGAGCTTTGTCTCGGTGACCTACGGCGCCGGTGGCTCGACGCGTGACCGCACCCACCGCACGGTGCTGCGGATGCTGAAGGAAACGCGCCTTCGCCCCGCCGCGCACCTGACCTGCGTCGAGGCCTCGCGCGGCGAGGTCGACGGCGTGATTCAGGACTACTGGGACGCCGGCATCCGCCACATCGTGGCCCTGCGCGGCGATCCGCCCGGCCAGATCGGCGGCGCCTATTCACCGCGCGCCGACGGCTACGCCAACGCCACGGAACTGACCGCCGGCATCCGCGCGATCGGCGATTTCGAGGTCAGCGTCGGCCTCTATCCGCACGTCCATCCCGAGAGCCCTGGCGTCGATCACGACATCGACGTCCTGAAGGCCAAGATCGACGCAGGCGCCACGCGGGCGATCACGCAGTTCTTCTTCGACGTCGAGGGTCTGCTTCGCTTCATGGACAAGGTCCGGGCGGCCGGTGTGACCATCCCCGTCTCGCTCGGCATCATGCCGGTGACCAACTTCAAGGGCCTGAAGAAGATGGCGGTCCCGATGGGGGTCCAGCTGCCGGCCTGGCTCGGCAACCTGTTCGAGGGCCTCGATAAGGACCCGGAGACGCGGCGCCTCTTGGCCTGTTCGGTGGCGACGGAGATGTGCGCCCGGCTGGCGGAAGAGGGCTTTTCCGACTTCCACTTCTACACGCTCAACCGCGCCGACCTTACCTACGCCATCTGCCGCGTGCTGGGCGTGCGCGAACCCGATCGAGAGAAGGAGGCCGCGGCGTGACCCGGCAAGAGCGTATTGCGGCGCTTAAAGGCGCCGCCAAGGACCGCGTCCTGATCCTCGACGGGTCGTGGGGCGTGATGTTCCAGAAGCGCGGCCTGACCGAGGCCGACTACCGCGGCGACCGCTTCGCCGACTATGCCGGGCAGCTGAAGGGCAACAACGACGTCCTGTGCCTGACGCGGCCGGACCTGGTGCAGGAACTGCACGAGGCCTACTACGCCGCCGGCGCGGACATCAGCGAGACCAACACCTTTTCGGCCACCTCCATCGCCCAGGCGGAGTACGGGCTGGAGGCGGCGGTGCGCGACATCAACCTGGAGGGTGCGCGCGCGGCGCGGGCGGCGGCGGACGCTTTCACGGCGCGCGAGCCGCAGAAGCCGCGGTTCGTCGCCGGCTCCATCGGGCCGCTGCCGGTGATGCTGTCGATGAGCTCCGACGTGAACGATCCGGGCGCGCGGAAGGTGAACTTCGAGCAGGTCTACGCCGCCTACCGCGAGCAGGTGCTGGCGCTGCACGAGGGCGGCGTCGACCTTTTCCTGATCGAGACCATCACCGACACGCTCAACTGCAAGGCCGCGATCAAGGCGATCCTCGACCTGCAGGACGAGGGCTACGAGCCGCTGCCGATCTGGATTTCCGGCACCATCACCGACCGCTCGGGCCGCACGCTGAGCGGCCAGACGGTGGAGGCCTTCTGGAACAGCGTGCGCCACGCCAAACCCTTCGCGGTGGGCCTGAACTGCGCGCTCGGCGCCGAGCTGATGCGGCCGCACATCGCCGAGCTTTCGCGCATCGCCGACACGCTGGTCAGCGCCTACCCGAACGCGGGCCTGCCCAACGCCATGGGCGAATATGACGAGACCCCGGACGAGACCGGCCACATGCTGCACGACTGGGCCGAGCAAGGGATCGTCAACATCCTGGGCGGCTGTTGCGGCACCACGCCGGAGCACATCAAGCACGTCGCGGACGCGGTCGCGGGCCTCGCGCCCCGGCCGATCCCGGAGCGGCCGACCGCCATGCGTCTCGCCGGACTGGAGCCGTTTGAGCTGGCGTAACCCATACCTCCGGTGTCATCCCGGAAGCTGCGCAGCAGCTGTCCGGGACCCATAGACGCCAGAGGTTCCGAAAAGAGCGCGCCGGCGCGGTTCGGGATGCCCTGACGCGCCGGCGATTATGGGTCCCGGTCTTCCGGCGCGATGCGCCGCAAACCGGGATGACACGGTAAGTAGAGCTGAATGCGACCTCTCTTCATCAATGTCGGCGAGCGGACCAACGTCACGGGGTCGGCGAAATTCCGTAAGCTGATCACCGACGGGGACTATCCGGCGGCGCTGTCGGTGGCGCGCCAGCAGGTGGACGCCGGCGCCCAGGTGCTGGACGTCAATATGGATGAGGGCCTGCTGGATTCGCAGGCGGCCATGGTCACCTTCCTGAACCTGATCGCCGCCGAGCCGGACATCGCCCGCGTGCCGGTGATGATCGACTCGTCGAAGTGGGAGGTGATCGAGGCGGGGCTGCGCTGCGTGCAGGGCAAGGCGATCGTCAACTCGATCTCCATGAAGGAGGGCGAGGCGAAGTTCATCGAGCAGGCCAAGGCCTGCCAGCGCTATGGCGCCGCGGTCGTGGTCATGGCCTTCGACGAGGTGGGGCAGGCCGACACGGCCGGGCGCAAGGTCTCGATCTGCACGCGGGCCTATCGTCTGCTCACGGAGGAAATCGGCTTCCCCGCCGAGGACATCATCTTCGACCCGAACATCTTCGCGGTGGCGACCGGGATCGACGAGCACAACAACTACGCCGTCGACTTCATCGAGGCCACGCGGGAGATCAAGCGCACGCTTCCCCACGCGCGGGTCTCGGGCGGGGTCTCCAACGTCAGCTTCAGCTTCCGCGGCAACGAGCCGGTGCGGCGCGCGATCCACTCGGTGTTCCTCTACCACGCCATCGCCGCGGGTATGGACATGGGCATCGTCAACGCCGGCGAGCTGCCGGTCTACGACCAGATCCCCGACGAGCTGCGCGAGGCCGTCGAGGACGTGATCCTCAACCGGCCGCAGCGCACCGACATCTCCAACACCGAGCGGCTGGTGGAGCTGGCGCCCAAGTACAAGGGCGGCAAGTCCGAGGCCAAGGGGCCGGACCTGGCCTGGCGCGAAGGGACCGTCGGCCAGCGGCTGACCCACGCCCTGGTGCACGGCCTGACCGACTTCATCGAGGCCGATACCGAAGAGGCGCGCGCCGCCGCCGAACGCCCGCTGCACGTGATCGAAGGCCCGCTGATGGACGGCATGAACGTGGTCGGCGACCTGTTCGGCTCGGGCAAGATGTTCCTGCCGCAGGTGGTGAAGTCCGCCCGGGTGATGAAGCAGGCCGTGGCCTATCTGATGCCGTTCATGGAGGCCGAGAAGGAAGGCAAGCCGCGCGAGGCGGCGGGCAAGATCCTGATGGCCACCGTCAAGGGCGACGTCCACGACATCGGCAAGAACATCGTGGGCGTGGTCCTGCAGTGCAACAACTACGAGGTCATCGACCTGGGCGTCATGGTCCCGGCCGACCGCATCCTCGACGAGGCGGTGGCGCAGAAGGTCGACATGGTCGGGCTCTCGGGCCTGATCACGCCGAGCCTGGACGAGATGGCCTATGTGGCCGGCGAGATGGAGCGGCGGGGCATGACCATCCCGCTGCTGATCGGCGGCGCTACGACCAGCAAGACCCACACGGCGGTGAAGATCGAGCCCAAGTACAAGGGGTCCCAGACCACCTATGTGCTGGACGCCAGCCGCGCCGTGGGCGTGGTCAGTGGCCTGCTCTCGCCCACCGAACGCGACCGGCTGATGGCCGAGACCGCGGCGGACTACGTCAAGGTCCGCGCCGCGTTCGCGCGCGGCCAGGACAAGCGCGCGCGCTCGACCCTGGACGAGGCGCGGGACAACGCCTTCACCCCCGACTGGACCACCTATGAGCCGCCGGCCCCGAGTTTCATCGGCACGCGGACGTTCGAGTCCTACGACCTGGCCGAGCTTGCCCGCCACATCGACTGGTCGCCGTTCTTCGCCAGCTGGGAGCTGATCGGGCGATACCCGCAGATCCTGGAGGACGACGTGGTCGGCGAAGCCGCGGTCAGCCTGTTCGCCGACGCCCAGGCCATGCTGCAGCGGATCATCGGCGAGCAGTGGTTTACCGCCAAGGGCGTCGTCGGCTTCTGGCCGGCCAACGCCGACGGCGACGACATCGTGCTCTACACCGACGAAACCCGCACCACCGAGCTCGCCCGCCTGCACAGCCTTCGCCAGCAGATGGCGAAAGACAAGAAACAGGAGGACGGCGGCCGCGCCAACGTCGCGCTCGCCGACTTCATCGCGCCGGTCGGCACGCGCCCCGACTGGATCGGCGGCTTCGCGGTCACCGCCGGCCATGGCGAAGCCGAGATCGCCAAGGCCTTCAAGGACAAGGGCGACGACTATTCGGCGATCATGGCCGCGGCGCTGGCCGACCGCCTGGCCGAAGCCTTCGCCGAGGCCCTGCACCGCAAGGTCCGCACCGAGCTCTGGGGCTATGCGCCGGACGAGCCGTTCGACATCGACGCCCTGATCGCCGAACAGTACCGCGGCATCCGCCCCGCGCCCGGCTATCCGGCCCAGCCCGACCACACCGAGAAGGGCGTGCTGTTCGAGCTGCTGGACGCCGAGGCCGCGACAGGGCTGAAGCTCACCGAGAGCTACGCCATGTACCCGACCGCGGCGGTGTCAGGTTTGTACTTCGCGCACCCGGAAAGCCACTATTTCGGGGTGGGACGGATCGAGAAGGATCAGGTCGAGGACTACGCGCGGCGCAAGGGGATGAGCGTGGCGGAGGTGGAGCGGTGGCTGGGGCCGATTTTGAACTATGAGGCGGGGTGAGCCGCAGCTTCGCGCTCGGCTTCGATCTCTTCGGCGATCCTTCGGCGCTTGTGGCCGATGAAGAGGGTCATGCCTATGGCGAAGACGAAAATCGCGCCCGAATAGACCGCAAGTCCAAGGAATGGATCATTCATCGGGTTTCGCCTGCGGCTGTAGGTGTATGCCGACCAGCAGGGCCACCAATCCGAACAGCAAGATAATCCCAATCGTGAGGCTGGGAAAGGCGACGACGCGCTTGGAGGCCAGGGGCGCCAGCATGGCCGCCCCAGCCGCGGCCGTGGATTTTCGAGGGGTAGGCTGAGACGGGAACGCCCCAAACCGGGGAAATTTGCAACCAAGCTTGACCGGAGATCGAGTCGCCGGTCTGCTGGCGCCGCGGCGGGGGCCGCTGAACGTGATCAGCGGAGTGTCGCGTGCCTGATTTTCACCTGAACTCGGACACCACCGTCGCGGCGGGGGCCACGATCGATATGCCGGCCCAGGGCGGCATCGGCTATCTGGTCGACCAGGGGCCGGCCGGGCCCAATTTCACCAACGACGGGACTATCGTTTTCACGGAAGTCCCCGGCCAGACCGGGGCGACGGCCTTCGAGCTCAGCCCCGGCAGCGGCATCGACTGGCAGGCCGCCACGGTCGACAACGCCGGCCACCTGACGGTGACCTCCCAGGGCTCGGCGGCGTTCCTGCTGACCGAGAGCGCGCCGGCCGTCACCAACGAAGGCGCGATCACGGTCACCGCCGCCGGCGCGGCCGAAGGCGTCGACGTCGCCCAGAAATTCACGGTCTATGTCTCGGCGCTGTCGAGCGCGGTCACCAACAGCGGCCATATCGACATCTCAGGCGCCGGAACCGCGACGGGCTTCTTTCTCGGCAACGGCGCGTTCGTGACCAACAGCGGCTCCATCGACGTAACCGGCACGGCGGCGGGCACGGTCGTGCACGGGATCTACAGCCCCTTCCCCACGTCGGTCATCAACAGCGGCGAGATCGTCGTCACCGACAACGACCCCAATATCGACAGCGTCGCGGTGCACGTCGGCGGCGGCACCACCACCATCCAAAACCACGGAACGATCACCGGCGACATCGCCATCGAGGACGTCAACACCACCACCGACGACAGCGAGTTCCAGAGCATCGACAACGACGGCGTGATCAACGGCCGCATCGTCATCAACGTGAACCCGATCCCCAACGTGCACGTGACCATCGCCAACAACGGAACCATCAACGGCGACATCGACTTAGGCCCCGGCGCCCAGAGCTTCTTCGGCCAGCAGGGGGTGCAGAACGGGTTGATCTCCGGCGGGGAGGGGAACGACCAGGAGTGGGGCGGCGCCTTTCACGACGCGCTCCAGGGCAATCAGGGCGACGACATCCTCCACGGTATGGGCGGCGACGACATCGTCGTGGGCGGCAAGGACAACGACATCCAGTCCGGCGACGACGGCGACGACGTGGTCTGGGGGAACCTGGGCAACGACACCCTGGACGGCGGGAACGGGAACGACCAGGTGCGCGGCGGCCAGGGCGACGACCTGATTTCCGGTGGGGCCGGGAACGACTTCATCTCGGGAGACCGCGGCAACGACACGGAGACCGGCGGGCCCGGCGCCGACATCTTCCACGGCAGCCAGGACGCCGGGATCGACCGGGTGCTGGATTTCAACCTCGCCGAAGGCGACCGGGTGCAGCTCGACCCCGGGACCACCTACACAGTGAGCCAGGTGGGCGCGGACACCGTGATCGACATGGGCGCCAGCAACGGCGCGCCCAACCAGATGATCCTGGTCGGCGTGCAGATGTCGACACTGACGGGGAACTGGATATTTGAGGGGTAGGGGGGTTGGGGGCGGTCTCGGGCCTCTGGTTCGCCCGCCCGGAGAACCGCGACTTCGGCGTCGGCCGGATCGAGCGGGATCAGGTGGAGGACTATGCGCGGCGCAAGGGGATGAGCGTCGCGGAGGTGGAGCGGTGGCTGGGGCCGATCTTGAACTGCGAGGCGGGGTAGGGGAGTTAGCGATCCTCGCCCGGGTAGATTATGCCGTGCGAATCCACCTTGGCGAGAGTGATCTTTGAGGCGCGAAACGTGCCACCGTCTGCGTAAGCCACGGAAGACACCAAAATCTCCTCCTCGCCGTCGTGATCTAAGTCTCCTCGTAGAAGTTCAAAGAGCTTCACCGGAAATCCGAACTTCCAATCGAAGTCTGCTGACCAGTCATCTTGCGACCTAATTGACGCCCAACCTGACGCGACAGCTGCTGCAAGCGTTGGATCGGATCTAAGACTGTCCTCTATGACCTTCTCGTTGTGAGGGGACGGAACATAATTCAGCCAAGAACTAGACCAGCGATCCAAGTTTTTCATCGTAATTCGGGGGAATCTGACCGCCGAATGCTTTGGCCACTTGGCGTCTTCGATAGCTCGCAATATCTCCGAGGTGCGGTCTGCAAGGGCGAAGAAGTTCATGTCTCGCTGGCTATCTCCAAAAAAACCATTTCCTTTTGCTTCGCGAAACTCAGCCACGTTCCGACAGGCCATCTTTGTCTGATTTGGCCCGGTAAGTTCAATTTCAGTTACGCTTCCACCCCCAAGAGCGAATGGCTTGCTAACTAGAGATGTAGCAATAGATGAATTTGCAGAGTATATATCGGTTCCAAGTTCGGGAGAAATCCGAATTGGGACATCTCCTTGAACTTGAAATTTCATGAGATCGACCATGTCATCAATTGACAAGTCGTATTTTTCCGCCTGCAATTTTATACTTAGAAATCCTGTTAGAGCACGATCACGTTCCGTAGAATCTAGAAATATTTTCTCAATCTTATCCTTCTTTTCACCTGCTATTTGCAAATAATAGACTATAGCAGATTCCTCAAATATTTTATTAGACTTTTGTCCGTTCCTTATGGATTTTGTTGGCGCTAGATTTTCAAATCCATTGATATCGAATTCATTCGGAATGATTTTCTTCTCTTTCAAGCGGGAAATTAATTCGTCACTCCCCTTCACCGGAATGATGTGGTCGATTTCAAGTTCAGAATACTCAACGGGCTCGCCAGTGTAGGTGCAACGCTTATTGTGGCCGTGCCAAATTGCAGAACGAGTGGCTGTATCAAATCCTTTTCGTTCCGCCATGTTGAGCCTCCGAGCCACCACTTCGCTTACACTGGCGACGCCGCATATTGAAGTCGTGTGCATAGTTTCGCGCGGCAAGGGTGGGTATGGTCCAAAGGGGACGGACGGGGAGGCGCGATGGCAACCAAAGCCAAATTGACTGCTCCTGATGGCGCCGACCGGACGGGAGAAATTGAACTCTTCGCCGAACGGATCGGCCTGGAGCGCGCCGCCTCGGGTCGGTACAGCATTCTGCTGACGCTTGGCCTCTATGGAGGCTTCATGTCAGGCCAACTGGATCCGGGCGCCGTTGTCCACGAAATCGAAGCCCTCGAGGGTGCGAGACCTCCAACTCGGTGGAAGCCACCAATTCAGAACAAGCACCCGCCGCTCAAGGGCCTGTGGCACAAGCACTATCGCCAACCGGGAATGAGCTCTCTCGCACTAAACCTTCAGATGGCGTTGCGTCGGTACGGACTGCCTCACCTTGAAGCCAAGGTTGCGGAGGCGCAGGCAGCGGGCGAAGAGCGTTACTTTGAGGAGGACGACATCAAGCGGGCGGTACATGACGCCGTCATCGGAAACTATGAGCGCCGGGCAGCCGATCAAGCGATGACCGGAGAGTGGTTGCTGTACGCCCAATTCGAGGGTCAGAATTACTACTTGGCTCTCGCAACCCATGACGTGACAACACATGACGATCTGCGGCGGCAGATCGATCTGCTTTGCTGCCAGGAGTTTCCCTTTCTGGCAGAGCTCCTACAAAGCGCCTAAACGCGTCGGCTCACGCCTCCGCTGCGGACAGCCCCAGCGCCTGCGCCAGGCGCACGTAGAAGGCGGTCGCGATTAGGGCGATGGTTTCGTAGGGGGCGATGAACAGCCAGGCTTCGGACGACCATTCGCCCATCAGCGCGACCACGATCGCCGGGCCGTAGAGGACCACGCCAATGTAGCCGAGCCTCAGGTAGGGGAACTCCGGACCGACGATGAAGCGCCGCAGGACCAGGAAGGGCAGCGCGAGCAGCGAGAAGGCGATGGTCAGGGGGATGGCGTAGATGGCGCAGGCCAGCACAATCCCCAGGGCCGGCAACAGGCCGTCCTGGATGGTTTGCAGGCTCTGCGCGCCTCCGCTCCAGACGATGATGACGAGCAGCCAGCCCAGGCCGCTCAGCAGGATCGCGGGGTAGAGGGCGATGAGGATGGCGATCCAGGCCTGGAACAGGCGGGTGAAGGGACCATGATGGGGCAGGACGGGGGTGGTGGCGGTCATGGCGCGAGGCTAGGCCGATGCCGGTGGCTGAAAACCGATGTTCCGTCGCTGGGTTCGTGAGGTCAGGTCACGAGCGGGCGGGTGGCCCCACGCGTCGGCGCTGGACTGAGGTTGGGCTCGGCCATAGGTTCGGGGTCGGCGACCGGGGGGCGCGCGTTTATGAAAATCAGAACATTCGTCGTGGCGGCGTTGGCCCTGGTGTGGGCCTCGCCGGTGCTGGCGCAGATCAAGGTTTCCGAGGGGACCGAATTCTCGATCCGTCTCGACGAGGCCGTCTCGAGCAACACCTCGACCGAGGGGGACCGGTTCACCGTCACCCTGGACGACGACGTGAAGCTGTCGGACGGCACGATCCTCAAGGCCGGCTATCACGGCGTGGGCGAGGTGGTCGAGGCCCAGAAGAACGGGATGCTGGCCAAGACCGGCAAGCTGAACATCCGATTGGTCTACCTGCGCGTCGGCGACGACCGCATCCGGCTGCGCGCCAACAAGGGCGCCGAGGGTGACGTCCGCGTCGGCAGCACCGTGGCGGCCGTCATCTTCCTCTGGCCGATCGCGCCTTTCATCAAGGGCACGCAGGTCAGCATCAAGAAGGGGACGATCCTGCGCGCCTATGCGGACCAGGACATCGCGCTGACGACGCCGCTTCCGCCGCCGCCGCCGGAGACGCCGCAGTAGCCGACGCAGGCCCGGCGCTCTGCGGTATCGGGCCCGCAGGTGATAGGGTCTCTCGCGTGAGACGTGCGGTGAGGGGCGGTGCATGAGGCTCGGCGGGATCGGAATGTCGGCGCTGGCGGCGGCCGGACTGATGGCCACGGGCGCGGCGGCGGCGGCGGCTGGGACCGGGGGGCCTCCGATGCCGGTCGCGCCGCTGATTCACGATGGCCTAGCGCATGCGCGCTCGGACATGGCCAGGGCGCTTTCGACGCCCCGGCTCTACAAGGTGACGCGGAGCGGCGGGGCGTCGGGCGGATTGGGGGTCTCGACTGGCGCGGTGGAGATGTGCGTCGACGCCGAGGTCTTCGACCGGCTGACGCAGGGCGTCGAGGCGCCGGCGGTCGGCGCGCCGGTGGAGGTGAACCGCAAGGGCTGCAAGCTCAGCTACGTGCGCCGGGCCGGCGGCGGCTTCCACATGGACAATGCCTGCGACAAGGCGGCCGGCGCGCCCCGGACCTGGCACAGCGTGGTCGACGGCACGGTGAAGGACATGCGCTCGTCGCTGGAGATGGCGGTGGACGACCCGCGCTCGGGCGACACCCGGATCGTGTCGATGGACATGCACATGGTCGACGCCGGCGCCTGCCCGGCGGACCTGGCGCCCGGCCAGATGCGCACGGCGGACGGGCGGATCCTGGACCCTTCGGCGGCTAGGGCGGCTGGGGCGGCTAGGGCGGCGAGACCGGCCGCGGCCCACTGAGCGCGCCGGCCGCCACGCCTAGTCGGCGCTGAGCATGCCCAAGAGCTTGACGCGGAAGACCAGCACCGCGTTGGGCGGGATCGGGCCCTGGCCCTCGGGGCCGTAGCCGAGCTCGGGCGGCACATAGAGCATCCACTCGTCGCCGACGTGCATGCGCGGGAGCGCCTCCATCCAGGCCGGGACCAGGTTGGCGAGCGGCATGACCAGCGGCTTCTGGCGGGCGAAGGATGAGTCGAACACCTGGCCGTTGGTGAGCGCGCCCTCGTAGTGGACCTTGATGATGTCCTCGGCCTTGGGCGAGGGGCCGGTCGCCGGGCCGGACGAGACGACCTTGTACTGCAGGCCCGACGGCAGGGTCTGGACGCCCGGCTGCTTGGCGTTGGCGGCCAGGTAGGCGGCGGGGCTCTGCAGGGCGGCGGCGGGCGCGGGCGCGGCCGGCTGGGCGAGAGCGGCGAACGGCGCGAGCGCGGCGCCGGTGAGGGCCAGCGCCCCAAGCCAGAGGGATTTCATCGTCACTTAAGGTTCCTGTCGCGGGGTTGCATCCCCGCATAGTCCGCCGCGGGCAAGGCGGATAGTCCCCTGCGCGCGCCGGCCGCGCCTTAGTTCCGGTAGCGGTTGGTCAGCCGGCGGTGGTCGGCGGCGCTGAAGCCCGGCGGATAGGCGAACTGGGCCCGCCACTTCACCCGCCCGCAGCCGGGGCAGGGCCAGGCGACGCGCCGGGCGACCTGGCCCAGGCGGGTGGGCGGGCCGCCGGTCTTGAGCTGGCGCAGGCGGTCGATGACGCGCTCCACATTGTAGCTCTTGGCCCAGCCGCACAGGCTGCAGGTGATGAGCAGGCGCGCGCCCGGATAGAAGCGGGTGTCGCCCAGCGTCGCCTCTTCGCCGAGCGGCAGCACCTGCATCTTCCGGGTGTCCATGTTCCGGGTGATCATGATTGGAACAAAAGCAGAACATATCGTCCGTGGCGAGTCCAAATTCATGGCGAAGCGGCGCTATCGCGACGCCGCGCCATGGGCTAGGACGCCGGTCATGCCTCACGCCGACGCCGTCCTGCGCCTGGGAATCCTGTTCGCCGCGGCGCTGTGGGCCGGGGTGCAGAACCAGCTGGCGGGCGGCGGCTCGTTCCTGACGCTGCCGGCGCTGATGCTGGCGGGGATGGACGCGCGGGCGGCCAACATCACCTCCACCGTGGCGCTGTTCCCGGGCCAGGTCACCGGCGGCTGGGTCGGGCGCAAGTCGGCCCAGGGGACCGAGGGGCTGTCGCTGCGGGCGCTGGTGGCGATCAGCCTAGCGGGCGGGGCGGTGGGCGCGGTGCTGCTGCTGGCGACGCCGTCCAGCTTCTTCGCGCGGCTGGTGCCGTGGCTGGTGCTGTTCGCGACCGGGGCGTTCGCCTGGGGGAGCTTCGGGAAGAAACCCCGCGCCGATGGGGCCGCGAGCCACCTGGGCCCCTGGATGGGCGGCTTCGTGCAGTTCCTGATCGCCATCTACGGCGGCTATTTCGGGGGCGGGATCGGCTTCCTGATGCTGGCGGCGCTGGCGCTGAGCGGGCTCGCCATGCGGGCGGCCGGCGCGACCAAGAACGTGCTGGCCGGCGTGATGAACTTCACCGCCGTGCTGATCTTCCTGTTCTCCGGCCAGGTGCGCTGGGTCGAGGCGGGCGTCGCCTGCGTGGCCGCGGTGCTGGGGAGCGTGGTGGGCGCCCGGATGCTCAAGCGGGTGAACGAGAAGGCGCTGCGGGTGGTCGTGGTGCTGATCGGCGTGGCGCTGACCGTCGGCCTCTTCTGGCAGGCGGGCCGCCAGCCGTGAGCGCCGCGCCGGCCGTGATCGAGGGGCCCGCGGCCTGGCGCGCGGGCGACCTGACGCCCGGCGAATGGATCCATGAGCTGACCGCCGCCGAGGCCGCCGAGATCGAGGCGGCGGCGCGGGCGCTGGCGGCCTCCGGCAAGCCGTTGGCGGAGACGACGGCGCATGACGTCCCGCTGCCCGGCGTGGGCGGGCGGCTGCGCGAGGTGCTGCGCTCGCAGGTGCTGGATGGGCGAGGCTTCGCGGTGGTCCGCGGCCTCGATCCCGCGCGGCTGAGCCGGCGCGAGCAGGCCGCCGCCTTCCTGGGCCTGGGCGCGCACTGGGGAGCTCTGCGGCCGCAGAACGCGGCGGGCCATGTGCTGGGGCATGTGAAGGACCTGGGCCGCGCGAGCGACGACCCGACCGCCAGGCTCTACCAGACCCACGAGCGGCAGACCTACCACACCGACAGCTGCGACGTGGTCGGGCTGATGTGCCTCATGCCGGCCAAGGCGGGCGGGCGCTCCAGCCTGGTGAGCTCGGTGGCGATCCACAACGAAATGCGCGCGCGTGCGCCGGACCTGGCCGCCGTGCTGTTCGAGCCCATCGAGACCGACCGCCGGGGCGAGGCCGCGCCGGGCGAGCGGCCGTTCTTCACGATTCCGGTGTTCAACTGGCACGCCGGCCACTTCGCCGGGATCTATCAGCGGCAGTACATCGAAAGCGCCCGTCGGTTCGACGGCGTCGCGCCCCTGAGCGCGGCGCAGACGGCGGCGCTGGACCTCCTGGACGCGGTCGCCGAAGACCCCGCCTTCCACCTGGAGATCGACTTCCAGCCGGGCGACATCCAGCTGGTCAACAACCACGTGCTGTTCCACGACCGCACCGCCTTCGAGGACTGGGCGGAGCCGGCGCGGCGGCGGCATCTGCTGCGCCTGTGGCTGGCGCCGGCCGAGGCCCAGGCCCTGCCGCCGGTGTTCGCCGAACGGTTCGGCTCGGTGACGCCGGGCGCCCGCGGCGGCGTGACGGTCCCCCGCGAACGCTGGAGTGCGCCGCTCGACGCAGAATAGATGTCGAGCCTTCCAAGGCGCCGCGCTGAAAGCGGTGTTGCGGCGGGCAGGCCGCGAATCTCGACGAAAAAGCCCCGGCGTGACCGGGGCTTTCTCCATGGGTGTCTCAATGATTACGCGGCCGCGACGGCCCCTTGGCCGCGGCGGCGGCGAAGCACGGCGCCAAGTCCGCCAAAGCCCAGGATCATCAGGCTCCAGCTGGCGGGCTCCGGCACGGAGGCGAGGCTGATATTGTCCACGCCGAAATCATTGCCGCTCGCGATACTGCTGTCGTCGGAGAGCCCGAGGTGGATGGTCCCGCCCTGCGCAACGTCGAATGTCCCGTGGACGGTTTGCCAGCCGTTCGCCGCCGGCTTGGTGTCGACGGTGAAGTTGATGTCGGTCGGAGTCGACGACCCCGGCTTATAGTACCAGAGCTGCAGCAGCGACGGCGTGCCCGTGGGCCCGTTCGCATTGCAGCAGAGATTGAGCAGTTCGTATGAGTAGGAATATTCGCCCGCGGCCAGGCTTATGCCGTTGCTGACGTAGGCGGCCGGGGCGGGCACGGAGTCATTGGTCGCCCCGTTCAGCATCAGAAAGGGGTTGGTGCTCGGAATATTGACCCAAAGGTTATGGACGTTGAACGGATTGGTTCCGATCGTCCAGGTTCCCTCATCGTACATGCTGTTCGGGCCGGTGTTGCTCGTGCCCGTCCGGAAGCTGTAGGCGGTCGTAAAGCTGTCGCCACTGGTCGACGAGACGCCCGAGGCCATCGCCCCGTTGGTCGTCGGCAGGGAATAGCCGCTGAAATTCTCCGAGAAGATGGTCCCGGCCCCCGCCGCGCCCGCCGCCAGCATCGCCATCGCCAGGACGGCCGCCGCCGCCGCGCCGCGTGTTTGAAGTTTCATAGGCCCAACCTTCCGGAAGTTGTGTTGCATCACAGGCAGCCGGATTGGCGCCGTCAGCCCGCGTACAACCGCCGCACTCGGGACGAGGTTCCGCCGCAATTCGAAATCTCTTAGGTTGAGCGTCCGAGAAGCCTTGCCGACCCGTAGCGGACCTTCTGCGAGTCCGTTTACAGTCGCTTCCAGCGAACTGCTGGGGGCGGCATGGACATCCACAAACCCAAGCCCTGGCGCGGTCCGAGGAAACGCCTCGGGGAAATCGGCGCCATCGCCGTCGCCGTTCTGATCGCCGGCCCAGCCCTGGCGCAGGGCGGGGCCGCCCGCCCTTCAGCCCCGCCGCCGACCGCGCCGTCCCCACCGAACGGCCCGCCGGGACAGCCGCCTCCCACGGGCTATCGCCCCCAGAGCGTCGTGGACGGCGTGCAGGTGGAGACCCCGTATTTCCAGGACACGCTGGCTGTCCTGGACAACCTGCCGACGTCGGCTCCGGCGAGGCCGAAGAGGGCCCGCAAGGTCCTGGTGTTCTGCAAGGCCGGGGGTTACGTCCACTCGGTCATCCCGCTGACGGCCTTCGCGATCGGGGCGCTTGGCGACAGGACCGGGGCCTGGGCGACCACGATCACCTACAGGCTGCAGGACTTCACACCCGAGCGCCTGGCGAACTACGACGTGGTGGTGCTGGACAACACCACCGGCGCCTTTCTGGACGACGCCGATCCCGTCGCCACATCGGCGCGTCGCGCCGCACTGCTGAGCTACGTCCGAAGCGGGCATGGCCTGGTGCTGACCCACGCGGCAGGCGACGCCTACCACACCAATGCCGACAGCCCGGGCGGACCCAAGAGCCTGTGGCCCGAATACAGCCGAATGGTCGGCGGCTTCTTCAAGTGGCACTGGCTGCTGCCGCAGCAGGTCACGGTGAAGATCGACGATCCCCGGAGCCCGATCAACGCGGCCTTCGCCGGACGTCCATTCACGATCCACGACGAGATCTACACGTTCGAACAGAACTCCTTCTCGCGGAAGAACGTGCACGTCCTGACCAGCATCGACTATTCGAAGATGTCGCCTGCGGACAAGGCCAAGGAGCCCGCGGAAACCAGGCGCGCCGACGGCGACTACGCGTTGAGCTGGGTCCGCCGCGAAGGCCAGGGCCGCGTCTACTACAACGCGCTCGGTCACAGCGAGCACGTCCTGTCCGTCCCGGCCATCCTGCAGCAGCTGACGGCCGGCATCCAGTATGCCGCCGGCGACCTCGCCGCCAACGACAGCCCTCCCGCAAGGTGACGATCTCGTCGCGGGTCGGCGCAAGACCTTAGGTCCGCTTTCGACCCGTTGCGGACATTCGTGTTCCTCACGCCCCAGTCATTTCACCGCTTCACGACCCCGCCGCGCGGCCATTTCAGAATGCGTCTTGCGACGCCAGGGCCGCCAGCTGTCGGCCGGCGAGAAGGGGTCGCCGAGATGATAGGCCGATATGACCGCGGCAACGCCCTTCACGGGCGGCAGTTCGATGGGTCGCAAACGTGCGTAGCCGGCGTTGCGCAAGGACTCGAGCGCCGCGCCAACGCCGCCCGCTTTGCGGATCGCGGCCTCCACAGCGCCCTCATCGCATCCCAGCCAATGGGCCAGCAGCCGGGTGCGAAGCCGGGTGATCTCGGCGCGGTTGCCGACGCCGGCGCGTCCGGCCGACTCGAAGCTCATATCGCACTCGGTATCCAGGCCCATGGAGCGATTGTTGATATTGGCCGAACCGATCCTGAGGAGCCGATCATCGATGATCGTCAGCTTGGCGTGGACGATGATGATCCGGCCAAGTGTCGTAACCGGGCTGTAGGCCCGGAAGCGACCGTGCTTGTCCGCATGTTTCAGCGTCTCGATGAACTTCACTCTCGTGCGGTCCATGGTCGCCTGGTCGAAGAAGCTCGGCGAGTGTTCTGTGCCGATCAGGACAACCTCCGGGCCATCCCGGTCCTGCAGCCGGCGGGCCAGTGCTCCGGCGATTAAGGGAGAGGTGAAATACTGGTTCTCCATGTAGATGCAGCGCCTTGCCTGGGCGATGGATTCAAGATGGAGGCGTTCGACCTCGCGGACTTCGGGGTGATGCTTCCAGGCGCCGTGGGTTCGGGACAGGCCGACTTCGATGGCGTGGAACTGCGGCCTGATCTGGGACGGCCACGCCGGCCGCACTTTCGGTGAATCGGGCGGCGTTTCGCCGGTGCAGCGCGCCCACCGATCGCGAAATAGCGCGCCGAGAGCCTTGGCCGGCGCCCCTTCGACGATACCCATAACCTCGTGGCGGCTGTCGAAGTCGTTTTCGGAGTTGCCGTGGGCGTGCTTCGTCTTCTCCCGGCGGGGATCATTGTCGAGGTGATGGCAAGTGTCCCAGCGGTCAGGTCCGATGTCGCCCCCGCCGCAGAAGGCGATCGCGTCGTCAATGATGATCGCCTTCTGGTGATGCGACGCCCCCATGGGCAGCTTCCCGTCGAGGACGAATTTCACGTGACTTCCGGCGAACGTCTTGCGATCCGCCAGTGGGAACCAGTTCTGGGTAGCCGCAACTGGAAGGGCCGACTGCCAGCACAGAAGGCGGACGTCGAGCTTGGGATTGTCCTTTGACAGGCGCTTCAGGAAATTGGCGATCCTGTCGTCTTCCTGCCCCGTGCAGCCGGGCTGGGGGTGGAAAAGCGTCTGAGGCTCGAAGGCCCAGTTGAGCAGGTGGATGGAATGCCTGGCCTTGCGCATGGCGGCCATGGCGGCGTCGAAATAGTCCGCCATGTCGACGATCAGCGCGGCCCGCGCGCTCGTCTCGCGACGCCAGCAGGTCACTCCCGGTTCCAACAGCATGCCTGGGCCTTCCGCTCAGGCAGGGAAGCCCTTAAGGCGCAGGTTGTTCCCAGATCGGCGTTCGGCGGGTCCGCTTGCGGGCATCCCCGGCTCGACGTCGGCCACCGGTCAAGAGGGTCGCCCGATCCCGCGATCGCCATCCCTGCGCCCGCCGTGGGAGGAGGAGGAGGACGCTTTCCTGGCCGCCGCTTGGGGCCTAGGGTTTTCCCATGGCCGTCGCCTTCACCCGGGAAGAGGACTACGAGTCCCAGGCCGCCGATCTGCCGGACCGGCCGGTTTCCGCGCATCCGAACCTGGTGACCGCCTCGGGGCTCGCCGCCATCGAGGCCGAGCTGGCGGCGGCGCGGGCGGCCTATGGCCAGGCGCAGAGTGACGGCGGCATCAGCGCCGACCGCACCGCCATGGCCAGGGCGACCCGCGACTTGCGCTACTGGTCGTCGCGCCGCGCCAGCGCCCAGCTGACCGAGCCGCAGGGCGAGGCGGACAAGGTGCTGTTCGGCCGCACGGTGGAATTGGAGCGCGAGGACGGGCGCAGGCAAAGCTTCCGCATCGTCGGCGAGGACGAGGCCGATCCCACAAAGGGCAGCGTCTCCTACGCGTCCCCGCTGGCCCGCGCGCTCCTGGGCAAGGCGGTGGGCGATGTGGCGCTGGTCAACGGCGCCGAGGTGGAGATCGTAGCGGTCCGCTAGCGGCGGGAGGAGGCCTCGTAGGTCGGGCACGAGGTCACGAACGACGCCGTGCATTGGCAGATGTTCGAGCGGAGCGCGACCTCGACGGGCGTCGGGGCGCAGCACGGCAGAATCTGAGCGAAGCGTATGAACAGGGCGGCTCCCACCAGCCAGCCAACCCCTGCTAGCCACATACGCACGCGTGGCGACGACGCAATCATGAAATCTGACCCCCTGACGAAGCCCCGGCGCCCGTGTGCCAAGCGGATTAACCAAACGCGATGCGTTGGATTGCCGCGCGGCGCATCTGACCAGGGGAAGACGCCGTAGTGTTGGGATCGCTTTCGCGGCGGGGAAGAGGCGGTTCTGTGGCGAACAGCGGTTAGTTATGGGCGCTTTCGCCGCACGTTCTACAGCAGAGCTTCGCGAGATATATTATGGCTAAGCTCTAGTTTGTCTCCAAAAATATGCGATGGATGACAGAAACATTACAGTGAAGCTTTAAGTGATGACAAAATATTCTCGCGCCTAGTTCGCGCCCTTGAGGCCCAGGCGGATGGGGATGTGGATGACGCCGCCCTCCACCGGCTCGCCGTCGGCCGACCAGAGGTTCATCTTCATGGTCGAGGCGAGCTTCACCGCCGCCTCCGAGAAGCCGAGGCCGTCAGGGTCGGCGGCTTCCGGCGCGCACTGGGTGAGCGTCCCGTCGACGCCGACCACGCAGCGCGCGACGCCCCGGCCGCTGGTCAGGCCCTTGCCGGCGGCCTCCGGCGGAAAGACGCCTGGCGCGGACTTCAGGTCGACGCCGGTGATCCAGACCGGCGCCATCACCGTGCGGTCGGCGAGCGCGGGGCCGGCCGGCCAGCGGATCGGCACATCGACCCAGACGGGCGTGGCCTGGCGAACCGCGGCGAGGTCCGGCGCCACCCGGAACTTCTTGGCCAGGTCGAGCGCGGCCTTGCCGAAGCCGAGCTTGTCCGGCGTCTCGGCGATGACCTGGCACGTCGTCAGCAGGCCGGTGTGGAGCAGGTGGCAGTGCGCGACGGCGTAGCCTTCGGCGCCATTGGCCTTGGCCGGATAGGCGGCGGCGAGGTCCTCGAAGGTCGCGGCCTGAACCCAGACCGGATAGTTGAGCATGGTCACCTGGCGCATCGCGAGCGCGTTGCCCATGCCGCGGGCGGAGCCGTTCTTCAGCACCGCGGCCATGGTGACGGTGGTGTCCGGCGCCTTGAAGGTCAGGGCGATGTTGCGCATCGCCGGGACCGGCCCGTCCGGCCCTTGGGCGATCGGCAGCTTGAAGGTCGGCCGCATCTCCAGCGCCGCCTTGCCGAAGCCCTTGTTCCTGGGCGTCTCGTTGGTGACCTCGCACCATTCCGCCAGGCCATGGACATCGACCTTGCAGCGCAGGTTCACCCGGCCGTCGAGCCGCGCGGCGTAGGCCGTGCCCGGCCAGATGACGACCATCCTGCTGATGTCGTCGTCGTCGCTCTGCATGTCGATCTTGAGGTCGGGCGCCGGCGCCTTGCTCTCCGGCGAGACGGTCACCGGCGAGACCGTGCTGGTCGCCGCGGTGGCGGCTGGGGCCGCGGGAGGCTTCGCGGCGGTCGCCTGCGGGTCGGCGGCGGCCATCAGGGCCAGGACTGCGGCGAGCATGGAGGATCCCCCTGTCGGTCGTCGGATCTCGCGGCGAAGGTTGCCACGGCCGCCGCCCGCTGGGTAGCAGCTCAGCGGTCGCGCAACGACGGCAGCTTAGGCGCTTCGGGGGGCGGCCCGTCGATGCCGCGCCAGGCGCCGCCGACGTCCGCCGCGCGGCGGCGCGCCATGCGTTGCTCGACCAGGGCGGCGATGAGGGCGAGGGCCACCACCAGGGCGAGCGGGTGCGCCGCCAGTCCGTGCAGACGGCTGAGGAAATCCAAACCCTGATGAACGGCCGAACTCATGGCCATGAACCTTAAAGCGCGTCCCTGCGAGAGCGTAATCGCGCCATGCCTAAGCGTGCGTGAAGCAAGTTGCTTAACACTGTCAGATAGATAGCAAAAAGCCCCGGAGCCTTGCGGCGCCGGGGCTCTTTAGGGTCCGAAAGGACGGGAGCGGCTATTCGGCGCCGGGCTTGCCGGCGGCCTTGGCCGCGGCTTCCTGCTCCTGGCGGCGCGCGCCGCCGAGCATGCCGGGGAGCGCGTAGTTGCCCTCGTGGCAGGCGTACTCGTAGACGATGCCCTGCAGCTTGTAGAACTCGTACTCGCCGCCCCAGGGCTTGGCCCAGGTGGTCGGGTCGTCGATCGTGTACTGGTAGAGGACTCGGTTGTCGCCGTCGCGGGTGAAGCGCTCGGTGACCTTCAGGTTCTTCCAGGCGCCGTTGTAGGCCTGGGACTGCGGGATGTTGGTGGTCTCGACGACGAGTGTCTTGCCTTCCCAGTGGCCGACGGAATCGCCCATCCACGGCCGCACGCCATCGGTGCGGTGCTGGGCGTTCAGGCGGATGATGCGGGTGTCGTGGACCATCTCGACCACGATGGCCACCGAGTCCGGCGTCTGAACGAACTCGTAGTTGTTGTTGTAGAAGCCGTTGGGCAGCATCGGCGGGCCGGCGTTGCGGCCAAAGCCCAGGATGCAGCGCTCGCCGAGCGAACGGTTCTCGGGGTTGTCGAATGAGCCCATGCCGCCGCGGCCGAAGCCGCCGCCGCCGGTCTGAGCCGAAGCCAGGCGCTTGGGCACCTGCCCGTCGGGCGTGGTGAGGAACGAGGTGCGGGGCTCGCCACGCACCCGCATCACCGACGACCCCGGGTCGAGCCAGCCGCGGTTGTAGCCGCCCACGTCGCCGCCGGCCGCAGCGAATTCCGGACGCAGCTTCTTGGGATCTTCCTTGCCGCCCTCGACGCCGGAGTTCGGGTCGGTCGGCTTGTTGCCGTCGGCCACCTCCTGGGTGACCTCGGCTTCCATCTTGCGGGCTTCCTCGGCGGTGTAGACCGACTTGGTTCCCAGGCTCGCCGGGCGGACCTCGCGGGTCAGGGTGGCGTTGGACCAGTAGCCCGACAGGTCGGGGTGGCCGTCGGCGGCCATCGGAGCCTTCGCGGCGGAGGCGGTTTTTGCCGGCGCCGGCTTGGCGTCGTCGGCGGCGGAAGCCACAAACGGAACGGCGCAGATCGCGGTTCCGAGGGCGAGAATGAGAGCGCGGTTCACAGCTGACTCCAGTGGCGAAGCTTGGCGCCTCAGCGGCGCGTCGCGTTGATCTAGCAACTTACGTCCCGCCTGACCCCCGGGCAATGCGTCCCAGGGGGTCGGCCCCGGTCTTCCGCGGGGCAAGGCTTTTCGTCGCGCCGCCCCTTTGCGCTTCCATCGTTGCGGTACTGTTTCAGGAACGGCGTCCGAAGGGCGTGATTTTGCCGAAGTCCGGGCGCGTAGCTCAGCTTGACCGGTCCGCAGCATGCCGCTCGCCATCCCCGAGCAGCTTTCACCCGTCCCTCCGGGGGCGGCCCGGTCCAGAGCCCCCGACGCTGAATACTCTCCCGGCGCCGGGGGCTCCGCCGGCGGCGTGCGAGCCGCAGGCCGTCGGACGCCCATCGGCGACACGTCACGCAGCCGCCAGAAGGACGATGCAGGGTCTTGCCGCAGCGAGCCTGACCGGCGGATGAACCATGGTGAAGGTTGGCGGGGCGGCTAGGTCGGCGGGTCGGCGTCGCCGGGGGCCGGCGTCTGCGGCGTCTGAGGTTCAGGCGCGGGCGGCGCGGCGGCGGGCTCGGGCGCGGTGCTCGCGGCGTCGGCGCCGGGCGCGGTCTGGGCGACCTGCAGGGCAAGGCCGGGCGCAGCGTCGGCGGCCGGCGGCGCGTCACGATGTTTCGGCGGATCGACCGGCGGCGCGACGTCCGCGGCCGGCGTGGCCACGGCGATCTTCAGGCTGGCGTCCTGTTGCGGCGGGAAGGGCAGGGCGCCGGCCGGCGTCAGCTGATGGACGACGCCGGCGCCGAAAGCGCCCGCGCCCAGCAGCATCAGCCCGGCCACCGCCCAGCCGCTGATGCGGGGCGAATGCGGGCGGATGTCGAGGCTGGCCATGACAACTCAACCCCGACGCCGCCGCATCGTTCCGGCCTGATTGCCCGCCCGGCCTAGTTGCCTCTGGCCGGCGTGCGCTGGCCGGCGCGCGACATGGGGCCGCCGTAACGGGCGCGGTTCTCCGGCGTGTCGGGGATCGGGCCGTTGTCGACGGTGTAGGCGCTGGCCTCGAAGCCCGTTGCTTGCGCATAGGGGGCTTGCGCATAGGGGACGTCCGGGACGGTGGCGCTGGTCGGGGTCCCGAAGGCGTCGACATAGGCGGGTGAAGAGCTGGCGTCGGCGAAGGCCTGGCGCACCTGGCCCATGGCGTCGCGGATGGCGATGTCCTTGCAGGACTTGCCCATGTTGTGGTGCGTCGCCGGGTCCTGGTTCAGCTGGTTGCAGAGCCGGCCGGCGGTGTCGCTGACCCGGCGTTGCAGGGTCGCCCGGTCGGCCCGCTGGGTGAGGTCGAGGTCGGCGTAGCTGACCGCCTCGGAGAGGCTCTGGGCGCGGGGCCCATGGCCGGTGACGGTGAGCTCGTCGATGTTCTGGGCGAGCGCCGGGGCGGCGGCAAGCGCGGCGGCGGCGGTGAGGGTGGCAAGCGCGAGATAGCGCATGGTCGCGGCTCCTTATCGTGGAAGCTCAGCAACCGCCGACCGTGGAACGCGGTTCCCTGGACGCCGCCCAGGCCCTACGGTTCAGGCGTCGTGGCCGGCGGTGATCGCCTTGGGCACGAAGGGGATGACCAGCAGGATCGCGGCGTAGACGGCGATGGTCGCCCAGAGGGCTGCGTTGAAGCCGCCGTGGTGCGAATAGAGGTCGGCGCCCCACAGGTCGCCGAACCGCTGGGCGACCCAGTACATGGTCAGGAACAGCATCATCATCGTCCCTTCCAGGCCCTTGGGGCTGGAGCGGATGGTGAGGTCGGTGAAGGCCGCCTGGCCGATGCCGCCCAACAGGCCCATGGGCACGGCCGCCCAGAGCGCGCCGACGGGAGAATGGATGAACAGCAGGCTGGCCATCTGCGGCACCGCCAGCACGCCGCCGATCCACACCAGCGGGCGCAGCGAGATGCGCTGGGCGAGCCAGGCGTAGAGCCCGTACATCGGGATGAAGCCGCCGTAGAAGATCGTGTAGAACAGCCCCACCTGACCGTCGCTGGCGTGGATGTCGTTGCTCAGGTGGAACTGCATGGCGATGCCGGCGCCGGGCGCGAACTGCCAGAGCAGCTGGATCAAGAGCGCCGGGTAGATCGGCCACCACTTCAGGAGCCGCACGAAGTCGGCGCCCGATGAGATCGCCTCGGGCTCGATCTGGCCGTCCTCGAACACCCGCTTGGGGCCAAAGGCGCCGAAGGCGGCGATGAGCACCATCAGGCCGGCGCCGATCAGGAAGACCGAGCGCAGGGCGCGCGCGGCCGGCACGTCCTCGATGGAGCCGGCGAGCAGGCCGCCCAGCCAGCCGGAGGCCACGGCGGGGATGATGATGGCGGTGTTCATCGCCGTCGACATCTGGCCGGACATGGCGTGGCGCCGGCCGATGGCGGTGGCGATGCCGCTGGCCGCCCCGGTCACGAACTGCAGCAGGATTCCGACGAGGATGGCTCCGGCCAGCAGCAAGCCATAGGTCGGCGGTGCGAAGGCGAGCGCCGCGAAGGCGGCGACCGCGCCCAGGCCGAAGACGACGAGGTGGCCGCGGTCCCCGGCCCCGAACGGGCTCCAGCGGTCGCGGATGAAGCCGCCGAGGAAGCCGATGTAGGTCGGCGAGGCCGCGATCAGCGCGAACAGCGCCACCTGATCGGGGCTCTGGTGCAGGCGGTTCTTCAGGAAGAAGACCAGCGGCAGCGCGATGAGCTGCAGGTAGGGCGCGGCGAAATTGAGCACCAGGACCGGCACGGCGACCCAGAGCAGGAGCCGGGTCCGCTCGGCGGCGGGGAGCGGCGTCGCGCGGACGCCCGGGATTTCCTCGACGACCGTTCCGCCGCCGCTCACCCGCGCGATCCCGCCATCGTCGTCAGCTCCGCCATGTCGATGTTCCCCGAACGCCTAAGGGGTAGCGTGGGGATTCTGGCAGGGGAAGAGGGGCAAAATAAAAGCCCCGGCGATCGGGGGTCGCCGGGGCCTGGAGCCGGGGCGTCCTGGGCATGGACACCGGCCTTGCGGGTATGACGGCGCCCTTGCGTCACATCCCTAGGTCGCCCCCGATGGCCCGCGAATTTTTCCGCGAGCGGGCCCGAAAACCGGTGCTAGGTTCGCCCTCGAAGGCTTAGCTTCAGGAGAGACATCGAGCATGGCTCGCAATCTGACGATTTCGGTTCTGGCGGTGCTTGCCGTCGCCGGCGCAGCGGCCGCGGCCGCGCCCGCCAACCTCACCGCGGCGCTGGGCGACGCCAAGCGGCCGCCGGCGGACAGCTCGCGCGACGTGGCCCGCCACCCGGCCGAGCTGCTGGCCATGGGCGAGGTGAAGCCCGGGCAGAAGGTCGCCGACTTCATGATGGGCGGCGGCTATTTCACCCGCATCCTATCGCCGGCGGTGGGCGAGAAGGGCCACGTCTGGGCCTTCCAGTCGGGCGAGTTCATCGGCTTCCGCCCCGCCTACGGCACCGACCAGACCAAGGTGGTCGCCGACTATACGAACGTCACCCCGCTCGCCGCCCCGATCGCCTCGGCCGGGCTGCCGGACGGTCTCGACCTGGTGCTGACGGTGCAGAACTACCACGACCTGCACCTGAACCGCATGCCGCCCGGCACGGCGGAGGCGGCCAACAAGGAGATCTTCAAGGCGCTCAAGCCCGGCGGCATCTACCTGATCGTCGACCATGCCGCGGCGCCCGGCACGCCCACCGAGGACGCGGCCAACAAACTGCACCGCATCGACGAGGCGGTGGTCAAGAAGGAGGTCGAGGCGGCCGGCTTCAAGCTGGTCACCGAGGACGACAAGCTGCTGGCCGATCCGGCCGACACGCACGACAAGAGCGTCTTCGACCCCTCGATCCGCGGCAAGACCGATCAGTTCATCCTGAAGTACCGCAAGCCGAAATAGGGACCCCTGCCGCGCCCCTGGCCGTCCAAGGCCAAGGGGCGTCCGGCCTGCCAGGCGCACGGAGGAAAGACCCGATGCCGATCAAGATGCTGTTTTCGCCCAATGGCTCGATCGTGGTCGGCGGCGACCTCTCGCAGCTGAAGCTGATCGATTCCACGGGCCAGCCGATCGACGTGTCCGGCGAAAAGAAGATCTGGCTCTGCCGCTGCGGGGCCTCGAAGACCAAGCCGTTCTGCGACGGCAGCCACGAGGCCATCGGCTTCCAGGCCTCCGATCCCGCCGCGCCGCTGGAAAGCTGAGCCCTGTTCGGCGCTGAACCGGCGACGTAGGGAAACCGCCGCGCGCTGACGTCTATGTCGGTCCGCGGCGCGACAGATCGCAAAACCTGTGATCCGTTGGCTCCGGGGACCGAGGTCGGGGACTGTGCGTGAGTATCGCTGAAGACGTCGAGAGGGTCGGCCGGATCGAGGCGGTGCCGATGATCCTGGAGGTGGTGTGCCGCACCACCGGAATGGGCTTCGCCGCCGTGGCGCGGGTGACCGAGGACCGCTGGGTGGCCTGCGCGGTGCGCGACGAGATCGCCTTTGGACTGGTCCCTGGCGGCGAGTTGGAGGTGGGCACCACCATCTGCGACGAGATCCGCCGCAGCGGCGAGGCGGTGGTGATCGACCACGTGGCGAAGGATGCTGCGTTCTGTGGCCACCCCACGCCGGCGCAGTACGGCTTCCAGAGCTACATCTCGCAGCCGATCTTCCGCGGCGGGAAGTTCTTCGGCACGCTCTGCGCCATCGACCCCAAGCCGGCGCATCTCAAGACCCCGCAGGTGCTGGGGATGTTCAAGCTGTTCGCCGAGCTGATCGGCCAGCACATGGAGACCCAGGACCGGCTGGCCGAGAGCGAGGCCCAGGTGATCAGCGCGCGCCACGCGGCGCAGCTGCGCGAACAGATCATCGCCGTCCTGGGCCACGACCTTCGCAACCCCCTGGCCTCGATCCAGGCCGGCGGGCGGCTGCTCGCCAAGACCCCACTGGACGAACGGGCCAGGATGCTGGTGGGCGGCATGCAGGCCAGCGTCATGCGCATGGCCGGCCTGATCGACAATGTGATGGACTTCGCCCGCGCCCGGCTGGGCGGCGGCTTCGAGATCGAGCGGCGCGCCGACGCCAATGTCCGCGAGGCGGTCCTCCTGGTGGTGGATGAACAGCGGCTGGCCCATCCGGATCGGGAAATCGTGGCCGACATCGTGCTGGACGAACCCGTGGCGTGCGACAGCGGCCGGGTGGCGCAGCTGGCGTCCAAGCTCTTGAGCAATTCGCTCAGACACGGCGAGGATGGTTGTCCGGTCTCGATCCGCGCGCGGGCCGAGAGGGGCCGCTTCGAGCTGTCGGTGGCCAACAATGGGCCGCCGATCCCGCCCGAGCGGCAGGCTGTGCTGTTCCAGCCCTTCGAGCGCGCCGAGCATCACCATGGCCAGCAGGGGCTGGGGCTGGGGCTCTACATCGCCGCCGAGATCGCCCGCGCCCACGGCGGGACGCTGGGGGTGGTTTCGGACGAGGCCGAGACGCGCTTTACGTTTTCGATGCCGCTGGCTTAGGCGGCGTAAACGGGTCGAGAAGCTGGTCGAGCATGCCCTCGGGCATGGCGGCGTCGACGCCGTAGGCGGGCGGCCAGGCCTTGGGCAGGTGATAGGTGCCGAACAGGCGGTCGACCACGGGGAACAGGGCCGCGTAGTTGTGGTCGCGGTGTGCGTCGTTGGTGTGATGCCAGTGATGGAAAGCCGGCGTGGAGACCAGCTGCTCCAGCGGCCCGAGCCGCCAGCGGACGTTGGCGTGGACGAAGAAGCCCCAGACCGTCCCGAAGATGGCGATGAGCCCGGCCAGGCCCGCGCCAGTCGCCGTCGGCTGCACCAGGCCCAGGATGTAGAGCGGGGCGAGCGCGCAGAGCTTCTCGAACACCTGGTCGACCGGGTGGGCGCGGCTGGAGATCAGCCAGTCGACGTGCTCCGGCGCGTGGTGCACGGCGTGGAAGCGCCAGAGCAGCGGAATCTCGTGGCTGAGACGGTGCCCCCAGTAGCCGCCGACCTCGCTGACCGCCAGGCCCGCGGCGAGTTTCGCCCAGACCGGCAGGCCGGCGATGGCGGCGACGTAGGCGTGCGGCGTCAGGTGGCGCAGGCCGACGCTGAGAACCGCCAGCGGCGGGGCCAGCAGCGCCAGCGGCAAGAGGCTGTTCAGGAAATAGAAGGCGATGTCGGCGGGCGCGGTCTTCCAGCGGCCCGGCGTTCGGCGCAGGGCGAACAGGCGCTCCAGCGGCGTGAAAATGACCGCCAGCAGCGCCAGCCAGACGACCAGCCGCAGGGCCTGCAGGCCGAACGCCTGCACGTAGCTCAAACTCATGACTGCGTCATCGCGCGGCGCTCACCAGAAGGAAAGGGCCTCGCTCCGGGTCAGCCGCCGGTCAGGCGGCGGCGAGCCGGCGCCGGCGGATCATCGCCCCCACGCCGCCGAACCCCAGGACCATCAGGCCCCAGACCGCGGGCTCGGGAACCGTCAGGGACACGCCGTCGAGCAGGGCGACCGGCGGCAGGTTGCCCCCTGGCGCGCCGTCCGACAGGAAGGAGAGCACCTCGCTCGTGCTGGTGGCCTTGAAGCTGGTCTTCACCTGCATCCACGGCGTGAAGCTTCCAGGCTGTCCGGGCAGGGCGGTGTTTAAGTACTTCAGTGTCGAATAGGTCTGGGTCGTGGTTCCGTCGCTGAAGCTGACGTGGAGCTGGTTGGAGATGTAGTTCACGCGGTTGGAGAGCTCGCCGCCCGCCCAATAGAAGCTGAGGCTGTAGACGTCGCCGACGACGAGCCCGTTGACCGTCTGCTCCAGCGGCCCGGTGAAGGTCGGGTCGCCGTCGAGGATCATGAAGGCCCCGCCGTCAGGGCTGAGGCCGGGGAAGTTCACGTCCACCCGCTGCTGCTCGCCAGGGTATTCGCTGACCGCGTCCTTGCCGGTGGGGTCAACGCCGGATTCCCAGAGGTTGTAGGCCTGGTTGAAGGGCGGGCCGGCGGTTCTGGGGGACGTCCAGCCGGTCACGGCGGTCCTGAAATCGTAGCTGGTGGAGCCCACCGTGTAGGTGTTGCTGATCTCGGCCCCATTGTAGACGCCGCCGGCCACCAGCGCGGTGAGGGACGGGTCGACGGCGCCGAAGCCGCCGTTGGTGATCAGGTTGGTCGACGCGCTCGCGGCCGAACCGACGCCAAGCGCAAGCGCGAAGGCTGTGAGAGCAGTCAGGCGCATGCCGATATCCCCCGAACGCCGTTATTCAGCGTAACGGAGATGGTTAACAGGCGTCGGGAAGGCGACAATCCAATTCCCCCGTCAGGCGAACTATTCGCTGTGGATAGCCTCGCCGTGGCCGCGTCCCTATGTGCGGGGTCGAGCTTCACCGCAACAAGCTGGAGATCGTCGCCGGCGCGATGCACTAAGGGCTTTCGTCCACGAACCACACGAACGGGTCTGTGCTTCCGAGACTCCGCGGCAGCGGAGGCTCAGTCTTTTGAACCGCCAAGACCGCAAAGGGCGCGGAGAGAGCTTGCCGCTGAGGCTGTGCGCGCCTCGGCGATCTCGGCGTTCTCGGCGGTCAATCAATTGCTGAGCGCCCGCGGCGCGGGCCTTTCAGGACCAGAACCGTTCGTGTGGTTCGTGGACCGTCTTCCTTAGCCTGCGTGTGGCCGTTCGCCGACAGCCGGGCGTGACCGATGACCGGCGGCGGCGATGAAGCGGCCGCCCTGCCAGAGTTCGGCGCGGATGTCGGGGCGGCTGGGCGGGACGATACGGGAGACCGCCTCCGCGTCGGCCGTGCAGTAGAAGCTCTCCGCGGGCTCCAGGCGTCCGTCGTCATGGACCAGGTAGATGCGGTAGACGGCCATGGTCTCTACTCCCGTTCAGGCCCCGGCCTGTTTAGAGACCCGCAAGGCGACGGGGGTATGTCGGCCAGACGACCGGTTCGTCATGCCCGCGCCTTAGTTATGGCGGAGCTTTGGCCCGGTTCGCGCGTTCATCGGCTTACGGCCTAGCTTTGCGCCCACAGCGGGCGGTCGGGGGGAGGAAGGGCGTCTCTTGAGTATGGTCCGGACTTTCATCCAGGCGTTCACCAGTCCCGCGGCGGGGCCGGTGGGCTTTGCGCTCGCGCTGATCCTGTGCGGTCTGCTGATCGCCACGGCGACGTCGGCGAACCACAGCGAACAGGCCTTGATGCGCAGGATCTCGGCGCTGACGGCGGAGAACCAGAGGAACGGCATCGCGCTGCACGCCCGGCTGGCCGCCTGCGAGGGCGGGTCGGCGGATATGGAGCGGCGGCGGCTGATCAACGGGACGCTCACGCCCGAGCAGCGGGCCCAGCAGCTGGCCGGACGTGAGCCGCAGGGCTTCGACGTCTGCGCCCGCATGGAGAGCGCCGACCGCGCGGTGCTCGAGACCCTGCGATGAGCCGTGGGGTGCTGAGAACGGGCGCGGGGCTGGCGGCGTGCGGCCTGCTGCTGGCCGCCTGTCAGAGCCTGAAGCCGAAGGCGCCGCCGGCGCCCACGCTCGCGCCGCCGCCAGCCGCCGCCCCGGCCGCGCCCGCGCCGGTGGTGGTGAAGACCGTGCCGGTGAAGGAGGCCTGCGTGCCCAAGACCCTTCCCAAGGCGCCGAAATATCCCGACACCGACGCGGCCCTGCGCGACGCCGGCGGCGCCGCCGACCGCTATCAGCTGATGGCCGCCGGCCGCATCCTGCGCGAACGCCGGCTGAATGAGCTGGAGAAGGTCGTGGATGGGTGCCGGTAGGCGCCGCGTCCTCCTCCCCTTGTGGGAGGAGGTGTCAGGCGGACGCCTGACGGAGGTGGGGTCTTGCTCCGCTCTCCGCGCGATACGCAGCTTCAGGCGAGGCAGAGGGGTCTGAGAGACCCCACCTCCGACCCGGGATCAAATCCGGGGCCACCTCCTCCCACAAGGGGAGGAGGGCCACGAACAGCTATGCCCTAGTTTGACCCGCCGCCGCCGGCGGCCCCGGCCTTGCCGGCCTTGGCTTCCTTCTCCTCGAGGCGCGCGCCGCCGAGAATGCCGGGCAAGGCGTAGTTCCCTTCGTGGCAGGCGTATTCGTAGATCGGGCCCTTGGTGGCGTTCAGCGCCACCTCACCGGTGTAGGGGACCGCGTACATCTGCGGGTCGTCGACGGTGAAGCTGTACTTGATCTGGTTTGGCGCGACGCGGGTGAAGCGCTCGACGATCTTCGCGCCCGGCGAGCCGCCGCCGCGGAAGGTCTGTTCGGGACGCATGTTGGTGGTCTCGACGACCAGGGTGTCGCCTTCCCAGTGGCCGATCGAGTCGCCCATCCAGAGCTTCATGTTCTGAGGCACATGGGTGTTGGTCAGGTGGATGTGCCGAACGTCGTGGACCATCTCGACCTCGATGGCGACCTCGTCCTTGGTCTGCACAATCTGGTAGTTGTTGTTGTAGAGCAGCGGCAGCATCGGCGGGCCGGCCGAGGAGCCGAAGCTCATGATGCAGCGCTCGCCAAGCGAGCGGCCCTCGGGATTGTCCGCCGCGCCCGCGCCGCCGCGGCCGCCGCCGGCGAAGCGGGCGCGCTGGGCGGCCTGCGCCTCGGGCCGCATCGGCGGCAGGCGTCCGTCGGCCGGCGAGACGATGATCGAGTCGCGCTTGATCCCGCCCATGTCGATGATCGCGGTGCCCGGATCGACCCAGGCGGAGTTGTAGCCGCAGTTGACGCCGGTGAAGCCGCGGCCGCAGTCGGTGGGCAGGTCGGTGACCTTGGCCTTGGGGTCGGTCGGCTTGTTGCCCTCGGCGACCAGGGCGGCGTTCTGGCCCTCCAAGGCCTTCACCTCGGCGTCGGTGAGCGCCAGGCGGTCGCCGTATTTCTTGTCGCGCTCGAAGGGGGTGATGGTGGCGTTGGTCCAGTTACCCTGCAGGTCCGGCTGGCCAAAGGCGTTCTTCGGCGCGTGGTAGGGCGCGGACGGAGCGGTGAAAGCGGCGGTGGCGAGCGCCAGCGCGCTGGCGGCCGAAAGACTGGCGGCCGAAAGAATGGACAGGGTCTTTGCGGTCATGGTCGGCGCCTCCCTACGCCAGCCGGCCGGGGCCGCTTGAGCGGACTCTCGATACCGAACCTTGGAATTGTACGCCTTCCCCCAGGGCGCCGCAAAGGGGCCCAAGCCGAACGGGGGCGCCTTGAACCGAACGGCCGCCTGTGCGAGGCGGACGCCATGACCGATACGCTCCCCGACCGGCCCTCTCTCCCAGACAGATTGGCCACCGACCCCGACAGCCCATTCTACGACGCCGACATCCTGGCGCTGAACGTGGGCGTGCGCTTCAAGGGCGAGGACAAGACCAACGTCGACGAATACTGCGTCTCCGAGGGCTGGGTGAAACTGGCCGTCGGCAAGACGCTCGACCGCCGCGGCAAGCAGCTGACCATCAAGCTCTCCGGCCCCGTCGAGCCCTACTTCCGCGACGCCGGCTGAGCGGACTGCGGCCTTCCGTCCCGCCCCTCTTAACCTTTGGGTGAGGGGATGCGTGCGTAACCTGCGACCATCGGACATGGCGACTGGCCGGCGTTCGATGAAATAAGGCGATCCCAAGGCGCGGGCGAATTGGGGCAGGAGAGCGCGATGTTCGATCTCAGCGTGGTGGCGTTCGACGGGCGGTGGCTGCTGGTCGATGAGGCCGAAGGCGAGCTCGGCGAGTTCGCGACCAAGGCCGAGGCGCTGAAGGCGGCCGGCGACTTCGCCGTCCTCGACCGCGAACCGCGCCACGTGCTGATCCAGGACGACCGCGGCGAATGGGACGAAACTGTCGTCCAGCCGCCACTGCTGCACTGACGCGAGGGTTCCGGCGGAGAGGCCCACGGGCCGCCGCTGAGTGAACCACGAAAAACACGAAATACACGAAAGCGGACCCCTCGCGAGCGCAGCTCGCGGTCCATGCAAAGCCGTGTTTGGATCTTGGCCTGCGGCCCGCCGGCTGGCTGAGGCGTGTTCGTGCATTTCGTGTATTTCGTGGTTCCATCCTGCGCCAGCGGCCGTTGCACGGCGCCGGACATCCATGGCGGCGCTTCGTTGCGTTCCGGGGAAACACTGAAACAGATCGGCCCGACTGAGGCCCCGATCGCCTGCGAGCAAGGCTGGACGCCGCTTTCGGCCAGCCGCAGGAGAGTTCCCCTTGCCCAGCTTCATCTGGCCGAACCCCAAGCGCAGCCGCGTGGGCGCCGCCGGCGCCCTTGGCCGCTTTATCCATTGGACCGGCGTGATCGCCGCGATGCTCTGCGCGCTGATGGCGGCGGAGTTCCTGGTCGAGGGCTGGGCGCGGCATCTGAGCTACAACCTGCTGATCGCCGCGGTCGCCCTGACCTTCGGCACCCGCGCCCTGCGCTACGTTCTGGCCCGCGAGTAGCTTGCCAAGCTGACGGCGCTGTCGTCTGATTTCGCCATGACAGACGCGCCGCAGGTTCCCGAGGATGGCTGGAAGCATTCCGGCGTGCGCGTGGTGCCCGCAGGCGAGCTGGGCGAGGTCAGCGCGACCACGCCCGGCATGGACCGCCACGTGGCCATCGACCGGGCGCGGATGGGCGCGCAGAAGCTCTGGGCCGGCACCGTCCACATCCACGCCAACGCCAAGACCGGCGCCCACCACCACGGGCCGCTGGAGAGCGTGATCTATGTGGTCAGCGGCCGGGCGCGGATGCGCTGGGGCGAGAAGCTGGAGTTCACCGCCGAGGCCGGGCCGGGCGACTTCATTTATGTCCCGCCCTTCGTGCCGCACCAGGAGATCAACGCCTCGTCCGACGAGACCCTGTTCTGCATGCTGGTGCGCAGCGACAGCGACGCGGTGGTGGTGAACCTGGAGATCGAGCCGGCCGAGAAGCCGGAGGGCGTCAAATGGATCGACCCGATCCATAAGGACTAGCGCTGAGCCCAGTCGGTCGCTTAGTCTTGCGGGGCCGGGCTTCCGGCTATCCGAACAATCGAACCTCAGGAGCGGCCGCGATGCTGACGTCAGCGCGATTGCAGACCCTTGTCTGGACATCCGACACCGAGCGGGCGGGCGCCTTCTATGGCGGGGTCCTGGGCCTTACGCAGACCGGGACCTCGCACGGGGCGCTGGTCTACGAGGTGAGTGGTGGGGAGCTGCGGGTCTCGCCGGTGCCCTCGACCACGCCGTCCGAACACACCGTGCTGGGCTTCGCCGTCGAGGACGTGGGCGCGGTCGCCGAGGCCCTGGCCGCAAAGGGCGTGGCGACGGAGCGGTTCGAGGGCTTCGCCCACGACGCGCGCGGCGTCTGGACCGCGCCGGACGGGACGCGGGTGGTCTGGTTCCGCGACCCTGACGGCAACCTGCTTTCGGTCGTCAAATACGGCTGAGCTTCTGGCGGGGGCTATCCGTTTGAAATCAAGGCGCGCTAGGCGCTCAGGGCATAGGCCTCCCGCAGCCAGCCCAGCACCTCGGCGTCGATCTCCGCCGGCGCGCTCAGCAGCATTTCATTGTGCCAGCGGTTTGCGGAGACCTTTTCCAGCTTGCGGATGCGTGGGCTCTCGAGGGGCGCGCTCGTGCGGATCACCAGCAGGATCGCGGCCTTGCGGGGATGGACGCCGGCAAAGGCGGACCTGCGGGCCAGATGGATGGAGGTTTTCTTCGGGTCTTCCACGAAGGGGCCGAACGCCTCAAGCGCCGCCGCGAGCGCACGGTAGGTTTCGAGCGCTTCCGGGTCCTTGCCGGCGAAGACAGCCTCCACATCACCCATGCGTCGCGTCCTCAAGGCGCGGGCCCACGCCTCCCATGGCGGCGAGCCGGCCCGTCCGGAGGCAGCCTAGGGCTAGAACAAAAAAAAGAACAACCCCTACGGCTGACCCAGGTAGCGGTCGAACCAGCCGAGGATACGCTTCTTGAGGTCCGCCTTGTGCTCGGCCTCGCGGATGCCGTGGCCCTCGCCGGCGTAGATCACCAGGCTGTTGGGGACGCCGACCGCGTCGAGGCCCGCGTGGAACTGCAGGGACTGGTCGGCCGGGCACTCCACATCGCGCTCGCCGACATAGATGAAGGTCGGGGTCTTGGCGGCGTTGATGTAGCGGATCGGCGAGAACTTGTCGTAGGCGGCCGGGTCCTTGTAGGCGGTGGTGCCGAAGAACGGGACCATCCACTGATTGATGCCGTTCTCGCCGTAGTAGCTGACCCAGTCGGCGATGCCGGCCCCGGCCACGCCCGCCTTGAAGCGGTTGGAATGGGTGACCGTCCACATGGTCATGTAGCCGCCGTAGGAGTGGCCGTAGACGCCGAGCCGGTGATCGTCGATCGGGGCGACCTTCTCCACCGCGTCGACGCCGGCCAGGATGTCGCGCAGGTCGCCGCCGCCGAAGTCCTTGACGTTGGCCTTGGTGAAGGCCTCGCCCTGGCCGAAGGAGCCGCGCGGGTTGGCCTGGAAGACGTAGAAGCCGTGCTGCACCAGATCGTTGGTCGTGCCCTTCCACATATAGCTCGGCTGCACCGCTGAGGACGGGCCGCCGTGCACCAGCACGATCATCGGATACTTCTTGCCGGGGACGGGGTTGAGCGGGCCGGTCAGCCAGCCCTGGACGTCGAAGCCCTCGTTCTTCCAGTGGATCGAGCGGGCGGTGACCTGGGGCGTGAGCGCGTCGTTCTCGTGGGTGATGGTCTTGGGTGCGGTGAGCGAGCCGGCGGCGATGTGTGGGCCGGTGGTGAAGTCCTCGCCGACGCCGGCCAGGACCTTGCCGTCCTGGCTGATGGAGACCCGGCCGTCGCCGGCCGAAAAGGTCTCGACCGCTGTAAGCAGGGTCTTGGTCGCGCCGCTCGCCGGATCGACGGTCAGCAGGCTGTTGTGGTCGCTCTCGATGGCGGTGGCGAACAGCGCCGACTTGCGCCAGATCAGCGAGGAGAAGCTCCCCTTGTAGTTGGGCGTCCTGTCGACCGCGGTCCCGCCCGCGAAGGGCACGGTCCAGAGGTCGCCGCCGACCGGGCCGAAGTCGGAGTGCAGGCCGCCGATGAAGGCCACGGTCCTGCCGTCCGGCGACATGCGCGGGAACTTCATCTGCACGCCCGGATTGGCGATCTCGCGGAAGGAGCCGTCGACGCCGACCGCGGCCAGGCGGGCGATCCACCAGTTGTTGTCGCCGTCGCCCTTGGCCTCGGTCGCCACGAAGGCCTTGCCGTCGGGGGTCCAGTCGTACTCGTAGATGTAGGTGTCGGCGGGCGAGAGGAACTTCAGGGTCCCGCCGGCCGCGGGAAGGATCGCGATGCGCGCCTCGTCGGTCGCGCCGCCGATCTCGCCGACGATGGGGGCGCCGGCCTGGGTGGCGCCGCTGATCTTGCGCGGCTTGTCGGTGGCCAGGACCGCGATCGTCTGGCCGTCCGGCGACCAGCGCGGGGTCTCGACCAGGCCGCCGAAATCGAGGATCGAGGCGAGAGCGCCGCCGCGGACGACTTCGAGGCTCGCGGTGCGCGCCTTGCGGTTGGAGGCGACGAAGGCCAGCGCCTGGCTGTCCGGCGACCAGGCGACGCCGCCGTAGAAGCAGGTCTTGCAGGGGTCGTAGGTGGCCAGGATCGCCCCGTCGGCGCGGTTGCGGATCACCACGACCGGGTGCGGCTCGGCTTCCGAGGTGAAGGGGTCGTCGCTCTCGATCGCCGCGATCTTCGCCCCGTCCGGCGAGATCACCACGTCGCGGTAGTCGTGAACCTGAGCCGGCGGAGTCGCCGCCGCCAGGGCCAAAGCCATCATCAAAGCCGGCATCGAAACCTTCCCCCAGATCACGCTTTCCCAGCGTCACCCTGTGACGCGTCACTGGACGCCGTGGCTAGGGGATAAGCCGGGCGGCATCAAGCGCCGGGCGCCGCGAAGTTCAGTCGCCGGCGCCGTTGCGCGGCGCGGTCCGCGACGGCGCGGGCGTCTCGCGCTCGCCGGGTGGCGGGATGGGGCCGCTGATCGGCGCGAGGCTGGCCAGGCTCTCGTAGGGCGTGCGCGGCGGGGCGGCGCGCTCGAAGGCGGCGATGGCCTTGCGGCAGGGCAGGGTGAAGCTGACGCGATGGTACTCCAGGCAGCGGTCGGCGGCCGGGCCGTCCTTGCCAGGGCAGCGGGCCAGCATGTCGGCGGCGCAGGCGCGGCGCAGCTGGTAGCGGGCGGTCAGGAGATCGCCGGCCTTGCCCGGCTGGGCAAACGCGCCGGGAATGGGCGTCGCGGAGGGCCCGGGGACCGCCATGCCCGATTGGTCCTGCGCCAGCGACGGTCCGGCGATGGTCAGCGTGGCGACGGCGAAGGCGAGCAGCAGCTTCATGGCGGCCCTTCGATGGCGCCGGACGCAAGACTGCGCCCGGCGCCGCTCGAAACTACAGCCGTCAGGCCGCGTCGACCAGCACCACCTCGGCGTCTTCCAGGGCGGTGATGCGAAGCTGCGTCTCGCCGGTGATGGCCGCGCCGTCGCGGGCGTCGAGGCGCACGCCGTTGACCTCGACCGCGCCGGTCGCTGGAACCAGGTAGGCGTGACGGCTGGCGTCGAGCGCATATTCGGTGGTCTCGCCGGCCTTGATGGTCGCGCCGGCCACCCGCGCGGCCGTGCGGATCGAAAGCGCGTCTTCGTCGCCGGGGAGGCCGGACGCCAGCGTCACGAACCTGCCGGCCCGGTCGCCCTTGGGGAACGGCTTGGCGCCCCAGGCGGGCGGGCCGCCGGCGGTGTCGGGCTCGATCCAGATCTGGAAGATGCGGGTCGCGTCGCTTTCCAGATTGTACTCGGCGTGCCGCACGCCGGTCCCGGCGCTCATCACCTGCACGTCGCCCGCGCCCGTGCGGCCTTCGTTGCCCAGGGAATCCTTGTGGGTGATGGCGCCCTCGCGGACATAGGTGATGATTTCCATGTCGGCGTGGGGATGCGGCGGGAAGCCGGATTGCGGGGCGATCTCGTCGTCGTTCCAGACGCGGATGGCGCCCCAGCCCATGCGGCCCGGATCGTAGTAGTTGGCGAACGAGAAGTGGTGCTTGGCCTTCAGCCAGCCGTGGTCGGCGCCGCCGAGGCTCGCGAATGTGCGTTTGTCGATCATCTTGGGTCCTTCCTGGCGCCGCCTGGCTGGAGGCCGGGGCGCCGTTTCGAGGGTCAAGATAAGCTCCCGGATCGTAGGAGAAAGCCCGTGCCGGGCGGAAGATTGTCTCCGATTTGGAAAGAGAGATTGGAACCACGAACTACACGAAAGGAGCCGCGTCCTCCGATCGGCCGAAGGCCAGCCATGACAGGCTGAGGTCCGGGATCGGTCGCGAGCTGCGCTCGCAGCGGCGCGGGCCCTTTCGTGTATTTCGTGTATTTCGTGGTTCAAGTTCTGCGGGCTGAGGGGCGGGCGATGCGGTGGACGGGGATGGCGATCACGACGGCGGCGGTGCTGGCGATGGGCGCAGCGAAGCCTCACGCCGACTGGCGGCCGCTGGATCCGCAAAACACCCTGGTGATCGAGACCTCGAAGGGCCGCATCGTGGTGGAGATGGCGCCGGCGCTGGCGCCCAAGGCGGTGGAGCGGGTGAAGCGGCTGGCGAAGGAGGGCGTCTACGACGGCCTGTTGTTCCACCGGGTGATCGAGGGCTTCGTCGACCAGACCGGCAACCCCAACAATCACGACGGCGGAACCAGCGCCTATCCCGACCTGCCGGCGGAGTTCAGCGCGCGGGTGGCGGCCGATGCGGTGACCGGCGTGGTCGCGCGCAGCGACGGGATCGAGGGCTTCTTAGGCTCGGTTCCGGTGGCGGGCGTCTCGGTGAAGGAACAGGGCCTGGGGGCAGACCACCGCCCCCGGGTCTGGGGCGCCTATTGCGACGGCGTGGCCGGCATGGGCCGCCAGGCCGGGATCGACACCGCCAATTCGGAGATCTTCTTCATGCGCGCGCCGGCGCGCCGGCTGGACCATGACTACGCCGTCTGGGGCCGGGTGGTGCAGGGCCTGGACGTGGTGCGCGCCATCAACGCGGGCGAACCGCCGCCCGACCCGGACAGGATGGTCCGCGTGCGCCTGGCCGCCGACCTGCCGCCCGCCGAGCGGCCGCGGCTGGAGGTCGCCGACACCGCGGGCCCCGCCTTCCAGGCCCAGGTCGCGGCGGCCAAGGCGCGGCTTGGCGCGCGGTTCAGCGTCTGCGACTTGCGGATCGCCGTTCGGCAACCGTGACGTGCGACATCAGGGCGCAGAGCTGAGGGGAGCACACGCGCTTGGTGTCTTAACCCTTGCGGCCTTATCGCATCGGTTGCGTTTGGACGAGGCTCCATGAAGTTCGAAGTGCTGGAAGATGACGGCGGCTGGATCGTGCGCCGGAACGGCGTCGAGATCGCGCGCCACCGCGAGCAGGAGCAGGCGTTGAGCGACATCGCCGAGCGCTTGCGCGGCGACGGCCGCCAAGTCCCCGATCGCAGCTATTCGCTGACCATGCGCTACCTGGCGCGGACCTGACGGCAAGACGCGGCCGGCTGGCAGCCAAGGCGGGCGGGCGCCAACACTCTGTCGGCTACCTGACGCACACGAACGATTTACTTACCGCTTCCTTAATTTTGCTTTGGCGAATGCTCCAGCCAGGGGCAAACTCTGCTGCAGCCTCCGGTCTGGCTTTTTTGGGCCGAGGTGACAGCATGAAGAGGCGACAACACCAAGAGGCGGCGATGCCCTACCTCTGCTACATCCATCGACGAGCCGGCGGCGTGCCGCACCTGGAGGTGCTGCCGGAATCCTCACAAAGCCGGGCGATCGACACGGCCGCGCGGCTGATGGCGCAACGCGCCGACGCCGTCCGCGCCGAAATCTGGGAAGACGAGCGGCTGGTCTTCACCCTGCCGCGCGAACCCGCGGGACGGGCGCTCTTGAGCTGACGGCGCAAGACGCCCGCGAGGCGCTCAGACCCGCATTTCGAAATAGGCGACGCTCGAGCCGGTCGAGTGGCCGACGATCATCACCCGATAGGCGGCGCCGTCCGCAAGCTTCAGGTCGGCCTCGCCGGCCCGGAAGGCGTCGGCGGCCACCTCGGGCGTGGCGGTGAAGGAGCCCCGCAGGCGAAGCGGCCCCAGGCGCAGGGTCGCCGGGTCCCCCTGGATCTCGTAGTCCACGGCGCCGGTGAAGCCGCGATAGTGAAGTTCCCCGGCGCCGAGATGGGCCGGAAGCTGTTTACGCACGCGCGGCATCGAAACTCCTTTTGGGGCGAACGAACATAACGCCCAAGGCCAAGGTTCGATCCCACCCGGCCTGTGGCGGCTTTGGGCGATTGGCGTCACGAGCCCCTTGCCCGAAACGCTTCTAGGCCCCCTGATCGGCGAAAGCATCGCCACGCGGCATCGCCAGGCGGTATCGGGGAGGCGTCCGGTCTTGAGCAACCTGACAGTGGGCAGGATCCCCGAGCGCCTGACCTTTGGGCGGGCGCTGAGCTTCGGCGTCGCCACCTCGCCGGTTTCCGCCCTCGACACCGCCATGCTGCTCTATCTGCCGCCGCACCTGGCGGGCGAGCTGGGCCTGTCGCTGGCGGCGGTGGGCCTGGCCTGGGCGGTGGTGCGGGTCACCGACGTCATCGTCGACCCGCTGCTGGCCGTGGCGATGGACGCCACGCGCAGCCGGCTGGGGCGCTATCGCCTGTGGATGCTGCTGGGCTCGCCGATCCTGATGGTGTCGATCGGCGTGCTCTGCTTCAGCAAGCCCGGGATCACGGTGGGTTTCGTGATCGGCTGGCTGCTGGCGCTCTACCTCGGCCGCTCGATCCTGCATCTGGCGCATCCGGCCTGGGCCGCGACGCTGGCGCGCAGCTACGACGAGCGGTCGCGGCTGTTCGGCCTGATCGCCGCGGTGGGCGTCGTCTCGACGGTGGCGATCCTGTCGATCCCGGTGATCGACGGCGCGCGGGGCGGCAACGCCGCCCACAGCCTGGCGCTGATGGGCTGGTTCGTGATCCTGGTGACGCCGCTCACCGTCGGCTGGACGGTCTGGACCACCGGCGAGCGGTTGAGTCCGCAGGTCGCCGCCTCGGGCGAGAAGGTGCGGATCGGCGACTATCTGAGCCTGCTGGCCAAGCCCGACCTGGTGCGGCTCTACCTGTGCATCGGCGGGCTGACCATCGGTCCGGGCGCCATGACCGCAACCTACATCTTCTTCATGCGCGACCACAATGGCCTCAGCGAAGCCCAGGCCTCGATCCTGTTGGTGGTGTTCATCGCCGCCGGGATCGTGGGCGCGCCGACCATGGCCTGGCTCGCCACCAAGATCGGCAAGCCACGGACCCTGATGGCCGGCGCGTTCGGCTTTTCGATCGGCCTCTGCACGCTGCTCTACCTGCCGCGCGGCTCGCTGATCGCCGTCCTGCCGACCATCTTCTGGTGCGGCCTCGCGACCTCGGCCTTCGACCTGATGGTGCGCTCCATGCTGGCCGACGTGGCCGACCAGGTCCGGCTGGAGCAGGGGCGCGAGCGGCTGTCGCTGGTCTTCGCGCTGAACACCCTGGTGACCAAGCTCGCCGCGGGCGTGGCGGTGGCGATCATCTACCCGATCCTGCAGATGATCGGCTACCAGCCGGCGGCCGGGGCGCACAACACGCCGTCGGCGATCCGCGGGCTTGGCCTGCTGTTCGTCTCCGGCCCGATCGTCTTCGTGAGCCTGGGGGCGGCCTGCCTGATCGGCTGGAAGATGACCGCGCAGCGCCACGCCGCGATCCGCGCCGAGCTCGACCTGCGCGACGCCGGCCTCGCCGCCACCATCCCGCTCGGCGACGGCTAGGGGGTATCGACATCCATCATCGGCGATGACGCGGCGAGGGCGTCGGAGACCGCGACGACCTGGTCCCGCAGCCAGCGGTGAGCCGGGTGCCCTTCCAGGCGCCGGTGGCAAAGCATGAGGGTCCGCACCATCGGCGAGTCGAAGTCCGGCTCGCGTATCTCCAGGGGGAAGCGGCGGGCGAACACCTCGGCGACCCGGCGGCTGAAGATGGCGACCAGGTCGGACTGCGCGAGGATGACGCGCGTGGACAGGTAGGGGCCCCTGACGACGACCTCGCGCGCCAGTCCCCGCACGGCGAGCCAACGGTCGAGGAAGCTGGTGTCCTCGCCGCTCGAGGAGATCTCCAGATAGCGCAGGCGCGCCAAGGTCTCCGCCGACAGCGGGCCGTTGCTGGCCGGATGCCCGCGCCGCATCACCAGGACGAAGGGGTCCTCGAACAGCAATCGGCTCAGGAACCGTTCGCCGGGGCTCTCCAGGGCGCCGATCGCCATCTCGATATCGCCGCGGTCCAGCAAGTCGGCGACGTCGAGGGTGCCGCTGGGGCGCATGTCGAGACGGATCCCCGGCGCCTCGCAGCATGCCGCCGCCACCAGCGGCGGGCCGATCACCACGGCGGCGAAGTTGTTGAGGCTGAGGGTGAAGCGGCGGTTCGACGCCAGGGGATCGAAGGTCAGGGGCTCCAGGGCGAGCTGCATGTCGCTGAGCGCATTGCGCAGCGGTTCGGCGATCGCCTCGGCGCGCGGCGTGGGCGTCATGCCCTCCGGCGTGCGCACGAACAGGTCGTCGCGCAGCATGTGGCGCAGGCGGTTCAGCGCGTGGCTCATCGCCGGCTGGCTGAGGCCAATGAGGCGGCCAGCGCGCGTCACGCTACGCTCGCGCATCACCGCATCGAAGACCACAAGCAAGTTGAGGTCGATCGAACGCCAATTCATCGCCGACATGTAGCTGTGCCGATAATGCATTTCAATATTGCAATACTCAAACCCATATGCCGCCGCGAGCCGGGAGGGAGCCCTAGACAGATGAGGCAAGAGAGCGTTGGCGGTAATTCTGATTGTCGGAGACGAGACTGAGACGCAAGAGGCCATTGCGCAGGTGCTTGGCGCGATGGGCCATGTGGTCGTTCAGGCTGCGGACGGGCGCGACGGGCTGGATAGCTTTCTGCGGCGCCGTCCCCGCCTGATCCTCTGCGACATCGCTATGCCGGAACGCGATGGGCTGGAAATGATCGGCGCGCTGCGCGGCGACGGAATCGAAGTTCCCATCGTGGTCATGCTGGAACCCGGCGCGGCCCAGGCCATGATCGCGGCGCTGCGCGGCGATGGGATCGAGGTTCCCGTCGAGGGCCTGCAGGAGCCCGATGCCGCCCAGGCCAGTCTGTTGCAGGATCTGGCGCTCGCGCTGGGCGCCAACGGGACGCTCCTGAAGCCGGTCCTGGTCAGCGACCTGCTGAACACCGTCGCCGGCCTGCTGGCGGCGCCCGCGGTCCCCGATCGGCGGTCGTGCGCCGGAAATCGATGAGCCCGCAGGCCGGGCGGACGGCCCCGGCCAGCTAGCGCTTCTTCCCCAGCTCCGCGGCGATGTCCTTGGTCAGGCGGCCGACCTTGCGGTGGGCGGCGGTGATCTGGTCCTTGGTCACGCCCCAGCGCTTCATCCAGTATTCCACGGCCTTGCGCTCGGAGAGGTCGAGGCGGTCCTTGTCGATGAAGCCGCGTTTGTCCTTGAGGCCGGCCATTCGCGATCCCTGAGCGATCCAGCCTTCCCCATTACGGGGCGGCATCGCTAAGGTCGAGGTTTGACCGGTGGGAAAAGCGAATGCTGCGATCGTTGAGCGTGCGGGTGCTGATCGCGCTCATCCTGGGCCTGGCGCTGGGCGCTGCGGCGGCGGCCTTCGCGGGCCCCGGCGTCAAGCAGGCCATCGGGATCGTCGAATCCGTGGGCGGCCTCTGGCTGAACGCGCTTCGGATGACCGTCGTGCCGCTGATCTTCGCGGTGCTGGTGGTGGGGATCGCCGGTGTGGCCGACGCGGCGGCGACCGGACGGTTGGCGGTCAAGACGATCGTGCTGATCGTGGCCGCGCTCACCTTCTCATCGATCTACACGGTGCTGTTCGCGGAGGGTTTCTACGCGCTTTGGCCGGTCAGTTCGGCCGGGGCGGCGGCCTTGCGCGTCGGCGCCAGCGCGGCGCCGGATCTGGCCAGGCAGGCCCCCAACCTGATCGACTTCATCAAGGGCCTGGCGCCCCCCAACGCGGTCAAGGCGGCGGCGGAGGATTCGATCCTGCCGCTGGTGGTGTTCGCGAGCTTCTTCGGCTTCGCCGTCACCCGCCTGGCCGAGGCGCGCCGCAAGGCGATGCTAGAGTTCTTCGACAGCGTCAGCGAGGCCATGGTCACCATCGTGCGCTGGGTGCTGCTGGCAGCCCCGGTGGGTGTCTTCGCGCTGGGCCTCGGCGTGGGCCTGAGAGCGGGGATCGGGGCGGCCGGGGAGATCGGCCACTATGTGGCGGCGATCTCGCTGACCAACATCAGCCTGACGGTGGTCGCGGCGCTGGCGGCCATGCTCGTCGGCCGCGTCCCGCTGGGGGTCTGGACCCGCGCCGTCGCGCCGGTGCAGGTGGCGGCCTTCGCCACCCAGTCCTCGCTCGCCTGCCTGCCGGCGATGATCGAACGCTCGCGCGATGACCTGGGCATCCCCGACCGGGTGAGCGGCCTGGTGCTGCCGCTGGCGGTGGCCCTGTTCCGCTTCACCGGGCCGGCGGCCAATCTCGGCGTCGCCCTGTTCGTGGCCCGGGTCTACGGCTTCCACCCCACCTTTGCGGAATACGTCGGCGTGGTCGCGGTGGCCGTCGCCACCAGCCTGGCGTCGGTCAGCCTGCCGGGGCAGCTCTCGTTCTTCGCGTCCATCGCGCCGCTCTGTCTGACGCTCGGCCTGCCGGTGGACCTGTTGCCGATCCTGATCGCGGTGGAGGTCATCCCGGACATCTTCCGCACCATCGGCAACGTCACCGCCGACATGGCGATCACCAAGATGCTGGCGAACAGCGAGGCGGCGGGCGCCGAGACGGCGACCGCATAAGCCGGTCATAATGTCCCTACGTGACGCGGGCGCGGTGGCCCGCTACCCTGACGCGAGGGCCAAACCTCGTCGGGTTCGGCGTTCGCCAGGTAGTACCCCGCTCGCATGTTTCCGGCCCGCCTGAACCGCATCCTGCCCTGGATATTCCTCGCCACCGGCATATTGGCGCTGATCCAGCTGGTCTCGATGCTCGGCAAGTTCGCTGCGAAGAGCGGCCTCGCCGCCTGGTTCCTGCACCATCGCCTGGAGATCGCCGCCGGCCTGGGCGTAGCGGCCGCCATGGCCTGGCTGGTGGTCGGACTGGGGGCGTTGCGCCGCAGGAACCGCTTGCCCAAATTCCTATCCGAGCGGAGATGGCTCATGGACATTCTCGACCGACTGACCAACCGGGCGGAGCTGGAGCGCCGGCTCGCCGAGAACAGCGAGCCGATCTTCGTCGACGCCGACGCGCTGGCCGCCACGCTCAAGGCCAATGTGGTCGGGCAGGACAAGACCTGCGTCGACGTCGCCGCCCAGATCCGCCGGCGCCTGGCGCTGAAGCAGCGCGGCAAGCCGGTGGGCGTGTTCCTGTTCGCCGGGCCGCCGGGCGTGGGCAAGACCTGGCTCGGCAAGGTGCTGGCCGACGCGCTGGGCCGCAAGCTGCTGCACTTCGACATGACCCAGTTCTCGGCCGGGGGCTTTGGGGCGACCTCGCTGTTCGGGGCGGCCAAGGGCTACGTGGGCTCGCAGGAGTACGGCAAGCTGACCGCGGCGCTGCGCGACACGCCGGATGCGGTCGTCCTGCTCGACGAGATCGAGAAGGCGCACAGCGATGTGCACAAGAACTTCCTCACCGCCTGGAACGACGGCTTCATCACCGAGAAGTCGGACGGCAAGCAGATCTCCACCACCCGGGCGATCTTCATCCTGACCACCAACGCGGCGATCGACGAGCTTTCGGACCTCTCGCGGCAGTATGCCGAGGACCCGGACGAGCTGCGCCGCGCCGCCGTCGGCGCGCTGCGGGGCGCGGGCTTCGCCCCGGAGGTGTTGAACCGCATCGACCGCATCTTCGTGTTCGACCCGCTGGCGGGCCTCGACATCGCCCGCGTGGCGGCGCTGGAGATCGAGCGGATGATCTCCAGCTACGGCCTGACCGTCGCCGAAGGCGGCATCGACCCGGAGGTGCTGTTCGACCTGATGGGCCGCCAGCAGAAGATCGGCCTCCAGGCCTCCTCGCGCGACCTGACGCGGGCGATCGAGGAATCCATCGCCGACTCCCTGATCGCCGCGCGCGAGAAGGGGGCCAAGGCGGTCTCCCTGGTGAAGGGCCCCGACGGCGTCCGCGCCGAGATCGCCGCCGCGCCGGGGCCGGCGAAGCTCAAGGCCCAGGAGGGCTGAGCCGGCGATGAGCGAACCGGAACGCCTCGCGCAATACCAGACCCCAATCCGGCCCCAGGCCCAGCCGCAGGGCGCGAGCCAGCTTCCCGACGCGCCGGCCTTAAGGAACCTGGCGTTCCTGGCGACCGGCCTGACCGTGGCCGCGGTGGTGCTGGCCGCGCCCGCCCTGCGCGACCAGGGCGCGTCCTTGCCGGCGGCCAGCGTCGTAGCCCCGGCGCCCGCCCCGGCCGCCGCGCCGGTCACGGTGGCGCAGGCCCAGCCGGCCCCCGCCACAACGCCCGCCGCCGCGCCCACCACGGCGAGCGCGCCGCCGGCGCCTCTGCACAGCCCCGCGAAGGCAGCCTCGGCCGCCGCGCCGCCGCCGGCCGTCCACGTCCCGGCCGCCCAGCCGCCGCCCGCGCTGCCGACCGTCGCGCCGGCTCAGCCGCCGCCGCAGGCGCTCGCCTCGGCCGCCCCGCAAGCCCAGCCGGTCCCGCAGTCCAACGCCGCCTGCCTGGTGGACGCGCGCCTGCTGCGCACGCCCTATCCGCAGGGCGTGGTCGTCGGCTTCGAGGACCGGGCGACTTCGGAGGCCCGCATCCGCAGCAACGAGGCGAACACCGGCGGCGTGATCAACCCCAGCTACTTCGCCAACCCGCGGGCGAAGGTGAAAACGCCCGGCGGCAACGTCTACATCCTGATCGTGCCGGGCAACATGAGCGTGAAGGTCGGCGACCGGGTGACGGTGCAGAGCGGCTATCGCGACATGAGCATGGCCTGCGGCTACGTCCCGCCGCTGATCACGGGCGACCTCGGCCCCGCGCCGCCGCAGACGCCCCCGGCGACGCCGGTTACGCCGGGCGGCCAGCCGCCAGCCGGGTGAGCCGCTCGGCGGCCGCGTCCATGGCCGGCGCCCAGTCGCCAAAGCTCGCCGTGTTGAACGCCTGCGCCTGCGGATACCAGGGGTAGGCGTCCGTCCCCAGGCGCGTCCAGTTGGCCGGGCCGCCGATCACCGCCAGCGGCGCGCCGCAGGCGCCGGCGAGCGCGGCGGTGGCGTTGGACACCACCAGCGTCAGGTCGAGGGCGACGGTCAGCGCGGCCAGGCCCTCCAGGTCGTCCCGCAGGTCGAGGCCGGGCGGCTCGAGGATCGGGGTCCCGGCGCGTGCGGCGAGGTCGGCCAGCTCGTCGGCGCAATCGCCATACTGCAGGTTGACGAAGCGCAGGCCAGGCGTGCGCAGCAGGGGCGCCCAGAGGCTGAGCGGCGGATACTGCCGGCGCCGGTCGCCGGCCAGCTTGCCGCTGCGCCAGGTGACGCCGACCGCGGCCGGGCCGTCTCCCAGCCAGGCGCGCCAATGGGCGACGCGCCGAGGGTCCGGCCGCAGGTAGCCGTGCGCCGCCGGGAAGTCCCGCAGGCTGGGGCGGAACCGCCGCGGCAGCGATCCCATCGGCGCCCAGAGATCGACGCCGCGCGGCGCGGCGACGTCCGGCGCGCTCCGCAGGTTGCGCGGGCCGAGGCGCCCGGTGGCGTGGGCGCTGACCTGGGCTGCGGGGAAACTGCGGCTGAACAGGCTGACCAGGCGCGGGTCTACGGCGAGGCTCAAGGCGCCCTCCGGCCCCAACGCCTCGGTCACGTCGGGGAGGACGCTCGCGAACATCAGCTCATCGCCCAGGCCCTGTTCGGCGACGATCAGCAGGCGCTTGCCCCGCAATGTGTCGGCGGGGCGCCAGCGGCGGCCGGGCGCCTCGAACACCGACGCCTTGGGCCAACGGCGCGAGAGCCGCGTCTCGTAGGCCTCCCAGCCGGTCGCCAGATCGCCGCGCGCCAACAGCAGGGTCGAGCGGGCAAACGCGATGGCGGCGGCCTCGGCGGCGGTCTTCGCGGCCCGCGCGGCCTGGCCGAAATCGGCGTGGGCCAGCGCCAGCTGGCCGAGGTCGAAGCGGGCGGCGCCGCGGTTGTAGAGCGCCGCGGCGAAGCGCGGATCCAGCCGCACGGCCTCGTCGAGGAAGGTGATCGCCACCTGCGCCTGGCCATCCTGGGTCAGGGTGACGCCCAGGCTGTTCCACAACCGCGGCTCCTCGGGGTGGGTCAGCAGGGCGTGGCGCAGCCGGTCGACCGCCTCGTCGAAACGGCCGAGCTCGCGGAGCGCTTGGGCCTCGCCGTCGACGGCCTCCAGGCGTTCGGGCCGCAGGCGCGCGACCTCGGCCCAGAGCCGGGCGGCGGCCTCGCGCATCTCCAGGCGGGCGGCGAGCGCGGCCAGGGCGGCCAGGATGTCGGGATCGTCGGGCGCGCGGGCGTGGGCGGCTTCGTAGGCCGCGAGCGCGCCCGCCAGGTCGCCGGCCCGTTCCAGCCGGACGCCGCGGGCGAGGTCGCCCAGGGCCGGGGCGCGCGAGGCCGGCGGGCGGGCGCTCTTCAGGCTGGCGTTGTGGCCGATCATTCGCGCGCCCATCCGCGGCGCCGGCTAGGCGTGGAGCCCTCGGGTTAGGCGCGGACCTGGGCGGCAAGAGGCCGCCCGCCGGCGGCTTGGTGTCAGCGCGACAGACTGCGGTCGGAGAGGCGGCGTCCTTGTCCGCGCCGTGTCAGGCCGACAGATTCCGGTCGCGGCTGCATTGTCGCGGGGCCGATTGCTTCGGCACGGAGACCTTGCCGGATGGCCCGCGCCGCCCTACCGAGCTTAGCCATGGCGAACGAACCCTTTTTCACGATTGAGGGGACGCATTACGTCCCAACCCCGGCCGCCCGAGGCCCCTGGAATCCCAACTCCCTGCATGGCCGCGTCATCGCCGGCCTCTTGGGCGCGGAGATCGAACGGCTGCACGGCGATCCCGAATTCATCCCGGCGCGGCTGACGGTGGACATGTACCGCCTGCCTGACCTGTCGCCGGTGGAGGTGACCACCAAGGTGGTGCGCGCCGGCAACCGCATCCGGGTGATCGACGCGGAGTTCATCTCCGGCGGGGTCAGCGCCGGGCGCGCCACCTGCCAGCTGCTGAAGCGCACCGAGAACCCCTCCGGCAACGTCTGGAAGCCGGAGAGCTGGGTCGTGCCCGCGCCCGCCGACATCGACCCGCCCACCGATGGGCGCTCCGGCATGGGCGGTATGTGGGCCATGCGCCGGATCGCCGGGGATTTCGGCACGGTGGGCCAGAAGCGGACCTGGATGGCTGAGGTGCGCGAACTGGTGGCGGGCCGGGCGCTGACGCCCTTCGTCCGCGTGGCGGTCTCGGCCGATTTCGCGAGCCCTTTCGCCAACGCCGGCGACGCGGGGCTGGAGTTCATCAACTCCGACGTCACGGTCTATCTGCACCGCGAGCCGGTCAGCGAATGGATCGGCTATGAGGTGATCAATCACGGGGCCACCGCCGGCGTCGCGATCGGCGAGTGCTTCCTCTACGACGAGCAGGGCCCGATCGGCTCGGCCTCGTGCGCGGCGCTCGCGCAGCGGCGGATGGCGAGAAGCTGACCCCAAAAGGGGAGGGGGCCGCCGCGGATTTTCCGGGCGACCCCTTCGTTTTGCTCGCCGTGTGGTTGGGAAGCCGTCGAGCAACTGCAGATTGCGCGCAATGCTACCGAGTCGTTAACGTGACAGGGCGTCACATTGTAGTTGTACGGCTCGTAGAACTACGTAGTCGCCCTTAGCCCGCCGCCTTGGTCTGCGCCCGCTCCGCCTCGGCGGCCAGTTCGCCGGCGCTGCGCCATTGCGGCAGCCGGTCCAGCGCATCGACGGCGTGCTCGATGGCGGCGCGGTCCGCTTCCGACAGGCTGGCCAGGCGCGCGGCGATGCGGTCGCGGCGGATGCGCGACATGGCCTGCAGCGCCTCATGGCCGGCGGCGGTGACGGCCAGGCCGACGCGGCGCCGGTCGGTCCGCGCCACTGCATCGCGTTCGATGAACCCCTGGGCCTGCAGCCGCTTGACCCGCTCGCTGATCACCGAGCGGGCGATCTGGGCCATTTGGGCGAGGTCGGAGACGCCGGCGCCCGGATGGCGGCGCAGGTCGAACAGCACCATGGCGTCGGCGCTGGAGACCCCGATCTCGGCGCTCTCCCAGCGCAGTTCGCGGTGCAGCCGGATCACCAGCCGCTGCAGCCTGTGCGCCAGGTCGGCCTCCTCCGGACGCACGCGAACTCCCACCCCAGGATCGTTAGGTTGGCGAACAATCCGTCGCGCGCTTGGCCCTGTCAACGAGGTGGGCCATGGTGGCCCCAAGGCCCGCGCGGACGGGCTCTCAATACAAAAGACGACGACCCTGACGGGTCTGGGCGGGAGGCGAGATATGGGTCTTAAGAAGCTGTTCGGCGGGGCCGTGGCGCTGTCGGTTCTGGCCACGGTCGCCGTTGGCCTGGCGCCGGCGCTGGCCAATCCGAAGAACGCGCTGGACGCCTATGTGGCCAAGCCCGATCCGGCCTTCGGCTGGAAGGTCGATCACACCATCTCCGGCCCCGGCTGGCACGGCGCGGTGCTGGACATGACCTCGCAGACCTGGCTCAGCGACAAGCAGGTCGACAAGCCGGTGTGGAAGAACTGGGTGATCGTGGTGATCCCCGACAAGGTGACCCACAAGACCGGCTACCTCTACATCACCGGCGGCAGCAACAAGGACGCCGCGCCCAAGGATGCGCCCGAGCGCTGGGTGAAGATGGCGCTGGAGACCAATTCAGTGGTCTCCGAGGTCGACGACGTGCCCAACCAGCCCTTGCGCTTCACCGAGGACCCCAAGCCCCGCTCCGAGGACGCGATCATCGCCTACCAGCAGGCGAAGTTCGCACATGACCGCAATCCGCTCGACCTCGTGCGCCTGCCGATGGTCAAGAGCGGGACCCAGGCGATGACCGCCGTCCAGCAGTACCTCGACAGCGTGAGCGGCGGCCCGAAGGTCGAGAAGTTCGTGGTCTCCGGCGGCTCCAAGCGCGCCTGGACCACTTGGCTGGTGGGCGCCATCGACCGGCGGGTCGAGGCGATCATCCCGATCGTCATCAACGTGCTGGACGTCGACGCCACCGCCAAGCACCACTGGGAGGCCATGGGCTACTTCTCGCCGGCGCTGGGCGACTATGTGCAGAACGGCCTGATCCCAGGCATGATCGGCTCGCCCGGGATGAACGAGGTCAACCGCATCGAGGACCCGCTGAACTACCGCGACCGCCCGGCGATGAAGATGCCCAAATACATCATCAACGCGGTCGGCGATGAGTACTTCCCGCCGGACAACACCAGGTTCTCCTACCACCTGCTGCCGCAGACCAAGCGCCTGCGGATGATCCCCAATTCGAAGCACTCGACGGCGGGCACCGACATTTCCGACAGCATCACCGCCTTCTACGCCGCGATCCTCAACAAGACCCCGATCCCGAACTATTCGTGGGTGGTTCGGCCGGACGGCGCGATCGTGGTGAGGTCGGCGGTGAAGCCGACCGAGGTGCGCCTGTGGCAAGGGACCGATCCCAAGGCCCGCGACTTCCGGGTCGACACCATCGGCAAGGCCTTCACTTCGACGGTGCTGACGCCCGGACCCGATGGGACCTGGGTCGGCAAGGTCGACAAGCCCGCCGCCGGCTGGACCGCCTATTTCGTGGAACTGACCTATCCCTCGAGTTCGCCCTATCCCTTCAAGTTCACCACCGAGGTCTCGGTGATCCCGGACACCTTGCCGTACAAGTGGAAGGACGCGCGCCCGATCACGGCGCCGGACGGGAAGTAGCGGCGTCCGCC
>Ga0070730_10000199_pt1 | contig 76771 bp, 75 predicted proteins | sample Coa_R1_3_FD_66447 | JGI IMG/M metagenome (GOLD analysis project Ga0070730, IMG submission 66447) | Surface soil microbial communities from Centralia Pennsylvania, which are recovering from an underground coalmine fire - Coalmine... | ecosystem: Environmental > Terrestrial > Soil > Unclassified ... | reverse complement strand
CGCTGCTGCTGGCGGGCTGGACCGCCGCCGCCGCCGCCCGTTCCGGCAGCCTGCCCGCAGAAGGCGGCACGCTGACCGAAGGCGTCGTCGGTCCGGCGCCGCGCACGATCAACCCGCTCTTCTCCGACAGTCCCAGCGAACGCGACCTCGCCGCGCTCGTCTTCTCCGGCCTCACGCGGCCAGGTCCGGACGGCAATCCGCAGCCCGACCTGGCGGAAAGCTGGGTGGTTTCGACCGACGCCACCAGCTTCACCTTTGTCCTGCGCCGCAACGTGCTCTGGCAGGACGGCAAGCCCGTCACCGCCGAAGACGTACTGTTCACGCAGCAGGCGTTCTCCGCGCCGGGTGTGAAGGCCGATCCGTCGATGGCTGAGGTCTGGCGCCGCGCTCGCGTGCAGGTGCGCGACCTGTATACCGTGACCTTCCAGTTCGACGCCTCGTTTTCACCCTTCCTCGCCTACAGCTCCGCCGGCATCCTGCCGAGCCACATCCTCGGCGGTGACACACCCCAGCAGTTGATCAACGACCCTTTCAACCAGCATCCGATCGGCACCGGACCTTTCAAGCTCACCGCCCTCTCCGCCGGCGGTGCGAAGCTGCGGCGCAACGATGCCTACTACCTGGCGCCGCCGTACTTGAAAGGCATCGCGCTGCGCTTCCTGCCGGACGGCGGCTCGCTGCTGCAGGCGCTCGAGCAGAAGCGTCTCGACAGCGGCCTGCTGCCGCCGCCGTTGCTGCCCGAGGATCTCGACCGCCTGCGTGCGTCGGGTAAGACCTTGATCGGCGGCCTGCGCCCGGCGTACAGCCTGGTCTACCTCAACCTCAACAGCGCCCAGTTCCAGGATCCGGTCGTGCGCCGCGCCCTGAGCATGGCGACCGACCGCAACACCCTGACGCAGGCGATCATGGACGGGCAGGCGACGCCGGCAGACGCGCCGCTGCCGCCCGGCACCTGGGCCGGGGCGGACACCAGCGGCACGGCAGATGTGAACGGCGCCAGGGCCCTCCTGCAGGCGGCCGGCTGGCAACCCGGCCCCGACGGCGTGCTGCAACAGAAAGGGATCACCCTTAGCTTCGCGCTGCAAACGACGAACGACTCGCAGCGCACGGCGCTGGCCAACGAGCTGGCGCGCGAGTGGCGTGCGATCGGCGTCGAGGCGCGCGTGCAAACGCTGGCCGAAGGCGACTTGCTGCAAAACGTGCTGCTGCCGCATAAGTACGAGGCCGTGCTCTACGGCTGGGATCCCGGCCCCGACCCGGACCCCTTCCCAGCCTGGCACAGCTCGCAGCGCGGCGAAGAGGGGCGCAACCTCAGCAACTACGCCAGCCCCCGCGCCGACCAGTTACTCGAGGCCGCCCGCCTCACGGCCGACCCCGACCAGCGCGCCGCGATCTACGGCGCCTTCATCGACTTGTTCCGGCAGGACGTGCCGGCCGTGATCCTCTTCTTCCCGCGCTACGTCTACGCCGTGCCGCAGTCGCTCGCGGGCGTTCACCTGAGCCTGCTGAGCAGCACCGCCGACCGCTTCGCCGACGTCGAGGAGTGGTCGCTGGCCGCGCGGCGCCGCTGATGCCGCCGGCCCGCCCGCTGATCAGCTTCCTCAGCGATTTCGGCCTGCTCGATCCATACGCAGGCACGGTAAAGGGTGTGATCCTCGGCATCTGCCCGAACTGCGCGATCGTTGACGTCACGCACGCGGTGACGCCACAGAACGTCTCGGAAGCGGTCTTCCTCGCGCGGCAGGCGTGGCCGTACTTTGCCGACGGCGCCGTGCATCTCGCGGTGGTCGATCCCGGCGTGGGCACCGAGCGTCCGGCCGTTGCTCTGCGCACGCCGCGGGGTTACGCGGTGGGGCCGGACAACGGTGTGCTCAGCGCCGCGCTGGACGGCGCGGTGAGCGGAGAGGAAGCCGGCGGCGTCGAACCGCGCCTTCTATCCGTACCCGGCGGCTGTGAGGCGCGGGAGCTTCGCTCCGATCGCGTGATCCGCGGCGGGCCGAGCGCGACCTTCCACGGGCGGGACATCTTCGGCCCGGCGGCCGCCTGGCTCGCCACCGGCTTCCCCTTCGCCGAGCTGGGGCCGAAGCTGGAGCGTGTGTGGTATTTGCCCGTGGCGCGGGCGCAGAGCACCGCCGCCGGCCCGCGTGGCGTCGTCGTGCACGTCGATCGCTTCGGCAACCTGATCACCTCGATCCGCGCCGCCGATCTGCCGTCGGGAGTGGCCGCCGTGGCGGCGGCGGGGCGGCGTCTGCCGCTGGTGCGCACCTACGGCGACCAGCGCGAGCTGTGTGCGCTGATCGGCAGCGGAGGCTATCTTGAGATCGCCCTGCCCAACGGCAGCGCCGCCGACGCACTCGCAGCCGGCGTCGGCCTGGAAGTGAGCGTGCCGGCGCCATGAACCCGCACGAGATCCGCACGATCTTCATGGGCTCGCCCGCCTTCGCCGTGCCGGCGCTGCGGGCGCTGGTCGAGGCCGGCTACCCGATCGTCGCGGTCTACGCGCAGCCCGACCGGCCCGCCGGCCGCGGCCGTGCCCTGGTGGCGCCCGAGGTGAAGCGGGTGGCGGCGGAGTACGGCCTGACGGTGCTGCAGCCGGAGCGGCTGCGCACCGCCGAGGCGCGCGAGCAGTTGCAGCAGCTGCGGCCCGACCTGATCGTCGTCGCCGCCTACGGCCAGATCCTGCGGCCGGCGGTGATCGCTCTGCCGCGCTTCGGCTGCCTCAACGTGCACGCTTCGCTTTTGCCGCGGCACCGCGGCGCTTCGGCCGTGGCGGCGGCGATCCTGGCGGGCGACGCCGAGAGCGGCGTCTCGATCATGCAGATCGATCCGGGCATGGACACCGGCCCCGTGCTCGGCCGGCGCAGCACGCCCGTGCTGGATGGCGACACCACCGGCACGCTGGCCGATCGTCTGAGCCGCATCGGCGCCGAGCTGCTGATCGAGACGCTGCCCGGCTGGATCGCCGGTCATTTGCGTGCCGTGCCGCAGGACGAGTCGCACGCGACGCTGGCGCCGCCGATCGCCAAGGAAGACGGCACGCTCGACTGGACGAAGCCGGCGCTCCGGCTCTGGCGCGAGGTGCGGGCCTACTATCCCTGGCCGGTGAGCAGCACGCGCCTGCGCGGCGAGCCGCTGCAGATCCTGGAGGCCTGGCCGCTGGGAGACACCGCGCCGGGCGCCACGCCGGGTACGGTGCTGACGTTGCCGGTGGACGCCGCGCTTAGCGATGAGCAGCGCGGGCAGGCGGCGTTCGCGGTGGCCACGGGCGCGGGCCTGCTGGCGCCGCTGCGCGTGCGCCGCGCCGGCCGCGGCGCCGCCTCGGCGGCGGAGTTCGCCCGCGGAGCGCGCGAGCTGCTCGGCAGCGTGCTTGGCTGAGCCGATTCAGCGCGCTTGCAGCGAAGCGAAGACCGGCTGATACACTCCGTTCGATGACAGCACGTGCGTTCTGGGACCTCACGCCGGCCGATCTGCGCGAGCGCCTTGCGGAGCTTGGCGAGCCGGCCTACCGCGCCGACCAGCTCTGCCGCTGGGTGTATCAACGCTTCGCCCGCGGCTACGAGGAGATGACGGACCTGCCCGCGCGCCTGCGCGGCCGGCTCGCGGTCGAGCTGCCGCTGGCGACGGCGCCGGTGCTCGCCGAGCAGTACTCGCGCGACGGCAGCACGCGCAAGGCGCTGCTGCAGCTCGACGCCGGCACGTCGGTCGAGTCGGTGCTGATGCAGTACGACCCGACAGAGCAGAGCCGCGCCCGCGCCACGGTTTGCGTCTCGACGCAGGCCGGCTGCGCGATGGGCTGCGTCTTCTGCGCCACGGGCCAGCAGGGCTTCCTGCGCAACCTGGCGACGAGAGAGATCGCACAGCAGGTGATGCACTTCGCCCGCGAGCTGCACAGCAGCGGCGAGCGCCTCAGCAACATCGTCTTCATGGGCATGGGCGAGCCGCTGGCGAACTACGCGGCGACCCTGCGAGCGGTGCGTATCCTCAGCGATCCACTGGCTTTCGCCCTCGGACAGCGCCGCATCACCGTCAGTACCGTCGGCCTGGTGCCGCAGATGCGCCGCCTCGCGGCCGAAGGGCTGCAGATCGGGCTGGCCGTTTCGCTGCACAGCCCGGACGACGCCCTGCGGCACGAGCTGGTGCCCACGGCGCGTACCTCGATCGCCGAGATCCTCGCCGCCGCTGACGAGTACACGGTCGGGACCGGCCGCCGCTACTCCGTCGAATACGCGCTGATCGACCGCACGAACGACAGCCTGGCGCTGGCAAAAGATCTCGCCGTCTTGCTGCGCGGCCGGCCGTGCCACGTCAACCTGATCCCGTTGAATCCCACGGCGAACGGCCGCATGCGGCGCCCCTCGCGCCAGCGTGTGCTCGCCTTCGAGCGGGTGTTGCGCGAGGGCGGCGCCAACGTCACCGTGCGTGTGGAGAAGGGCGTCGAGATCGCCGCGGCCTGCGGTCAACTGCGCGGCGAGCAGAGCGGCCGCCGCGCCGCCGTTTGACCGGTTGCCAACCGCCCGGATACCATGCCTCGCACGATGAGACGACGCGCCACACCCCTGCTCCTGTTGCTTGTTTTGATAACGAGCCTGGCCCTGGTCCGCAACGCGCCGGTCCTGGCGCAGGCGCCGGATGGCGGCGCCGCCGCGCACGTGATCGTCTACTGGGGCAACGTCAACGCGCCGTTCGACCCGAACAACCCGCTTGGCCTGGCGCCGGTGCTGATGTTCTCCAACCGCGCCGATATCGCCACCTTCACCCTGGAGCAGTACTTCAAAGGCCCGCCGCCGGAGATCGCTGCCGCCGGCTTCTTCCCCGACGTGGACACCGGCGCGATCAGCGACGGCAAGGTCTTCACGATCGCGCTGGATAACGGCGTGGCCACGGTGGACATCGTGCAGCCCATCAGCTTCTTCGGCGACCTTTCCCAGGGACGCATGGCCATGGCGATCACCTGGACGCTGACGCAGTTCAAGACGATCGACAGCGTCACCATCCTGCTCAACGGCCAGCCGCTCGACGGGCTGCGCTGAGCCTCGCTTCCGGAATGCAGCACCATGGCACAAGGCACTGGAGTTCCGCATCATGCCGGCTGATATGCAACGGCTGCTGGTCGTGATCGCGCACCCCGACGACGAATCCTTCGGCATCGGCGGCACCATGGCGCGCCTGCGCCGCGCAGGCTGGCCGGTCACCCTGCTCTGCGCCACGCGCGGCGAAGTGGGCGAAATCAGCGATCCGATGCTGGCGACGCCGGAGACGCTGGGCCAGGTCCGCGAGCGCGAGCTGCGCGAGGCCTGCGCCGTGCTCGGCGTCGAGGACGTGCGCTTTCTCGACTTCCGCGACTCCGGCATGGCCGGCACGCCGGAAAACGCCGACCCGCGCGCCCTCTGCAACGCCGCCCCGGCCGCCGCCGTCGAGGCGATCGCGGCGCAGATGCGCGATGTGCGGCCGAGCCTGGTGATCACCTGGGATCCGAGCGGCGGCTACGGCCATCCCGATCACCTGGCGGTGCATCGCCACGCCACCGCGGCCTTCCAGCGGGAGGCGGCGCGGCTGGACGGGCCGCGGGCGCTGTACTACATGGCGCTGCCGGTGCACCTGTTCGAGCAGATGGAGGCCGAGCTGCGCAGCCAGGGCATTCAGTTCGGCAGCGACGACCTACGCGAGGCGGCGCGCGATCTGCCGCGCCTCTCCGTCACCACCGAGATCGACGTTTCCGGCCTTGAAGAGCTGAAGGTGGAATCGGGCCGCAAGCACGCGACGCAACTGCCGCCGGACATGCCATTCGACCGCCTTTCGCCGGAGCTGCGCCGCGCCTTCCTCAGCGTCGAGTATTTCCACCGTGTCGTGCCGCACTGGCACGACGGTGACCCGATCGAGCACGAGTTTGTCCCGGCCGCCGGCTCAGGCGGCGCCTGAAGGCCGTGTGTGGCGGCCGGTGAAGGATACAGGGCGATGCGCAGGAACCACGGCACGGGCCGGCCGCTGGAGGCGCAGGTCGGCTTCAGTCGGGCCGTGCGCATCGGCAACGTGATCGAGGTCTCCGGCACGGCGCCGACCGCGCCCGACGGCTCGACGATCGCGCCCGGCGACGCGTACGCGCAGGCGAAGGCGATCTTCGCGATCATCGAGCGGGCGCTGGCGGAACTCGGCGGCTCGCTCAGCGATGTTGTGCGCACGCGCCTGTTTCTCACCAACGCCGCCGACTGGCAGGCGGTCGGCCGCGCCCACGGTGAAGCGTTTGCCGCCGTGCGCCCGGCCGCGACGATGCTGGAGATCGGCCGCCTGCTCGACCCCGAGTGGCTGGTCGAGATCGAGGCGACGGCGGTTGTCGGCGAAGCGTGACGGGACCGCGGCCATGAGCGCAGAAATAGCTACCGCGAGGGATGGACACGGCTCCCCGGCGTGGTGAGATACCGGCACTCGGCCGCGCGTAGGCCGGCATCCGTCTGTCCTGATGCCGTAAGGTCATTCTGGCCGCGAACGGCGTTCGCGCCCGGTCGAGCAGGGGGGAGCAACGCGATGATGAGCGCACGGAAGCCCGAGGCGGAGCTCATCGCCGAGGCGCTGCAGACGGGCCAGCTCAGCGTTCCCGATGAGCACGGCTTCCACCATGAGCTGTACGCCGCCTGCCCGACAGACGATTCGCATGTGGCCCCGGCGCGGACCATCTGGAAGCGCGACGCCTCCGGCCGGCACATCGACCAGCTGGAGTTCCACTGTCCGCGCTGCGGGCATACGTGGCAGGCGGCTCGCGCCGAGCTGCACCTGCGCTGATTCCCGCGCCTCCGGCCGAGCCGGCGCCTGCCCGCGGCCGCCTCAGAAGCCGCTGGCCACACCGTGCGCGTAGGGGTCGGCGCCGCCGCGCAGCTCGCCCGTGTGCGGCTGGCGCGTGATGCCCGCCGGCCGGGCGAAGTGGCCGGGGTGGAAGTCGGCCCGGCGCAGGACGAAGCGGTGGCCGCGGCGCTCCAGTTCCGCGATCACCGCCGGATCGACGCGCTCGTCGATGCCCGTCTCCGCCGCGCTGCTGTCGATGAACGGCCCGGAGACCGCGTCCTGGATGCCGCGGCCGTGATCGAGCACACTGAGCAGCACCTGCGTCACCGTGTCGAGGATGCGGCGCCCGCCCGGCGCCCCGGCCACCAGCACGACTTCGCCGTCGCGCACAACGATCGCGTGCGCCATGCTCGATGCCGGCCGTTTGCGCGGCGCGATCGAGTTGGCCGTGCCGGGCCGCGGGTCGAAGAGTGTCATCGCGTTGTTCAGCAGCACGCCGGTGCCCGGCACGGCGACGCCGCAGCCCCAGGCCGAGGTCAGCGTCTGCGTCACCGCCACGGCATTGCCCCGCCTGTCCACGGCCGAGAGGTGCGTGGTATGCGCCTCGGGTCCGTGGTTGCCGGCCGGCGCGACGGCGGCGCCTGCTCCGGCGATGGTGAGCAGGTCGCCGGGCGTGGCCTCCGTGTGGCGACGCGCGTCGATCGTGGTACGGCGGACGGCGGCGTACGGCTTGCCGGTCAGCACTGCCCAGGGCACGTCGCGCACTTCGGGGTCGCCGAGGTATTCGAGACGGTCGGCGTGGCTGCGGCGCATCGCCTCGATCGTCAGGTGCAGCGTCTCCGCCGAGTTGAAGCCGAGCGCGCCGAGCTGCCAGCCTTCGAGGATGTTGAGCGTTTCGAGCTGGAGGGCGCCGCTCGCCGGCCCCGGCAGCGCCACGATGCGGTCGCCGCGGTAGCTGCCGGTCAGCGGCTCGATGACCTTCGCCTGGTACTGTGCCAGGTCGGCCTCGGAGATATGGCCGCTGGCCCGTTCCATCTCGGCCGTGATCGCCCGCGCCGTCGGGCCGCGGTAAAAGCCGTCCGGTCCCTCGGCGGCGATCCGGCGCAGCGTCGCGGCCAGCTCCGGCTGGCGCAGCAGCACGGGCGCGGCGGCTGCGGGCGCCCAGGGCCGTCCCTCGTCGAGGAAGATCGCCGCGCTCGCCGGGAAGCGTTGCAGCAGCTTGAGGTTGACGGCAAGCGAGAGCGTCAGCGGCCACTCCACCTCCACGCCCTCTTCGGCCAGGGCGATCGCCGGCTCCAGCAGCGCCGCCAGCGGCCGCGTGCCGAAGCGATCGCGCGCCGCCGCCAGGCCGCTCGCCAGGCCGGGCACGGCGGCGGCGCGCGGGCCGCTGTAGTTCGCGTCGTCCTTCACGCCGACGAAGCCCTGCGCGTCGGCGTGGAAGTCGGGCGTCAACTCGTACATTGTCTCGTGCGCGGCCAGCGGCGCCCGCACCTGGTAGTCGACCACCGCCTCGCGGCCGTCGGCCAGGCGCACCGTCATGAAGCCGCCGCCGCCGAGGCCGCTCATCATCGGCTCGGCTACGCCGGTGGCGAAGCACATGGCGACCGCGGCATCGACCGCGTTGCCGCCGTCGCGCAGCACGCGCAGGCCCGCCTCGGCTACGGCGGCGTGCTTGGCCGTGACCATGCCGCCCGTGCCCCGCGCCTCCGTGCGGGTGACGACGCGGCTGGTCGTGCTCTGCGTAGCGCGGACGTCCTGCGTGGCGGTCATTGTGCGCTCCTCGGTTCCCAACGCTTTCCGGCCAGCGGGGTGCCGGCGCCAGTCTACCATTCGCCGTGTGCGATCGCCGCCGTCCGGGCCGGGGCGCGCGTCACGCTGAGGCCGCGCAACGCCAGCAGGGCGCAGCCCGCCATGCCGGCGCTGGCCGCGCAGATGAGGACCATGCCCGCGTAGGCGCCGTGTTCCACAAGCAGCAGCCCCAGCAGCCACGGCCCGGCGAGGCCGCCGATCGAGCCGGCCGCTGCCAGCAGCCCCGAGACGGCGCCCGCCTGCGCCGCGAACTCGCGCGTGGCGACGGCGAAGGCGAGCGGCCAGACCGGGCCGAAGGCGAGGCCCAGCAGCATGATCTCCACGGCGCCGCCGCTGCGCCAGCCGGCCCCCGCGAACAGCAGCGCCGAGAGTGCCAGCGAGGCGAGCGACACCGCCGCCAGCAGCGCCGGCTCGCGCAGCCGCTTCAGCACGGCCGGGCTGAGCGCCCGCCCGAGCATCAGGCCCAGCCAATAACCCGAGGTGACGATCGACGCCGCGGTGTCGCCCACGCCGCCGCGATGCAGATAGGTGAACGTCCAGTTGCCGAGGCCCACTTCAAGCGCAACGTAGAGCGTGATCAGCAGCGCCAACCACCAGAACAACGGCCGCCGCAGAGCGCCGCCCAGCCCGCCGCCGTGCACCGCGGGCGGAGCCGCGCGCCCCGGCACACGGAGCGAGAGCAGCACGGCGATGGCGCCGATCTGGCTGGCCGACACCAGCCAGAGGACGTAGCGGATGTCGCCCAAAAGGCCGAGCGAGGCCGCGGCCAGCGCCGGACCCAGCAAGGCGCCGACGCCGAAGAAGACATTGAGCCGGTTCAGCGCCGCGCCGCCCTCGTGCGGATACAGCTCAGCCAGCAGCACGTGGTAGCCGACCACGAGCACACTGTCGCCGACGCCCATCAGCACGCCGCTCGCCAGCACCTGCGGCCACGATCGGGCGAGCGACAGGCCGAGGCAGCCGCCGGCGTGCACCGCGCAGCCGAAGATCAGCAGCGGCCGGCGGCCCAGGCGGTCCATCGCGCGGCCGGCCACGGGCGACATCACCAGCCCGCCGGCGAAGATCGCGGTGAGCACGGTGCCGGCCTGCGCCAGCGGCATCTGTGCCCGTGCGGCGATCGAGGGCAATCCCGGCCCGATTGCGCTGATGTAGGCGCCGATCAGCACGAAGCCGAAGTAGCCAGCCCAGGTCAGCCGCCGGATCTGCGAGGGAAACATAGCCCCATGCTAGAGGCCCTGCGCCGGGGAGCGCCATCGCGGCGGTCCTGACCGGCGCAGCCAGTCCTGGCGTCGCGGGCGAAACCGTGCACTGAGGGTCAGCGCGCGGCAGGAGCTGGCAGGCCGTGCGCGTCCTGACCGCAGGCGTTCTGCGGGTCGTAGCCGCACATGCTGCGCTCGATGAACTGGCGGATCAGCGCCTCGTCGGCCGAGCCGGGGCCGAATGCGCGGCCCGGCCTTGTTCGAACCGCCGCCGCAGGCCGCCAGGAGCAGCGCCCCGGCGAGCGCGGCGGGCAGGGCGAGGTGCCGTGCGCTCGTACGCGGGCGCTCAGGTGCTCTCAGCGCGGGAACTGCCACAAGCCGCTCGCCGGCTGTTCGGCGGCCAGGCGCCACTGCGGCAGGGTGATGTCCTCGAGATCGAGGAACGTGACCTCGACGCGCTTGCCGATGGCGACGTTCTCTTGCTTTTCGGCGTTGAAGTTCGGGTCGACGAGGTTCATGACGACGCGCAGCGCCTCGTCCGGCGTCGGCTCGCCGCGCTGCTCGTCCAGCTCGACCAGCACGATCGGATACGGCGCCCACTCGCGGAAGCCGGGCTGAATCGCCTGGCAGACGATCTGGTAGCTGTAGATCGTGCCCTTGCCGCTCACCTCCTGCCAGTGCCATTTCAGACTCTGGCACCAGGGGCAGGCCGGCCCCGGCTCCCAGCGCAGGCGGTTGCAGGAGTCGCAGGCCTTCATCGCCAGGCGGTGGCGGCGTGCCGCGTCGAAGTAGCCCTGGTTTTCCAGATCGTTGGGCGCAACCTGCAGTTGCATGCCACGGTACTCGGCCATGTCGCCTCACCCCCTGCCCCCCTCTCCAGCAGGGCTGGAGAGGGGGAATTGAGGAATGTTTGATTGGAAGCGGGAGGGGCCGCTCCGCAAAAAGGGCCCGCGCGGTGCGTCGGGAAAGGTTGGCCTTCGGCGGCTCGCGGCTGGCGCCGCGACCGGCCGTTCACTGATGGCCCCTACCAGCGGTTTATCCCCGCCGCATGATTAACGCGCTGCCGGTGGCGGGGTTGGCCCAGGCCATGTTCATCGCGATCTTCGGCTCGCGCACCTGGCGGCAGTGGCCCTCCGAGTAGTCGTACGTGTGCTCGCCGTTGCGCCAGTTGGGGCAGTAGTCGTCCGCCTGCCAGCGCAGTTGGCGCACGTTCTCGATCACCAGGTTCATGCCGTGCGTGTACGCCTCGCAAAGGTGGCCGCCGCTGGTGTTGTTCGGCCGCTTGCTGCCCAGCTCCAGGGCGCCGCTGGCGACGAACGGGCCGCCCTCGCCCTTCTTACAGAAGCCGTACTCTTCCATCTGCAGCATCGTGGTGAAGGTGAAGGCGTCGTAGCAGCCGGTCACGTCGATGTCGTCGTGCGAGACATCGGCCATCTTGAAGATCATCGGCGCGGCGTAGTAGCCGGCGACGCGCGTGATCGGGCCGTGGACATAGTGCATGTCGGCGCGCGGCTTGCTCACGCGGCCGACGACGCCGAGGATATGCGCCGGCCGCTGGCGCAGGTCGCGCGCCCGCTCGGCCGAGGTCACGATGATGCAGGTGGCGTTGTCCGTCTCGACGCAGCAGTCGAGCAGGTGCAGCGGCTTGGTGATCCAGCGCGAGTTGAGCACGTCGTCCACCGTCACACGCTGCTTGTAGAAGGCCCTGGGATTGTTGCTGGCGTGCTTGCTGCCGGCGACCTTGACGGCGGCGAGCTGCTCGCTGGTGGTGCCGTACTCCATCATGTGGCGCATGAAGGTGAAGGCGAAGTTCTGGCCGGCGCTCATCCAGCCGTAGGGCATGCGTAACAACTGGCTTTCGCGCGGGGTGGCGCGGGCACGGGCGCCGGTGCCGCCGATGCGCACTTCGCTGTAGCCGTTCATCGCGCGAAAGATGGCGACCGTGTTGCACATGCCGCCTTCGATCACGCCGCGGGCGATGCCGATCAGCGCCTCGGTGCTGGAGCCGCCGCCGGAGCAGTCCATGTAGAAGTTGAGGCGGATGCCGAGATCGCCGGACACGGCGGTCGAAGTCGTCGAGTCGCCGCCGTGATAGCTGAGCATGCCGTCGATCTCGCCGGGGCCGAGGCCGGCGTCGTCCATCGCGTTCTTCAGCGCGGTGACGGCGAGCTGGCGGGTCGTGCAGCCGGAGTTGCGGGTGTACGGCGTCTCGCCCACGCCGACGATGCAGTAGCGGTCGCGCATATCGCTCACGATCGGCTCTCCTGGCGTGTTGCCGTCCGCGCTGCTGCAGGCCGGCACTGACGGTTGTACCACAGCCGGCGTCGACGCGGGGCCGTATGTGACGCCGCCCATTCGCTCAAGCGCGGCGGCTTACCTATACTGAGTGCGTCGCCGCCGAACCCCTGGGCGCGGCGATGTCGGCGCGCGATACGCTCGCGTCCCAGCCGGGAGACGCACCCCGTTCTCCCCTCGCAGGCGAACGGCTTGCCATGAGCGAAGAGAGGCTGCCCGCTGAGCACACTTCCGACGGCGGCGAGGGCGAGATCGACGAGCGCCCGCAGCGGCGGCGGGAGTGGTCCGGCCCGCTGCGCAGCGTGGGCCTGCCGCTGATCGTGGTGGCGCTGATCGTCGGCGCGGTCTGGTATCTGCAGAAGGACCACGGCGGCGGCGCCAAGCCCGCATCGGGCACCGGCGTGCTGGCGCTGGACGCGAGCCGCAACCACACCGGCCAGCCACCCTCCGCCGAGAAGGGCCGCGCCGCGCCGGACTTCCGCCTGAACACGCTCGACGGCAAGAGCGTGCGGCTCAGCGACCTGCAGGGCAAGACGGTGCTGATCAACTTCTGGGCCACCTGGTGCGCCCCCTGCCGCGAAGAGATGCCGGAGATCGTCAAGGCCTACAATGCCAACCACGCCAATGGCTTCGAGGTCGTCTCGGTCGACGAGCAGGAAGACCCGGCCACGGTGAAGAAGTGGGTCGATGCCTTCCAGATCAGCTTCCCGGTCACGCTCGACACCTCCGGCCAGGTGGGGCAGACGTTCCGCGCCGGCACGCAGTTCCCCACCAGCCTCTGGCTTGACCCGAAGGGAGTGGTTACGGACATTCACTACGGGCCGATGAGTGAAGACTTCATCAACCAGCACCTGAGCGGACTGGGGCAGTGAGCGAGCGACCTGGTTCAGCTGATGCGCGGGGCGGGCCCTCACCCCTGGCCCCTCTCCCAATCCTGGGCGAGGGGGAACGTTGGCCCTGTCGTTTCCTTGCCTATTCCCTATTCCCTGTTCCCTGTTCCCTCCGCGGAGCGGCGCATGGCTAACGTCGTTGCCGCACGTGGCCGGGCGCGGGTCTCGTTTCCCTTCGATCCATTTCGCATCGTCTTCCGTCTGCTGACCTCGGTGCGCGTGGCGCTGCTGCTGATCGGCTTCGTCGTGCTCGGCGCCTTGCTCGGCGTGATCTTCCCGCAGGCGCCGGACGAAGTGCGGGCCTCGGCCCAGGCGTATGCCGCCTACACCGAGTTCCAGCGCACGCGCTACGGCGCCTTCACCGACGCGATGCGGCACCTGGGGCTGTTCGAGGTCTTCCACTCCTACTGGTTCAACGGTCTGTTGTTCGTGGTCTTGCTCGCCGTGGCCGTCTGCACGGCCAACCGCGTTCCGCCGATCGTGCGCAACGTGCGCCGGCCCGTGCGCCGCGTGAACGACCGCTTCTTCACCTCGGCCCGCCACCGCGCCGAGTTCGTCACGCCGGCCGAGCCGGCGTCGGTCGTCAAGGCGCTGCGCCGGCAGCATTACCGCGTCCAGGTGACGGAGCGCGACGGCGCGACGTACCTGTTCGCCGACCGCTTCGGCTGGGCGCAGTTCGGCACGTTTGTCTCGCACCTCTCGCTGATCCTGTTCATGTCCGGCGCGATCGTGACCAAGCTCGTCGGCTTCAGCGTCGATCTGACCATTCCGCAGGGGCAGACCGCCCCGGTCTTCCCAACCATCCATGCCGGGCAGATGCAGGTGCTGAACCGGAGCGCGGGCGACACGCCCGACGCCCATGGCAACCCCACCCGCTACTTCAGCAACCTGGCCGTGTTCCGCAACGGCAAGCAGATCTGCGCCGGCACCAGCACCGTCAACAACCCGATGCACTGCGCCGGTTACACGCTGCACCAGACGACCTTCTCCGGCGACGGCGCCGAGCTGCGCGTGCGCGATCTGAAGACGGGCCAGGTGGTGTATCAAGAGGTGAGCCAGATCGGCTCCGAAGGCTCCGCGCCCAACCCGCACCTCGTCGTGCGCGACGCCAGCGGCGCATCACTCTTCGACGACAACGTGGTGCTCGTGCCCTTTGATCAGCAATCGCTGTTCGCGCTGATCCCGCTGCAGCGCCCCGGCGCGGCGAAGCCGATCCCCGTGCTGCTGGCCGCGACCCAGGGCTTGAGGAATGCGTGGACGGTCGCGGTGCACCATCCTGCCGGTGCCGACCCAGGCGACGCGGCTTTCGATCTGACGCTGCAGCCGGGGCAGAGCGGCGAGGCGGGCGGCTTGAGCTTCTCGATCCCGACGCTGGGCAGCGTGCCGCTGAGCGTCGTGCAGGGCATTCCAGGTGTCTCGCAGGCGGCGATGCTGCAACTTGCGCACGCCAACGACGGCACGCCGTACCTCGATCTGCTGGACATGGGCGGCCAGGGCGCGGACGCGGGCAGCGCGGCTGCCGACCCGGCGGACCCCACGCAGCAGCCCTCCAGGCTCGACCTGCAGCCGAACGCGCCGCAGACGATGAACGGCTACGAGTACACCTTCCTGGGGCAGCGCACGATCACCGGCATCACCGTGCGCAAGGACCCCGGCTCGACCTTCATCTGGGTGGCGACGGCGCTGATGATGATCGGCCTCGGCGTGACCTTCTACCTGCCGCGCCGTCGCCTGTGGGCGAAGATCACGCCGCAGCGCACCTATCTGGCCGGCGTGGCGGACTGGATGGTCAACTTCTCGGCGGAGATGCGCGGCATCGGCGTGGCCGCCGGCTCACCCGACGCGCCGGCGCTGGCCGCGCAGGCGGAATGAGGGCGCGCGGCCCCGTATTGCGGGTCGCGTTTGCCTTGCCCGAGCCGCCCTCCAGCCCCGACAATGAACGCGCCGGGCGGGCGGAGCGTGGCCCGGCGGTGAGGTTTGGCAGAAAGGCCCCGCGTTGAACTTGCTCTACATCAACATCAACATCGACCCGAACATCGGCACGTTCGGGCCGTTCCAGATCACCTGGCACGGCGTCTTTACGGCCGTGGGCATCGCCGTGGCGGTAATTCTCGTCGCCTACTTCGCCCGCCGGCGCAACCTGCTGGAAGACGACATTTACAACATCGCGCTGTGGGCGGTGCCGGGCGGCATCGTCGGCGCCCGCCTGCTCTACGTGATCGAGCACTTCGACACGTTCAAGAACGACATCGGCAGCGTCTTCTCCGTCAACGAGGGCGGCATCTCCATCTATGGCGGCATCATCGGCGGCGCGCTGGTCGGCTTCGCCTACGCCCGCTGGAAGCATCTCGCCATCCGCCGCATCTCCGACGCGGCGGCGCTGGGGCTTTCGGTGGGCCTGGCCGTGGGCCGCATCGGCGACTTCATCAACGGCGAGCACTGGGCCAAGGCGACGAGCCTGCCCTGGGGCTTCTGCTACACCAACCCGAACACGCTCAACGGCGACCCGCACACCAACACGGCCGCCATCTGTGGCTCGATCTCGCAGCACCCACTCAACCCGCCGGCCGTGCATCCCGTCGCCGGCGTCTACGAGCCGCTGACGCTGCTGGTGATCTTCGGTGTCCTCTGGTATCTCTACCGACGGCTCAACGTCGCTGGCTACGTGTTCTGGGTCTTTGTGCTGCTTTACGCGCTGATGCGCTTCGCCTACTCGCCCCTGCGCCTGAACGAGACAAAGGCCGACGGCGTCAGCGTGCCGCAGATCATCGCGCTGGGCACGGTGGTCTTCGCGATCGCGGCGCTGTTCGTCGTGCGGCGTATGGCCCAGCGTGACCCGGAGCACTCCGGCGTGATGGAGCCGCCGCGGCCGCAGGCCGCACAGGCCGCCGCCCTGCGCCAGCGAGCACGGCCCTCATAACCCCGCCTTCTCTCCCATACACCAGGGTGTGGGAGGACGGCTACCTACGAAGAGCAGATGGGAGGGAAGGGCGAAGCTGTGGAGAAGGCGCAGGCCGGGCGCGGCTGCCTGCATCTAGCTGTGCTCAACGCCGGCGCCTCGAGAGCATCGGATCGTCGATTTGACTCGGCCGGCGCCGCCGTGTGGTGGGTGGACCGAACTCGAACACAGATCTCGGGGCGGCGTCGAGATGGCACCGCCCCGTTCGTTCATCAGAGGATCGCGCCAGGGCCAACGCACCTTATACGGAAGAGGTAGGCAGTCTGGCAGGCTCCGAGGGACCGGACGCTGGTCTGGAAGGCACCGCTGGTGCCGTCTGTGCGCCGGGCGGGGAGCCAGCAGGTTGCCGACCCGCCTGCTCCCTGCGTCGAGCGGACGAAGCGGCCCCCGCGGCGCAGCCGCGTCACCATCGCACGCGGCGCCGTGCTCCGCGGCGTCGCGTCCTGGGACGAGATCGCGGGCGTTGGCGAGACGCGCCAGCACGGGTGCGCCGGCTGCCGCGACCTGCCCCACGGCATCCCGCGCACGGCACGTGCAAGCGCGTCTTCACCGCCAGCGACCCCTGCGCCTTGCGGACCGGTTTCCTCTCCTTAGGGCCGATCGGGCGTTCTCAGCACCCGATCGGTCTGCCTTCTATACCTACAGCATCCTCGTAATCACGACTAATCTTAACAGTTATAGGCTGACAGCACCCTGCTAATCCCTACTCTGTGCTACACTGGTGCTATGATGGCAACCATGACCGACGAACCCTTGCTCACCATTCCCGAAGTCGCCCAGCGGCTCCGTCTGAACCCGGAGACGGTGCGGCGCTGGCTGCACGACGGTCGCATGCGGGGCTACCGCATCGGCAGCACGCGGGCCGGATGGCGCATCCCGGAGTCGGAGATCCGCCGCGTGCTCACCGAGGGCACCACACGCCCGGACGGTGCCTGATGGTGACGAAAGCCGAGCTGCACGAGGCGATTGAGCAGTTACTGGAGCCGGCACTGCCGGCGTTCCTGAGGGACTCGCCCCTGGCGGACCCGGAACCGGATGAGCTGGAAGCCATCGCGGGGCTCGATCGCGGCGAGCCCCGCATCAGCAACGAGGAGCTTGCGCGTGCGCTCGGCCGGTGAGAACCGTCATGGGGAAGAGGTAGGCCAATGAACGGCACAGGATTCGCGCGCGGGAGCTGGTCCGGGCCAGCGATGCCGGCGAACATCGTACGGTTTCCTGCCAGCAGCTCGGCGCCAAGCGCCAGCGGCACCGGGCCAGCCGCCGTATGGCTCGTCAGCGGCGTCGTGCTCCTCGGCGTGCTCGCCGTTGGCGTCGCGATCGACATCGCCCTGCGCCTGACTCAGCGCGCCCCCGCCAACGACGCGGACCACGATTCGCTCGCCAACGTGCCGGTCGACGATGAGGCCGAGACGCCGGAGGAGGCAACCGCCGCGGCGGAAGGGTACGCGGCGCTGGCCCGCGGCGAGGTCGTGCCCTGGGAGGAGGCCCGGCAGAGCTTGGCGGGCACGAACGGCGCCGCGCAGCCCGCGCACCCCGCGTGAGCCGGGCCAGATGGCGACTGCAACTCACCCGCCCGGCCGAGAAGGCGATGGCCGCGATGCTCGCCCAGGACCGCCCGGCCTTGGAGGCCCGGTTGGAACTGCTCGCGGCCGATGCGACCGAGCGGCTGAACATCCTGAAGGTGCAGGGCAAAGAAGGTGAGTTCCGGTTGCGCTCCGGCGGCTGGCGGGCAGGCTTCACGCGCGATCCCAGGACGCGCACGGTCACGGTGATCTGGGTCGAGCAGCGCAAGGACGCGTATTGAGCGATGGTTACGCCCCGTTTAGCCGCTATCCAAGATCTCCGCATTCGCCCCTGTCTGCCGCCACGCGCCCCACAGCCGGTGAGAGCGGCGCTGAGCGTCGGCGGCATAAACGGGCGTCGAGTGGCTGTGCATGACAGAACGGCGCTGTCCGCCGACCATGATCGTCACTGGAGCGAAAGCGGGAGCGAGCTGTCGCGAGGACGCGGGCCGGATCGCACAATAGGGATTCCGTCGAGCTAGTGCTGAAGGTTGCGGTGACGGGAGAACATGCGCTTGGCTGGAGAAGACTCCGCCATCTACCTGCACCCCCCGCCGAATCCACACCTGCTCAAGTGGATGCTGTTCGTCGATGGTGAGAACTTCACTCTCCGGGCGCAGGAGTTCGCCAAGCAGGATGGCTTCACCTTGCCCCCGGCCCCTACCACGAGCCAGACGTGTTCGTGTGGCTGCTCGGCCAGCAAGCCACGCTCAACCTCTCGCAGGTTGCACCGACGCCCCTGCAGCCGCATCCGCTGCGCGCGTACTACTACACGACCGCCACGGGCGACACGCAGCGCCTCGAGGGACTGCGTTGGCCCAGAGCATCGCCCCCGTCTCTTCCATACAGCCCTCGATCCGAAGCAGATCTCGGCGCCAACGTGTATGGGAGAGACGGGGGTCGGGGATTATGCGGGCCGTTCCGGCCTACTGCGCGGCCGGCGTGGCGGTGGCGTTCGGACGTGCTCCGTGGCCGCCGCGCGGACCGCGAAAGGCGAAGCCCCCGAAGGGCAGCGGCCCGCGGCCGTTCTTGATGCCGTTGACGATGTCCGTCGCCTGCTGCTGCGTAATCGTGCCGGCGCTCACCGCGCTGCTGAGGCAAGACTGTACCGCATCACCCACCGCATTGCGCAGATCCTGCTCGGTCTTGCCCTTCGCGGAGAGGATGTCGCTCAGCTTCTTGCCGCTCTGCAGGTCGCTGCGGATCTGATCGGGTGTCTCGCCGGTCACGCTCTGCACGGCCTGCTGGATCTGCGTCTGGCAGCCCTGCAGCGCGGTCATGGCGCCCCTGGCCCCGGCGCGCTCGAAGCCGCCGATGCCGATCGGAAACTGGCCGTTGGCGATCGCCTGCTTCGCCTGGTCGCCTTCGGCCTGCGTGAGCTGGCCGCTCTGCACGGCCTTGTCGATCTCCTGGTTCGCCGTCGTCTTCAGCGCCGAGTCGAGGGTGGCGCGGTCGATGTGCAGGTTCGCGGCCAGGTCGTTCAGGAACTGGTCGACGCGCTGGCTCATCTGCGCCTTGCGCTGGGCGCCCGCGGCCGGTGTGGGCGAGGCCTGGGCAGCGGCGCCGCTGCCGCCGCCCGTCTGCGCCATGGCGACGCCGCCAATCACCGCGGCGCCCAGGGTGACCACGCCGGCGACCGCACCGAACACCGCCCAGCGTCTCGTGCCGTTAAACATTGCCTCCGTCTCCTCGAGCTGCGCCAGGTTGCGCCGTGCCTCCCGTCCCTGCGTGATGGCCACGTTCCGGGCGGCGCTCGCAGCTCACATCTGCAGCTTCGCCGGCGAAGCTGAGTTGCGACTGAAGATTTTCTTAAGGCGATGTAAGTTCTGGGGGCGGGGCGCCGGCCGTGGCGCGTCAGTCGGCGCCGGCCACCAGCTCGGGCTGCGCGGCAGCCGCGGTGGCCGGCGGGCTGGGCTGCGCGGGCAACGTCACCGTGAAGGTGCTGCCGGCTCCCGGCCGGCTCTCCACCCCGATCGTGCCGTCCAGCTCGTGCACAATCCAGGCGGCGATCGCGAGGCCGAGTCCGGTGCCCTCGCCGTGGCGCGACGGATCGGCGCGATAAAAGCGGTCGAAGATGCGGCGCTGATCCGCCTCGGCGATGCCGACGCCCGTATCGCTAACGGCCACGCGCAGCGTGCCGTGCTCGAACGATGGCGCGATCGTGACCAGGCCGCCGGCCGGGGTGTATTTGAGCGCGTTGTCCACGAGGATGAAGAACAGCTGCAGCAGGTGGTCGCGGTCGCCGGCGACCTTCGCGGCGACGCTGCCGGCAAGATCCAGCTGCACATGTCCGTTGAGCCACGTGGCTTTCTGCAGCACTTCCTCGAGCACCGGCTGGACCTCCACCGGCCGCTTCTGGATGTGCAGGCCGCTGTCGGCCCGCGCCAGCGCCAGCAGACTGGCGACCAGGCGGCTCATGCGCTCGGTCTCGGAGGCGATGTCGGCCAGCGCCTCCTGCTGGTCGGGGCTGGCGGCGGGCGCGTCGAGCGAGAGCAGCTCGACGTTGCCGCGAATCGTGGTCAGCGGCGTGCGCAGCTCGTGCGAGGCGTCGGCGACGAAGCGGCGCTGCGCGTCGAGTGCACGGCGTTGCTGCTCGTGCGCGGCGTCCAGGCCGTCAAGCATCGTGTTGAAGGTGCTGGCGAGGCGCCCGACCTCGTCGTCCGGTCCGCGGTAGGCGACACGGCGCTTGAAGTCCTGCTTGCGGCCGACGCGCTGCGCCTCCATCGTCAGGCGGTCGATCGGTCTGAGGGCGCCGCGCGCCAGCAGATAGCCCGCGCCGGCGGCCAGCGCCAGCGCGGCGATCGAGCCCAGCAGCAGGATGAAGCGCATGTGGCCGAGCGTCTTTTCGACATCCGTGAGCGGGCGAGCGAACTGAATGACATAGGACGTCGTCGCCGAGGGGGCGGCGTCGCCGGCGGCTGGCCGGGAAGCGACGTTGAGCGGTTGCACGAATACCCGCAGATCGACGCCCTTGACCGTCAGCGTCGTGAAGCGCCGTGAGGACGGCTTCGGCGGCGGCAGCTTTTCGCCGTTCAGATTGGCCGAGCAGTAGAGGATATTGCCCTGGCTGTCGTTGATCTGCGTGAGGATCGTCGGATCGCCCAGCCGGTCATCGAGAAAACTCAGCGCCTGCCTGGCCGCTCGCGACGCGTCGCTGCCGGTCGCCGGCGTGCCCGCTCCGCAGTTCGAGGGAGGTAACGGCGGCATGCGCAGCAGCAGGGCGCCGTCGGCGGCGCGCGGCCCGGCCGACGGGACATAGGCGAGGCGGCCGGAGCGCGCCTGCAGCGAACGGTCGATCTCGCTGCGCAGGCTGCGCGCGGTCCAGAAGTAGAGCACACCGCCGAGCACCAGCAGCGTGACTGCCAGCACCGCCGTGTACAGCAGCGTCAGCCGCAGCCGGATCGACATCGCGGTTCCTGAGCTAGCGGACTTTCTCCGCGCTGGGCGTTTTCAGCACATAGCCGGCGCCCCGCATCGTGTGAATCAGCCGCGGCTCGCCGGCGGCCTCAAGCTTCTGCCGCAGGTAGCCCACGTAGACTTCCAGCACGTTCGATTCGCCGCTGTAATCGTAGCCCCAGACCTGGTCCATGATCACATCCCGCGTCAAGACCTGGCGGGGATGGCGCATGAACAGCGAGAGCAGTTGGTACTCCTTGGTGCTGAGGGCGATCGTGCGCTCACCACGCGCCGCCTCGCGCGTGGCGGTGTCGAGTATCAGGTCTTCGAACTTGTACTGGCGCGGCTCGGCGTTCGCCTGGGCTCGCCGCAGCAGCACGCGCACACGCGCGAGCAACTCCTGCAAGGCGAAGGGCTTCACGAGATAATCGTCGGCGCCTTCATCCAGGCCGCGCACGCGGTCGTCGATCTCGTCGCGGGCGGTCAGCATCAGGATCGGCGTCTCGCCGGCGGCGCGCAGCCGGCGGCAAACCTCGTAGCCGTCGAGATCGGGCAGCATCAGGTCAAGGACGACGAGATCGGGAGGCTCGTCGCGGGCGCCGCTCAGCCCCGCCGTCGCGGTCAGCGCCGTGCGCACGCTGTAGCCCTCGTACGACAGCGCCCGCCGCAGCAGGCTGACGATCTTGGCGTCGTCATCGATCACGAGGATCGCCGGGCGTTGTGCCGTGCTCATCGCCTCACCGCCGCGTGCCCGGTCTCAAATCGCAAGCTTCATGCTTCACGCTAGCCTCAAAACCTTAGAGCAGGCTGAGAGCGGCGCGTCTGCCGCACAGGTGGCTGTGCCAATGAGAAAAGCACCAGGGCCGCCCGCACGGACGGCCCTGGTGCTGCGTGGCGCGGCGTGCGTTACTTCGTCGCCGCTTCCAACTTGCCGGTGATCTCGTCGATCGTGGCGTCGCGCCAGCCCGCCCAGACGGGGCCGCGGCGGAACTTGCGCAGGTCGTCCGCGGCCTCCTCACGCGTGCGCGTGCCGACGATGTCGCGCATCTGCGAGATCTCCTGGTTCGCCTTCTCCGGCCGCTCGTGCCAGACCAGCACCTGGTCCATGTTGCCGGTGAAGAACAGGGCGCAGGGGATCGACTGGAACTCGCCCTTGTTGAGGTAGGCGTTCATGATGTCGAGGTTCTTGTCGCGCGGCAGCGCCTTGAACTCGATGCCCGCCGCCTCGGCCAGCCGCGCCAGCACGGGCAGGCCGCGGTAAACGTCGGGACACCAGTCCTCGCCGAGCACCAGCAGCTTCTTTGGCCCGTTCGGCTTGGCGGCCACCGCCTGCAGCCGCTTCTTCGCCGCGTCCGACACCTTCGTGTTCTCGTAGTTGTCCTTGAACTCGTCCAGGTTCTTCTCCGCCTGGGCGATGAAGCCGTCGTACGACAACGCTGAGGCGTACCGCTCGGGTGAGACCACCTGCTGCTTCGTTACCACTGTGCTTTCCTCCGTCCTATATCGCGCGACATGCAACGCCGCCGGCCGGCCCGTGGCCGCCGCAGACAGTGTAGCCACGGCGGCAACGAAACGTAAGCCGCTATACGCGGAATAGTCGCCTTGCAGTATTCTGGCGGCGCGACAACGTCAGCGAGTTACCCAGCTTTCCAGCCGCTCGGCGAGGGCCAGCACCGCCTCGGCGTCCGCCTCGCGCCCGCCGCTGGAGAGGATCGCGGTCGCCGTGTTGAGCACGGCCTGGCGCATGATGCGCGTGTCGCGCACGCCGGAGGACGCCGCGTAGGGCGCGCCCGCCTCGGAGAATGAGGAGAACGATCGATCGGCCTCCGCCTCGACCTCGATCGTGCGCACGAAACCGGCCTTGTCGAGACCGACGCGCACCAGCGTGCCCTCGCCGGGAACCTGCGGCGGCGGGTCGGCGTAACGCGAGAGGTTCAGCCAGCTCTCCCGCCCGGCGAGCAGGAAGCCGCGCGGGTTCGCCGCCTCGATCACGCCGCTGATCTCCTCGACGACCGGATTGCTCGCGGGCGGCATCGCTCTCCCTCACGGCGCTGGGGTGCAAGCGGGCGGCAGCTCACGCTTCTGCCGCGCGCTCTTCCAGCTTAACGCGATCCCAGAGGCTGTCCATCTCCGCCAGCGTCATTTCTGAGAGCGCGCGCCCCTGCGCCTGCGCCAGCCGCTCGACCGCCGAGAAACGGCGGAGGAACTTGCGGCCCGCCCGCCGCCCGGCCTCCTCGGCGTCGATCTTCAGCCAGCGCGCCAGGTTGGCGAGCACGAAGAGCACGTCGCCGAACTCGTCCAGCCGCTCGTCGTGCGACTCGGCGCCGCGCAGCTCCTCGACCTCCTCGGCCAGCTTGGCGAGCACGTCGTCCACCCGCGGCCAGTCGAAGCCGACGGCGGCGGCGCGGTCCTGCACCGCCTGCGCGTAGGCAAGCGACGGCATGGCCCGCGGCACGCCGGCCAGGATCGACTCCTGCTCGTCGCCGCCGCGGCGCGCCTTTTCGGCCTTCTCCGCCTGCTTGATCCGCTGCCAGTTCGCCACAACTTCGCCGGCGCTGCCCGCGGTCACGTCGCCGAAGACGTGCGGGTGACGCCGGATCAGTTTGCCGCTGATCGCCGCGAATACGTCGCCATAGCCGAACTCGCCGGCCTCGTCGGCGATCTCCGTGTGCAGGCCGATCTGCAGCAGCAGGTCGCCCAGCTCCTCGGCCAGGGCTTGTGGGTCCTCTTCATCCAGTGCCTGCAAGACCTCGTAGGCCTCTTCGAGCAGGTGCTGCTTGAGCGAGGCGTGCGTCTGCTCTCGGTCCCAGGGGCAGCCACCCGGCGCGTAGAGCCGGTGCATGATGCCCTGCAGGCCGCCCCAGCTACGCCGGTTCGCTTCGAGCGGGAGGGCCGGCACGTACAGGGTGGAGAGATGCCCGGCCCGTTCCGACCGGTCCAGCTCGGCCAGCGGCAGCCGCTCGATGCATTCTTCGCCGGCGATGCCCGCGGCCGAAACCAGCGTGACCTCGTGCGCGGGCGGATACAGTTCCAGCAGCGCCAGCTTGAGGTGCGCGGCGGCGCGGCGGCCGTGGATTTGCGCGAACAGCGCCGGCCGCGCCGGGTCGATCGCGCCCGGTTCGAGCGCGTCCGCGATCTGCAGTCCCGCGGCGAGCGGATCGAGGCCCAGCGCGTGGCAGACCGGCTCCAAAAAGCTGATGCCGGCGACGGTGCGCACCGCCGGGCCGCCGTCGCTCGCCGCCGCCAGCAGGCGCTGCACCGTCGCCTCGGCGATCAGCGGGTCGCCGGGCACGGCGTAGACGATGCTGCCGGTGCGGCGCTCGGCCGCGGTGAGCCGGGCGCAGATCGCGTCGTAGACGGCGTCGAAGCTGTCGAGCGTATCGTAGAGGGCGTCGAAGCTCTCGTAGGCGCGATCGCCGACGACTTCCGCGACGCCGGGGTGCCGCGCGGTGCGCAGGAAGAGCTGCGGCGCGGCGGCGATCGCCCGTTCGGCGGCGCGGGTGAGCAGATCGGGGTCGCCGGGGCCCAGGCCGACAACGGTTATGGTCATCTAGTCGTCCATGGCGGCAACGTTCGGCCGGATGGGGACGCCGCCTCTGTGTGATAGGATAACGGCGATGGAGGCGGGGAGCGAGGGGACGCGCGCCCGGGCGGCCGGCCCGTCGCTGCGCCTGCTGGCGCGGGCGCTGTTCTACATCGCGCTGCCGCTGGCGCTGATCACGACCAGCGTGCGCGTCGCCTTCAGCGAGCAGCGCGTCTACAGCTACGCCATTGACCACTACGACGCCGCCACGCGCACGGGCATCGACCACGACGACCTGATCGCCGCCACACACGATCTGCGCGCCTACTTCACCAACGACGAGCAGTTCCTGCGCACGCGCGTGCACGACGCGGACGGCAATGTGGCGCCGCTGTACAACACCAAAGAGATCCTGCACATGCGCGACGTGAAGCGCCTGGTGCGGGTGGTCTACGGCCTGCAGGAGCTTTCGCTGGCGTTCCTGGCGCTGTACATCGCCGGCGTGGTGCTGTGGGCGCGGGAGGAGAGCCTGGCGGCGCTGGCGCGGCGGGCGCTGACCGGCTCGGCAGCGACGGTTGGTTTACTGATCCTGTTCGGCGCCGTGGCGGCAACGGGCGGCTTCGACGCGGCCTTCATCAAGTTCCACCAGATCGCGTTTCCCGGCAACAGCGACTGGCAGCTCGACCCGCTGCACGATCACCTGATCCAGATGTTTCCCGAGGGCTTCTGGCGGGACGCGACCATCCTGATCGTGCTGCTGATCCTGGCGCAGGCCGCGCTGATCGCCGGCGGCGCCTGGCTCTACCTGCGCCGCCAGCGGCCGCAGCCGGCGTTGAGCACGGTTGCGCCGCCCGGCGCGGTCGAGGAAACGACGGCCGCGGAGCCCACCGAAGAGATCGCGCACCCGGTGGCCTGAGTACGAGCACGAAGGCCCTGGCAGCGGTTCACGCCCGTCATCAAATCTTCGATGTGTAAGACAGTCGCGACAAGATCACGCCTCGTCCAGGCTCGGTCGTGAGAACGCAATGGGCCGTTCCGCGCCTGGAGCAAGCCTCCAGGGATAAGCTGGGCCGGCGTCCAATCTACTGCGGCCTTGCACTGCTGGCTTGCTGACGTAGCAGGGAAATCTGCGCTTCGAGGCGCTGTAACTGGATCATGACATCTTGCAATGTGACTGGTTCCTTGTCTTGACGCTGCGCAACCAGAAACGCCGAAATACTCGCCGTCAGATAGCTGAAGAGGCCAACGCCAATGAGCATCACAAAGACCGCTATCCCGCGACCTTCTGCCGTGACAGGAAAGACATCGCCGTAGCCAACCGTTGTGACCGTCGATACCGCCCACCAGAGTGCCGTCCCGAAGTCGGTAATTGTGCCGCCAGAGTCGTGCTCAAAGAATGTTACCGCGGCTGCTGCAGCCACGACCAGCAGTCCGCCCAGCAGAATCGCGTACTGCAAACCGTGTTGTCGGAGCACATGCCGAGCCGTCGATACAATCTCGGCACTCGCCGAACCGAGGCGTAAAACGCCTAGAGACCGGACAATTCGGAGAGAGCGAACGAGACGTAGCGGTCGCAGGAAGGGCACGGCGACGATGACGATCTCATACCAGTGGGTATAGAGATAACGGCCTGGATGCGGCGAGAGATAGCTCTTGACCGCCAACTCAAGGGCAAAAGCTGCCCAGATTAGCCAGTCTACGGTATCGAAGAGGGTGTGGAGGTTCTGAGGTAAGGAGAAGAGAAACGGAACGGCAATTACCACGAGAAAGAGGCCCGAGAGCACCAGCATCGGAAGCTCAGTGGCCTGTTCGAAGGCGTCGAATGCTCGGGCGTGCTGCTCGCTATCCATCGCGTGCCTCCTACGTCGTGGCCCAGCCTTGCGGGGAGCCAGATGCATCCGTGAAACCTCTGAAGCGAGGGGACGCGCCAGCTGCAGGCAGCGTTGGTAAAGAGCTTGCGCACTCGTGCAGGAGTCTCCTAGCAACCTCCTCGAAAAGAAGGAGGTCTCCGCCGGATCCATTGCACACATCGAGCTCTGACGGCTGGTTCAGGCCAAACGTTCGGTGAGCCCACGTCCTGAGTGCGGACAGGGCGGGCGCAACGGCGAGCGCTCCCGACCAGATCGCGCCATCAGTGCCCGCCGCAGGAGCAGGCGCCGCCGCAGGCACAGCCGTCGCCCGATGCCATTGGCAGCTCTTCAAACGCGCTGCCGCGCGCCGGCCTGGCGAAGATGGAGATCAGCCGCTGCGCCTTCGGGTGACCCGCGGCGCAGGCGACCGGCTGGTCGGCAGCCGCCATCGGGCGCAGCTTTTCGAACTTCGTGGTGCACGTCGGGCAGTAGTACTCGTAAACGGGCATCGCTGTATCTCCCTGGCGCGGCCGAGAAGCCGCGGGTCAGCCGTGCAAGCGCTTGATCATGTACGGGCAGTCTTCGCCCTCGATGCCGGGCCGGCCCTCGGCGTCAGTATAGGACCACGTCAGCCGGAAGGGCGCGCTGCCGGCATCGAGGTAGCCGAGCCGATCATACAGCGCGCGGGCACGCACGTTCTCGACGCCGACGGCGAGGCCGAGCTCGCAGAAGCCGCGCTCCGGCGCCAGCGCCTCGACCGCCCCGAACAGGCGTGTGCCGACGCCGCGCGACTGGAACTCCGGCAGCACCGCCGCGGCTTCCAGATACGGCCGCTGGCGCAGCGCCGCGGGCACATCGTCGCGCGGGGCGCCGCCCCAGCGCACGAGCAGGTGCCCCAGCGGCTCCTCCCCGAGCCAGGCAATCAGATACGTCGCCTTGCCGCGCTGCTGAAAACCGAAGCGCCGCGCGTGCTGTCCTGCATACGCCGGGGAGCCGAGCGCCTGCTCCACGGCAGGCAGCTCGACTCCGGCAAGCGCTCGCACCACGACCGAAAAGGCGCCGGCCCTCGCTCGGGCACCCTCCCGACGCTCCCGTTCCCTGTTCCCTGCCACCTGTTCCCTAATCCAGGTAGTCCTTCAGCTTCTTCGAGCGCGAGGGATGGCGCAGCTTGCGCAGCGCCTTCGCCTCGATCTGGCGGATGCGCTCGCGCGTAACGCCGAATTCGCGGCCGACCTCTTCCAACGTGCGGCTGCGGCCGTCTTCCAGACCGAAGCGCAACTGCAGCACACGCCGCTCGCGGCCGGTGAGCGAGGCGAGCACGTCTTCCACCTGCTCCTTGAGCAACTGGTGCGAGGCCGCATCGGCCGGCGCCAGCGCCGCATCGTCGGGGATGAAGTCGCCCAGGTGGCTGTCTTCCTCCTCGCCGATCGGCGTCTCCAGCGAGACCGGCTCCTGCGAAACCTTGATGATCTCGCGGACTTTCTCCGGCGTGATCTCCATGCCGCGGCCGATCTCTTCGCTGGTCGGCTCGCGGCCGAACTCCTGCACCAGCCGCCGGCTGACGCGCACGAGCTTGTTGATCGTCTCCACCATATGCACGGGGATGCGGATCGTGCGCGCCTGGTCGGCGATGGCGCGGGTGATCGCCTGGCGGATCCACCAGGTTGCGTAGGTGCTGAACTTGTAGCCCTTGCGGTAGTCGAACTTCTCCACCGCGCGGATCAGGCCGATGTTCCCTTCCTGGATCAGGTCCAGCAGCGACATGCCGCGGCCGATGTACTTCTTCGCCACCGACACCACAAGCCGCAGGTTCGCCTCGGTCAGCCGCTTCTCCGCCTTGCGCCCTTCGTCGTCGATGCGGCGGAAGAGGTCGGCGTACTGGCGCAGCACGTCCGGCGTAGCGGCGATGCGCTGCGCCAGGCCGTCGGGCGGCGGCAGGATCGCCGTGCCCTCCGGCAAGGTCGCCTCGGTTTGGCGCACCAGCTCGGGGTTGAGGATATGCGTCACGATCGAGAGCTGCACGATCTTGTGCTCGGCGATCAGTTGCTCGTCGTTGGGGTAGCCGTGGTCCTGGCGTACCTTTTCGGCGGCCTCGGGGTCCATCTCGGCGTCCACGACCTTGCGGAAGGCCGCGCTGCCGATGATGCCGGCGAGATCGGTCTCCACAACGGCGGCGTATTCGCAGATCGACTGCATGATCGGCCGCAGCTCGTCCACCTCCATGAAGAGCATGTAGCCGATCTCGGACGAGCCGGCGACGCGGCCCATGCTCATCTGCCAGGTGTCGGCCAGGCGCAGCAGGTGCTTGCCCTCCTCCATCTGCCGCGCGAGCCGCTTCTCATCGTCGGCGGAGAGCAGCGAGACCTTGCCGATCTCGCGCAGGTACATGCGCACCGGGTCGTCGATGCCCTCCTGCTCCTCGGCGGGCAGGCCGGCCTCGAGATCCTTTTCCGGTTCTTCCTCTTCTTCCTCTTCCAGCTTCGCCGCGATCTCCGGCTCGGCCACCTCGTCCAACGGCGCCAGCGAGGCCTGGCGTGCCGCGCGCGTCAGCGCCGCGCCGACGGCCGAACCCGGTTCCGCCGCGGTTGCCGCGCCGGCCGCAACCAGCGCCTGCTCGGGCGTGGCGGCGGCGTGGCCGTTCTTGCCGTTCGCAGCGCCGTTGCTGGTTGACCGGGCCGGCCGGGCCAGGGCGGTCTCGCCCCGCGCGGTGGTGTTGTTCTTTGCCATCTGTTCCTCGCCTCTCGTTCCAGCCGCTCGCTGCAGGCCGTCTTCCGTGATCTCTCGTATGTCGTCGTTCAGCTGTTCGACCCGTTCATCCGTTCAAGTGACGCGCCCGCCGCGCCTGCGGCGTCTCGCCAGGGGAAGCTATTGTCGCTCGTACGTCAATACGCCGTCGCGTCGCTCTCCGGTTCAGCGGCGGCCCAGCGCGGCAGTTGGCCGGTGCGCAGCTCCCACTCCACGGTCAGCGCCTCGCGGCTCAAATAGTGGTTGGCGCGCAGGTGGTTGGTGTGCGCGATCACCGGCTCGGGCACGTCGGCCAGGTCCGGCGTCTCCGCCGCCTCGGCCAACTGCTGCATCAGCCGGAAGGCTGCGCCCTCGTCGATCTGGCTCTGCACGTCGGCCAGCTCCGCGTCCAGCAGCCGCTTCTGCTCGATCAACGCGCGGTGGCGCAGCTTTGCGGCGGCATCGGCCAGCGCGGGCTCGGCGTTCAGCGGCGTGAAGGCGGCCAGGTTCTGCCGCCGCAACTCATCCAGCGCCGGCCGCAGTTCGACGGGCACGCGCTCATCCACGAGTTCGGGCGCCTCCAGCCACAGGGCGAAGAGGCTGCGGTAGACGGACCGCTGAAACAGTCCTGGCTCCAGCGCCTCGCCGCTCTGCCGCAGCTCGGGGACGCGCAGCAGCAGGGCCAGCACGAACGCCTCGACCGGATCGGGCCGCGCTGCCGGAACCGCCGGCTCTGCCTCGGCCGGCTCGTCGACTGGCCGCGCATCCCGCACACGTTCGCGAACTACGATACGCTGGCCGCGATCTTTGCGCGGCGTCAGCTCGTGCAGGTGCAGCGCCAGCGTCTGCTCGGGAACCGAGGCCTCCTGCGCCAGCCGCGAGAGATAGGCCGCCTGCAGCGCCGGATCGTCGATCTTCAGCAACAGCGGCAGCAGGCGGTCGGCCAGCTCGATGCGGGCGCGCGGATCGCTCATAGTGGTGCGGGCCAGCTCCTGCCGCAGGCGGAAATCGAACGGCGAGACCGCGCCGCCGACCCAGGCCGTCCAGCCCTCAGGCGTCTCGCGGATCGCCTCGTCCGGATCCTTGCCCGAGGGCACGGTGAAGACGCGGACTTCGACGGGCGAGCGCGCCTGGTGCTGCACCAGCCCGTCCCAGCGCACGATGTCGTCGCCGCGCTCGCCGTCGCCCGTGGCTTCACGAGCGACCTCCTCGCCGCGCATCGCCGCCTCGATGCCTGCCGTGTCGGCGTCCATCGCCAGCGTCACGCGGCGGGTGAGCCGGCGCAGCAGTTGAATGTGGCGCGGCGTCAGCGCCGTGCCCAGCGTGGCGACGACGTTCTTGTAGCCGAACTGGTGCGCCGTGATCGCGTCCACATAGCCTTCGACAACCACGGCCTCGCCCGCCTCGCGGATCGCCTCGCGCGCCCGGTCGAGCGCGAACAGCAGCCCGCCCTTGTCGAACAGCGGCGTCTGCGGCGTGTTCAGGTACTTCGGCTTCGCGTCGTCCAGCGCCCGGCCGCCGAAGCCGACGGCACGGCCGCGCTCGTCGCGGATCGGGAAGATCAGCCGGCGGCGGAAGCGATCGTAGGGCGAGCCGTGTTCGCCGATCGTCAGCAGGCCCGCTTCGAGCAGCTCCTCCTCGCGGAAGCCCTTGCCCAGCAGGTAGCCGCGCAGGTTGTCCCAGCCCTCCGGCGCGAAGCCCAGCTCGAAGCCGGCGATCGCCGCCGCGTCGAAGCCGCGCCGCGCCACGTACTCGCGCGCCTCGGCGCCGGCGCTGCTGCCCGCGAGCGCCTGGCTGAAATAGGCGATCGCCGCCTCGTTCGCGGCGAACAACCGCTCGTGCGCCGCTTGCGCCACCGGGTCCGGCCCGCGGCCGAGTTCCACGCCGGCGCGCTCGGCAAGCGTGCGCAGCGCCGTGACGAAGTCCACACCGTCGCGCTTCATCACGAAACTGAAGACGTCGCCGCCGTCGGCGCACTGCCCGAAGCAGCGCCAGGTCTGGCGCTCGGGATTGACCACGAACGAGGGCGTCTTTTCGTTGTGGAACGGGCACAGCGCCTTGAAGGTGCGGCCCGCCTTCAGCAGCCGCGCCTGCTCGCCGATCAGCTCGACGATATCCACCTGCCCGCGCACCGTTTCGACGGCGTTGTCGCTCACGCAGCATCCCTCACCCGTAGTAACACCGTGAGGGTGCGAAAAGTTACGGGTTCGGTGGAAACACGGCCTTGGTCAACGAATTATTGGTGTCGGGAAAGCCCGGCGGCGCGTCGGACTCGGCGATCGTGTGATTGGGGTTGATCACGACCGTCAGCATCGTGCGGCCCGTGGGCCTGTAGGCCGTGCGGATCTCCTGCAGGGCGCCCGGCTCGATGCTCAGCGGTCCCGTCGTCAGGTCGAAGACCGTAGCGCCGGTCTGATCGACCCCAATCAGCTCGACCGGCTGGCGCGAAAGCGCCGCCCGACCAGCGTTGCCGATTTCGACCACGAGCGAGCCCGCGCCGGCGCCGTTCTGCAACACGCTGAAGTCGCGCAGCACCAGGTCCGGAAGCTCGGCGCTCGGCCGGGTGGGCGCGGGGCCTGGCGTTGGCATTGGGCTCGGCGAGGGCGTGGGCGAAGGGGATGGCGACGGCGATGGAGACGGGGACGGACTTGGTGACGGCGAAGGCGTTTCGGCCGAGCTGAGAATCGGCGCCTGCGCGAGGTCGCCGTTGACTTCGACGCCGCTGGCCTGCAGCCAGCCGGTGCCGTTGCTGGGCGCGCCCTGCTGCGTGCTGAAGTTGACCAGCAACCACTGGTCGTCGTCGCTGCGGCCGGCCACCGCCAGGGTCAGACCGCCGGGCAGCCGTGCCACGACGGCGGCGCGCGGATCGGGACTGGCGAAGACGGAGACGGCGCCGCGCGTGCGGGCGCTGATCCCGGAGGGCGTGGGGCTTGCCGCCGTGCTCGTGGCGGCAGCCGTGGGCGTCGGCGTAGCAGAAGGCGTTGAACTCTGCGTGACCACGTGCACCGGCGGCGCGTTGTGCCCGCCGCCGGCGCCGACGAGGAGAATCGCGATCAGGAAGACGGCGAGAATGCCGACTACGCCGCCGAGGACGAGCAGGATACGCTGTTGGGCGACGGTCACGAATGGCCCTCGGCCGCGAAGTGCCGCGAGATGGGCTGAAACGGCAGTGATTCAGGGAAGCACGGTGCGGCTCTGCCACTGCTGCGCCGCCTCGCAGCCCATGCCCGCGGCCAGGCGAATGGCGAACGGATCGGTCATACCCGAGATGTAGTCTGCCACACGCAGGCGAAGCGGGTCGTCGGGCAGCGAGAAGCCTTCGGGCAGTTCCTCGGGATGCTCGACGTAATACTCGAAGAGAAAGCCGAGAATCTCGCGCGCCTGCCGCACCTCGGCCTGGCGGTCTTCCAGCAGATAGACGTGCTCGAACATGAACTCACGCAGCGCGTTGGTGACGGCGCGCACCTCGTCGCTCATGGCGATGCGCGGCTCCGTCACGCCGGCGACTTCGCCGGTGGCGGCCCAGGAGGCGAGCACGATGTCGTTGACGAGCGTGCTGATCCGCTCGGAGTGGCTGGCGCCGAGCACGCGATGCACCTCGCGCGGCAGCGCGTCCTCCGAGAGCATCCCGGCGCGGATCGCGTCGAGAATGTCGTGATTGAGGTAGGCGACGGCGTCGGCGATCTTGAGGATCTGACCTTCCAGCGTGGAGGCGGTGCCCCAGGCCTCCGCGAAGATGTCCTTGCGCACTTTCGAGCTCTTGATCACACCCTCGCGCACCTCCCAGGTGAGGTTGAGGCCGCGGCCGTCGTTCTCCAGCTTCTCCACCACGCGGGCGCCCTGCTCATTGTGGCGCCAGCTCACGCCCAACAACTCGGCCAGCGCCTCTTCGCCGGCGTGGCCGAAGGGGGCGTGGCCGATATCGTGCGCCAGCGAGATCGCTTCCGTTAAATCTTCGTTCAGGTTCAACGCCCGCGCGATCGTGCGCGCGATCTGCGCCACTTCCAGCGTGTGCGTCATGCGTGTGACGTAGTGGTCGCCGGCGGGGGCGATGAAGACCTGCGTCTTGTGCTTCAGCCGCCGAAACGCCTTCGAGTGCAGGATGCGGTCGCGGTCGCGCTGGAACTCCGTGCGCAGCAGCGAGGGCGGCTCGGGACGCTCGCGGCCGCGGCTGCTGGCGCTGCGTGCGGCGAAGGGCGAAAGGGCGCGCTCCCGCGCGGCCAGCAGCGCCTGCACGCTGGCAAACCGCGCCTGGGCGCTTGCCTCCCGCTCGTCGGTCACGGCCATCTCCGCAATCTACTCCAGCGGTATGATCCCCGACCGCGGCGGCGTTTGTCTACAATCCGGGCGAAGGTGTCAGAACACCCTTGTCTCGACCGCTTGTTATGCTATAACTGGTGCGTATCTGCCGCGGGCTCGGATGGTCTGGAATGCGGCTGGCCCTCATGCCCCGCGCGGGCGCGTGGCGCCGATCTGAACCAGGAGGAGACGAATGAGGCAGGGACAGGCACTCCGGCGGGCCGCCGCCGGTGTCCCGCGCGCGTGGCTGCGACGGACGGCGTTGCTGCTGCCGGCGATCGTGTTGCTCGCCGCCGGGGTGCGGGCCGCGGCGCCCGCGCGGGCCGCCACGCTTACGGTGTCGATCTCCGGCGTGGGCGTGAGCGGCAACGCGCCGAACTACACGATCACCGCCGCCGCGGGCCAGTTGATCCAGCTCGGGGCGGTGGCTTCCGGCGCCTCCTGCGCGACGACCACCACCTTTTCCTGGTCCTTCAATAACGCCCAGATCGGCACCGGCCCCACGATCTCCTACGCCTTCACCACCACCGGCGCCGGCTACGTGATCGCCACCGATAGCTGCGCCCCGTCCAGCGACTCCGGCGCATCGACCTTCTCGGTGACGATCGGGCAGGGCAGCGGCGGCACAGGCGCCTGTACGCCGAACCCCGTGACCGGCAATCCGCTCGGCGTGCAGGTGATCGCTCAGCCGGCGAGCGCCAGCGTGAACCAGGTTGTGACCTTTGTCGCCGTGGTCAGCGGCGGCACACCGCAGACCTACGCCTGGAACTTCGGCGACGGGACGACGCAGGCGGCCACCGCCTCCAATACGGCGTCGCACAGCTACTCCTCGGGCAACACCTACAGCGTCACGGCGACCGTGACCGACAACCAGGGACACACGAACTGCGGCACGTCGTCGGTCGTCGTCAGCGGCAGCGGCAGCGGCGGCACCGGCGGCAGCACCAACCCGAAGATCCAGGTGGCGCCGAACGGGCCGTACACCGGCGCCGTCAACCAGGCGATCAATTTCGGCGGCTTCGCGACCACACAGAACGCCGGCGCGTCGATCACCAGCTACACCTGGAACTTCGGCGACGGCGGCACGGGCACCGGCCAGTCGGTGCAACACGCCTACACCGCCGCCGGTACCTTCACCGTGACGTTGACGGTGACCGATTCTTCGGGCCAGTCGTCGTCGAACACGACGACCGCGACGATCGGCGGTTCCGGCTCCAGCAGCGGCGGCTCGGGCACGGCGACCATCGGCCAGAACAGCGAGCGCGGCGTTACCGTCAACACGGGCGGGCCCTACACGGGCACGGCCGGGACGGCGATCAACTTCACCGGCACGGCCACGACGACCAACCCGGGCGCCACGATCACCTCGTACGTCTGGGCTTTCGGCGACGGCGGCACCGCGACGGGCCAGACCGCGAGCCACACCTATGCCAGCAGCGGCAGCTACACGCTGACGCTTACGGCGACCGACACGACCGGCGTGGCCGTGGCGGCGACGGCGGTCGTGTCGATCGGCGGCGGCGGCTCGACCGGTCCGCGCACGGTGCAACTCGTGCAGGGCTGCAACAACGTGGCGTTGACCTTCCCCGACAACACGCCGACGTCGACAGTGGCCAGCGGCATCAGCCCCGCCTCCGCGCTGCTGGGGATTTGGAAGCTGAGCGACCCCGCGACCTCGAAGTACAAGGCGTTCTTCCCCGGCGCCACGCAGGCGACCGACCTGCCCTCGGTGAACCGGCTGGATGCGGTGTTCATCTGCGTCAACGCCTCGGCAACGCTGACCGAGCCGGGGGCGTGAGCAAGCAGGTTCAGGGCTGCGGGATCACGATTTGGCGGGATCGGCCGGGGAGCGAGGCTCATGCCTCGCTCCCCGGCTCTCTGCTACGCCCGGGGTGGCGAGGGCCGGGCCGCGTGTGTGCCCGGCTTAGCTTTCGCGGTTGCGCACGGTCGCTGCCGGGCGATCGTCGGGGGGGGCGGTGCCGTCGGCGGTGAGCGCCGCGTGATCGTCGGCGTGCGGGCGCGGCTCGCGGCGCAGGGGATACGGCTCGGCGCCCGATTCGCGCGCCAGCGCCATCAGCGCCGCCGGCTGCGGCCGACCGGTGACACGGTAGTAGTAGAGCTGCACCACCGACTGGATGATCGCCGCGATCGGCACGCTGAACAGGGCGCCCCAGATGCCCGCGGCGCCGGCGCCGATGAAGAACGCCGCCAGCACCCAGAGCGGGTGCAGCCCGACGCTCTTGCCCATGATGCGCGGCCGCAGGATCTGCAAGACGAGCTGCTGCAGGGCCACCATCGCGATCACCGCGATGATCACGTTGACCAGCGACACCGTCACGGCGCCGATCACGATCGTGGGGATCACCGCAACCACGTCGCCGATGAAGGGGATGATCAGCATGAAGCCGGCGAACAGGCTGACGGGCAGCGCGAAGGGAATGCCCGTCGCCCACATGGTCAGGCCGGTGCCCACGGCATAGATCAGCGCCAGGATCACCGAGGCGCGCACGTAGCCGCCGAAGCTGTGATCGATGCTGGCGAAGAGCATGCGCACGTCCTGGCGGTAGCGCTCCGGCGTGACGCCGAGCATCGCCGACGTGATCCGCGGCGCGTCCAGCATCATGTAGAACGAGACGACCAGGATGATCACTGTGTCGAAGATGCCTTCGATGATCTTCGGCGCGAGGCCCACGGCGTTCTGTGCGAGCTGGGCGCCGGATTTGTCGATCTGCTTGCTCAGGTCTTCCGTGTTCACGCCGCTGAGGTCGACGTTGATGCCGCGGTGGTGCAGCCAGTCCTGCACGTCGCTGACCAGCTTGCCGGTGTTCTGGCGATACTCGGGCACCGTTCTGCCCAGCGTCTCGACCTGGTTCACCAGCGGCGGCGCCAGCAGCACGCCGGCCAGCGCCACGACGCCGAACATGCCGAGATAGACCGCCGCAACCGCTGCCGCGCGGCCCAGCGTCCAGCGCCGCGCCAGCCAGTTGACGGCGGGGTTCAAGATGAAAGACAGCATCCAGGCGAGGAAGAAGATCAGCAGCGTCTGCGCGAAATGGGCGCCGAAGTGCCAGACCACGAGGAAGAGCTGCACGCCGAGCAAGGCGCAGCCCAGGACGATCAGCAGGCGAAGCCAGGGATTGCGCTCCATGCGGGCCGCTCCAGCCGTGGCGCGGCCTGCCGCTCCGCCCGCGGCTGCGCGCTGGCGCCGATGATCCGGGTTGCGGATGCACATCCGGCGCCCGCGCTTGCCTTCCGGCCCCGACCACCCTGTCCGCGTTATGTGGGCCGGCCGAAAGGACCGCGTGGCCCGCGACCGCGGATCATGGTTGGATTGTAGGTCCGGCTGTTACACTGCGCCAAGTTATGGAACAGGGAGCAGGGAACAGGGAAGAGAGCGCCAGAGCGCCGCGGCCGCCCAAGGCTCCGATGGAAGCCGGCCACGTTCTCTGTTTCCTCAGATGGTGCTGACAGAAACCGCCTACTGGGTCGCCTTCAACCGCATTTCCACGATCGGCCGGGCGCGCTACGAGCGGCTGGAACGGGCCTTCGGCTCCCTCGCGGCCGCGTGGGAGGCTTCATCCGGCGAGCTGCGCGCCGCCGGGCTGGACGAGCGCAGCGTGACCGCCGTCGAAGCGCAGCGACCGCGCATCTCGCCCGAGGCCGAGCTGGCCGCGCTGCAGCGGCTGGGCGTCGAGGCGCTCACCTGGCACGACGATCGCTATCCGCGGCTGCTGAAGGAATCTTTTGACCGCCCTCCGGTGGTATACATACGGGGCAGCTTGCTGCCGGAAGATGATCTGGCCCTCGCCGTGGTCGGTACGCGCAGGATGTCACGCTACGGCCAGCAGGTCACTGAGCAGCTTGTGCCGGAACTGGTAGGTGCGGGGATCACGATTATCAGCGGACTCGCCCGCGGTGTGGACGCCACGGCGCACGCCGCGGCGGTACGGGCAGGCGGGCGCACCCTGGCGGTGATGGCCAACGGCGTCGATATCGTCTATCCGGCGGCGCACGAACGGCTGGCGCGGCAGATCGTCGAGCACGGCGCCCTGGTCAGCGAGTTGCCGCTGGGCACGCGGCCGATCAAGGATGCCTTCCCGCGGCGCAACCGCATCATCGCCGGCCTCTCGCTCGGCGTCGTCATCACAGAGGCGCCGGAGCGCAGCGGGGCGCTGTTGACGGGAAAGCTGGCAGCCGATGACAATCGTGACGTCTTCGCGGTTCCGGGCAGCATCTACTCGCCGATGAGCGCCGGCGCCAACGCCCTGATTCAGGAGGGGGCGCGGCTGGTGCGCACGGCGGACGATATCCTGTCGGAGCTGAATCTCTCCGCGGTTGTTCAGCAGGCCGAGCTCGCGGCCGCGGTACCCGAGGGGGCGGCGGAGTCGGCGCTGCTCGGGCTGCTCGGCGTCGAGCCGACGCATATTGATGAAGTGACGCGGGCCAGCCGGCTCTCGGCGGCCGAAGTCAGCAGCGGGCTGGCGTTGTTAGAGTTGAAAGGATACGTCCGCCAGGTGGGCGGCATGCAGTACGTCCGGCTGCGGGAGCTTGGGCAGGCGTACTCCGCCTGACGGCCGATAGAACCATAGAGCAGGGGAACACGCCGCGGGAACGCCGCGGTGCGAACGGAAATAACATGGCACAGGCAAAAAAGCATCTCGTCATCGTCGAGTCGCCCGCCAAGGCGAAGACGGTGGCCAGCATTCTCGGCAAGGACTACGACGTCAAGGCCTCGATCGGGCACGTGCGCGACCTGCCGAAATCCAAGCTCGGCGTGGACGTGGAGCACGGCTTTCGGCCGCAGTACATCGTCCCGCGCGACAAGTCAGACGTCGTCGGCCAGATCAAGAAAGCGGCCAAGAACGCCCGCTCGGTCTTCCTGGCCACGGACCCCGACCGCGAGGGCGAGGCGATCTCCTGGCATCTGCTCGAGGCCGCCGACTTGAAGAAGGTGCCGCATCAGCGCGTCGTCTTCCACGAGATCACGCGCGATGCGATCACCGACGCCGTGAAGCACCCGCGCGACATCGATATGCCGCTGGTCGACGCGTATCAGGCGCGGCGCGTGCTCGACCGGCTGGTGGGCTACAAGATCAGCCCGCTGCTCTGGAACAAGGTGCGGCGCGGGCTCTCGGCCGGCCGCGTGCAATCCGTCGCGCTGCGCATGGTTGTGGACCGCGAGCGCGAGATCGAGGAGTTCCAGAAGCGCGAGTACTGGACGATCGAAGCCGACCTGTCGCAGCAGCGCGACGCGGCCGAGTCGTTCCGCGCCCGCCTGCAGGGCTTCGCCGAGAAGAAGCGCGGTGAGCTGGAGCTGGGCAGCGAGGAGCAGACCACGGCCCTGGTCGAACGGCTGCGCGGCGCTGCCTACGCGGTCTCCGACGTGCGCAAGCGCCAGCAGGCGCGCCGCCCATCGCCGCCGTTCACCACCAGCACGCTGCAACAGGAGGCATCGCGGCGGCTGGGCTTCACGGCGCGGCGCACGATGACCGTGGCACAGCAGTTGTACGAAGGCCGCAACCTCGGCGCCGAGGGCGAGGTCGGCCTGATCACCTATATGCGCACGGACTCGACGGCGATGGCCGACGTGGCAAAGACCGAGATCCGCGACTACATCGCGCAGAAGTTCGGCAAGGGCTTCGCGCCGGAGAAGCCGCGCAGCTACACGAAGAAGCAGAAAGGCGCGCAAGAAGCGCACGAGGGGATCCGGCCGACCTCCGTCTGGCGCGAGCCGGAGCGCATCCGCAAGTTCCTCACCACCGACCAGCAGAAGCTCTATCAACTGATCTGGCAGCGGGCCGTCGCCTCGCAGATGTCTGACGCGCTGCTCGACGTAACCGCCGTCGACATCATTGCCACGCCGGCGGACGGCGAACGCTTCCTCTTCCGCGCCACGGCGAGCCATCTGCGCTTCGCCGGCTTCCGCGCCGTCTACTTTGAGCGCACGGAAGAGGGCGCCGACGAGGACGCCGACACCCGCGCCCTGCCGGAGCTGACCGCCGGCGAGCCGCTGAACTTGCGGGAGCTGTTGCCGGAGCAGCACTTCACCGAGCCACCGGCGCGCTTCACCGAGGCGACGCTGGTGAAGGCGCTGGAGGAGAACGGCATCGGCCGGCCCAGCACCTACGCGACGATCCTCTCCACCGTCACCGACCGCGGCTACATCGAAAAGGCCGGCCGGGCGCTGAAGCCGACGGAGCTGGGCTGCGACGTGAACGACCTGCTCGCCAGCTACTTCGCCAACGTCGTGGATCTCAAGTTCACGGCGCAGATGGAGGAGGAGCTGGACGAGATCGCGGCGGGCAACCGGCCCTGGAGCCCCGTGGTCAACGAGTTCTACCTGCCGCTGCAGAAGTCGCTCGACGAGGCCGAGCGGGCGCCGGCGCTGATGAAGCTGACCGACGAGGTTTGCGAGCTGTGCGGCCGGCCGATGGCGGTGAAATGGGGCCGTTTCGGCCAGTTCCTGGCCTGCACCGGCTACCCGGAGTGCAAGAACAGCCGGCCGCTCGCCGGCCAGGAGGAGCAGCAGGCCGTCACCGACGAGAAGTGCCCGATCTGCGACTCGGGCATGGTGGTGAAGATGGGCCGCTTCGGCCGCTTCCTCGCCTGCGAGCGCTACCCGGAGTGCAAGGGCACCAAGACCTTCCAGAAGAAGATCGGCGTGGATTGCCCCGAAGACGGCGGGCCGCTGGTGGAGCGGCGCACGAAGGGCCGGCGCACCTTCTACGGCTGCGGCAACTACCCGACCTGCACCTTCGTGAGCTGGACGCGGCCCACGGGCGAGAAGTGCCCGGTCTGCGGCTACCTCATGGCAAGCGACGGCGCCAACGCGGTCAAGTGCCTGAAGTGCGGCCACCGCGAGCAGCGCCGCAGCGATGACGCCGCGCAACCGCTGGAGGTCTCGGCGTAGCGGCGGGAACGAGGAAATAGGATACAGGAAATAGGAAATAGGCAGTCGCGAAACATCTCGCGGGGCGCGATCTTGCCACAGCGAGGAACAGGGGAGGGGACCGGCGCCACGGGGTCAGTCCTCTCCGATCTGGCTGCCGAACTGGCCGCGGACACAGGCGACGGGCGTACGGCCGAGCGGGCGCAGCGTGATGCGCCGCCGCCTGAGTTCATCGAACGCTACCTCGATGCGCTCGCCGCCGAGCACCGGCGCTCGCCGCTGACACTGCGCAACTACGCGAGCGACCTCGGCGCGTTTGCCCGCTGGCTTGCGGCAGAGGGGCGCGATCTGCTGGCCATCGACCGGCAGGTGTTCCGCGCCTACCTCGCCACGCTGGCGGACGCGCGGCTGTCGCGCGGCAGCGTGGCACGCAAGGTCAGCACGATTCACACCTTCTACCGCTGGCTGGTGAGCGAGGAGATCCTGCCGCACGACCCGCTCAACGGCGCCCGGCCGCCGAAGCGCGAGCACCGCCTGCCGCGCGTGCTGGATGAAGCGGAGACCGCCGCGTTGGTCACTTCGCCTGCGGCCGACGACGCGTTCGGCCTGCGCGACCGCGCCATCCTCGAGCTGCTCTACGCCGCCGGCGTGCGTGTGGCCGAGTTGGTGGCGCTCGACCTTGATACCGTGGACTTCGCGCAGGCGCAGATGACGGTGCGCGGCAAGGGGAGCAAGGAGCGCGTGGTCTTGCTCGGCGTGCCGGCGGTCGAGGCGTTGCAGCGCTACCTGCGCGAGGCGCGGCCCGGGCTGGCGAAGGCGACGGAGAAGCCGGAGCGGCAGCGGGCGCTGTTCCTCAACCGCGACGGCGGCCGGCTCTCGGCGCGGGCGGTGCAGATCATGGTGCGAGAGGCCGGCGTGCAGGCGGGCGTCTCACTGGCGGCGCATCCGCACCTGTTGCGCCACTCCTTCGCTACGCACCTGCTCGACGGCGGCGCCGACCTGCGCGTCGTACAGGAGTTGCTCGGCCACGCCAGCGCCGGCACCACGCAGATCTACACGCACGTCACCGAGGCCCGCCAGCGCCAGGTCTACACCGAGGCGTTCTACAACGTCTGGCAGCCAGGACGGGGAAATAGGAAGAAGGAAACAGAAAATAGGAACCAGGAGGAAGCCTCCCACGCCGGGCGCTCCTCCCGACCCATTTCAAAAGCTCATACCGCAGCCTCCCCCTCTCCAGGAACTGGAGAGGGGGCTGGGGGGTGAGGCCACTCGTGCGCATCCTGCTGATCAACGGCCCCAACCTCAATACGCTGGGCACGCGCGCGCCGGAGGTCTACGGCACGACCACGCTGGCGCAGATCGAGTCGCGGGTGCGCGAGCGGGCGGCCGCGCTCGGCGCGGAGATCGTCGCCTTCCAGTCCAACCACGAGGGCGCTCTGCTAGACTTCATTCAACGCGAGGCGCCCGCAGCGGACGGGATTCTGATCAATCCGGGCGCCTTCACGCACTACAGCTATGCGCTGCGCGACGCGCTCGAAGCCTGCGAGCGGCCGCTGGTCGAGGTGCATCTCTCGAACATCCACGCGCGGGAGAGCTTTCGCCACACCTCCGTGATCGCGCCGGTGGCGCTGGGGCAGGTGGCGGGTCTCGGTTGGAGGGGCTACCTGGCGGCGCTGGACGCGCTGATCGGCATGCTGGAAGAGCGACGGAACGGGTAATCGCCCGGCGCGCGATCTCAGGATGTCGGAAGGAGACGCGAGGTGATCGACGCACGGCTGGCGCGGTTGCGGGAGAAGCTCGCCGAGCAGCAGTTCGACGCGCTGTTCGTCTCCGACCCGTTCAACCGCCGCTATCTCTCCGGCTTCACGGGCAGCGCCGGTCACCTGCTGATCACGGCCGGCGAGGCCGTGATCGCCACCGACTTCCGCTACTGGGAGCAGGCCGGGGTGCAGTGTCCGCGGTTCCGCCTCTACCAGACCGTCGGGACGATGGCGGACTGGCTTCCCGGCCTTATCTTCGGCCTCGGCGGCCAGCGGCTCGGCTTCGAGGCGGCGAGCCTGAGCTACGCCGACTATCAGCAGATCGTGAAGATCATCGACGCGATGCCCGCGGCGGAGCGGCCGCGGTTTGTCTCCTCCGAGAGCCTGGTTGAGGCGTTGCGTGCGCTGAAGGATGCGGGCGAGATCGCCGCGCTCGAGCGCGTTGTCGCCCTGGGCGATGCGGCCTTCAACCACGCGGCGGCCCAGCTGAAGGCCGGCGGGACGGAGCTGCAAACCGCCCGGGCGATCGAGAACTACATCAAGGACCACGGCGGCGAGGGCACAAGCTTCACGCCGATCGTCGCCGGCGGCGCCCGCGGCGCCATGCCGCACGCCCGCGCCGGGCAGGATTTGCTGCGCGAGGGCGAGGGCGTGGTGATCGACATGGGCGCCTTGCTCGACGGCTACTGCTCGGACATGACGCGCACGCTCTTCCTGGGCACGCCCGACGCCCGCTTCAGCGCGATCTACGACATCGTCTTCACCGCGCAGCAGACGGCGGCGGAGCTGATCGAGCCCGGCATGAGCGGCGAGCTGGCGCACAAGATCGCGCATAAAGTGATCGCAGAGGCCGGCTACGGCGAGAACTTCGGCCACGGTCTCGGGCACGGCATTGGGCTGCAGGTGCACGAGGAACCCTGGCTGAAGGCGACGTCCAAATCGGTCTTGCAAGAGGGCATGGTCTTCTCGATCGAGCCGGGCATCTACCTCAGCGGTTGGGGCGGCGTGCGCATCGAGGACCTGTTCGTGCTCGAAAACGGCCGCTGCCGCGTGCTCAGCAACGCCCCGAAGCTGCATGTCTCAGATCTGACCAGCGTGACAGGAGTTTCCGGATGATTACCCCCGGCGAGTTCAAACGCGGCATCGCGATCGAGCTGGACGGCAAGCTCTACACCGTGCTCAGCTACGAGCACAACAAGGTCGGCCGCGGCAGCGCCCAGGTGCGGCTCAAGCTGCGTGACGTGCGCGCCGGCCACACGATCGACCGCACCTTTCAGGCTTCGGAAAAGTTCGTGCGGGCGCACATCGACCGCTCGCCCATGCAGTTTCTCTACGAGGACAACGGCCTCTACTACTTCATGAACGCCGAGACCTACGACCAGATCGCCCTGACCAAGGACCAGGTCGGCGACGCGCTCTACTACCTCAAGGAGAACGAGCTGGTCGACGTGCTCACGCACGGCGACAGCGCGATCGGCGTGGAGCTGCCCACCAGCGTCAATCTGAAGGTCGTGGATACGGAGCCGGGCTTCAAGGGCGACACGGCCACCGGCGGCAACAAGCCGGCCAAGCTGGAAACCGGCCTCACCGTGCAGGTGCCGCTGTTCATCAAGGAAGGCGACGTGCTCAAGGTCGACACGCGCACCGGCGAATACCTGGAGCGTGCCTCATCGTGAGCGCGGCCGCCGGGAGCCGCCCTATGCTCGCCCTGACGGTTCAGCAGGTGGTCGGCTATCTCAAAGAGCTGATCGAGTCGAACGCCACGCTGGGCGACCTCTGGATCAGCGGCGAGATCTCCAACCTCTCGCGCTCCGCGGCCGGCCACATCTACTTCACGCTGAAGGACGAGGCGGCGCAGATGCGCTGTGCCTTCTTCAAGCGCGCCAACGCCGGCATGAAGTTGGAGCACGGCGATGCGGTGCTGGCGCACGGCTACGTCTCGGTCTATGAGCAGCGCGGCGAGCTGAACTTCGTCGTCGACTTCGTGCACCCGCAGGGCGCGGGCGTGCTCAACGCGCAGTTCGAGCGGCTGCGGCAGGCGCTCGAAGCGGAAGGGCTGTTCGACGAGGCGCGCAAGCGCCCGCTGCCGCCCTTCCCGCGGCGCATCGGCGTCGTCACCTCGCCCACGGGCGCCGTGCTGCACGACATCATCACCGTTGTCGGGCGGCGCTGGCCGCTGGCCGAGATCGTGCTGGCGCCGACCGCCGTGCAGGGCGAGGCCGCCGCGCCGGGCATCGTCTCGGCCCTGGCCGATCTGAACGAACGCGGCGACGTGGACGTGATCATCGTGGCGCGCGGCGGCGGCTCGCAAGAGGACCTCTGGCCCTTCAACGATGAGCGTGTGCCGCGGGCGATCTACGCCAGCCGCGTGCCGGTGGTCTCTGCCGTGGGGCACGAGACGGATTTCACCCTGGCCGACTTCGCCGCCGATCTGCGGGCGCCCACGCCCTCCGTCGCGGGCGAGCTGGTGGTTCCCGACCAGATCGAGCTGGCGATGCGCGTGGGCGGCTACGTCGGGGCGCTGGAGTCCTGGGCACGGCAGGCGCTGGACGACCGGCGCGACGCACTCGACCGGCTCGTGGACGCGCTTGAAGATGTGCAGCCGGACATTTGCGCCGCGCGCGAACGGCTCGATCGGCTGCTCGCCGGCTGCGAGGAGCGGCTGCGCCGCGCGATCGAGCGCTCTCTGGCGCTGGTCGAGGCGCGGGAGCTGCAGCTCGGCTCGCTCAGCCCGCTGGCGGTGCTGGGGCGCGGCTACGCCGTGGTGCAGCGCGTGGATGGCGGCATCGTGACGCATGTGCGCGACGCCGGCGCCGGCGACCTGGTCAGCATCCGCGTGCAGGACGGGGCGCTGGCCGCCGAAGTCAAGCAGGGCGGTCAGATCAGATGACGAACGCGAAGAAGGGCGAGCAGCAGAGCTTCGAGGCCGTGTACACGCAGCTCGAAGAGACGGTGCGCCAGCTCGAGGCGGGCGGCCTGCCGCTGGACGAGTCGATCGGGCTGTTCGAGGAGGGGATGCGGCTGGCGCAGCGCTGCCGCGAATTGCTCGACGGCGCCGAGCTGCGCATCACCACGCTCAGCGAACAGTTTCGTGCCGCCGGCGTCGCCCAACCGGCCGGCGCGGAGCCGGGCTGAGGCCGGGCGCATGCCGCTGATTCGCGCGGACCTGCACAGCCACACGCACTTCTCCCGCGATGGCTGGACCACGCCCGAACGCTACGTGCAGCGCGCGGTCGCGCGCGGCATCGGCTGGGCCGCCGTCAGCGACCACAACAACATCGATGGCGCCGTCGCCGTGCGGCGGCTGGCGAAATATGCGGGCGCGCTGAAGGTCATCATCGCCGAGGAGATCCGCTCGACCGAAGGCGAGATCATCGGCTACTTCCTCAAGGAGCCGATCGCGAAGGGGCTGACGCCGGAGGAGACGGTGCGCGCGATCCGCGAGCAGGGCGGCATCGTCGGCGTGCCGCATCCTTGCGACCGCTACCGTGGCTCGGCCATCGGCCTGGCGGCGCTGAGCCGCATCGTGGACGACGTCGACGTAATCGAGGTGTTCAATGCGCGCAACATGAAGCAGGAGGACAACCTGCGCGCCCTGCGCTTCGCCCGCGAGCACGGATTGCTCGAGTCGGCCGGCTCCGACGCGCACGTGCATACGGAGATCGGCTCGGCCTGGGTGGAGATGCCCGACTTCGAGACGCCCGAAGGGTTCCTGGAGTCGTTGAAGCAGGGCCGCATTCACGGCCGGCTCAGCAGCCCGTTCGTGCACCTGCTCAGCTCGGCGGCGAAGCTGCGCTTCAAGCTGGGCATGGGGCCGGCGCGGTAGGGTGGCCTCACCCCCCGGCCCCCTCTCTAGCCCGGCTGGAGAGGGGGAGGCTATGGAGGTGGTTTGGAGAAGCGTTTGAGCGGGCGGCTGCGAGTTGGCTGGTTTTCGACGGGGCGTGGGGCGGGCTCGCGGGCGCTGTTTCGCGCCATCTGCGCGGCGATCGACAGCGGGCTGCCGGTAGAGCTGACGTACGTCTTCTGCAACCGCGAGCCGGGCGAGGACGAGCAGACGGACCAGTTCTTCACGCTGGTGCGCGAGCGCGGCGTGCCGCTGCTGACGCTCTCCTCGGCCGCGTTTCGCAAGCAGGCAGGCGGCAAGATCGTGCGTAAGGGTGAGCTGTTGCCGCGGTGGCGTCTGGACTACGACGACGCGGTGCTGGAGCGGGTCGAGCCGTATTGCGCGACGCTCGGTGTGCTGGCGGGCTACATGCTGATCTTTGGCGCCCGCGCCTGCGAGCGGCTGCCCCTGCTCAACCTGCACCCGGCGGCGCCCGGCGGCCCGATCGGCATCTGGCAGGACGTGATCTGGCAGCTCATCGCCGCCCGTGCCGAGCACAGCGGCATCACGATCTTCCGCGCCATTCCCGAAGTCGACGCTGGCCCGCCGCTGGCCTACTGCACGTACCCGCTGCGCGGGCCGGAGATCGACCCGCTCTGGGCCGGCACGGCGGGCCAGCCGCTGGAACGGCTCAAAGTCGAGACCGGCGAGGAACTGCCGCTCTTCGCCGAGATCCGCCGCCGCGGGGCCCTGCGCGAGCCGATCTTGATCGTGGAGACACTCCGCGCCGCGGCCGAGCGTGGTCTGCCGCAGGCGGGCGAGGCGCTGGATCTCACCACGCTGGTGGAGATGCGGCTGGCCGAGGGACGGCGCTCATAATGGTGAAGGGAAGCGCTGCCGGGTTTCGGCCGCTCGCGCGCCGCCCGGCGGCGGGAAACGAACGAGTCCGTGCGCGTTCTGCTCCTCTCGACCTATGAGCTCGGACGACAGCCCTTCGGGTTGGCGTCCCCCGCGGCGCGCCTGACTCAGGCCGGCGCAACCGTTCGCTGTCTCGACCTGGCGGTGCAGGCGCTGGATGCGCAGGCGATCGCCGCTGCCGACCTGATCGCCTTCTATGTGCCGATGCACACGGCCACGCGGTTGGCGGCGCGGGCGCTGACATCGGTCAAGCAGCTCAATCCCACGGCGCATCTCTGCTTCTACGGCCTCTATGCGCCGGTCAACGAAGCGTTCTTGCGATCGCTGGGCGCCGGCACGATCCTGGGCGGCGAGTTCGAGGATGGACTCGTCGCCCTCGTCAAGCGGCTGGCGACCGCGGGCGCGGCCAGCGCCCAAGAGGAACCGGTGATCTCCCTCGCTCGCCAGCCGTTTCTGGCGCCAGACCGCCGTGGCCTGCCCGGGCTGGAGCGCTACGCAAAGCTGATCATGGGGCCGGACGATCACCGGCTCGTCGGCTACACCGAGGCCACGCGCGGTTGTAAGCATCTGTGCCGACACTGCCCGATCGTGCCCGTCTACAATGGGCGCTTCCGCGTGGTGCCGCGCGAGGTCGTGCTGGAGGATATCGCCCGCCAGGTGGCGGCAGGGGCGCAGCACATCACCTTCGGCGATCCGGATTTCCTTAACGGGCCGCGGCAGGCGCTTCCCCTGGTGGATGCCCTGCACGCGCGCTTCCCAGCGCTGACCTACGACGTCACCGTGAAGATCGAGCACCTGGTCAGGCACGCCGAGCTGCTGCCGGCGCTGCGGGATACCGGCTGCGTGTTCGTGACCAGCGCGGTCGAAGCCGTCGATGACCTGATCCTGGAAAAGTTCGATAAGCGCCATACGCGGGCCGAATTCGAAGCCGTGGTGCGACGCTTTCGGACGCTGGGGCTGACGCTCAATCCCACCTTCGTCACGTTTACGCCCTGGACCACGCTCGATGGATACCTCGATCTTCTGCGCACGCTCGTCGAGCTGGATCTGGTGGCCAACGTCGCGCCGGTTCAGTACGCCATTCGCCTGCTGATTCCCGCAGGCTCGCGCCTGCTGGAACTGCCCGACGTGCAGGCGCTGGTTGGCCCCTTTGACGAGCAGGCGCTTTCCTATACGTGGGTGCACCCGGACTCACGGGTAGACAAGCTGTACGCGGTCGTTCGCAGGATCGCCACGGCTGCCGGCGCCCACGCCGACCGCCGTACGGTGTTCGCCCAGGTCTGGGAGGCGGCCCACGCCGCGGCGGGCCTCGCGGCGCCCGCGCCGGCCTGGCAACCGCACGACGGCGCGCAAACGCCGGTCCCCTTCTTGAGCGAAGCGTGGTTCTGTTGAGCAGAGCCGGCTGAGGAGCAGGTTGCTCCCATCTACTGAGGCCCGCTCGATTCCTCCATACCGATCCAAACCAACACAAGGATCGTCGCGGAGGAACCCCTGAACGCTGCGGTGGCCAGCTGGCCCGCCTTTGAGCGACCCGGCGGGTGAATTGTTGCCGGCCACGGGCGCTGGCTATAATCGCTGCACACTTGCTGTGCCGCAGCGCCGAATCTGTCGGGCGCCGGCCGCTGGCCCCGCGCGTGAGGTCGCCGATGCACTGCCGCTCATGCCGCGCACGGCTGAACGAGGCCGACAACTACTGCCGCAAGTGCGGCGCCGCGGTCGAGATTCTCGACGTCGAAGTCGTGCGCCGCGGCCCGGCGGCGCCGGCGCCGACCCTGCGGGAGGCGGCGCTGCCCATGCTGACGCAGGGCGCTGCGATGATCGTCGCGGGCGCGCTGCTGCGCTTCGCGGTCAAGCACGTGCTGGCGCGGCAGCTTTCGAATCGAGGTCTGCCTGGCCTGCAGCGCCAGCGCGGCGCGTCGGGTGGCATGGTGGTCGAGGAGTTGCTCTATTACCGGCGCGTCCGGCGCGGCACGTGAGCCGGCAGGGGGTTCCAGGCCATCGCGCCGCCGCAACGCCTTCATCGAACCCGGCGACCCCGGCGAACCCGGCGAACCCGGCGAACTCGACTGCGCCCCGAGCGGCGCCTGGGCACGCGCCGCGCCGCCGCGAGCGCGGAACAAGCGGCACGCACGCGGCCGGACCCCGGCGCGCCGTCGCCGGGGAAGGCGTGCGCCTGCAGAAACTGATTGCCGATGCGGGTCTGGCCTCGCGCCGCGCGGCCGAGCGGCTGATGCTCGACGGCGCCGTGACGGTCAATGGCCGCATCGTCACCGAGTTGGGGGCGAAGGCGGTTCCCGGCGTCGACGACGTGCGCGTGTCCGGCCAGCGCGTCGCGCCTGCGGCGCCGCACGTCTACTACCTGCTGAACAAGCCGCCCGGCTACGTGACCACCCTCAGCGACGAGCACGGCCGCGCTACGGCGCGCGACCTGCTCGGCGACGTGAAAGCGCGCGTCTTCCCGGTGGGGCGGCTCGATCGGGACAGCGAGGGGTTGTTGCTCTTCACCAACGACGGTGAGTTGACGGCGCGGCTCACACACCCGCGCTTCGCCGTCGAAAAAGAGTACCTGGCGCTCGTCGATCGCGAGCCGGCGCCGGCAGAGCTCGACGCACTCCGCCGGGGCGTGTCGGTAGAGGGCCGGCGCACGGCGCCCGCCCGTGTCGAGCGGCTGCAGCCGGAAGACGGCGGCGTCTGGCTCGGGCTGACGATCCACGAAGGCCGCAAGCGCCAGGTGCGCCTGATGTGCGAGGCGGTCGGCCTCACGGTGCGGCGGCTGGTGCGCACCCGCTTCGGTTCGCTCACCCTCGAAGGGCTGCCGGCCGGCGCCCATCGCCGGCTCGCGCCGCGCGAAGTGACGAGACTGCGCCGCGACGCCGATCTGCCTCAGTGAGAGGCGCTACTCCCCCGCGCCGTCCTCCTGCAGTACCGGCAGGGTGAAGCGAAACGCCGTGCCGCCGCCGGGGCGCGCCTGCGCCCAGATGCGGCCGCCCATCACCTCAATCAGCCGGCGGCAGACGGCGAGCCCCAGGCCGGCGCCCTGCGAGCCGGTGCGCACGGCGTCCGCCGTCTTGTAGAACGGTTCGAAGACGCGGTCCATGTCTTCTTTGGGAATGCCGCTGCCGCGGTCGAGTACGCTGAACTCCACGTTCTTGCCGTCGAGCGCGGCGGTGATCTCGATACGCCGGCCCCTGGGCGAGAACTTGACGGCGTTCTCCAGCAGGTTGCGAAACACCTGCTCCAGATAGGTTGGATCGGCATCGACCAGCGGCAGATCGGATGGCACGTCGACGGTGAGCGCGTGGTTGCCGACCCTCCCGCCCAGGGAGATGATCACGTCGTTGACGAAGCGATAGGGAATGGTCGGTTCCAACTGCAGTTGCATGCCTGCCTGCACGCGCTGCATGCCCAGCAGGTCCTCCACCAGGTGATAGAGCCGCTCGGCCTCCTCGGCCATGTCGTGCAGGAGTTGCTCTCGCACCGACGCATCGAGCTGGTGGCCGCGCTTCAGCAGGGTCAGGGCGCCGCCGCGCACGGTCGTGGTCGGCGTACGCAGCTCATGCGAGACGGTATTGATAAAGTCGTCCTTCAGCCGGTCGACTTCGCGCAGCCGGCTAATGTCCTGGTAGACGGTGACCACGCCGGTGAGCCGGCCGCTGCCGTCGCGGAAGGGCGCCGCGTTCACCAGCACCGGCACGTCCTCGCCGGTGTCGGCGCGGCGCACCACCAGCTCGCGGCCAAGCTGCGCCGTGCCGTCGTTCAGCACGCGGCAAAGCGGCGACTCCTCCGGCGGCAGCGGCCGGCCGTCGGCGGTGAGCAACGCATGCCCGCTGCCGCGGCGACGCCCATTGCCCGAGGGAGCAACGCCGAGCAGATCGGCGATCGCCTGGTTGGACAGCGTGGCGTTGCCCTGGGCGTCGAACATGGCGATGCCGACCGGCAATGCCTCGATCAGCGCCTGCAGGCGTTCACTCTCGGCCTCGGCGCGTTCGAGCTGGCGCAGCGCGTCGAGCTGGCTGCCGAGTTGCGCTCCGACCGTTTCCAGGAAGGTGCGTTCGTCTTCGGGCAGGGGCCGCGCCGTGCGCGCGGCGAGGGTCAGCAGGCCCGCCACGGCGCTGCGGCTCTTCAACGGCACGTGCGCGATGCTGACGATGCCCATCCGTTTCGCCAGCTTCTCGTCGGGCGTGCGCGCCGCGCCCTTGCCGTAGCTCTGCACGACGAGCTGCCCGGAGTGGATGGCGCTGTCGAAGGAGTAGCCGGTGTCCAGCGGCAGCTCGTGCACCGGCGTGCGCAGACGCGACTCGCCGCGGCTGGCGACCATGCGTAGGCGGCTGTCGTCGGCCTCCAGCAGCCACACGGCCCACATGTCGATGCCGGGGAACTGCGGCGCCAGGTCGTCCAGCAGCTTGACGCAGGCGAGCTGCGCGTCGTCGGTGTCGGCCAGCGCCTGCAGCGCATGGTTGAGCGCCAGCAGCCGCTCGGCGCGGCGGCGTTCGGTCGCGGCCTGCGCCGCGACGGCGCGCGTGCGCTCGCCGGCCTCCAGCGCGGGCGCCAGCACGGCGCTCACCCGGCGCAGCGCGGCGATGCGCGCCGGATCGCGGCTGGCGCCGGCCGGCAGCGCGACGACGAGCGCCGCGCTCAACGGCGCGGACGCCGCGGACGAGGGCAGCGGCTGCGCCAGCAGCGTGCCGCCGCCGAGCGTACTGGCCAGCGGCGCCGTGGCGACGGTCTGTTGCCAGAGGCGCCGCGCCAGGCTGGTGCAGGCGGCCTCCTCTTCCGGCGAGAGGCCGGAGCCTTGCAGCTCAATGCGGCCGTCGTCGGCGCGGCGCACGATCGCGCCGCGATCGCTGCCGGCGAGCTGCAGGGCGGCGTCGAGCAGATTGGGCGGCGCATCGGCCGCGGGTTGGGGCGCGTTGACGAGGCGTAACCGGGAACGGTCGGCTGTCACGCTGCGACCCCCTCGTACGCCGAGGCACGGAGCCCAGCCGGCGAGCGCTGCGGCGAATCAGGTAGGATGTACATAGCATCGGGGTTGTGCCCCGTCAACGGCGTTCGCGGCGGTTGGCGCGAGCGCGGCCCACGGGGAGCGTCCGTCTCAGGCGAATTGCTGGCAGGAACGAGCATGTTCGAATCACTCACGGAAAAGCTGGGCGGAATCTTCGGCCGGCTCAACAGCCACGGCACCGTCACCGAGAAGGATCTCGACGACGCGATGCGCGAGGTGCGGCTGGCGCTGCTTGAGGCCGATGTCAACTACAAGGTCGTGCGCGAGTTCATCGCCAAAGTGCGCGAGAAGGCGCTGGGCGCCGAGATTCTCAAGAGCCTGACCCCTACACAGCAGATTGTCGGCATCGTCAACGAAGAGTTGATCGAGCTGCTGGGCAACGAGCCGGGGCACATCAACCGCGCCGCGCAGCCGCCCACGATCATTATGCTCGTCGGCCTGCAGGGTTCGGGCAAGACGACACACTGCGCCAAGCTGGCGCTGCACCTGCGCCAGCGCGGCGACAAGCCGCTGCTGGTGGCCGCCGACGTGTACCGCCCGGCCGCCATCGACCAGATCCAGTCGCTCGCCCGCCAGCTCGACATCCCGGTCTATGCCGAGGGCACGAACGTGAAGCCGGCGCAGATCTGCCGGCACGCACTCGACGAAGCCAGGCGCATCGGCGCCACCGTGATCATCATCGACACCGCCGGCCGCCTGCACGTGGACGAGGCGATGATGGGCGAGGTCGCCGAGCTGCGCGAGCTGCTCAAGCCGCAGGAAGTGCTGTTCGTGGCCGACGCGATGGCCGGGCAGGACGCCGTGCGCGCCGCGGAGGAGTTCCACAAGGCCGTCGGCACCACCGGCCTGATCCTCTCCAAGATGGATGGCGACGCCCGCGGCGGCGCCGTGCTCTCGATCCGCGCCGTCACCGGCGTGGGCGTCAAGTTCGTGGGCGTGGGCGAGAAGGCGGACGCGCTGGAGACCTTTTACCCGGACCGCATGGCGCAGCGCATCCTCGGCATGGGCGACATCCAGACGCTGATGGAGCGTGCCCAGGAAGCGATGGGCGAGCAGGACGTCAAGGACCTCGAACGGCGGATGAAGACCGCGCAGTTCGATCTGCAGGACTTTCTCACGCAGATGGGCAAGGTCAAGAAGATGGGCCGCCTCGCCGACCTGGTGAAGATGATCCCCGGCGTCAGCCGCATCAGCAACCAGCTTGGCGTCGATCAGATGGACGATGACTTTTTCAAGCGCACGGAAGCCATTATCCTTTCGATGACGCTGTTCGAGCGGCGTCACCCGGAGACGTTGCTCAAGAGCAAGGGCAGCGAGAAGGGCAGCCGCAAGAAACGGATCGCGGCCGGCTCCGGCACGTCGGTCGCGGAAGTCAACCAGTTGCTCAAGCAGTTCGAGGACGCGCGGCAGATGATGAAGACGCTCGCCAACAGCAAGGGCCGCGGCTTGCTGCCGGGCATGTTCCGCTAGCGTCCCGTTGACGACAGAGAAGGCAGCGCGGTTCAGTTCCGCGCCGGAGGTGTGCATTGCTCAGAATCAGGCTGCGCCGCGTGGGCAAAAAGAAGGCGCCGTCGTACCGCATTGTCGTGGCCGACAGTCGCGCCCCGCGCGACGGCGCCTTCGTCGAGGTGATCGGCTTCTACGATCCGCTCACCGACCCTTCAACCGTGCGTGTGGACGCGGAGAAGGCAAAGGACTGGATGCGGAAGGGCGCCCAGCCCAGCGATACCGTCGTGCGGCTGTTGCAGAGCCAGGGCGTGATTGAGAAGCCCGCCAGGTCCGAGCAGCCGGCGGCCGCGGCCGAGTCCTGACGCGGGTGGGGGCACGATGAAAGAACTGGTCGAATACATCGCCCGCCAGCTCGTGGATGATCCGGCGGCCGTCTCCGTGGACGAGTGGCGCCAGGGCGACCGCGTGGTGTTGCGCCTGCACGTGGCCGAGGGCGACATGGGCCGCGTGATCGGCAAGCAGGGCCGCATCGCCCAGGCGATGCGCACGCTGCTGCGCGTGCCTGCCGCCCATGAACATGTCTATGCCGTGCTTGAAATCGGCTGATGAAAGCGGCTAAGCCGGACAATGTGGCGCCGCGCTCGCCCGACGTGCGCGAGGGTTTCGTCGGTGTCGGCGTGGTCCTCACCTCGTTCGGCCTCAAAGGCGATCTCAAAGTCGAGCCGCTCACCGACTTCCCCGAGCGCTTCGCGCCGGGCGCGCACCTCTGGCTCGCCGGCCACGAGCGCACCGTCGAGCGCAGCCGCTGGCAACGTGGGATCGTCTTCGTCAAGCTGACGGGCATCGACAGGCCGGAGGCCGTGGCCCAGGTGCGCGGCTACCCGCTGGAGCTGCCGGAGGCCGAGCGGGCCGAGCTGGGCGCGAACGAGTTTTATCAGTCCGACATTCTCGGTCTGCGCGTTCTCACCAGCGGCGGCGAAGAGCTGGGCCGTGTGCGCGAATTTCTGCCCACCGGCGCCAACGACGTGCTGCTGGTGGAAGGCCCGCGCGGTGAAGTGCTGGTGCCGATGATCGACGACATCGTGCGCGCGATCGACCTGGCCGCCGGCACGATCACGATCGAGCCGCTGGAAGGGCTGTTGCCCGAGCCGCGCGTGCCGAGGCCGCCGCGGCTGCCCTCCTGGCGCTACAAGCAGTTGCGCCGCCAGGGTTCCGCGCCCCCGCCACGGTAGCCGCACGAAAGTGCAGCGACCTTGACAGCGTTTCCCCGGCGGCTAGACTAAGCCCACGCCCGGCGCTACGCAGGAGGACGCGATGGACGCTGCCCAGTCCCTGGCCCAGGCCGCTCTCTTCCGAGGCATGAGCGATGAGTATCTGCAGCGGCTCGCCCGCGCCGGCCGCGAGCGGAACTATGCGCCCGGCGAGGTGATCCTGCGCGAGGGCGATCCGGGCATCGCCTTTTTCGTGATTGACCGCGGGCACTGCGAGGTGCTGCGCGGCACCGGGCCCGACCAGCAGGTGATCAACCAGCTCAAGCCCGGCGATACCTTCGGCGAGATGGCGCTGCTCAACGACCTGCCGCGCATGGCGACGGTGCGCGCCGTGGACAGCGTGAGCTGTTTGGCGCTGCTGCGGCTCGACTTGTTGGACGCGCTGCGCGACCAGCCGGAGATCGCCATCCATATGCTGAAGACGCTCTCGCAACTGCTGCGCCGCGCCGAAGAGCGCGCCACGTAGCGGCCAGCGCATCGCCGCCCCCGTTCAGTGCAGCTTCGCCGCCTGCGTGACCGCCATCTGGCGCACGGCGTCCTGCGTGGGCGCGCCGCCCGAGCCGTTGACGATCAGGATCGCCGTCGCCGCGCCCACGCGCAGGCCGACGATGTAGAAGTCCTGATCGGGCGCGCCGCCGGCCGCCGCGGCGACGTGAATGTGCTGCGCCGAGACTTCATCACCAATCGCTCCCAGGTCCGCGGGCGAGGTGTCTACTTTCACGGCGCCCGGCTGCTGGGCGCCGCTCGCCACGGCATTCAGCGTGGTCGCCAGGCCCGCATGGGCGCTGTCGGCGTCGCGCCACTGCGAGAGCACTTCGAGCAGCCCTGCCGTCGTGGCCTGGCCCACCGCCGAAGTTTGTGGCCCTGCCCACTGCACCACGACGCCTGTCGTGCGGCCGCCGTCGTTGAGTTGCTGCTCGAAGCTGGCCGGATCCGCCTGCGCGGCGGCGTAATCGTGGTTGCTAAATGGCCGCTTGGCGTTGAGCTGCAGGCCGGGCGGCACTTCGCTCTGGATGAGCGCCGCCGCGGTCAGCCGATCTGCTGCCGGTCCGGCGTTGCTGGCGACGGGCGACGCCACAACGGCCGCCGTCACCGCCGTCGTGGTGACCGTCCCGGCTGCCGGTGTCTTTGCCTGATTGGCGCCGCCGGAACACCCGGCGATCAAAGCAGCGAATATGAGCAGCAAGACTCCGCCTGTCAGCGCACCCCTCACCCTCACCTCCTCAAAAAATGCGACGCACGCGGCACGGCAACTGATCGCGGGCCGCTCCGCGCAGGCTAGACGACCGTGCGCTCACGATCCAGCCGTGTTCTGAACCAGGAGCGGTGAGACCGAGACGGCGGCGTGGCGTTCAGGGGCCGCGGCTGTGATCTTGCCCGATCGCGGCGGCTTGTCGATAATGACGGAGTGCCCCGGCCGGGAGCACAGGCCAGGGTAGCTCAGTCGGTAGAGCATGCGACTGAAAATCGCAGTGTCGGCAGTTCGATTCTGCCCCCTGGCACCGAGTAGCAGGCGTGAAATCGGTCCACGCGCCCCTCTTTGACAGTGTGGCGACCGGGTTTGACAGCAACGCTGACAGCAACGCTGACAGCAACCCGGCTTCCGTCCCCCTACGAACCGAAGAGCCGGTCTAACCGCTCTGCCACGGCACGCTGGAAGCCCGGCAGCACATGGCCGTACACGTCCAGCGTCATCGCCGCGGCCGCGTGGCCCAGCCGCTCCTGCACCGCCTTCACGTTCTCGCCGTCCGCCAGCAGGATCGTGGCCGCCGTGTGTCGGAGATCGTGGAAACGGATGCGCGGCAGCCCTGCCTGCTCAAGCAGGGGCCAGAACGAGCGGCGCAGAATATTGCCGCGCTCGATCGGCGTGCCGATGGCCGTGGTGAAGATCAGGTCGGTGTCCTGCCACGCGGGGCCGGCCGCAAGACGTTCCTCGGTCTGGTGTGTGCGGCGGCGGCGCAGCGCCGCGACGGCCCGCGCAGGCAGCCCCAGCGTTCGGCGCCCGCGCGCCGTCTTCGGCTCGCTCGTGATCCACTCGCCCTTCGCCCGTTGGAGCTGTTGGCGCACCGTCAGTTCGCCGCGATCGAGATCGACATCTGCCCAGCGCAAGCCCAGCAGCTCGCCGGCGCGCAGCCCGCTGAGCAGCGCGAGCACATACAAGGCTTCGAGGCGGTCGCTCTTCGCCGCGTCCATGAGCTGGCGGGCTTCCTCGATGGTGAGCACGCGCGGTTCGAGATGGCTGCTGCGGGGCGGATCAACAAGCTCCGCAACGTTGCGCGCCACCAAGCCCCACCGTGCGGCGTCGGCGAGCGCCCGATGCAGGACGGCGTGGCAGAGCCTTACGGTGCGAGCGGCGAGGCCGCCGTTCTGAAGTGTGGCGTAGCAGCGCGAAAGGTCCACCGGGGTGAGCCGGGCGAGGCGCAGGGTGCCGAGCTGCGGCGTCAGGTGGCGTCTGATCACCACTTCATAGCCGGTGTAGGTGCTGCGCCGCACCCGCGGCCGGGCGGTGTGTTCCAACCAGCCGGCCAGGAACGCCGCCACGGCGGTCTTCTCTTGCGGAACCGGCACGTTCTCGGCCTTCGCCCGTAACAACGCGAGGCGCTTGGCGGCTACGTCTTGCCGTGTCTTGCCATACACGTCCTTGCGGCGGTCACCGGCAAGGATGACGCTGCCGACCCAGCGGCCATCCTTGCGCTGGAAGATGCTGCCTTCGCCGTTCGCGTTCTTGCCCTCAATGGCGACGCTGCCATCGGGCCGGACACTGCGTTTGCCCATCGCGTGCTACTCTCCGGGTGCTGTCCTGACGGCGTTCAAGAACATGGCGACTTCGTTCGGGTACGCCACGCGATACCGTTCCAGCGTAGCCCGGATCGACCCGTCGATCCGGGCTGCAAGCTCGGCTACGGACGCACGAGGGTGCGCGGCATGGAGTTCCATCGCCGCCGGCAGGAGCACGTCCGCGGCGAACTCCAGAACGGGCAGGGGCAGCACGAAGAGCCGCCGCAGGATCGCCGCCTCCTCCGCGGGCAGCCGCAGCTCACGCGGGCGCGCCGCCCGGCACGCGATACCCGTCGTGCGGATTCCATAACTGTTCCTCCTTGTTGTCCGCCGGCCGGCGCCCCTCACTGGCGAAGATGGGCAGCACCGGCTACGCGTCCCGCGCCCGCTCGGCCTCCCACGCCTGCTGCTGCTCCCACCGCTCCGCCGCGGCCAGCGCCGCCGCCTCGGTGACGTAGCCGGGGGAGAACACGTCGCCCTCGCCCCAATCGACCGGCTCGTAATACCACGCACCCGTGGTGTCGTCGTGCGCCCGCGGTGAACCCGCTTCGCTGCTGTGGTAGATCCGGAACTGTCCGCTCTGCGTGTACGTCACGTCTCTGTCTCCCTCTGCGCCGGGGTTCGCCGCCCGGCTCGGTCTGCGGGGGTACACGTCCGCGCGCGGGGGGTATGTCGTGCAGGGCGGCGGCCGGCCCGTCAGCTCCCGTTGCCTCTGGCCGGCCGGCGCTCGCTCCTGTGGTTACGGCTGCCCGGCACAACGGGCGCACAGCTCGATACGGGCGCCGCCGTCGTAGTGGTTCACGTAGCTCTCGACACCTTCGGCCGCGCCGCAGTGCCAGCAGGCGACGCCGAAGCGTGCGACGGCGGCCGCGGCATGGTAGCACGAGCCGCGGTACTGGTAGCCCCTGCAGTCGCAGCGCCAGCCTGAGGGCGTCGGGCGCAGCTCGTACACCTGACCGGGCGCCGTCAGCGACAAGGCGAAGACCCGGCCATCGGTGTAGCGCGTAATCTGCGCCGCGACCGGCGTATGACCGCAGCGGCGAGCGGTAGACTGAACCGGGGCGATGGTGGTCATTGCACCGTCTCCGCATGGGGCGGCCGCCGTCTCACGCACGGCGCCGGCCTCCTTGCGCTCTTATTATACAGTAGTTAATGATAGACTACAAATTGTAATGAGATTATGTGCCAATGTTTAGAGTACAATGATTGAAGTTAGGAGGTCAGGCGAGTATGAATATGGATACGATGGTTGACGAACGCTATCTGACCACGGCAGAGGTCGCCGAGAAGCTCCACGTCACGGAATGGACCGTGCGCCAGTGGCTCAACGCCGGCAAGCTGCGCGGCTCGCGCCCAGGGGGACGGCGCGCGGGCTGGCGGGTCCGTGAAAGCGACTTCGTGCGCTTCCTCGATCAGACCGCCAACCGGCCGGAGAGTGAGGAAGGTGCCGAGTGATGGTCACCGCGAAGCCGCTGGCGTGGATGCGCTCTCTGCACCCTCTCCCGGCAATGTTGTTGGTGCTGCTAGCGGCCGCTTGCGGCTCAGCCACCGCTACGGCGGGGGAGTCGCTGCTCTTCGGCACCGTCTCGGCGCCAGAGTGCAACGGCGGTTATCAGATCCTCAACGCCACGGTCACGGTGCGGGATGAGCACGACACGATCATCGGCACCGGGACGACTGACGCCACAGACCAAAACAGCTACGCCGACCAGTGCATCGTCACATTCATGGTCCATCTCTCGCGGCGCGCAAAGTTCTACCAACTCAGTGTCGGCACGCATGGCGGGCCGACCTACCAGCACGATGAACTGAAGGCGCAAGGCTTTGGCGTGCACTTGTCGTTGAACTGAAGGCGGATGGTGACGGAGGCGAGCGCGATGGCAGACACTACCACGTCTGGCTCGGTACCCAAACCGGCTCAGCCGCCGCGGGGCGCGGCAGCACCAACGAAACGGCGGGTGACATTGTTGCCCCTCAGCGCGTCGGAGGAGCAGATCGCCGCGGCGGTTACATGGCTGAACGAGGGCATTACACCCTCATCGTCATAGCCCCCTCGTCCGGCGCATCCGCGGCAGCGCGCCGGGCGCTTCGCCGAGTCCAGCAAACCTTTTCACCGCGCCGACGTGTGCGGCTACTGGTCGGGCGCGTGGCGCTGTGGCGCCTCCCAGCCCAGCAGCGCCGCCCGCCGCTCTCGGATGGCCCGCAGGCGCCTGGCGGCAGCTTGGTTGCCGACCGCGACCAGCGGTTCGACAACGGCTTCGAGCTGGTCCAGCAACTCCAACTGACGCAGCCGGCGTTCCTCTCGCTCGTTCATGCCGCCTGCTCCTGATTCTGCTCATCGAACCAGCGCAGTGCCGCTTCGCGCATCTCCTCGGAGGGCGCGCAGGGGCACATCGTGCATTCCCCTTCGGCCGGCGCGTCGCCAAGCTGACCGAACACCACCCAGCCCTTCGATCGAAAGTCCTCCCCGGCGACGCCGCGCCACAGCACGCAGGGCTGTCGGGGTGGCGGCAGCGGCAACACGCCGTGCGCCATCAGGTAAGCGATCAGGAGCGTAACCTGCCGGTCTACGTGCCTGGCCCGCGCTTCCTCCGGAGGGCGGCTCGGCGGCTCGATGCAGGCTTCCCGTTGATTGAGATACCAGACCACGCCCGCGTCGATCTCCTCGTCCGACCGCTGCATCGGCGGCTTCCACTCACCCTCAAACCCGGCGCAACCGCTGATGTTCCACGCTGCATAGAGCGACCCGCCGCAGGCCGTCAGCACGCGATGCCACTTCGGTGCTGATGCCACAGCAAGCGCCTGTTGTGTTTTGGCTTCCAGCTTAGCTAAACGCTGGTTGAGTTGCGCCCGGTTCATGCTGCCTCCCTCCGCTCGGCGAGTGCCGTGAGTTGTGCTTCGAGCGCGGCGAGGCGCTCCGTTAGTTCCTTCGCCTCTCCCAACTCGTAGGCGAAGCGGGAGAGGTCGATCAACCGGCCCGCCAACGTACCAACGACTTCGGCAGCACGCGGCGGGATGCGGCCAGCTTCCACGTCGTCCATCAAGCGGAGCAGCCGCGCCTGTACCCCGTGCAGGTGCTCAGGCAGATGGCGGCTGGCTCGCGCCGCCGAGCTGCGGCCGTAACCGCCCCGCTTGCGCGCGGCGGTGCGCTCCACGGCCTTTTGTGGGTCGTGGCCGAAGCAGTAGGTGGAGTCGGGCAGCGGGCGCGCCGGACAGGGCCGGCCGTCTCGCTTTGCCGCACGGCACGTCTCGCTCATCCCCCTACCTTCCGCTACCATCACCTACCTCCGGCCCGCCGCTTACAGCAGCCTGCCGGCCCGTTCCTGCCAGTCCGGCCGGACCAGCACGAGCCGCCCGATGCGGTCGCGGATGCGCCCGGCCACCGCCTGCACTGCGCCGGGCCCAACGGCACGCGGCAGCGGCAGGCGGTCGGTCTCGCAGCGCACCACCACGCCGGTCAGGCCGTCGGCGATGTGCGCGCACGTTTCGGCCAGCTCCGCCGCGAGCTGCTCGGCGCGGGCCAACCCCGTCAGCACGTCGGCGGCAGCAACGTCGAGCCGCGCCACCGCCAGGCGGCGCCGTTGCTCAGCGTCGCTGTGCTGCCGCTGGGCCTCAGCCTCTTCGGCCTGGGCGCGCAGATCGGCCGCCGCGGCCTGCTCCACCGCGTCCCGGTCTTCCTGCGCGCCCAGCACCGCGGCGGCGCCCTGCCGCAACTTCTCGGCCTGCGAGATCAACTCGTTCGCGTCCATCACTTCCCTCCCTGGTGTTCTTCGCCCGCCGTCACGGCGGTCCACTCGTCCATCCGGCCATCCGCCGTGCGCTTCGGAGCGCGCCGGCCGATGGCGCCGAGCGGCTGCACCGTCCACGCCGAGACGGAAAGGCCCGTACGCGGGTTGCCGTCCTGGCCGGTCCAGGTCGAGAGTTTCAGCTTGCCCTCGACGTAGACCTCGCCCCCCTTCTTCAGCGCCTCGCCGAGCCGCTCGGCGAGGTCTTCCCAGGCCGTGCAGCGCACCCAGGTGGTCGTGGCTCCGTCGCCGTTGGGGCGGTTCTCGGCCACGGCGACGGAGAAGTTCAGTGCTGCCTTGCCGGCACTGGTGAAGCGCAGCTCGGCGTCAGCACCGAGCGTGCCGATGAAGGCGCAGGCAATGCCGTTCATGGACTCGTCCTACCTTTCGCTAGGCCGCTGCCACCTCTGTTAGCGCATCGGCCGTACGGCGCCGTCCGTACCGATCTAGGCACGCCAGACACAGCGGCCCCGCTGCGCCAGCGGGGCCGCAACGCGGGCAGTCAGATGGGGGCGGCTCATGCTGATCACCCGCTGCATGCGCGTCATCGCTCAGCACATCGCGGTGCTGCACGCTATCCATAACCGCCGTAACCGCGTAACCGGAGGGTGGAAGTGGCGGGTGATCCACGCCTGAAGCCGGCAACTCGGCACCGTCTGCCCGGTTACGCTCGGCGGTTATGGCACGCACTCGCGCGGACGTGTCCGTAACCGGCTCTGAGGAGCGATCCACGCCTGCTAAGGGCGCCTCGGTTACGCGGTTACGGCGGTTATGGGGGGTGTCGTAATCGCCTGACGGGGCAGGGGCGTACCGTCCGCCCCCTGCCCTGACCAGGTGGCCGTCCCGTGCCATCTGCCAGGCGCGCTGCTTGGCCACGTTGTGGTCAAGGCCGGCCCGTTCCGCGATTTCCTGGGGCGTGAGCGGCGCGTCCGTCTCCTCCAGTACCCGTAGGATCGCCCGGCGCGTCTCGCTCTGCTGCTCGGCAAGGCGGTCGAGCAGCGTCCAACTGCAATCCGCTGGATCGAACCGCAGCGCCAGCTCGCGCTCTTCCACGTCGCGGCCCGCGATCGTCAGGGTCGCGTCCACGCTGCCGCTGCCCCGGCGCAAGACCAGCACGGCGTCGGCCGCACCGTTGAGGCCGTTGGAGCCGTTCACCATGTCGAGCGGGTCGTCCGCAGCGGCCTTGCGTGTGTGGTGGACCACCAGGATGGCGACGCAGTACCGCTGGCCCAGCCGTGTGAGCGGCGCCAGCGCGTCGTAGTCCTGCCCGTACACCGAGGCTCCGTGCCGTTCGCGGGGGCGCACCCGCTTCAGTGTGTCGACCACGATCAGCCTGGTCTCCGGGTGCTCGCGCAAATAGGCGTCGAGGTCATCGAGGCCGCCGTCATCGAAGCGACGCCACTCTGTTGCCAAGTACAGCCGCTCGGGCGCCGGCTCCCCGTCCAGCAGCCGGTCGAGGCGGTCTTGCAGGCGGCGCTCACCGTCTTCGAGCGCCAGGTAGAGCACATCGCCGGCCGCAACGGGCACCGTGCCGAGCACGTAGCCGCCAGCGGCGACGCCAACCGCGAGTGCCAGGGCGAACCAGCTCTTGCCCTTCTTCGGTGGGCCGGCAAGGATGTTCACACCTTCCGGCAGGATCTCCGGCACGGCCCACCGCTGCGGCGGGAACTGTGCCGCCATAAGGGCCGGCGCGCGGGTGATGCGGGGGGGAGCGGGCCTTGAAGCGTCCGCAGGCAGCGTGGAGGTCGGTGCGGTGGCTGCCAGTGTCCGCTCGTGTTCGGCCGCCGCGCCGGCCTCGCCGTCTGGTTCGTAACGCGCACGCAGCTCGCGCCAGCCGTTGCCGGTGCAGCCGTTGTGGTGGCAGCCGGCCGCGATGGCGCCGCTTGCGAAGCGCACGATGTAGGCCGAGCCGTCCGTGTGCTCCGGGTTCCACGGGCACTCGCGCAGCACCCAGCGGTAGCCGCCGTGCCATTCCCCCTCGCGCGCCACGATCAGGCCGGCATGGGCAATCCAGCGGTCGAGGTCGAAGCTGCCGCCGGAGCGGGGCATGAGCGCCGGCGCCGGCGCATGGGCGGCCAGGGCGGCGAGCAGCTCTCGCGGCACCGGCGTTAGCGTCTCCGGCACGTCCAGCAGGCGCGCCAGCCGGTGCGGCCGCTCGGCGGTGCTGTCGCCCTTCACCGCCAGCGTGCCGTAAAACTTCGTGATTCGACTGGCGTTGAACGTGGTCGTGTCCACGTCCACGGCCGCATCGCCGAAGCGCACGGCCAGCGCCTCCAGGCAGCCGCGCAGCAGGGCCGTGCTCTCCGGGTCGTTCGCCAGGGCCATACGGTAGAGCAGGTGGGCGCCGTTGCCGCTGTCGGCCAGCACCGGGTCGGGCCAACCCTCGGCGCGCAAGGCGTCACGAATGTCTGCGGCGCGGGCGCGCGCCGCCTCATGCTCAGCGTCACTGGCGGAGATCCCGGCAGGCCGGCGTGGGTCCAGGTCCACGAGCAGCCAACGCCGCCGGGAGATGTCGCTGTCTGCCGTCGTGCTCTTTGCCCGTTCGATCGCCCGATTGTTCGCTCGCGACAGCAACTCCGGCTTCGGCGGGTTCAGCGTGAGATATACGGAGCAGCCGTAGCGCCGTTGCAGCGTGGCCGCGTCTTGTGCAAGCCGGTCGTGATCGTCGTAGTAGCCGCTGACGGTCCGGGCGGTCGGCGTGTTGAGGATACGCAGCTCCGCTACGTCGCCCGGCTGGAACAAGAGCCGGAGGGTTTCGCGGATCATGGCCGGGTCCGGCCGGTTGGCGCGTTCGGCTCTCTGTGCGATCATGAAAGCGGTCCGTTCGCCCGGCTGCGCGCGATGGTCGGCAGCCCGTCGCGCAGCCGGGCGTGAAGATTCACGCCGGCCCGCTGTGGCCGGCGTTCGCGCGCCCTATGCGCCCTGGCCGGCCTGCTGCCGGCGCTCGATCCACGCGTCGATCGCTGCTGCGGTGACGAACCGTGCGGATCCGACCGTGAATGACGGCAAGTCGCCCGAGGCGATCAATCGTGTGACGTACGCCCGGCTGAGGTTCAGCACGTCGGGGAGCTGATACGCACGGTAGGCGCGCGGCGCGAATGCCTGGTCCGAGTGCCGGCGGTTCACTGGTGCCACAGCGGTGGTCATCTGCGGTGCTCCTCAGGCTCGTGTCACATCCCGTAGCCTCAGGATGCCGGGCATGGCCCGGCAGGGCACGGACAGAATTCGCGCCGACTTTTGCGGCGATGCACCTGAACCGGCCCGACGCGAGACTACACCAGCGCGCGGAGGCGGCTCAGGGTCCGCGCGATGCGGTCGGTCAGCTCGTAGTCGGTGTCGTCGGCGGCGGTGCCCAGTGGATGCTGCGCGGCGTTGTCCAGGCCGGCGATGTCGGCGGACGAAAGCCCGGCGATGGCGGCCAGCGCCCACCAGTGGGCGGCGGCTTTCCAAGAGGGGCGGCGGCCTCCGCCGCGTCGGGCCGGAGCAGCGAACAGGTCCAGCAGCCAGTCCACGAGCATGGCCCGCGCCCGTTCCAGCCGCCGCGCCGTGTCCAGCGTGAAACGCGCAGTCGTCGCCGCCTCCAACTCCACCACGAGCAGAGCTGTCGCGTCGTCGCCCGCCGGTACTGGGGTCTGCGTGAGGTAGCCAGCGGCGGCCTCTACCGCGCGGCCGGCGCGCTTCGCCGGCCGCCACGCCCGCTTGAAAAGGGGTGCGATCTGCGCGGTCAGCTCCGCCTGCCGCCGCCTGCGCGGCAACTCCGCGCCAGGCAGCGACAACCGGATGGTGCCGGGGTCGTTGTCCGGCGTCGTCACGGTATAGCGCCACGGCGCGCCCCCCGCTGCGGCCAGATGCAGCGTCACGCGCTCGCCCAGTTCCTCGCGCATGGTGCGGGTCAGGCCGCCGAGCAGCGCGGCGTCGGCGGCGGCAAATGCCGGGCCGTGGACACGCAGGGCAGTCAGCAGTTCGCCCCAGAGACGCGGGTACGGCAATCCGAAGTGCCTGGCCAGGTTCGTAAACCATCCGACGGTCAGGTACACCGGCGTGGTGGACTCGATGGGCACGGCGTTCACTGCGTCGCGGAACGGCGTACAGAGGGAGCTGCCGAGTTCGCGGGCGAAGGAGGCAAGGGCAGCCGCCTGCGCCTGGCCGCGCGCCTCCGGGTCGGTCTTGGCCCTCTGGCGGAGCACGGCCGCCAGCGTGCGGAACGCCTGCGCATCTGCCGGATGCGGCTGCCACGGTGGCGCCGACTGCTCCATACCAGCCGTCACCTCATCCCCACCAGTCTACGCAGACGCGATGCCCTGCGCCTCTGCCGGCGCAGCGACAGCCGGAATCTCGCGCGTTGCCGTACCCATATGTTCACTTTTGACAGCAACCGCTGACAGCAACGCGGGTAGCCGGCGGTAGCCGGCGGTAGCATTCTCAGCGTGGTTCTGGGCGTGAATAGGCGTCGGTAGCCGCTCAGCACCCAACTGAAAATCGCAGTGTCGGCAGTTCGATTCTGCCCCCTGGCACCGAAATTCACGCCTAAATCCCCGCGCTTCCGAGGGGATTTTGCCTTGTCAGCGCGTTTTGACGCCAACGCTGACGCCAACGCGCCCGTTGACGGCGCTCACGTGCCGAAGAGCCGGTCAAGGCGATCGGCAACGGCCCGCCGAAAGCCCGGCAGCACATGGCCGTACACGTCCAGCGTCATCGCCGCCGCCCGGTCATCGAAGCTGTCTCGCGTGAGGCTCGTGCCGATCCACTCGGCTGCCCGCACAAGCCGTCTCGCCAGGTCCCTCGGGTAATCGTCGTGGAAGAGCGCCTGCACGCGACCGAATATCTCGCTCGTGCGCTCGTAGACCTCTCCCCTCATCACCAGCTCGCTGGGCTCGAAGCGGCTCTTGTGGCGAACCCAGTCGTCGGGCGCCTCCCGGTTCACCTTCCGCACCGAGAACGTGACGCCGCGGCGTTGCAGGAAGGCTCCTGAGCCGAGATTGGCGGAGATTGGCGGAAAGGTGGATGCGGCAAGGCGCAAGATGTTAGGCGCCGTGAGTAGCGCATCCTCTGCCCGCTCTGCGGCCTTGGTATTGGACCCGGCGGTTACGGGCACGAAGGCCACGGCGCGGCCGTTGAACGCCGCTGGCGCTCCCCACTCTGCGGCCTCATCGTCACCCAGACGAACGAAGCGTACTTGGCCGATGGCGAGCGCTGCGCCATCCAGCGTGAGCTCCTCGACGAGGAACATGGCCTGATAGGCCGTGTGCGAAAGCGCGACTGCCTTCAAGAAGGCGTCGACACGCCGACGCCGGCGCCCAAGATCCCGGTAGGTGCGCCAGCGAACTGAGAGGTCAATCACCAGCTCCCAGAGCGCCGTGTCAATCGCGTTGCGTGTGAGGTGTTCCGATTCGGGCTCGTCTTCGAGCCAGGTCAGGATTTCGAAGAATTGCTCTGCCTCCTCGTTGACAAGGCTGAGTCCTTGCAGCTCGGGCTCGTCTGAGTCGGCGATCGGGTCGAACATCCGCGACGTGGATGCTCAGCAACGCAAGCCTGCCTCTGGCGGCGCAGGTTTCGCGGCCAATGCAGCAGCAAGCTTGTTCAGTGTCGTGAGCGTACTGGCCTTCAGCGCCATGCGGATACCCCGTCCGGTCTGCTCTCGGCATTCCATCGCTGGTGCCATTTTGGCGCCGAACTGCGCGACACGGCGCCCCACTGAACAGCATGGAGCGGCCGAATGGCCCTCGATTCACGCGGGAAACGGCACCAACCGACACCAGAGAGCACCGGCTAACACGGCCGCGTGGCGATTGAGAACCGCAGCATCGGCTGTTCGAATCGGCCCCTGGCACCGGCAGAGCCTGCGAAATGCCCCAGATAGCGGTGACTCTTTGCGATTCTTGGCGAACCCGCTCGCGGCCTCAGTCGCCGATGCTGACCGGCTCGGCCTCGCCGGACTCGCGGTAGGCCATGTTGTAGAGGCGGGCGTAGATGCCGCCGCTCGCCAGCAACTGCTCGTGGTTGCCGATCTCCGCGATCTCGCCCCGGTCCAGCACGACCACGCGGTCGGCGTCGCGGATCGTGGAGAGGCGGTGGGCGATCACGAAACTGGTGCGGTGCTTGAGCAGCGTGCTCAGCGCCTTCTGGATGATCACCTCGGTTTGTGTGTCCACATTGGCCGTGGCCTCGTCCAGCACCAGGATGCGCGGGTCGGCCAGCACGGCGCGGGCGAAGCTGAGCAACTGCCGCTGGCCCACCGAGAGGTTCGAACCGCGCTCCTGCAAGACCGTATCGTAGCCGTTCTCCAGCCGCACGATGAACTCGTGTGCACCCACGGCCTCCGCCGCCGCCTCGATCTCCGCCTGCGTGGCGTCCAGGCGGCCGTAGATGATGTTGTCCTTCACCGTGCCGGAGAAGAGGAACGGCTCCTGCAGCACCACGCCCATCTGCCGCGTCAAGGACTTGCGCTTGATCGTGCGCAGGTCGTGGCCGTCGATGCGGATCGTGCCTTCAGTCACTTCGTAGAGGCGGCTGATCAGCGAGGTCATCGTGCTCTTGCCGGCGCCCGTCTGGCCGACGAAGGCGATCGTCTCGCCCGGCTCCACGTGCAGGTCGATGTCCTTCAGCACCGGCACGCCCGGCACGTACTCGAAGGTGACGTGGTCGAAGTCAACGCGGCCCTCGATCTGCCCAAGCTCGACCGCGTCCGGCGCATCGACGATCTCGGCCTTCGTGTCGAGCACCTCGAAGATGCGCTCGCCGCCGGCCATCGCCCGCTGGATCTGCGTGTATTGCAAAACCATGTCGCGGATCGGGTCGAAGAAGCGCTGGATGTAGAGCACAAAGGCAACGAGCGTGCCGATCTGCAGCGTGCTGTCGTGCACGCGGATGCCGCCGACGATCAGCGCCAGCGCCGTGGCGGCGGCGACCACCAGCTCCACGATCGGCAGCACCACGGCGGAGAGCCGCCCGGCCTCGACGTTGGCGGAAAGGTTCGCGCGGTTGATCTGGCCGAAGCGTCGGTTGTTCTCGTCCTCGCGCGAGAGCGACTGGATCACGCGCACACCGGAGACGTTCTCGTTGATCGTGGAGTTGACGACGGCGATCGCCTGCCGCACCTGGATGAAGGCGCTGCGCGCCCGCCTGGACCAGTAGGCCATGACCAGGATCAGCACCGGCACGGCGGCGAAGGTGATCAGCGCCAGTGTGAAGTCCAGCTTCAGCAGCGCGAAGATCACCACGAAGAGGCCGGCCACGTTGCCCAGCACGGTGAGGATGCCGGAGGTCATGAGCTCCTGCAGCGAGGTCACGTCGCTGGTGATGCGCGACATCACGCGGCCAACCTCGTGCCGGTCGTAGAAGCTGAGCGAGAGCGTCTGCAGGTGGTCGAACATCTCGATGCGCAACCGGCGCAGCACGTTGTGGCCAATAATGCCGCTGCTGTCGAGCTGCATGTACTGGAAGCCCCAGCTCAGGAAAGCGAACACCAGCATCGTGGCGCCGAGAAAGTCCAGCCGCGCCCCGTCGCCCTTGCGCACCGCGTCGATCGCCAGGCCGATCAGCAGCGGCTGCGCGTAGGAGGTGAGCGCGAAGCCGAGCACGCCGATGATCGAGAGCGTCATGCGCCACTTATAGGGCTTGATGTACTTGCCCAGCCGGCCCACGACCTTCGCGTCGTAGAGCTTGCCCAGCTCGTCGTCGTTCCAGCCGTCCATGCCGCGGCGGAAGCCGTGGTTGCCCGAGGTCAGGCTCTGGCTCCAGCCGCCCGCGGCGCCGCCGCCGCCCATGAATCCCATTGGTCGCTCCCGTCTGCTGGCGCGGGTTCAGTCCACCGCCGCCGCGGCGCGTTCGTCGAACTCGTCGTGCCCATCCGTCTGGTGGCTGCCGTTGGCCGTCGCCGCGGTGCTGCGTTCGAACGCCTCTTCCTGGGCCCGCAGCTCCAAATCGTAGATCTGGCGGTAGAGGCCGTTCTGTGCCAGCAGCTCTTGGTGACGCCCGCGCTCCACGATCTGGCCGCGGCGCAGCACCAGGATCTGGTCGGCACGCCGCACCGTGCGCAGCCGTTGCGCAATCACGAAGTTGGTGCGGCCCTTCATCAGCTCGGCCAGCGCCTGCTGGATCAGGTACTCCGTCTCCATGTCCACGCTGCTGGTCGAGTCATCGAAGACGAGGATGCGCGGATCCATCAACAGCGTGCGCGCGATCGAGATGCGCTGCTTCTGCCCGCCGGAGAGGGTGACGCCGCGCTCGCCCACCCAGGTTTCGTAGCCGTCGGGCAAGGTGAGGATGAAGTCGTGGATGCGCGCCGTTTTCGCCGCCGCCTCGACCTCTTCGTCGGTGGCATCGAGCCGGCCGTAGCGGATGTTCTCGCGGATCGTGTCCATGAACAGGAAGACGTCCTGCTGCACGATGCCGATCGTCTGCCGCAGCGAAGCGAGGGTCACGTCGCGGATGTCGTGGCCGTCGATCGTGATCGCGCCGCCGGTCACGTCGTAGAAGCGCGGCATCAGGTTGACGACGGTGGACTTGCCGCTGCCCGTGGGTCCGAGCAGGGCGATCACGTCGCCCGGCGGCGCGTCGATGTTCACGTCCTTGAGCACGGCGCTGATGCTGTCGTAGCCGAAGCTGACGTGCTCGAAGCTGACGTGGCCTTGCGCGTCCTTCAGCTCGTAGGCGTTCGGCTTCTCCTTCACCGCCGACTCGGCGTCGATGATCTCGAAGATGCGTTCACCGGCCGACTGGGCGCGGGCGATGATCGTGATCATGAAGCCGAGCGAGCGCACCGGCATCTGCAGGATGGTGAGATAGACGAGAAATTCGGTGATCTGGCCGATGGTAAGCGAACGGTCGATCACCAGGTGGCCGCCGTACCACATCGCGATCACGATGGCAAGCGAGCCGAGACCGATCAGCAGCGGCTGGTTGAACGCCTGGATGCGGTTGGTGGCGAAGGACCAGACGAAGAGGTCGTCGGCCTCGCGCTCGAACTTCTGGCTCTCGAACTCCTCGCGGCTGAAGGACTTGACCACGCGCACGCCGGAGAGGTTCTCCTGCAAGACGGTGCCGAGGCGGCCCATGCCGTCCTGCACGTGCAGCCACATCGGCCGCATCTTGTTGGAGACGTAGAACGAACGCGTGGCGATCAGCGGCAGCACCAGCCAGGAGACGAGCGCCAGCCGCCAGTTGGAGATCAGCATCAGCACCAGGGCGGCAAGGAGGAGGATGATGGTATACGCCAGGCGGATCACGCCCATGTTGATGTAGAAGCGCACGCCCTCCACATCCTGGGTGGCGCGCGACATAATCTGACCGATCTGCGCCTTGTCGTGGTAGGCGTAGCTCAGCCGCTGCAGGCGGTCATAAATCTGGTTGCGCAGGTCGAAGGCGACCTGCTGGGAGAGCGTTTCGCCCTGGTACTGCTGCAGGTAGTAGAAGATGCCGCGCAGCAGCGAGGAGACGAGGATGGCGGCGCCCGCAAGCACCAGGGCGAGCTTGTCCAGCGGCTTGCCCGGCGCCAGGTTGGTATTGTCGATCGCCCAGCCGAGGATCGAGGGCGTCATCAGCACGAAGAGGCCGGTGAGCAACGTGCTGATCAGCACCACCGTGGTCCGCACCTTGTAGGGGCGCATGAAACCGAGCAGACGCACGAGAACCGGCATGAAACGCCTCGTCAACACTGGCGCTGTTTGGGAGTCTTCCCCATGCTAACGTTCACGTAAGGAGATGGCAATCAAGGGCGAAGGTTTAAGGGCGTAGGCCGCAGGGCGCAGGGGCTGCCGGCGGGCAGGGTGTCGCGGCCCGCCGACAGTGTGATCGCTGCGCTACCAAATCCGGCAACGCGCCTCGCCTTCCTCCCCCTACGCCCTGCGCCCTTCGCCCTTCCTGCTACACTGAGGACGCAGCGCCGGCGCCGCGCGGAGGCGTGCTGATGGCCGCGGTCGCATCTCCGTACCTGGTCCGTCCGATGACGATCGCCGATATCCCGCAGGTCACGGAGATCGAGCGCGAATCGTTCCCCACGATGTGGCCGCAAACGGCCTACAAGCGCGAGCTGCAACAGAACTCCATGGCCCGCTACCTCGTGGTCAGCCGGCCGGCGCCGGGCGCGGCGCTCACCGCCGCGACACCGGCGAGCGGCGGTCTCGGCGGGGCGGTGCGCGGCCTGCGCCGTATGCTGCGCAAGGAGCCTGACGTCGCCGCGGCGGGCGAGCAGTTGGTCGGCTTCCTCGGCCTCTGGTTCATGCTGGAGGAGTGCCACGTCGTCACCGTCGCGGTGCGCGAGGCGTTGCGCCGCCAGGGCATCGGCGAGCTGCTGGTGATCACCGCCGTCGACCTGGCGCTGCGCCGCCAGCAAGCGGTGCTGACCCTGGAGTGCCGCGTCAGCAACATCGGCGCCCAGGCATTGTATGAGCGTTATGGCTTCGAGCGCGTCGGCGTGCGGCGGCGCTACTACACCGACAACAACGAAGACGCGCTGATCATGACCACGCCGCCGATCCGTACGCCCGAGTACCGCGAACACTTCGCGCGGCTGCGCGCCGCGCACGCCGAGCGCTGGGGCGCGGCCGATCTGCTGCTGCCCTCCTGAGACATGGTTTCAAGACCGGCGTGCAAGTGCGGTCGCGCACCCGCAAGCGGCAATTCAAGCCGGTTTTGAAGCCATCTGTAACATGGCTGCGTACGCGGCCATCTGGGACACACATGCCCGAAGACGCCGCCTGGTACGCCCGCCGCTGGCTGCCGCTCACGGTTCAGTTCCTCGAACCGCTGATCGAGCAGCTCTGGGTCTCGCCCGGCGACCGCCTGCTCGACGTGGCCTGCGGCCCCGGCGCACTCGTAGCGCAACTCTCGCCGCTGGCCGGGCCGTTCGGCCGCATCGTCGGCCTTGACCGCTCGATCCAAATGCTGGCCGCGGGCGCACGGCTGGCGCGCCGGCACAGCCTCGGCAACGTGCGCTTCGTGCAGGGCACGATGTACCGCCTGCCGCTGCGCGCGGGCGGCTTCGACGCGGCGACCTGCAGCTTCGGCTTCGGCAGCGCCGCCGACGCCGGCCCGGTGCTGGCCGAGCTGCGCCGCGTGCTGGTCGCCGGCGGACGCGTGGGCGTGCTCGTGACCGGTGCGGCCGAACGTTCGCCCGGCTGGGGGCTGCTGCTGGCGGCGCTGGCGCGACATGGCCTGGCGAGCGGACGTGAGGAGGGCTTCGAGGCCGTTGCCCCCGACGTGGCGCGGACCTGGCTGCGGCAGGCCGGCTTCGAGCGCGTCGAAACCGTGGTGCTCACGCGGGAATTGCGCCGGCTGGACTTCGACGATCTCTGGGCCGACGTGTTGGCCGGGCGCATGCCGGGCACGCGGCTCTACCGTGCGCAGCCGGCGCAGACGCAGGCCGGCCTGCGCGCCGAGCTGCACGAGTGGGTCGAGCAGTTTCGTGACGGCACGCGGCTGCTTCTGCCGGTGGAAGCCGTGCTCGCCTGGGGCGCGGCGCCCTGATTTCAGGTCGGTGCAAACGGGCTACACTGATCGGGGTGCGCGGGCTTTCGGCCCTCTATCCCCCGGCCCCTTTTCTCTCAATCTTTGACATCGCGCGGAGCGCGATCTGGGATGAGGGAAAGGGGCGATCCGGGACCGAGCCATCCGGAGGGCGTCGGGTTAACCGTAAGCCGATTGGAACGCTCCAGGCTGGATCGCCCCTCGCCCAGAATTGGGAGAGGGGAAGGGGTGAGGGCCGACGATGCCGCGTGTGCTCCTGCTCATTCCCAGCGCCACCTACCGCGCCCCGGACTTCATGGAGGCGGCGGGCAAGCTCGACGTGCAGGTGGTGGTCGGCTCGGACCAGCGCCAGGCGCTGGAAGAGATCATGCCCGGCCGCGCGCTGGCCGTGGACATGGCACACCCGGAGCACGGCGCCGAGCAGATCGCCGACTTCGCCCACCGCTATCCGCTCGACACGATCCTGCCCGTGGACGACGGCGGCACGCTGGTCGCGGCGCTCGCCTCCGAGTGGCTGGGGCTGCCGCACAACCCGGTTGCCGCCGTGCAGGCGACGCGCGACAAGCACCTGCTGCGTGAGCGGCTGGCGGCAAGCGGCGTGCTGTCACCGCCGTACCGTCTGGTCGACATAGACGCCGATCCGCAACAGATCGCCGGCGATCTGTTCTATCCCTGTGTGCTCAAGCCGCTGGCGCTCTCCGGCAGCCGCGGCGTGATGCGCGCCGACAACGCCGCGCAGTTCGTGGCGGCCTTCGCGCGCTTAAAGGCGCTGCTGGCCCAGCCCGACGTCGCCGCGGAGTGCGGCCCCGCTGCCCGGCAGGCGCTCGTCGAAGGCTACATCCCCGGCGAAGAAGTGGCGCTGGAGGGGCTGCTCACGGACGGCCGCCTGCACGTGCTGGCATTGTTCGACAAACCCGACCCGCTGGTCGGCCCCTTCTTCGAGGAGACGATCTACGTCACGCCCTCGCGCCTGCCCGCCGAGACGCAGGCGCAGATCGCCGCGACCGCTGAGCGCGCCGCCCGCGCCCTCGGCCTGCGCGACGGACCGCTGCACGCCGAGCTGCGGCTCAACGAGCTGGGCGCCTGGCCGGTGGACATCGCCGCGCGCTCGATCGGCGGGCTTTGCTCGCGCACGCTCAGCTTCGGCACCGGCATGTCGCTGGAGGAGCTGATCCTGCGCCATGCCACCGGCGCCGCGATCCCCTCGTTTGAGCGCGAGGGCAGCGCCTCGGGCGTGATGATGATTCCCATCCCGGCGCCGGGCGTGCTGCGCGAGGTGGCGGGTATCGAGAAGGCGGAGGCCGTTCCGGGCATCGTCTCCGTCACGATCTCGATCCATCGTGGGCAGGAGGTCGTGCCGCTGCCGGAGGGCAGCGAGTATCTTGGCTTCATCTTTGCCAAGGGTGAGGAGCCGGCGCAGGTCGAAGGGGCGCTACGCCGGGCGCACGCGGCGCTGCGCTTCACGATCGAGCCGGCCGGCGCGAAGGAACGCAGCGGAGGCCGAACATGACGAGCAAAGGTGTCGCCGAGCATCCGGTGCTGCTTGTGGGCAGCGTGCCGCTCGGCAGCGCGGAGGAGGTCTTCCGCACGACCGGTGAGCTGCTCGGCGGGCTGCTGAGGCGCGTGCCGGACGGCGAAACCGGCGTCCGGGCTAACTGGATCATGTGGCAGTTCCCGCTGTTCGCCGAGAATCCTGCCTTCGAGGCGCTGCCGCCCGATCCCGCCCGCTACGGCACGGGTCTGCGGGTGAAACTCCGTCCCGGCGTCGCGGCGGACGCGATCGGCTTCGCTGCGCTGGGCTACGCCGCGGCGGCGGGCGCGTCCTACGAGCAGTTCGTGCGGCTGCGGCGTGAGGGCGCGATCCCGGCCGGCGTCCGCTTCCAGGTGAGTTTGCCCACACCGCTGGCGCCGGTCAGCGCCTTCCTGGCGCCTGCCGACCGCGCCATCGTCGAGCCGCGCTACGAGGCGGCGCTGCTTGCCGATCTGCAGCGGCTCACGGCGGCCATTCCCGCCGCCGACCTGGCCGTGCAGTGGGACACGGCGATCGAGTTCGGCGTCCTGGAAGGCGTGCTGCCTTCGCATCTGACCGACCTTGAGCCGCAGATCGTCGAACGCCTCGTGCGGCTGGGCAACGCCGTGCCGGCGGGAGTGGAGCTGGGCTACCACCTCTGCTACGGCGACGCCAGGCACAAGCATTTCGTCGAGCCGGCCGATGCCGGCAAGCTCGTCGCCGTCGCCAACGCCGTGAGCGCCGGTGTGGCACGGCCGATCCAGTGGGTGCACCTGCCCGTACCCCGCGGCCGCGACGACGAGGGCTACTTCGCGCCGCTGCGCGACCTGAAGCTGCACCCGGAGACGGAGCTCTACCTGGGGCTGGTGCACCTGACGGACGGCGCGGCCGGCACGCGGCGCCGCATGGCCACGGCGGCGCGCGTCGCACCGCGCTTCGGCATCGCTACGGAGTGCGGCATGGGCCGCCGGCCTGCAGAGACGATTCCGCAGTTGCTGCGCGTTCATGCCGAGGCGGCGCGGACGGCAGGCTGAAGGGCCGCGGCTACTTCTTTGCCGGCTTGAAGTAGGGGTTGGTGCCGCTGGCGTGGTCCGTGCTGTCCACGACCTCGCGAATCTCCGGCACCGCCTCTTTCACGGCCACGGCGATCCCCTGCTTCAGCGTCACGTCGGCCATGCCGCAGCCCTGGCAGCCGCCGCCGAGCTGCACGTAGGCGACGCCGTCGTTCACATCCAGCAGTTGCACGAAGCCGCCGTGCGCCGCGATCGCCGGGTTGATCTGCGTGTCGAACACCTGCTGCACGCGCAGCGCCAGCGGGTCCAGCCAGACGGGACTCGGGTTCTCGAACTCGAGGCCGCTGATGTTCGGGCCTTTGTTGCGGTAGTTGACGGTCACGATGCCCAGGTACGGCAGGTTGCGCCCCTCGACGTACACCGGCGCATTCAGCCCCGCGACCGTCACCTGCGCATCGTCCGCCGGCTCGGCGCCGCGCTCGACGATGCTGAGCACGTGCTCCAGCCCCTCCGGCCCGCGGCCGACGATCTGCAGGCGCAGCCCGGCGACAGGCCGCGGATAGCCCGCGATCACCTCGTTCAGTTTGGCCGTGGCGCTCTCGGTGAAGCTGATCGCCGGCTGCTGTGGCGTGGCCGTTTCGGAAGTCATCTGCTGCTCTCCCGCGGCGCACTTCGTGTCAAAGTGCGCTGCCCGTTCATTCTACGCCCATCGCCCGCCAGCGCGCAGCCGCTGCCGCGCCGCCGGAGGGATGCGTGGCCGGCGCGCGGACGGCAGCAGAGCCGCCGGTTCAGTCTCCCGTCGCGGCCACGCGCTCGGAGGCGGCTTCCGCGCGAGCGGGCACGCGCACGCGGCGCATCATCGCCTCGCGAGCCGTGCGGTCGTTCACCAGCAGCGAGAGCGCGGCGGAAACCAGCAGCAGCACGCCGGAGAGGACGAAAGCATCGTGGTAGCCCATCACCCGCGCCTGCTCGACCATCGCCGGCGTCGCGCTGACCGCGTGCGCCGCCGCAACCGCGCCGGCGAGGTGGCTGTTGAAGCGGTTGATCTCCACGGTCGCGATCAGCGCCACGCCGAACGAGGCGGCGACCTGGCGCATCGTGTTGTAAATCGAGGAGGCCGGCCCCTGCTTCGAGTTGTCCAGCGGGCCGTACACGATCGTCTGCGCCGCCGTCATCGCAAACGGCGTCGTCAGCCCGCGGAAGATGAGCGGAATGATGATGAGCAGCGGGATCGTGGCCTTCACCACGAAGGCGAAGGGCAGCAGCGTGACCGCGGCGAAGAAGAAGCCGCCGACCAGCATCTTGCGCGGCCCGATGCGGGTGTAGTAGCGGCCGGCAAGCAGCAGCGCGACACCGGTGCCCGCGGCGCTCGGCGCCTGGATCAGGCCGGCCTCCAGCGGCGAGTGCCCCTGCAACTCTTGCAAGAAGAGGGTGAGCGAGAAGATGAAGCCCGCGTACGATGCGAACGACCAGACGGTGATCAGCGTGCCCAGGGCGAACAGTCGCTGCTTGAACAGGCGCAAATCGAGGATCGGCGGCGAGACGCGCAGCTCGATCAGCGCGAAGACCAGCAGGATCAACAGACCGCCGATGCCGGGGCCGGCCACATCGGCCGACCCCCAGGACTTCGTCGCCGCCTCCGACAGCGCGTAGAGGATCAGCGCCGCACCGGCGCCGCCGGTGACCAGGCCGAGCACATCGAAACGGCCCTGCGCGTACGGCTCCTTGTGCTCGCGCAGCACCCGCAGCGCCAGCAGGAAGCCGACGATGCCCACCGGCAGGTTGATGTAGAAGATCCAGCGCCAGCTCGTGTACTCGACCAGG
>Ga0070730_10000198_pt1 | contig 76786 bp, 70 predicted proteins | sample Coa_R1_3_FD_66447 | JGI IMG/M metagenome (GOLD analysis project Ga0070730, IMG submission 66447) | Surface soil microbial communities from Centralia Pennsylvania, which are recovering from an underground coalmine fire - Coalmine... | ecosystem: Environmental > Terrestrial > Soil > Unclassified ... | reverse complement strand
CGATGCCACCTAGAATCCCGAACATGGACGAAGAGCGGCGGCTTGACCAGGCCGAGCTCGATGAAATGGTGAAGGTTATAAAGATGCGCCGTATCGTAGCATTCGAACTCGAAGCGAGTTCCGGATTGCGACATGGTGGACAGAACGTATTCGATATCCTTGAATGAGTTGCGGAACACCAGATCCCGAGACGCTTCCAGCATCTCCGGCTCCCAGGCGTGCTTGAACTCGCTATAGCGCTGGAGCATTGGGAACAGACCGAAATTCATCGATGCCATGTTGAGCGACGCAACCTCCGGCTGGAACGTCGCCGCAGGCCTCAATCGTTCTTCCACGGACATGAACGGGCTTCCGCCCGTCGTCAGGTTGACGATACAGTTCGACCGCTGCTTGATGGATCTTCAGGAAGGGTTCGAACGCTTGCGGGGTCTGATCCGGCTTGCCTGTCTGCGGATGCCGCGCATGCAGGTGAAGGATGGACGCGCCCGCCTCCGCCGCCCCGATCGCGGCTTCGGCGATTTCGTCGGCGGTCACGGGCAGATAGGGCGACATGCTCGGTGTGTGAATCGAGCCAGTCACCGCGCATGTCACGATCATCTTGTTCGGCATGCCCATTTCGACTCCCTTTGTTTGATCAACGGCACCTCTTTGTCGTCCCGGCATGGCCCCTTCCAGTCGATCGGCCGTTTTGTCAGGAAAGCCAGCGTCTGCGCTGCCGGTAGTGCTTCACGGCCAAATAGTCGGTCCCATGTCTGCCACCGAGATACGCCGCCTGAATATCCGGATTGGCCTTCGTCACCGCCGCGGTTCCGGTCATCACCACTCGCCCGCCTTCGAGACCTTCGAAGTCGAAACGAGTGATGGTCAAGTTAACACGACAGCGCTATCGCAAACCCTGACTGATGTCACGAAGCTGCGCGGGATGGTCCGCGTTGTTCCCAACGGATCGATAGTGCAAAGCGGTGCGATCATCGACCGACGAACCGCTTAACGCGCCCCCGGAGAAGTGAAATATCGGCTTTCTACGAGATCGTGTTCAGTGCTCACGTCCGAAGGTCAGTTACCCCTCTTTGCCTTGTCCCTCTCCTACATTCTGAACACGCCGTAGTGCGGCGGCGCAATCGGCGCATTGAGCGACGCGCTGAGAGCGATGCCGAGAGCGTTGCGGGTGTCGACCGGATCGAGAATGCCGTCGTCCCAGATTTCCGAGGTGGCGTAGTAGGCGCTCGACTGCAAGCGGTAGTCCTCCAGAATAGGATCGCGGATCGCAGCATGCTCCTGCTCTGATAGCTCCTGCCCGTTTCGCGCAAGCTGCCGCAGCTTGATGTCGGTCAGCACGCCGGCGGCCTGTTCCGCGCCCATCACCGATACCTGGGATTGCGGCCAGGTGAACATGAAGCGCGGATCGAATGCGCGCCCGGCCATGCCGTAGGTGCCGGCGCCATAGGAGCCGTTGCAGACCACGGTGAACTTCGGCACCGACGCGCCGGCCACCGCCATGATCAGCTTGGCGCCATCCTTGGTGATGCCGCGCCGCTCGTACTCGCGCCCGACCATGAAGCCCGTAATGTTTTGCAGAAACAGCAGCGGCGTCCGGTTCTTGTCACAGAGCTGGATGAAGTGCGCCCCTTTGAGTGCGCTGTCGCTGAACAGCACGCCGTTGTTGGCGAGGATGCCGACCTGATAACCGAACACGCGCGCGAAGCCGCATACCAACGACTGACCGTAGCGAGGCTGATATTCATGAAAGCGGCTGCCGTCGACAACACGTGCGATGATCTCGCGCATGTCGAACTGCACGCGGGGGTCTTTCGGGATAATCCCGTAAAGCTCGTCCGGATCATAGGCCGGCGGCTCGGGGTCAACCCAGTCGATCTTCGACTTCTCGGGATGCGCGAAGCGTCCTACGATATCGCGGGCGATCGCGATCGCGTGCAATTCGGAGGCCGCGGGATAGTCGCCGGTCCCCGACACGCTGGTGTGCATGTCTGCGCCGCCGAGCTCCTCGGCGGAGACTTCCTCGCCGGTCGCCGCCTTCACCAGCGGCGGGCCGCCAAGGAAGATCGCGCCGGTGCCGCGGACGATGACGTTGTAGTCGCTGAGCGCGGGAATATAGGCACCGCCCGCTGTGCAATGCCCCATCACCACAGCAACTTGCGGCACGCCCATCTTGGAGAGAACGGACTGGTTGCGGAAGATGCGCCCGGCGTAATAGCGATCGGCGAAGAACTGCGCTTGCAGCGGCAGGAACCCTCCCGCGCTGTCGCACAAATGCACGACCGGAAGGCGGTTCTCGATCGCGATATCGAGCGCTCGCACGATCTTCTTGACCGACAGCGGATACCAGGCGCCGCCTTTGACGCTGGCGTCGTCGGCGTGGATGATCACTTCCTTGCCCGACACGATGCCGATGCCAATGACCTGGGCCGCGCCGGGCACCTCGCCATCATAGGCCATGTTTCCGGCCAACGTGGACAGTTCTAAGAACGGCGTGTCGGGATCGAGCAGCGCCTCGATTCGGTCGCGCACGAACATTTTATTCTGGCGGCCCAAGCGCTCGATGTCCCGCTCGGGTCGGACGAAACGGGCGATCCGCTGCCGTTCCTTGAGTTCGGCGGCGAGCCTGCGGTTATGCCCGTCATTGCTGCGGAAATCGTCGGCGCGCGTATCCGTCAGAGAGCGCAGGCGCTGCATGTCAGCCGTTCCCCTGGGAGAGTGTCGCCAGGACAGCATCGCGATCAAAGCTCTCGCCGTCCCTGACATGAATGCGTTCGATGACGCCGTCCTGCGGCGCGCGGATCGGGGTTTCGAGTTTCATACTCTCGATCACCATCAGCACGGCGCCGGCGGCAACCGTGTCGCCCAGGGTGACCTTCACCGACACCACGACGCCGGGCATCGGCGCGCGGGCGACGTTATGGCCAGCTTCGTCACTGGCGCTGGCCAGTGCCAGCAGCGGATCGACGTAGCGCACCGCGTAAGCGCGGCCGCGGCAATGAATGTGAACCACGTCACCATCGACCACGTAGGCGACCTGCTCGCTCTTGCCGTCGACGACCAGGCGGCCATGACCCGCGCGCTCCTCAATGAGAGCCACCGACCCACTCCAGCCGTCCGCGATCTGCAGGTGATAACCCGCCGGCCCGCGGGACAGCCAGAGCTCGTTGATTTCACCATCGAGATCGAATCTGTGATGCACCTCAGTTTCTCCAGCTTCCAAGCGAGGCGTGGAGAGGCGGCACGGCGTCCGCCGCATCGCGCACCGGGCGCGTCAGCAGCGCGGCTAGTGCCAGCAGCCGGGTCTCGGCATCTGTGTCTCGGCTGCCTCCCCGGGCGATGCCGGGATTCTCGTCGAGGTAGCCAGTATGGACCTCTCCGGCCTTGAAACCTTGGTCGCCGAGGATGCGCGCCAAGAACGCAGCGTTGGTCTCGCAACCCAGAAGCACAAACTCCTCGATCGCCCTTCGCGCCCGCGCGATGGCCTCGTCGCGGGTGGTGGCGTGGACCACGATCTTGGCGAGCATCGGGTCGAACGCAGTGGTAATGGTCTGGCCCTGGGCGATGCCGCTGTCGACGCGCACGCCCTCGCCTTGCGGGTAACGAAGCGCCAGAACTTTCCCGGTCGTCGGCGAGAAGTTTCGCTCGGGGGCCTCGGCATAGAGCCGGGCTTCGATGGCGTGGCCATGCGCGCGCACGTCGCCTTGCGCGAAAGGGAGCCGCCGCCCCGCCGCCACCGCAATCTGCTCGGCGACGAGATCGAGGCCCGTGATCATCTCGGTGACTGGATGCTCGACTTGCAGGCGCGTATTCATTTCCAGAAAGTAGAATTCGCCGCGGCCGTAGATGAATTCCACCGTGCCGGCGTTACGGTATCCGGCCGCGCGGGCGATGCCCGCCGCCGTCTCGCAGATTTTCTGACGGGTCTGCGCCGACAAAGCCGGCGATGGGGTCTCCTCGATGATCTTCTGGAACCGACGCTGCACCGAGCATTCGCGTTCGAACAGATGGACGACGTTGCCGAACGCATCGCCGAGCACCTGCACTTCGATATGCCGCGGCTGCTCCACAAATCGCTCGATATAAAGCCGGCCGTCGCCGAAATAGCGCTGACCTTCACTGCGTGCCTGCGCAACCGCATCGTCCAGTCCGGAAAGGTCGCGGACGATGCGCATGCCTTTTCCACCGCCGCCGGCGGATGGCTTTACCAGAAGCGGCGCACCAATGGCCCGCGCGCGCTCCACGAAGGTGGCAGGATCTTCTTCCTCGATCGCCGACGGAGCGACCGGAAATTCGTTGCGCGCGACGAAATTGCGGGCGCGGATCTTGTCGCCCATCAGCTCGATCGCATCGGCCGACGGGCCGATGAAGGCGATGCCCGCGGCTTCGACCGAACGCGCGAAGGCGGCGTTTTCCGACAGGAACCCGTACCCCGGATGCAGCGCGCCGGCGCCGGCGGATCGCGCCGCGGCAATGATCTGCTCGCCGTCCAGATACGCCGCGACCGGTGTGCGGCCCGAGATCGCGATCGCCTGGTCTGCCAACGCCACCGCGGGCGCCCGCGCATCGACCTCGTGATAGACCACGACGCTGCGCAGCCCGAGCTTGCGCAACGTCCCGATGATCCGGACCGCGATCTCGCCGCGGTTGGCAATCAGGACGCAGTCGAAGGGGAATGATGAATCGGCCACGGATATCCTTAACTAGTCGATGCAAATGCCTGAGGTCAGCATGCTGGTCAGTTCGCGCGCGGTCGATGCGGCTCTAAGCTGGCCTCTGCCGTTGACGTGACGCCACGCCAGATGCTCGATTGCGCCGAACAGCACATCGCGCAGCAGCCTTGGATTGACGTCGACCCTGACCTCTCCGGTTTTGACCGCATCCTTTACGATCCGGATCAGAACGGAAGTGTAGCGCCGGTTCAGCTCCTGAATCGCGGAGCCTTCGTAGTCGCTGGCCGTACGTACCTCGGCGATGAAGAGACGGCACAAATCGGTATCCGACACGAACACCTCGATATGCCGTTTGATCAAGGCCTCGAGCCGCGCCGTGAAACCATCGTGCTTGAAAACCTGAAGTTCGAGATCGACGAGGATTCGCTCATAGAATTTCTGCAGTACGCCGTACAGCAGCTCGCGTTTGTTGCGAAAATAGCGATAAACTAGACCGTCCGAGATCGCCGCGATTCGCGCGATGTCCGCGATCGAGGCGCCTTCGAAGCCTCTTTCGGCGAAGGCTCGTTTGGCGGCGTCGAGGATCGCATCATAGCGATCCTGCATACGTTCAGGACTTATGGCCGGCATGTCGCTGCTCCTGGGTAGTCGGGCGATCGAGACTTGAACCGCATCGTTATCAACCAAAAGGGCGCGCGCCAAGGTCCTGCATCATACGGCTGAATCCCCATATTGAATATCATTCATCTTGGCATGTCAACAGCGCCACTTCAATAAGGCAATGCGTTGCCGCGGTCGGCGCGAACACAGTCAGAATTGCGCAGGGCGTTTTTCGAAAGAAGCGGTGATGCCTTCACGAAACTCTCGGCTTCCCGCGGCGGCGACGAATTCCGCCTTTTCCCTGTCGAGTTGTGCGGCCAGATCAGAGACGCAGGCCTGATCGACCAGAGACTTGATTCGTCCCGTCGTCCCGGGCGGTCCGTCAGCAATCCGCTTGGCAACCGCGAGCGTCTCGCTCTCCAGCCGCGACTGCGGAACGACCCTGTTCACCAATCCAAGGCTAAGCGCCTCCTGCGCTCCGATCGGATCGTTGAGCCACATCACTTCCAGCGAACGCCTGCGCCCCAGATGGTGCGTCAGCGACCACGTCGTTCCCGCATCCGGATTGGTGCCGATCTTGGAATATGCCGAGATCAGCCGGGCGTTGTCCGCCATCACGCACAGGTCGCATGCGAGCGCCAGCCCGAGGCCGCCGACGACGACTGACCCGCTCAATCTCGCGATGACCGGCTTCGGCATCGCCCGCACGGAGCGAAGCATGCCGTGAAAGGCGTCGACCAGACGCGCCGCCGTCTCGGGCGCCCTGTCCAGATCCCGGTGGAACAAGGTCGGATCCGCACCGGACGTGAACGAACGCTCCGATCCGATCATCGTCAGCGCACGAACATCGGGATCGAGATTCGCCGCTTCAAGCACTGCGCGCAGTTCGGTGATCATGGCTTCGTCGACCGCATTCAACCGGTCCGGCCGGTTCAGGCGAATAACCGCGACCGCGCCATCCCTGCTGGTCAGAACCGACTTGTCGGCTGTGTTCTAAGTCATCAGCGCCCCACTTCGCTTGTCGGTTTCTATGACCAGTCTCTCTTGCCCATCGGACAATAATGGATATGATGCCGCTAAAATGAATTAAATTCAACAAGCAGATGGGCGGAAACGAAATATGAATTGTCGGCCGCAACGGCGTGACACTTCATCATTTCAGATTTTGCCGATCCATCTCCAACCGTGGTGAGCAAATCCTGTGGCGGGCAAATTCTTCGATCAATTCGTGGACGGCGAGATCATTCGTCACCAAGTGACGCGGACCGTGACGGAGACGGACAATCTTCTGTTCACTGCGCTCACCCACAACACGCAGCCGCTGCACCTCGACGCCGATATCGCCGCAAAGTCAGAGTTCGGGCACATCCTGGTGAACAGCATCTTCACCTTCGGGCTGATGATCGGCGTCTCGGTCTCGGACACCACGCTGGGGTCGCTGGTCGCCAACCTCGGGATGGACAAAGTGGTGTTTCCCAAACCGGTACGGATCGGCGACACGCTGCGCTCGGAGACCAAGGTGGTCGAGAAGCGCGAGAGCCGTTCGCGCCCCGGACAGGGCATCGTCGTGTTCGAACATCGCTGCCTGAACCAGAGAAACGAAGTCGTCGCGCAATGTCTGCGGTCGGTGCTGGTCAAGCGGAGCCCGCAATGACATTGCGCTCGTTTTTGTTCACGCCGGGGGACAGCCTAAAGAAGATGGAAAAGGGCGCCGCGGGACCGGGGGACGCGCTGATCCTCGATCTCGAGGATTCCGTCGCCGAGCCGAACAGGCCGGGGGCACGCGTGCTGGTGCGCGATTTCCTCACCGCCCGGTCACCCCGGTCGCGCCAAGAGCTGTGGGTCCGGATCAATCCGCTCGACACGCCTCATGCGCTCACCGATCTTGCGGCTATCATCGCCAGCCGGCCCGATGGCATCATGCTGCCCAAGGTGACCTCGGGCCGCGACGTGACGACGCTGTCCAATTACCTCGATGCGCTGGAGCGGGCGTTCGACGTGCCCGCGGGCCACGTCAAGATCCTGCCCGTGGCGACGGAGACGCCCCAGGCGCTGTTTTCACTCGACAAATATGGCGGCGCGAGTGCGCGTCTCTACGCACTGACATGGGGCGCCGAAGACCTCGCCGCCGCGCTCGGCGCCAGCGCCAATCGCAATCAGGACGGCCGGCTGACGTTTACCTATCAGTTGTCGCGCTCGCTCTGCCTGGCCGGGGCGGCCGCCGCGGATGTCGTCGCCATCGAGACTGTCTTCCCGGACTTCCGCAATCGCGCGGGACTTCAGGCTTACGCCGCAGCGAGCAGGCGAGACGGCTTTCGCGGTATGATGGCCATCCATCCTGATCAGGTCGAGATCATCAACAGCGCGTTCACCCCCTCCGATCAGGAGATCGCCTGGGCGCAACGTGTGGTCGCGGCGTTCGAAGGTTCGTCGACCGGAGCCGTCGGCCTCGATGGCCAGATGCTGGATATGCCCCATCTGAAGCAGGCCAGGCGCCTGCTCGAGGTCGCGCAGCTCACGATGCGGTCCGAATAAACCAAAGGAGGAACGTCGGCGTGATCCCGATCGACGAAACGAATACAATCGGCGATGCGTTCGCCCGCGCCACGCAGGCTTATGCTCCACGGGCGTTCCTGGCCGCGCCGGCAGGGGCGCACCGAAGCTATCACCGGCAAGGCTACGAGATCGATTTTGCGACGGCCGCGCGCGAGGTCCGGCAGCTCTGCGAAATCTACCGCTCCCACGGTTTCGGCCACGGCCATCGCGTGGCCATGTTGCTGGACAACAGACCGGAGCACTTCCTGCACAAGCTCGCGCTCAATACGCTCGGCATTTCCTGCGTGCCGATCAATCCCGATTACCGCGCCAACGAAATCGCGTATCTGCTGGAAAATTCCGAAGCGGACCTCGCGATCGTGTCCGGCGAGCGTCGCAAGCAGCTCACAGCGGGAATGGACGCCGGCTCGCACAAAGCGCCGGTCGCGCAGTTCGACGACCTCAGGTCGCTTGGGGCACCCGCGCGACCCCGACGCAACGATCCCGTAACCGCTGCGAGCGAGGCCAGCGTCCTCTATACCTCGGGGACCACGGGCCGGCCAAAAGGCTGCATACTGTCGCATGGTTATGAGCTTGAATCCGGAGCGTGGTACGCGACGCGCGGACAGCTCGCCTCGTTCCGCGCGCAGGGCGAACGCATTTATAATCCCCTGCCGGTGTATCACGTCAATTCTTCGATCGTGTCGTTCCACTGCGCGATGCTCAACGGCAGCTGTCAGATTCAGCCTGACCGCTTCCATCCCAACCGCTGGTGGCCCGAGGTCAACCAGACGGGCGCGACCATCGTGCACTATCTCGGCGTTATCGTCCCGCTTCTGCTGGGAATGCCGAAATGCGACGAAGAGCGCAGCCACAGCATCCGCTTTGGTCTTGGGGCGGGCGCCGAGCCGCAACTCCACGGTGTGTTCGAACAGCGGTTCGGCTTTCCGCTGATCGAAGTCTGGGGCATGACCGAAATGGTACGCGTGCTGCTCGATCACGAGCCGCCGCGCAAGGTTGGTACCCGTGCGTTCGGACGACCGACCCCTGGCATCGACGTCCGCGTCGTCGACGAGCAAGACCAGGATGTCATGGTCGGCGCGCCAGGCGAGATGGTCATCCGTCATTCAGAGGCAACGCCACGCCGTGGCTTCTTCTCTGGCTATCTGAAGGACGACCAGACGACTGCGCAAGCGTGGCGCGGCGGCTGGTTCCATACCGGCGATACCGTCCGGCAGGACGACGACGGAATGCTGCATTTCGTCGACCGCAAGAAGAACATCATCCGCCGTTCCGGCGAGAATATCGCCGCTGCCGAGATCGAGGCCGTGCTCCAATCCCACGACATGGTGAAGCAGGTCGCGGTTCTCGCTGTCCCCGACGAACTGCGCGAGGAGGAGGTGTTCGCGTGCGTGGTGCTGGCGGACGCACACGACACAGACGTCGCTGCGGACGTGCTGTTCCAGCACTGTTACGCCGAACTCGCCTACTTCAAGACCCCCGGCTGGATCCATTTCGTCGACGTTCTGCCGACCACCGGCACGCAGAAGATCCAGAAGCATCATATTTTTCCGGATGGCGTGGATCCGCGCACCATTCCGGGCGTGTTCGACATGCGCCAACGCAAGAAGCGCAGTTCAAAGACAGCAGGTGATTGAACGATGGGACGGTATTACGAAGAGTTCGAAATCGGCGCCTGCTTTGCGACGCCGCGTCGGACCATTCTGGACGCGGATATCGTTCAGTTCGCGGGGCTGACAGCGGACTTCAACCCGCTGCACACCGATGACGTGTTCGCCGCGCAAAGCGATTTCGGCGGGCGTATTGCCCACGGACCGATGCTCGTGGGCATGGCCTTCGGGCTTGCATCCCGCGCAGGACTACTGGATGGCACAGCGCTGGCGCTGCTCAACATCGGGTGGACGTTTACCGGACCGGTGCGGCCCGGCGACACGATCTTGACGCGGATCCATGTGGTCGCCAAGAGGCCGGCGCGAAAGCCGGATCGCGGTGTCGTGGAACTGCTACTGGACATCGTCAACCAGCGCGATGAAACCGTGCAGACCGGTACTGCCAAGATCCTAATGAAGCGGCAATCTGCCGTCGCCGCCGGATAAATCTCCCGACCGATTTCCAACTCATTGCCGGTATCAGGAACCGGTCCGCAAACACAACGGTCGCCGCTGTGCGCCCCTGCCTCCCCTCCCTTACCTCTCCTGGCGACGTCAGCACGGTTGACAACCGCCCGGCTTCGTATAATGAATGTAATTCATTATACGCCACGGCCGTCTCGGAACGCGGCACGCAGCAAAATGGGAAGGAGACCGGCGCATGACCACGTCCCACGCCATCTTGAGCGGTGACAATCGTGCGTCGATGTTTGCTCTCGACGAAGAGCAACAGACCATCCTCGATCAGGCCGATCGTTTCGCGCGCAAAGAACTTTATCCCCTGTCCGAACGGATGGACCGCGAGGAATGGTGGCCAGACGAAGCCTTTCCCAAGATCGGGGATAACGGTTTCTTCGGCGCGACCATCCCGGAAGAGTATGGCGGCGCCGGCATGGACCTGCTAGCGGCCGGCCTGGTGTTGCAGGGCTTCGCGCGCTGGAATCATGCCATGGCGCTGTCCTGGGTGGCGCACGACAACCTGTGCGCCAACAACATCTTTCGCAACGGCAACGAACAGCAGCGCCGCAAATATCTGCCGGACCTCTGCACGGGCCGAAAGATCGGTGCGCTGGGCCTCACCGAACCGGGCGCCGGCTCCGATGCGCTGGGATCGATGCGCACCACCGCCCGGCGCGAAGGCGATCACTACGTCCTCAACGGCGGCAAGATGTACATCACAAACGGACCTGTCGCGGACGTCATCCTGGTCTATGCCAAGACCGATCGCGCGAAAGGTGCGCAGGGCATTTCCGCTTTCATCGTCGAAAAGGATTTTCCGGGCTTCAAGGTTGCCCAGAAGCTCACCAAGATGGGCTACCGCGGCAGCCAGACCGCCGAACTGGTGTTCGAAGACTGCCGCGTGCCGGCGGACAACCTTGTCGGCGGCGAAGATCGCGGCGTCTCGATCGTGATGAGCGGACTGGACCTCGAACGCGCTATGATTTCGCCGCTGTGTCTCGGCATTTCGGAACGGGCGCTGCAGCTCTCCATCGACTACGCGCAGACCCGCCAGCAGTTCGGCAAGCCCATCGGATCGTTCCAAATGGTTCAGTCGATGCTCGCGGAGATGTACGTTCAGGTCGAAACCATGCGGACCTTCACCTATCGCACGTTGGCGGAGGCCGCGCCGCTCGAAGTCGGCGGTGGCGGGCGCGGCGATATCCACATGCTGACGGCGGCTTCCGTGATGTACGCTGCAGAGGCCTGCCACGCAGTCCTCGACAAGGCAGTGCAGATCCACGGCGGCAGCGGCTACATCTGGGAGTCGGAGATCAACCGGCTATTTCGTTCGATCAAGCTGTTGGAGATCGGCGCCGGAACGACAGAAGTCCGAAAGATGATAATCGCAGGCGAGCTGCTCAAGGACATGGCCACCCATGGCTGACAATCAGACACCGGAACGGCCGGATGGACTCGGGCTGACGGACGATGAGCTTGCGGTGCATCGCACTGCGTTCGCATCCGATGCCCTTAGAGACATGATTGTAGTGCTATCCGGCGGCGCCGGTGGCATAGGGCGCGCTACCGCGTGGCTGTTCGCACGGCTCGGCGCGCATGTCGTCTTGGTTGGCCGCAACCAGGAAAGGCTCGATACTCTCGTATCGAACCTGACAGGACGGAAGCTGAAGGCATCCGCATACGGGGCCGATATCAGGGATCCCGATGCGGTCAAAGCTTTGTTCGATGCGGCCTGGAAGACGCATGGCCGCGTCGACGTCCTTATCAACAGCGCCGGCGGGCAGTTTCCTCAACCGGCCATCGATTTTTCCGTAAAGGGCTGGAATGCGGTCATCAATACCAATCTGAACGGGACCTGGTACATGATGCAGGCCGCCGCACAAAACTGGCGCGACCACAAATATCCCGGCAGCATCGTCAACATCGTGGTTGTCACGACGCACGGCCTCTACGGCGTCGCGCACACGATCGCCGCGAGATCCGGCGTCATCGGCCTTTCGCGCAGCGTTGCCGTCGAATGGGCCCCCCTGAAGATCCGGGTCAATTGCGTAGCTCCCGGCGCGATCGAGACCGAAGGCTGGAAGGTCTATACGCCCGAGGCGCGAACAGCCTACCCCCGATCGAACCCGATGATGCGCGCAGGTTCGCCATGGGACGTCGCCGAAGCCTGCGTCTATCTCGCGGGTCCTTCCGGCGGGTTCGTGACCGGCGAAACGTTGACGGTAGACGGAGGGGGCCAACTTTGGGGAGAGACATGGACCACCGGAAAACCACCCTATTTCAGCGGCGAGGACCCGTAGAGCCGTAGTTGTCACCGCAGCGCAAAAACCATGGAGCTGACGAATGGACGTGAGCAGTCACCTAATCCACCGTGTCAATGTTGGTGACCTCGTCACCCGGAGCGCGGAGCGGTTTCCAGAGCGGGAGATGATCTGCGACGGCGACAGGCGCTGGTCTTATCGCGACTTCAACGCCTGGACCAACCGGATCGCCCATGGTCTTTCCGCGCTCGGCCTTCAGAAAGGTGACGCACTTGCGCTGATGTCGGGCAACCGCGCCGAATTCCTCGCCGTCTATTTCGCCTGCGCGCGGCTTGGCCTGGTCTGCGTCCCCATCAACCTGCTCTGGCGACAGCACGAACTGAGCCACGTCCTGACGGACTCACGCGCTCGCGCTGCCGTGGTCGAAACAGGCCTACTGCAGCAATTCTGCGCTGTCGTCGAAGGTCCGGGGCCGCTGCTCGGTATCGTCGTGATGGACTGGCAGGCGTCAGGCGCTTCTACTCCCGACGGTATCGGCGACATGCCGCTGTTCGACTTTGACGCGCTCGCGGCCGATCAGACCTCCGACATTCCGGATGTCGAGATCGAGGACCGGGCTCCCCTCTCCTATCTCTACACCAGCGGCACGACCTCGGCGCCGAAGGGCGTGATCGGCACCCATCTTGCGATCTACCTGGAATCGCTCGGGACCGCGATCGATACACGCATGACCGAGAACGATCGGCTGAGCGTGGTGCTTCCGCTTTTCCACACGGCCCAACTCAACGCGCTCTGCACACCGGCAATCGCAGTCGGCGCCTCGATGGTGATCCAGCGCGGCTTCGACGCCGTTGGCCTTCACGAAGCCATCGAAAGGGAGCGCATCAGCGTCCTCTTCGCGCTGCCGATGATGATCCAGCAGCTCGTCGAACGGCAGCTCGCACATCCCCGCAACGTCAGCAGTCTGCGCCTGACTGTCTACGCCATGGCGCCGATGCCACAGGCCGAGCTTCGCCGGGCGATCGAGATCTTCGGGTGCGACTTCAGCCTCATGTTCGGCCAAACGGAGATGAGCCCGGTCTCGACATTCTTCAAGCCCCAGCACCAGCTGAGCCATCCCGGTGCAGTCGGCACGCCGGCCGTCAACGTACAGGTCGCCATCATGGCATCGAACGGCGAGCTGCTTCCGACCGGCAGCACCGGGGAGATCGTCTATCGCAGCCCGCAGACCATGGCGGGTTATCTGCACAATCCCGAGGCGACCGCAGAAGCTTTCCGCCATGGCTGGTTCCACTCGGGCGACGCCGGCCATTTCGACGTTGACGGGATTCTCTGGTTCGAGGACCGCTTCAAGGACGTCATTAAGTCGGGTGGCGAGAACGTCTCATCGATCGAGGTCGAGCTCGCGATCCGGGCCGCAGATCCCGACGTGCTCGAAGTCGCCGCAATCGGGCTGCCGCACCGGCACTGGGGCGAAGCGATCACCGCCGTCGTCGTTACCCAGAATGGCGGATCCATTGACGCGAACATGCTGCTTTCGGCCGTCCGGGAGCGGCTAAGCCCGTTCAAATGCCCGAAGGCCGTCATCCATGTTTCGGAGCTGCCCAAGACGGCCACGGGCAAGATCGAAAAAGCGAAGCTGAGGCGCACCTATGCGGCCTATTACCAGTAAGTCGTCTTCCGGCGCAGCCGACTGGCAACTCGATGCCGCCATCGCGGCGGACATCACGCTGGACGCTCTCTTCCGACGCGCATTCCGCGTCTTCGCCGACCGCACCGCCGACACCTGGGAAGGCGGGCAGCGCCGCTACCGCGAGGTCGGCGAGCGAGCCTGGCGGCTCGCCAATGCCCTGCGTGCCAAGGGATATGACCGCGGCGACACGATCGCGATCCTCTCGGAGACACGTCCGGAATATGTTGAATGCTATGCGGCCATGGCCGCACTCGGCATCACGGTTGCGACGCTGAACATTCGGCTTCGCCCCGATGAGATCGCCGCGTGCCTCCGCAAGGCTCGTCCCAGTGCCGTCCTGACCTCCGGCACGCTGGCGGCGTTGCTCGAAGGCCTCCGGTCGGAGTTTCCGGACGTCGGCGACTGGATCGCATTCGAGCCGGCGCAGGGCTTCGACGATTACGATGCCATTCTTGCCGAAAGCAGCGCCGGCGAGCCGCCTCGGATCGCCGAGGGCGCGGACATCCATAACATCCTTTTCACTAGCGGCACTACCGGTCAGCCCAAAGGCGCACTCGTGAGCCAGCGAGCGGCGGCCACCCGCGGCTTGCGTCTTGCTCAATGGTTCGGACTGACTGAGAAGGACGGTTTCGTCGGCTGGCTGCCGCTCTTCCACTGCGGCGGAGACGAATCTCTCTACGCAACATTCGTCACCGGCGGCATCTATGCAACATTCAAGCGCGTCGATATCCCGGCCATGTATGAGCGCATCGAGCGCGAGCGGCTGAGCTGGACTCTGCTCCTGCCCGGCGTGATCACCGACTTCATGAACAACCCGCAGCGGCAGGCCCACGATCTGTCGAGCCTGCGCTTCGCCATCGGCTACGCCAACATGATGCCGAACGTCGTCGCGAAGCTGACGGAGACTTTCGGCATCGATTTTTACGACGCCTTCGGGCAGAGCGAGTCGAGCTATCTGCTCGCGCACGGCTGTTCCGGCCCAGGCGAAGTGCCGTCGCTACGCAAACGACCCTCTCCGTTGATGGAGGTCCGCGTCGTCGACGAAGACATGAACGAGATGCCTGTTGGTCAGCCGGGCGAATGCGTGGTGCGGGGCCCGAGCATCATGTCCGGCTATCTCGATGACGATGCGGCCAATGCCGAGGTGTTCAAGGGTGGTTGGCTCCATACCGGCGACCTGTTGCGGCGTGAGGAGGACGGCACGCTCACTTTCGTCGACCGCAAGAAATACCTGATCAAGACCGGGGGCGAGAATGTCTATCCTGCAGAGGTCGAGGCCGTTCTCAGCCGACATCCGGCCGTTCAAGAAGCGTGTGTGTTCGGCGTACCGGACCCGCATTGGGGCGAGACGATAAAGGCCGTGGTCGTCCTCCGCCAAGGCCAGTCGGCCGACGGCGCCGAAATCCTCCACTGGTGTCGCGAGCGGCTCGCCGGCTATAAGCGCCCGCGCTACCTGCAGTTCATGCGCTCCGAGGAGTTGCCCCGCAGCACAACCGGCAAGCTTCAACGTCATGAGCTGGCATGTTTGCCGCTGACCGCCGAGCAACGTGTCGGGTGAGGGAGCGATGCAGTGACGGCGCGCCAAGGGAGACAATCGACCGACCGGATCCGGGCTCAACGGCATCTCAAACGCGTGAACCGCAACTATCTTGTCCTACTCAACGGGCGCCGTTGCGCTCCAGCTTTCTTTAACGCCAATCGCGCTGCCCTTCTTGCCCACGGTCCGACACCAAAACAGCGTACTCTACCAAATAACAGACCGAAATAATTCGGCACAACCATCATCAGGGAGCGACTTCCAATGTATCCAGGTGTGCATGCTAAAATTCGAACCGATCAGCCGGCGTTCATCATGGCGCAAACCGGCGTAGCCGTAACGTATGCGGAGCTGGAACAACGCACCAACCGCCTTGCGCACTTTCTTCGCAGCCGCGGGTTCAAGCGCCTCGATCACTATGCCATCTTCATGGAGAACAACGACCGCTATATCGAAAGCTGCGGCGCGGGCGAGCGCGCGGGGCTCTACTTCACTTGCGTCAACTCGTTTCTGACCGCAGACGAGCTCGCTTACATCGTCAATAACAGCGAATCCGGGATTCTGATTGTATCCGAGGAGACCCGCGCGACCGCCCTCACCGCAATCGGCCAGTGCCCCAAGGTCGAAGCCGTTCTGGTCGTGAACGGTCCGGGCGACGGCGATCGTATACTCAATCTCGACGAGGCCACCGCCAGCTTTCCCGCCACGCCGATTGCCGACGAGACAATTGGCACCGCGATGTTGTATTCGTCGGGGACAACCGGCAGGCCAAAAGGCATTCTCCGCCCGCTTCCCGACCAGCCTCCGTCACAGCAACTACCACTCTTTGATTTTCTTCAGAAGCTGTGGCGCTATAGCGAAGGGCTCGTCTATCTGTCTCCCGCCCCGCTTTACCATGCGGCACCGCAGGCGTCCGTCAACCTTGTGATCCGGAACGGCGGTACTGCCATCATCATGGAGAGGTTCGATCCAGAGCACTATCTGCAACTGGTCGAGAGGTATAGGCCGACCCATAGCCAGCTCGTGCCGACGATGTTCTCGCGCATGCTGAAACTGCCCGAGGCCACGCGGTCGAGTTACGATCTGTCATCGCTCGAGGTGATAATCCACGCCGCCGCGCCTTGTCCGGTCCAGGTGAAGGAGCAGATGATCGCATGGTGGGGACCGATCATTCACGAGTATTACGGCGCGACCGAGGGCCTCGGATTCGCGGCCTGCGACAGCGAGCAATGGCTGGCGCATCGCGGCAGCGTCGGAAAGGTTCTGCTCGGCGAACTGCACGTGCTGGACGAGAATATGCAACCCTGCCCGAAGGAAACGCCGGGCACGCTTTGGTTCAAGACCGCGACGCCTTTCGAATACTTCAACGACCCGGCAAAGACCAAGGAGGCCCGATCGCAGGACGGCTCCATGAGCACGGTCGGCGACGTGGGCTACGTCGACGACGACGGATTTCTCTATCTGACCGATCGTGCCACCTTCATGATCGTCTGCGGCGGCGTCAACATCTATCCGCAGGAGTGCGAGAACCTCCTCATCACACACCCCAAGGTCGCGGATGCGGCAGTATTTGGCGTCCCGAATGAGGATCTCGGCGAAGAAGTAAAGGCTGTGGTCCAAGTCGTGCCCGGCATCGAGGCCAACTCTGATCTGGTGAATGAGCTGGTGAACTTCTGCAGGGCGCATCTGTCGCACCAGAAGTGTCCGCGCTCGATCGATTTCGAGGCTGAACTCCCTCGCCTCCCTACCGGCAAGCTCTACAAGCGCTTGCTGCGCGACCGCTATTGGGGGGACAGAAGAACCCGGATCGTATGAAGAGCAGGCCGCCAACCCCGGCATAGAGAGGAATGGAATGACCTGGACTCCGCAAGCAGCCGATACAAACTGTCTCTCGGCCGGACGCTGAGCATGCCTCTCGTTCGCTTCGAACACTTGGACAGCATTGCCCGGATCATCTTGGCGCGGCCCGATGCCGGCAATGCGATCAACGCTGCATTGATCGCGGACCTGGGCGCCGCGGTGGATGCCGTGCGGGCATGCGAACCGCGATCGGTCCTCATCACCGCGGAGGGCGCGAATTTTTCCTTGGGCGGCGATCTCAAGCATCTGCTCGCCGCCCGGAGCGACGTTGCCGCCGAACTCGACCGGATGGCCCACGGCTTTCACGCAGCCCAGCTCCGTCTGATCGGCATCGGCGTTCCCATCGTCGCTGCGGCTCGCGGTCATGTCATAGGAGGCGGCTTTGGCCTCGCCCTCTCCTCCGATTACCTCCTCTGCTCGGAAAATACCCGTTTCTCGACAGGCTACTCCAGACTTGGCCTAAGCACTGATGCGGGCGTGAGCTATTTTCTGACCCGTGCGCTGGGTGCGCGTCGCGCCCGCACCCTCCTCATGGACGCACGCTTCATGTCGGCCGACGAAGCTGTCGTGCTTGGTGTCGCCGACCGCAAGGTTTCCGACGACAAGTTGGACGCGGCCGCGCTTGATCTTGCGAGGGAACTCGCGGAAGGACCGACCGCGGCTTATGCGGCCATTCGGCGGCTGACGGACGCCGCCGCGACAAACAGCCTTGCAACGCATCTCGACGAGGAGACCCGCGAAATCGTGGCGCTCGCGGGCCGCGAGGATGTAAGGGCAGCCCTCGCGGCGCCGCTCACACGCACCAAGGCCGTCTTCACCCGCTAATAATCAGGATATCCATGCATGTCCCTTGACCCCCAATGCCTGTCCGGCCGCAACGCTGTCGTAGTAGGCGCATCGAGCGGCATCAACCTGGGTGTCGCCCACCGGCTGGGCTCGCTCGGCGCACAGATCGCGATCGTCAGCCGCTCGCCGGCGCGAATCGCCGCAGCGGCCGATACCCTGCGCGCCGATGGTCTCGACGTCACCCATCATGCCGGCGACGTGCGCGAGGCAACTACTATGCAGGCGATCATGACCGAGGTCGCCGACACCAAGGGACCGATCGACATCGTTCTATCGGGCGCCGCGGGCAATTTCTTCGTGCCGGCGGCCAAGATGTCGCCCAACGCCTTCAAGACGATCATCGACATAGACCTCCTCGGCACCTTCAATGTGCTCTCGGCCGCTTATCCGCACCTCAAGCGACCGGGAGCGGTGCTGGTCAACATCACGGCGCCCCAAGCCGCGCGCGCCATGCCGATGCAAGCCCATGCCTGCTCGGCCAAGGCTGGAATCGAGATGCTGACCCGCTGCCTGGCGCTCGAATGGGGCGTGGAAGGCATCAGGGTCAACACCGTCTCGCCCGGTCCCATCGCCGATACCGAAGGCCTGGCGCGTCTCGCGACCGACGCTGAACTCGCAGAGCGCATTCGCGGCGCCTTGGCGCTGCCGCGCTTCGGGCAACGCATCGACATAGGTAATGCGGTGGCGTGGCTGTGCAGCGAGGCGGCGAGCTTCGTGACCGGAACCACGATCGACTGCGATGGCGGCATGCGTCTCGGCAATCTGTACGCGCCCGCATGAGGGCCGACAACAATCAAGGAGCGAATCCATGGACCTCAAGAACAAGGTAGCGATCGTCACCGGCGGCGGATCGGGGCTCGGCGAGGCGACCGCCATCAAGCTCGCTGAGGGCGGTGCCAAGGTCGCCGTGCTCGATCTCAATGGCGATGCAGCGAACGCCGTAGCCGAGCGCATCGGCGGACGGGCGTTTGCAATCGACATCGCCGATGCCGAGGCCGGCGAGACGACGGTGGCAACGATCGCATCGGAACTTGGGACACCGCGCATTCTCGTCAATTGCGCAGGCGTCGGCACGCCGATGAAGATTCTCGGCAAGGATGGCCCCGTTTCGCTTGCGGCGTTCGAGAAGGTCGTTCGCATCAACCTCATCGGCACTTTCAACATGATGCGTCTGGTCGCCGATGTCATCTCGCGCGACCAAGAATCAGGCGACGGCAAGCAGACCCAAGGTGTCATCATCAACACCGCCTCGGTCGCGGCATTCGACGGCCAGATCGGCCAGCCCGCCTATTCTGCGTCCAAGGCGGGTGTGGTGGGCTTGGCGCTTCCCGCCGCGCGCGAGCTTGCGCGTTTCGGGATCCGAGTTCTGACGATCGCGCCCGGGATCTTCCTGACCCCGATGCTCAAGATCCTTCCCGACGAGGCGCTGGAATCGCTCGGCCGCTCGGTTCCCTTCCCTCCACGCCTGGGCGAACCGGAGGAGTTCGCGAAGCTCGCGCTCCACATGATCGACAACGACATGCTGAACGGCGAGGTCGTCCGGATCGACGGATCGATCCGCATGGCCGCGAAATAAGCCATGAGCAAAGTTATCATCAGCTGCGCGATCACCGGGTCGATCCACACGCCGTCGATGTCGCCGCATCTGCCGGTGACGCCGGCGGAGATTGCAGAGAACGCCCTGGAGGCGGCGCAGGCTGGGGCAGCGATCGTCCACCTCCACGCCCGCAATCCCAAGGATGGCCGACCCGACCAGAGTCCGGAGGCGTTCGAGCCGTTCCTCAAGGTGATCAAGCAATCGTCGAATGTTGTGGTGAACCTGACGACGGGCGGCTCACCCTATATGCCAGTCGAGGAGCGAGTGCGCCCGGCTGCAGTGTGGAAGCCAGAGGTCGCGAGCCTCAACATGGGCTCGATGAACTTCGGCCTGTTCCCGATGCTCAAGCGCTACAAGGAGTTTAAGCACGACTGGGAGCCGGCGATGCTGGAAGGCTCTCATGATCTCGTCTTCCGCAACAGCTTCAAGGACATCCGCTACGCGCTGGAAACCCTCAACGAAACCGGCGCGCGCTACGAATTCGAGTGCTACGACACCAGCCACCTCCATAACCTCCATTATTTCTGGACTGAGGGGTTGGTGCAGGCGCCGCTCTTCATCCAGACCTGCTTCGGTCTGTTGGGCGGGATCGGCGCGCATCCGGAGGAGGTGCTGCACATGAAGCGGACCGCCGACCGGCTATTCGGCGACAATTTCAAATGGTCCGTGCTCGGCGCGGGGCGCAGCCAGATGCCGGTGGCGGCGCAGGCAGCCGCCATGGGCGGCCATGTCCGCGTCGGCCTTGAGGACAATCTCTGGCTCGACAAGGGCGTGCTCGCTCCTTCCAACGCCGCGCAGGTGACCCGTGTCCGTCACATCATCGAGGGCTTAGGGCTAGAGATCGCAACGCCTGATGAAGCCCGTGACATCCTCAAACTCAAGGGCGGCGACAAGGTCGGGTTCTGACCTGGCACGCCGCTTCGACTGTTCGGAGACGCAGATGACCCAATATCAGACGATAGTTGTCGAGAGGCATGGCGCCGTCACGCTGATACGCCTCAACCGTCCTGAAGCGCTCAACGCCCTGAATAGCCAGGTGCTGACGGACCTGATCGACGCCTTTGCGACCTATGAGGCCGATGACAGCCGGCGTTGTGCGGTCGTGACGGGCAACGACAAGGCGTTCGCCGCCGGCGCCGACATCAAGGAGATGTCCAGTCGCGGTTTCTCGGAGATGTTCGGGGAAAATTATTTCGGTGGCTTCGACCGGGTGACGGCCACGCGCAAGCCCTGGATCGCGGCAGTGGCAGGGTTCGCCTTGGGCGGCGGTTGCGAACTGGCGATGATGGCGGATTTCATTATCGCGGCTGAAACCGCGAAGTTCGGCCAACCGGAGGTCAAGCTCGGCGTCGCACCCGGAATGGGCGGCTCACAGCGGCTGGCGAAGGCCGTGGGGAAGGCCAAGGCGATGGACATGTGCCTGTCCGGCAGGATGATGGACGTCCACGAGGCCGAACGCGCTGGCCTGGTATCGCGTGTCACTCCGGCGGCGACGCTGGTCGAGGACGCTATCAAGGCGGCTGCCGAGATCGCCGCAATGCCGCCGCTCGCCACGATTGCCAACAAGGAGATGGTCAACACGGCCTTTGAAGTCGGCTTGTCCGCCGGTCTGCTGTTCGAGCGGCGGCTATTCAACGGCCTGTGTGCTACTGCGGACAAGCGGGAAGGCATGGCCGCGTTCGTCGAGAAGCGCAAAGGCGCGTGGGCCGGCAAGTGACGCGCATATCCCCTACATACGAATCTGGAAATCGGAGATTCCAACCATGACCGCAGCTTATATCGTATCGGCGGCACGCACCGCCGGAGGCCGCAGAAACGGGGCGCTTGCGGGATGGCATCCCGTCGAGCTGGCCGCCGAAGTCCTGAATGCCACCCTCGATCGCACTGGAATCGACCCCAGCGCGATCGACGACGTCATCATGGGGTGCGTGAGCCAGGTCGGGGAACAGAGCTTCCATGTCGGCCGTCATGCCGTTCTCGCCTCACGCCTGCCGGAGACGGTTCCGGCCGTGACGATCGACCGACAGTGCGGCTCCTCGCAGCAGGCGATCCAATTCGCAGCGCAGGCGGTCATGTCGGGCACGCAGGACGTAGTCATCGCCGCCGGGATCGAAAGCATGACCCGCGTTCCCATGTTCTCGGCGACGAAGCTCGCCGCCGATGCGGGTATGGGTACGCCCTTTGCCGATCATATCCGGCAGCGGTTCGGCGTCGCCGAGTTCAGCCAGTTCACCGGCGCGCAAATGATGGCGGCCAAATATGGATTCGACCGCGAAACGCTCGACCGGTTCGCGCTTGAAAGCCACCGGCGTGCCGTGGCGGCTATCGATGCCGGGGCTTTCGATGACGAGATCGTTCCCATTGCGGTGAAGGACGCGGCAGGCAACGAGCATGTCCATGTGCATGATGAGGGCGTTCGCCGCGATGCCTCCCTGGAAGCGATCGGTTCGGTGCGAACCCTCCAGGACCGCGGGGTCATCACCGCCGCCAACTCCAGCCAGATCTGCGACGGCACGGCTGCCGTGCTGGTCGTCAACGAAGCCGCGCTCAAGGCACATGGCCTAACGCCGCTGGCCCGCATCGTCAACCTGACCGTGACTGCCGGTGATCCCATCATCATGCTGGAGGAACCGATCCGCGCGACGCGACGCGCACTCAATCGCGCGGGCCTCTCGATCGATGACATCGACCTCTATGAAGTGAATGAGGCCTTCGCGTCCGTGGCGCTCGCCTGGACAAGGGAAATAGGCGCGGATCCCGCCCGGCTCAACGTAAATGGCGGCGCGATCGCTCTCGGCCATCCGCTCGGTGCCTCCGGCGCCAAGCTCATGGCCACGCTCGTCCACGCGCTGCACAAGCGAAGTAAGCGCTACGGGTTGCAGACTATGTGTGAGGGCGGCGGCATTGCCAATGTGACGATCGTCGAGGCCCTCTGACGGGTGGGCGGAGAGTTCGGCTTCTTGCTTGAGGGATCACTGTCTTTCCCGCGCTCCGGCGATTGATCGCCATCACTGCTGCGTCCTATGCGTTGTCGGCGGCTTCGTAGGCGGCCCGCGGCCTGGTGCTGGCGAGCGACAATGTGGTCATCAAAGCGGGCGAGCTGGTCGCCCTAACATCGACGTTCGGTCTCTTCTTCCCTCAACATCAGACATTTGTGGATTGAATTCTCGTGCTCGGTATCGGACGGGGTCTCATTCAATCCCGGACCTCCGTCGCAGATAGGGCGAGACTGCTGAACGCAGTCGCTCGCCTTTCCGGAAGTGTCTGAACAACAAGGAAGATAGACATGTCCGACCCGATGTTCCTGACGCTCAATGAGGTTGTCGAACGTTATCGCGACGAGATCAGCGAAGGCACGCTCCGCAACTGGCGTTCGATGAGGATCGGTCCATCGTTCATCAAGATCGGCAAGGCTGTTCTCTATCCGTTGGAGGAGCTCGATCGCTGGGATCGCAAAAACCTAGTTGTTTGTCGACCTTCGCGATCCCTCCCTTTGGAGGAAGCGGCGGAGTGACATGTGCCTGATCCGGCAGTTAGTGCTGAGCGAGATGGTCTAGCCAAGATAGATATCGATTCGGAATCCGTGCTACAATGTGATTGTAGAGTCTCGTGAAAGCGAAACCGCAGTGTTGCCCGAAAGAACCATCACGCAAGGTACCGCGCGACATCCATGAGCACGCCCGAGACGTCGCCCGGTCATTCGCCGGCACCGAAGGCTTCGAGCAATCGCGGCGCGAGCGTAAGAAGATCGAGATGACAGAATCCTCGGCATTTGATCGGCGCAAATTCGCAACTTGCCGAATGAGATCACTCCCTACCGAAGAATCGGATCCGCCGCCGGCACTGCAACGCGCTTAGTCCAACCCGCTCACGATGGTTATCTCTAGATTTTCTTTGATTTCTCGCTGCACACATCGTGCACACGCCGCCTTCTAACTGATTGAGAAAACTGAACTCTCGCTCCAATCCATCATGGGCCAGTTTGAGCCACCTACAGCAAAATAGATCCAGCCTGATCAAGAAGAAGGCGGGTCTGCGCCACCAGGCCGATTCATTAACTCGACACCTCCTTGGCAGATCCTGCTGACCGACCGATCAGCTCGTTTGCCATTGCAGTAGCGAGTACGGAGGGGCAGATTCAGAATGGTGTTCAAAAATTCCCCTCACGCTTGCTCCGATGGATACTATCTGCACAGGGTCGCCTAGGAGATTGCCCACCATCCTGACGCCGCCCGCATGCGGGATCTCCACCAGCACGGCGAGATATGGACCATGCTGCCTCAGGGCCGCATGCGAGGGGTGCCAGACCCGCTCCCAACTGAAGATTAGCCCGCGCGGTTCAACCTCCGTCCATTGAGGATCAAAGGCGTGGCAACGATGGCAGATCCATTCCGGCCCGAACTGCCACGTGTCGCAATGGCGGCACCGCTGCACCAGGAGACGATTCTGGCGTAACCCCTCCCAGTAGGGCGCCGACAAGCCATCGGCCTCCGCTATCGGAATTGGCAGGCCGGTCGGAAGATAGGTCAGGCCCGTCTTTTCGCTCATAAAGTCGCCTCCGAGCCGAGAAGCAGATTGCTCACCGGCGTCACCATCGGGGCGCCGATGACCATGGCCACGTCGTTTCTCTTGACCTGGTTCGTGGAGGTGCCACGCACCTGGCGCACGGCCTCCAGCACGAGCTCGAAGCCGTGGATGTAGCATTCGGCCAAATTGCCGCCGCTGGTGTTGAGTGGAAGCCGCCCGAAGGGAGCAACGAGGTTCTCGAACGCGAGAAATTGGTTAGCCTCCTCCGGCTTGAAGAAGCCGTGCTCCGAGAGCGCCATCGCCACACCGCCCGTGAAGTTCTCGTAGCATTGGACGACGCCGACATCGGATGGGCCGAGACCAGCCATCCCGTAGAGGTCGGGCGCGACCGTATCGAAGCTCGCGCTCGCGTAGAGCGGCGAGTTGTGGGGAATGGCCCCCGTGCGATACCCGGATCCGACGGCCGCGCCGAGCACATAGACCGCCTTGCTTCGAAACTCCTTGGCGCGTTCCACCGGCACAAGCACGAGCGCGGCGGCACCGTCATTCTCCATGCAGCAGTCGTAAAGATGAAACGGTTCGGCGATCCAGCGGGACGCATCATATTTCGCTGCATCGAGCGGCTTGCCATACATGACCGCGCGCGGATTGGACTGCGCATGGTGGTAGGAAGCCAGCGCGATCGCACGCAGCGCCTCCTGCTTGACACCGTGCTCATGCATGTAGCGACGCACGCGCACGGCAAAGCGTTGCGGCGGCGCCAACACGCCGTAAGGCATGAGGTAGGCTTTCTCACCGGAGACCGTGTCGATCCCGGTCGTCTGCCCGAACCGGCCATATTGGCCCTGCGCGAGCGAACGAAACACAACCACACAGTCCGCGAGCCCCGCAACGATCGACGCCGCCGCATTGGCGACGGCCGCACAACTGCCCCCGCCGCCTCCGCCCCATTGCATGGTCGCGGCGCGAAGCCTTCGTGTGCCGAGTGCCGCTGCGAGCCTGGACGCCTCGTTCCGGTCATCGCTATAGGAGGAGAAACTATCGATGTCGCGCGGATCGATCCCCGCATCGCCGCAGGCCGCCAGAATCGCCTTCAGGGCCAGCTTGAATTCCGGGTCCGGCGATCCGCCATGGCGATAATAGTCCGTTTCGCCGATCCCGATAACCGCGACACGCCCCCTGAGCGTGCGATCGGCCAGCGTCCGCGAATTCATATCTTGACGTCCCCTCGCGCCGATCTCGCCGCGTCGCCAAACGCGCCTGCCTCGGCGAGTCGTGCAAGACGTGCATCGTCGTAGCCCAGCTGCTCGCGTAGAACCCTTTCGGTGTGCTGTCCCACCGCGGGTGCCGCGACTGGATCCACGATCGGCGTGCGCGAATATCGGATCGGCAAGTTGACGTTGGGGATCCAGCCCAACAGCTCGTGCGGAATCCGGGTGACCAGACCACGCTCCCGCGCTTCGGCCGACCGAATGGCCTCCCCGACGCTCCGTACCTGCCCACAGGGAACGCCGGCTGCGCGCATGCGCGCCTGCCAGTGCAACCAGGGCTGGTGTGCGAATGCTTCGCCGAGGACCGCGAACAGCTCGTCCCGGCGCCGGATACGGTCGGGTCCGGTGGCGTAGATCTCGGCTGAGGCGAGATCGGCGCGATCGATCACCTGCGACATCAGGCGCTGGAAGATCTTGTCGTTGCCGCAATTTATGTAGAAGGTACAATCCTGCGCCTGAAACACACCCGACGGGCAGGTATCCGGACTGGTGTTTCCATGGCGCTGCGGATTCGCGCCACTGAACAGATGCTGCATCGTGGCATAGCCCGTCATCAGCACGGCATTGTCGAACAGCGAGACCTCGATCGCCTGGCCAAGGCCGCTACGCTCACGGGCAACGAGCGCGCCCAGAATCGCGTTGCATGCCATCATCGCCGTGCTGATGTCCATGACGGGCGACAGTGCCCGCACCCCTTCGCGATCGGCATAACCGTTCATGGACACAAAACCGCTTTCGACTTGTGCGATCGGATCGAAACCGAGCCGGTCCGCAAACGCCCCATCGCGTCCATAAGCCGACACCGAGCAGTAGATGATATCGGATTTGATCTTGCGGCAGACCTCATAGTCTAGCCCGAACCGCTCCATGACGCCGGTCGAGAAATTCTCGACGACGACATCTGCAGTCGCGATCAAGTCCCGTACGACCGCAACGCCTTCCGGCGATTTGAGATCAAGAGCGACACTCTGCTTGTTGCGGTTGGTCCAGACGAAGGGCGCGCCGTGCTTGAGCTCGGGATGCACCGGCGGATAGCGACGGAGATCGTCGCCGCGGCCGGGCGCCTCGATCTTGACGACCTCGGCCCCCATATCAGCCAGGATCATCGTCGCAAACGGCCCTGCGATGAAGTGGGAGAAATCGACGACCCGTATCCCCTCGAGCGCCTTCGGCGCGTTTGATGGGCGCGGCGTGTGCTCGGGAAAGTCGGCTTCGATGTTGTCCAGCATGGTGCATCCATTGTTTGCGCGACAGCCTTCTCGGGATATGACCGCGACCAGCGTCAATTGCCCTTCGATTGCTCAACCATCTTGCATCCGCCCTGGTCGATGGGACGAAACGCCTCGGGTCCGCTCAAGACACCGACATTCTCGAGAAGATCCCACTTGCCTTTCGAGGCCTTGGAATCCTTCACTTTCAGAATGTACATATTGTGGATGGCGCGGCCGTCCGCCCGCACGACGACCGGGCCGAAGAGCGCATCATCGATCGGCCGCTCCTTCATCTTGCGAATGACAGCCTGGGCATCGTTGGTACCCGCCGCCAGCGCCGCATTCAGATAAGCGAGCACCGAGGAGTAGACCCCGGCATGAAAGGCCGTTGGGGACTGATCATGTTGGCGCGCACTGAATTTCGCCGACCAGGTCCGGCTCGCATCATTCAGGTCCCAATAGAACGGCTGGGTGATGATGAGCCCCTGCCCCACGGCAAGCCCACTCGCCTCGACATCATTCATCGTCGTCAGCAGCGCGGCGAAGGTCCTGCCGTTCTGCTTCAAGCCGAACTCCGCGGACTGTTTGATCAGGCTGACGGTGTCGCCGCCGGCGGTCGCGAACGCGATCACGTCGGCACCGGAAGCATCCGCCTGAAGGATGAACGAGGCGTAATCGGCGTTGTTGATGGGCACATTGACCGATCCGAGCACGGTGCCGCCGCCCGCACTGATCACCGACGTGCCGTCCCGCACCATGGATTTGCCGAGCGCATTGTCCGTGGCGATGAAGTACCATTTCTTGCCGCCATGACGGACGAGGTAATTGCCAATGGTGTGCGACGCCGCCCAGGTGTCGAACGTCCACTGGATCGTGTTGGGCGAACAGTACTTCCCCGTCAGATCGGATGAAGCTGCGCTGGAGGCGATCAACGAGGCCTTGCTGCCGCGAACCACTTCGTTGACGGCAAGACCAACCGCGGAGTTCGGCACGTCGGCAACGGCATCGACCTTCTCCTGCTCGATCCAGCGGCGGGCGATGGCCGCCCCGACATCCGCCTTGTTCTGGTGATCCGCCGAGATGATCTCGACCTTGAAGTCGGGATGCTGCTGCATGAAGTCCTCGGCCGCCATCCTTGCCGCCGTGACCGAGCCCTCACCCGCGTTGTCCGAATATGGGCCGGAAGCATCATTGAGAATGCCGATCTTCATCGTCCGTGCTGCATCCGCCAACGCTAGCGGGCACGCGCTGGCGATGAGGAAAGACATTCCCAGAATGCGTAAAGCGACTTTCATGACATTCCACCCTGTTGACGACATTCTTGCTTTCAGAGATCCAGCACCAGCGTGCCGGACCTCGCACCCGAGCAGCAGATCATCATCGTCTTGTTCGATGCCTGCTCGTCCTTGCTGAGAAACTGATCCCGATGGTCAGGAATGCCCTCGAGCACGCGCGTCTCGCAGGTGCCGCAGACGCCCTCCGAGCAGGCGTGGTTTGCGGCGATCCCTGCATCCAGCAACGCATCAAGTATTGTCTTGCCGGCTTTGACCGCGATGGTCCGGTTGCTGCGCGCGAGTCTCACATCGAAACCGCCTTCAATTGCGGGGGCTTCCCTGGCCTGGAAGTATTCCACGTGCACTTGACCAGCCGGGCGATCCTTCGCCGCCGCCTCGAATGCTTCAAGCATCGGCTGCGGGCCACAGCAGTAGAGGTGAGCCCGCGCGGGCGCACGCTCGACGATGGCCGACAGATCGAACAAGCGCCCCGATCGCTCGTCGTCAAAGTCGAGATGCACCTTCAGGCACCCACTTGAACCGAGCACCTCGATTTCGTCGAGAAATGCCGCGGCGGGCCGCGCCCTGGCCGCATAGAACAACTCGCAAGAGCGCCCCAGCGCGTCGAGGCGGCGGGCCATGGACAGCAACGGCGTGATTCCGATCCCGCCCGCGATCAGGATCGAATGCTCGGCCTGTTCGCAAAGCGCAAAGTTGTTGCGCGGTCGTGACACGCTGACGATGTCGCCCACCCTGAGATTGTCGTGGAGGAAGCGCGAGCCGCCCCGCCCCGCCGGCTCTCTGTTGATCGCGATGACGTAGCGGTGGCGCTCACGCTGATCGTTGACCAGCGAATAGCTTCGGATCATGCCGTTCGGCAGATGGAGGTCGATATGCCCTCCAGCCGTGAAGGGATCGAGATCGCGGCCCGTCGGCGAGATCAATTCGTAGGAATTGATCCCATCCACCTCAAAGCTGATGCGCTTGACGCGAAAGTCGATCAAGCCCTCGCTCATGAGCGCGCCTCCGTGTGAATGGCCTGGGAAGCACTCACATCTCGTACCCGAAATCCGCGCCCAGTCTGGCCCGCATGAAGGGTGCGCCGACGTCGGCCCATGACTCTTCCGGCGGCAGCCGCATCGACACGGCGCGCACCATGAACACGTCGGGATCGGTCACGCCCTTCGGCTTCGTGCCGTGATCGCGATAGGCTCCGAGCGCTTCCAGGATGAAGCGCCGGGTCATCGCGATTCCCGTATCGCTCGAGCAGAGGTTCTCCCTGGTACGATCGAAGATCGGCGACACACCGCTCTGGCAGGCGCCGTCCTGCACCCAGAGGCCCGGCAAGCCTGAGAACCAGGTGGTCTTCTGCGCCTCGTAGTCGAACTGGAAGCCGTTCTGCGGATGGTATTTCGTCCAGTAGCCCGCATAGGGGACCGTCACCGGGTGCTGCACGAGCGCGTGGCGGCTGGCGTGCCCGCTCTCGCGCCCATTATGTCCTTCCGAGAAGACTTGCCGCGTCTTCGGCAGCAGCGGCTGCGACGGATGATACGAGAACATGATGCAAAGCGTATTCTCGTCGTCGATCGGCACCCAGGCATGCCCGCTGAGATCCGGAAAGGGCATCAACGGCGGCACGAGCGTATAGAAAGGCAACAGGAACTGATTGACGCGCCAGTACAGCGTGTTGGCGTCATAGTTGCGCCGCGCCGCGATGCTCATCCCGAAGTCCTGTTTGATGCATTCGAAGGTCGGGCGAAGATCGCGCTTCTGGATCCAGGCACTCGTCGTGCCCTGCGAATCCAATCGACCGTGGAGCAACGGCGCGTGGGCGGAATCGATCTCGCCCTCCACCGCCTGAAGCCAGTTGCACTCCTGGACGCGCAGGGAGATATGCACCTGCTCCTGCGGGACCAGATTCCATTCGACATTCGGCAACGGCGGAAGATCAGCCTGATCGGGGCCCATGTAAGTCCAGATCATCCCGTTGCGCTCGCGGCACGGATAGGCCTTGATCCGCACGCGCTCCTTGAGCCGGCTGCGGACCGGTTCGGCCGGCATATCCGTCGTGGCGCCCGTGACGTCGAATTTCCAGCCGTGGTAGACGCATCGCAGGCCACAGTCCTCGTTCCTCGCGAAGACCATCGGTGCGCCGCGATGCGGACAGGCCTGATCGACCAGCCCGACACGCCCCTCGGAATCCCTGAAGGCGACGAGGTCCTCGCCCAGCAGCCGGATACGCTTCGGCTGCCCGTCATTGACAAGGTCTGCCGAGGGCAGGAAGGGAATCCAGTACAGACGAAAGAGAGCTCCCAGCGGAGTACCCTTCCCCACCCTCACTAACCGTTCATTGTCTTCACGTGAGAGCATGAGTTTCCTCCTTTGAATTGCGCGCCATCACGCCTCCTGCCCGGGCGTACGGCCCAAGAGCGCTGTAACGCGGCCTGACAGTCCGAGATCATTTGCGGTCCAAAGCGGATCGGCCGCAGCCAACGGCTTCCGCGGCACCGGCGGTTCCCGTCCCGTCTCCACGAGATCCACGATCGTTTCGATCCGGCGCCGCTCCAATTCCTTCAGGGCATCCTCGATGACGACGCCTTCCGAGATGCAGCCGGGCAGTTCAGGGTAGGACAGTCGCACGAGCCATTGGCCGGGCTCGGTTTCGACCGCCTCGGCTTCGAGAAGGTAGGGAATCGACAACAGCTCGCGCAGACTCAAGCAGTCCTCCCCGGCGACGCCATTTCCCTCACGCCCTCTAATGATACGTATACGTACTATCTAAGCGAACGATTTGCAATAGCAAATTACGGCCCGTCGGCGACCCAGGTAGGCGGCTTGCCCGGACGCCAATCGGAGCGGGGTTGAGAGCTATCGGCCAAGCTGCTAACGCCTAGGTGCTTTTCGACAATTCGGGTCAACGACCGCATGTCAGCCCCCAAAGGAACAAGTGCGAGCGCGGCGGATATCGCGCGCAACTGGCGCCTTGAAGGCGGAATCGGATTTCTGCTTCGATTGCTCGAAGCCCGCTATGACGTGCTCTATCAGGACCTGACGGGCCAGAGCGACATCACGCCGCGGCAGTTCGGCGTGTTGATCGCACTCTATCAGGACGGTCCCCTCACGCCGTCCGCCCTCGCGGAGCGCATCAGCAGCGATCGCAATACGTTGAGCGAGATGCTCAAAAGAATGACGGCAAGGAAGCTGATCTCGAAAAGAAACAACTCGGAAGACCGCCGGTCGATCCAGGTTCAGATCACCGCCAAAGGCGAAGAGGCCCTTCTGGGCGTCGTGCGCGCCGCCGCCGAACTTCAGACCTCCTTGCTTGCGCCCTTGAGCAAGGAGGATCGCGCGCACTTTCTCAAGTGCATGCTGGCGATCGCAAAAGCCGCGGCCGCGCCGCCCCCGTCCTCAAAAACCTGACCTCGTTGCCGTCGGGAGCGCACGCGCCGCGATCGTCCGAGGCCTCCTACCGTGCCGAATAGCGCACTGGCAGCCGCTTCACTCCGCCGAGGAAGGAAGTTTCGGTCCAGGCCGGCTCGCCAGCGAGTTCGATCCGCTCGACCCTGCTCAGCAGTTCGCGGAAGAAGGCCACGACCTCCGCCTTGGCAAGGTGCCTGCCGATGCACGCATGAATGCCAAACCCGTAACCGAGATGACGATTGGGCGAGCGGTCGGGAATGAATTCGAAGGGGCGATCGAAAGCTTCCTCGTCGCGATTGCCCGAGGGATAGCTGATGAGCAGGCTGTCCCCGGCCCTGATCGTCTTGCCGCGAAGTTCGTAGTCGGCCGCGGCCGTACGGAAGAAGTGCTTGACGGGTGACACCCAACGCACCATTTCCTCCGCCGCCTCGGGCAACAAATCGGGCTGACGCTGAAGGCGGGCCATGCAATCCGGATTTTCGATCAAGGCGAGCAAACCACCGGCGATGGTGGCGCTCGTCGTATCGTGGCCTGCGCTCGCCAGAGCAATGCAGTACGAATAGGCCTCGAAGTCTTCGATCGGCCGCCCGTCGATTTCGGACGTCGCGATCACCGTTGCCACGTCGTCTTTCGGATTTCTTCGCCTCTCCTGTGCAACGTCCTTGAAATAATCAACATAGGCAATCGTGGCATCGATCAGATCGGAGCCCTTCTGCATCTCCGGATCCCCACCGCCGAAATAAGCCTGGGTGATCTTCAGTAGCCGCTCCTCATCGCTCTGCGGCAGTCCAAGGATCGTCATCAGGACGCGCAACGGATAATAGATCGCGATGTCGTTGTAGAAGTCGCACGCGCTCCCCATCGCGACAAGCCGGTCGACGCTGTCCTTTGCGAGCGCCGCCATGCGCTCCGAAAGTGTTCGAATGTGGCGCGGCTGAAACCAGGCGTGGGTCAGCTTCTGATACTTGGCATGATCCGGATTATCCATCTGCGGCAGCGCCCGAACCAGCATCGGCTTGCCGCTCATCGCCTCCTTCACTTTACTCTCGAACTCGATGCTGAGAAGCTTGGTCCTGGGCGCGTTGATGAAACGATCAGGCTGGCGCTCGATTTCGATGATGTCGGCATATTTCGTGATGGTCCAGAACGGCCGATACCCGTCGGGCTGTGTCCAATGGACCGGATCCTCACGCCGCAAGCGACCAAACAGCCGGTGCTGCAAGTCGACACTCCCATAAGTCCTGTGATCGGCGATTGCGTTGTCAAATGCGATATCCAGCATGTCCTCCTCCCTACTTGTTTATGTCTTTATGTCGTGCTCCCGATCTCCCGCATGGTCAGAACGGGCTTGACCACGCGGCCGCTCTCGAGATCGTCAACAGACTCGTTGATCCTCGCGAGCGGATATGTCCTGACGAATTTGTCGAGCGGCAACCGCCCGTCGCGGAAGAAGCCGATCATTCGCGGGATGAACAGCTCGGGGTTGGCATCGCCCTCGACGACACCGCGAATGGCGATTCCCCGGCCGACCACGACGCTGGCTTCGGCCGCGTAAAGGGTCCCGCGAGGCGGCGCCGCAACCTGCGCGCTGGTGCCTCTCGCACGCAGGCAATTGATGGAGTTTGCCACGGCCGCCGGCACGCCTGTCGTATCCAGCGAAAAATTTTCACCGCCTCGTGCCAGTTCGACGATCTCCGCCACCGGATCATCGGCACGGCCTGACACCGCATGCGTCGCGCCCAGCTCTCGCGCCATGCGCAGCCGCTCCGGTACGACGTCGACGGCAATGATCGTCGAGCAGCCGACGATCCGCGCCGCGATGATGGCGGAAAGGCCGACTGCTCCGACGCCGAAGACCGCAATCGAGGTCCCGGCCTGCGGCCGAAGCACGTTCATGACCGATCCCATGCCGGTCTGGATGCCGCATCCGAGCGGCGCAAGAAGCTCGAGCGGCAGATCGGCATCGACCCTGACGATGTTCCTGGTGGTGGCGATCGCATGGGTTGCGAAGGCGGATTGCGCGAAGAAATGGCCGCCCAGCTCGCTCCCGCCACGCCTCAGCGCCGAGCCGCCGGGCCTGTTTCCGAACAGATTGATGGCACGAAAATGGTCACGATAGCCGAGCGCGCCGTCGCGACAATTCGGACACTCACCGCACGAGCCGAAGCTCATCAGCACATGGTCGCCGGGTCGGAAGGACGTCACGCCGGGGCCGACTTCTTCGATCACGCCCGCCCCTTCATGGCCCAGAACCTTCGGCAGCGGCACCGGGATGTGTCCGAGCTTGACCGCCAGATCGGTGTGACAGATGCCGCACGCGTGCACCCGGACCAGGACTTCCCCGGCTCGCGGCGCCGAGAGCTCGCAGGGCCCGATCTCGAACGGATCGCGCGGCCCATTTGCTATCGCAGCAATGATTTTCATGGGACGGATGGCCTCCGGCGCGCTCATGCGAACTAACCTTTCGACCGGGCGTTGGGGCTTCCGAACACCCCCGCTTCTGCAAGGCTGGCGATGGCTTCACCGGAGAGCCCCAGGACTCGGGACAGCACATCGTCCCGGTGTGCTCCGACCGCGGGGATCTCCCGCCGCATGGCCGTCGGCCCCCCCGACATTTTCCATGGCGCATTGACGCCCAGGAATTCCCCCGCGCTATCGGCAATCGTCGCGAATGCGCCTCGCTGAAGGAGGTGCGGGTCGGTCAAGGCGGCTCCCGGATCGCGATATTCGGCACTGGGAACGCCAGCCTTATCAAGGGCAGCCATACACTCGCGCACCGTATGCTGCTCGGTCCATTTCTCGACGACCTGCATCATCGCGGTCCAGTTCGCGGCCCGGCCCGGCACCGTCCTGAAACGCGGGTCGTTCGCGAGCTCGCCCTGCCCCGTCACCTCGCACAGAGCGGCGAAGTTTCGCGGCGTGATCGGCGCAATCAGGATGTCGCCATCGGAAGCCCGGACCGGACCATAGGCGGCCCGCGGCGCCTGGGGCGGGAATTGCGCTTCCTGCAATTCGTAGACGAGCAGGTTGAGCATGCAGTCCATCAAGGCGACATCGATCCGCTGGCCCACCCCCGTTCGTGCGCGCTGAACCATGGCGGTCTGGATCGCCGAATAGCCGAAGATCCCGCCGAGCACGTCTGCGACGAAAACGGCACCCGCCGCCGGCCGGTCGCGATCGCCCGCATACCGCATCAGCGAGCGATCAAAGCCGCTTTCAGCGTGAACGATCATGGCGTAGGCGGCGCGCTCCGCGGCCAGACCCGTTTGCCCGTAGCCCGAGATCGAGCAGTAGATCAGGCGCGGATTGATCGCCCGCAGCGCGTCGTAGCCGAGGCCAAGCCGGTCCATCACGCCCGGCCGGAAATTCTCGACCAGGATATCGGTTTCCTTGACCAGCTGGCGGACCAGTTCGATCGCCTCTGCGCTTTTCAGGTCAAGGGCAAGGCTGCGCTTGCCCGCATTGAGCTGGCCGAAATAGGCGCTCTGGCCGTTCCGCAACGGGGACCGCAGACGCATGTCGTCGCCGTCGGGCGGCTCGATTTTGATAACCTCCGCGCCGGCGTCCGCGAGCAGCCTCGCGCAATAGGGACCGGCCAGCATGATCGAGAAGTCGAGCACGCGTACACCCTCGAGCGGCAGATTCGCAGTCTCCTGCTCTTGCATGCGGTCACTCCTATCTGGGCAGCCCAAGCGCCCGTTGTGCGATGAGGCTGCGCTGGATCTCGTTGGTGCCGATGCTGATCACCCACATCAGCGAATGACGCAGGTTCTGCTCGAAACGGCCATTGTCGATCGCCCCGGGCATCTGCTCCGATAGCGCCGCGCGCATGCCGAGGATATCGAGCGCCGCCTCGCCGAAGCGCTCCATCAACTCCCCCGAGAAGACTTTGCTGATCGCGCCGTATTCCGGCGGGGTCACGCCGCCTGCCGCGAGCTCGGCGCAATGCATCATCAATAGACGCCCGATCTCGATCTCGGCGGCCAGCATCGCCATCCTGTCGCGCACGATGGGATCGTCGCTCAGCGCCGTTCCCGCAGCGTCCTTCTCCATGACGTGCCGCCGCAGCTGCTCGAAGGCATGAGCGACCTTCAGGACGATGCCCCCGCCGACCAGTCCACGCTCGAATGCGAGCGCGCCGGTCAGGACCTTCCAGCCCCCGTTGACCTCACCGACGAGGTTCTCCAGGGGAATGCGGACGTTGTCGTAGAAGATGTTGGCGAAGGAGCCGTCATACATCGTGGTCGCCGGCCGAACCGTGATCCCCTCGGCGTTCATGGGCACGATGAACATGCTGATGCCGGCGTGCGGTGGCTTGGCGTCCTTGTCCGTGCGCGCGGCCAGGAACATGTACTTGCCCCACCACGTCGTGGTCCAGATCTTCTGGCCGTTGATGACCCAATGATTGCCGTCGCGCACCGCGCTGGTGCGCAGCGCCGCGAGGTCCGACCCCGCTTGAGGTTCGCTGTAGCCCATCCCGTGCATGGCTTCGCCGCGAAGAATTTCGGGCAGATATCGCTGCTGCTGTTCGGGCGTCCCGAACATCATCAGGGCATTGGCCTGGATCGCGGCACCGATGCGCGGCGCCTCGCCCCGCTCCATCGTCTCCATGAGCGCGATCTGCTCAAGCGGCGAACGGGCCTGGCCGCCGAACTCCCGAGACCAGCCGAGACCAATCCAACCTGTCTTGCCGATGTCGCGCGCGAAGTCGGCATCGAACTCCCGTTTGGCGAACGGCTCGCGATCGAATTCGGCCTTCCGGTCCCCCGACCAATGTTGTTCCAGCCAGTCCCTCACCTGCTCGCGTAGCGCGTTGCCGGCTGCCCCGAGATCGTATTCAGGCAGGCCCGAGCTGCCGGCATCCAGCAACGAGGAGGCCAGCGACCGCTTCGCGTGCGGCCCTCCACCCAGCGCGATCGTATCGAGGTGCACCCGCTTGAAGTGCAACGGCGCCTCATGTTCGTCGGCGTAGCCGATGGCGCCGAACGCATGATGGGTCTCGAGCGACACTCGCCTCAAGGCGTCGCTTGCGAAGGCGACCGCGCAATTGGCGAAGTAGCGCCAGTCGCGACTACCAAGATCGTGCAGTTTCGCCGCATGATCCACGATCAGGCGCACGCCTTCGAGGACAATCAGCCCGTTCGCGAGCTTATGCTGGATCGCCTGGAATCGTCCGATCGGCTGGCCAAATTGATGCCGTTCCCTGGCATAGTCCGTCACCAGCTCGAAGGCACGCCGGGCAGCGCCATGCGCCCGCGCCGCCAGCGCCAGCTTTCCCTTGATGAGGAGATCGTCGAGGACCGCATCATCCAGCGATATGATCGTGACGGGTACCGCATCAAGCCGGACCTCATGAAGGACCCATGCGCCCATGGCACGGGTCGGGACGATCTCCACACCCGCGGCATCCAATGCCACGAGCCCGACGACCGCGCGGTCAATTGCGACGAGCAGATGCGTGCAACTCCCCGCCGCTTCAACAAACCGAAGCAGCCCATCCGCATGATCGCCCCTGACCCGAATCGCGCCTGCACCCGCATCGGGGTCGAGTGTCCCGAACGAGAAGGCCAGCCGCAGGGAGCCTGCGTGCAGCTTGCTCAAGCAATCAACGGCGCTTTCGCACGTCGAGGTCGAGAGCGCGAAATTGGCAAGCGCCGCGGACCACATCGGAGCCGGGCACGCGGCGCGCCCGAGCTCCGCAAGCACGACTGCCACCTCGCGGAGCCCGCCCTCGTCACGACTGCTGCCAAGAGTGGCAAGGCCCTGCCCGATAAGCCTGGTCCATATCGCCGCAACCTCATGCGACGACGGACCACGCCTGACGGAATCGGCACTCCAATGCTCGCCGAGAAATCCGCGCAGGGATTCCCGGAGCATCGCACTGATGTCGTCGCCCGGAAGCTCCGCCGCATCCATCGGCGGCTAACGCTGGCCAAACCTGGGCTTGCGCTTCTCCTTGAAGGACATCGTCGCCTCCTTGTGGTCGGCGGTCTCGAACGTCACCTGTTCGAGCGCCATCGAGGCCTCGAGCAACATGTTCACCCGGTCCTTGACGATCTGATTGATCGACAGCTTGGTCCAGCGGATCGCCCAGGTCGGGCCATTCGCGAGCTCGATCGCGATCTCGCGCGCTTTCGCCAATACCTCCGCTCGCGGTGCAACATGATTGACGAGGCCGATCCGCTCGGCTTCCTTTCCCTTCAGGAGCGTCCCGCGAATAAGGAACTCCTTGGCCTTGTTGATACCGACCAGCAGCGGCCAGATCACCGTGCCACCGTCGCCGGCTACCAGGCCAACGCGCGACACATGGGTATCGCCGATGCGCGCATCTTCCGCCATCACGGTGATATCGCAGAGCAGCGCATGGGTCGCTGCGAGGCCGATCGCATCGCCGTTGATGGCCGCAATGATAGGCTTGTCGAGCTCCAGCTGACGGGTCACCCCGCGGCGGCTGATCATGGGGTCGTGGACCTCGCCCTCCTCCAGCACGTCGCCGCCGGGCCGCTCGGACATCGCCTTGACATCACCGCCGACGCTGAAGAACTCCCCGGCGCCGGTCAGCACCACGACGTTGACGGCATGATCGTCGGCAAGATCGTCCCAGATCGTGCGGAGCTCACGGATCAGCTTCTGATTGATCGCATTGCGCGCCTGCGGCCGATTCAAGGTCACAGTCGCGACCTTGTCGGCCACATCGACAGTCAGGCATTCATATTTGGCGTATCGGGACACATCTTCCTCCGCTGTTTTTCTTATTCACACCCGGCTTCCTGCCGAACGAGCACTCATCGTCTCATGCCAGGCTTCATTTCCGCCAAAGCGACCTGAAGGGACATGGCCCCGGGATCCTGCTCGAGCATCTTCTGAACAGCCCCCAAGTGACTCCGCATCAATCTGGCCGCTGCGGTGGCATTTCGTTCGCGCAGCGCCGCAAGGAATTGCCTGCGCCGCTCGCCCAACCGCGCCATCGCAACCCCGCTCGATGCGACCTTCGCATAGACAAACCGCATGTGGATCTCGGTCACCGCATCGGTGATCATCGCAATCACCTTGTTGCCGCAGGCCACCGCGAGCAATTTGTAGAACTCTCGTGCGCATTCGACCCGCTCGAGCAGCCGGCCCTCGCGGGTAAACAGCTCCGTTCGTTCGACATTCGCCTGCAACGCCTCGAAATCCGACTGGCGGGCGTTCACGCAGGCGAGTCGCACGACGAGGTCGAGAACCTGCACGCGCGCTTCCGACAATTCGCGGATCGAGATCGTTCCCAGGCTCAGCATGTCCCGCATGACCACGTTCATGCGACTGGTATCACCCTGCTGGACGAACGCACCGCCTTTGACGCCCTTCTGCAGCCGGAGCACGCCGGCCATCTCGAGGCTGCGAAGCGCTTCTCTCAGAACGTTGCGGCTGACGCCGAGCTGCTGTGCGAGATCGCGCTCCGGCGGCAGCTTGTCGCCGGGCTTGAGAACCCCGAGCGCGAGCTGCTCGCGGATCCGATCGCAAATTTCCTCGAAGGCGCGCCGGGTGCGAATCGGCCGAAATGCCACCGGGGCCGGCGATCCGGCGGTGCGGTGATCGGCGGCACGTTCGCGACGTTTGGACGACGCAACGCGCGAGCCAGTGGAGTTACGGGGGCTTGACTTGGTCGACATGCGGTGAATTATTAAATGGATCACCCATTCAATGGAAGCCCCTTTTTGGCCTCCCAACGAAAAACCCACCGGAGACGTCCATGAGCTTCACCGAGGAGCAGATCGCCTTTCGTGAAAACGTCAGGAAGATGGCCACCAAGCACGTGGCGCCGATCGCAGCCGAAATCGACGAGACCGATCGCTTTCCCCTGGAGCTCGTGAAGCTCTTCGGCGAGATGGGACTGATGCAGCTCTGGGTTCCCGAGCAATATGGCGGGCCGAACGGCAATCTGACCATGGCCTGCATCGCACGGGAGGAGATCTCGAGGTTCTCCCCTGCCTGCGCGTCGATTGCCGCGCTGAACACCATGTTCATCATGCCGCTGCTTCACTTCGGCTCCGAAGAACAGCGGAAGAAATACCTGCCCATAATCGCGAAAGGCGGCATCGTAACCGCGATAGCCATTTCCGAGCCGCAAGCCGGCTCCGACGTGACCGCGATCAACACACGCGCCAGGAAAGACGGCGATTGCTACGTCCTCAACGGCCGCAAGCAATGGTGCAGCTACGGCGTGGCGGCCGACTATATCGTCGTGATGGCGCGGACGAGCGACAGTCCCGGCGCCGACGGTATCAGCGCCTTCATCGTCGAACCGAAGAATATGGCGGGAATCACCTTTGGGCGGCACGAGCGCAAGATGGGCTTTCGTGGCGCACCGAACACGCCCATTTTCTTCGACAACGTCCGGGTCCCGATTGAAAATCTCGTCGGAGAGGAAGGCAAGGGTTTCCGGGCCTCCATGCGCGCGCTCGACCTCAACCGCCCCACCATCGGCGCCCAGTCCGTCGGACTGGCCCAGGGCGCGCTCGACGTTTGCGTGGCCTACGCCAAGGAGCGCAAGCAGTTCAAGAAGTCGATCTCCGAGTTCCAGGGCGTCCAGTTCATGCTGGCCGACATGGCCATGCAGATCGAGGCCGCACGAGCGCTCGTCTACGAATGTGCACGCGCAGGCGACGCGGGCGACTGGAAGCGCCTGAACATCCTTGCCAGCATGGCCAAATGTGTCGGCAGCGACATGGCCATGAAGGTCACGACCGACGCAGTGCAGATCTTCGGTGGGTATGGCTACACGATGGACTATCCCGTCGAGCGCATGATGCGCGACGCCAAGCTGACGCAGATCTTCGAGGGCACCAACCAGATTCAACGGATGGTGATCGCCCGCGAGCTTCTACGATAAGAACTGAAAACAATCAAAAATGGGAGGAAACATCTTGAACAGGCACTTTGGCCGCGCTCTCTGCATTATTGCGGCGTCAGCGACGCTCGCTTCGACGCCACTTCACGCGCAAAAGTCCTATGGACCAGGGGCCAGCGATACCGAGATCAAGCTTGGGCAATCGACGCCGCTCAGCGGCCCGGCGTCAGCCTTCGGTGCCGGCGCCGGGCGCGCCGTAGTCGGCTATTTCGACATGATCAATGAACAGGGCGGGATCAACGGGCGCAAGATCAACTTCACGCAGCTCGACAACGCCTACAGCGCGCCGAAGGCGGTCGAGCAGTCGCGCAAGCTCGTAGAGGACGTCGGCGTACTCGCCGAGGTGGGCACCATCGGCACGGTCCCAAACGTCGCAATCCAGAAATATCTGAACTCGAAACAGGTCCCGCAGCTCTTCATCACGGCCGGCGGACGTCGCTTCAACGATCCGAAGACCTTCCCGTGGACAGTGCCGCTCTATCCCGACTTCGAGACCGAAGGACGGGTCATCGCAAAATACATCCTGAATGCCAAGCCGGACGCGAAAATTGGCGTCCTGTTCCAGAACGACGATTTCGGTCGGGACTATGTCAAGGGATTGCGCGCGGGCCTTGGCGCAAAGGCATCGCAGATCGTCGCCGAGGCCTCTTACGAGCTGGCCGATCCGACGATCGACTCCCAGATCGTTCAACTCAAGGCGGCCGGCGTCGATACGTTGATCGAGCAGTCGTCGGCGAAAGCCGCCGCTCAGTCGATCCGCAAGGTGCACGAGCTCAACTGGAGCCCGCTCCACATCATCGGCGGCTCGACGGCATCGGTCGAAACAGTGCTGAAGCCGGCCGGGCTCGACGCATCGAAAGGACTGGTCACCACGCAATTCCTCAAGCAGCCGGGAGATCCTGCCTGGGCCGATGACGAGGAGATGAAGGCATACAAGGGCTTTCTGAAGAAGTACGCCCCGTCGGCCAATCCCGACGACTATTCGGTCCTGGTCGCCTATATGAATGTGAACGCCCTCACCACCGTGCTGAAGAAGTGCAGGGACGAGCTGACCCGGGACAACCTCATCCGCCAGGCGACATCGCTTCACGGTACCCGAATGCCCCTGATGCTCCCCGGCGTCTCGATCAGCACGGCCCCCGGGGACTACACGCCGTTCAAGATTCTCCGCATCGCCAAGTTTGACGGTACCAGCTGGGCGATCTCCGGCGATCCCATCTCCGCCGACTGACGCAACGCCGCTGATGGCGGGCAACCGGCTCAGGGGCCCGCCATCGCACCGATGGCCTGAAGCGCATCGATCTCGTCCGGCGGAATACCCCAATCAGTGAGCGCGGCCCTGCTGTCACGCCCTGGCGCCGGCGGCGCTCGGTGGAGTTCGGAACGCGTGCGGGAAAAGCGCGGGGCCGGCTCCGGGTGCCGCACTCCGTCAAACATTGCATATGCGTTTCGCATCTTCATTTGGGGATGCGACGGCGCCTCGTCGATCGTCAGCACCGGCGCCAGGCAGGCATCTTGCCCCATCGCAGCGGCCACCCACGCATCGCGCGTTTGTTTGGCGAAGATGCCCGCGAAACGCTCCCGCATCCGGGGCCATGCCGAACGGTCGTTCTGATCGGGTACGTCTTCGGCGTTAAGTCCCAAGACTTTCAGCAGATTGGCGTAGAAATGCGGCTCGATCGCTCCGACAGCGACGAACTTGCCGTCCCTGGTCGCATAGGTGCGATAGAACGGTGCGCCGCCATCGACGATGTTGTCTGTCCGCCGCGCCGTCCAGCTTCCCTGCTGCCGGAAGGCCTGGAATGCCGACATCAAATGCGTCACCCCATCGATCATGGCGACATCGACGATCTGTCCCTGCCCCGATTGCCGCGCCTCCATGACGGCCGACAGCAAGCCGACCACAAGATAGAGGGCGCCACCACCGAGGTCGGCAACAAGATTGAGCGGCGGCGGTGGCGGCCGATCCGCATCACCGAGGCAATGCAGCGCTCCGGTAAGCGCGAGGTAGTTGATGTCGTGCCCCGCCTCCTGCGCCAACGGGCCCTCCTGCCCCCACCCCGTCATCCGCGCATAGACCAGACGGGGATTGGCGGCCTGGCAGGTTTCCGGGCCAAGCCCGAGCCGCTCCATGACCGAAGGACGGAACCCTTCGATCAATGCGTCCGCCTGCGCCAGGAGTTTCAATACCGTCGCGATCGCCTGCGGCCGCTTGAGATCGAGCGCTACCGAGCGCTTGTTGCGATTGTAGAAGTCGAACCGCGCTGGCAGTTCCGGCTCGACGCCGGCCTTGGCGATGCGATCGATGCGGACAACGTCAGCGCCGAGATCGCCAAGCAGCGCGCCCGCAAAGGGCGCAGGTCCGATGCCCCCCATCTCGACGACACGAAGGCCTTGCAGAGGTCCGGTCAAGACGAACTCCCTTGGTGAGACATTTGCCGAGCGAGTCAGCGGTGAAAGCGCACGATATCGTCGATCCGAGCCCGATCGACCCGCGCCGCGTTGGCCTTGACACTATGGTCCTCATAGCCAAACGAGATGCCAAACAGCAGCTTGTGGTTGCCCGGGATCTCAAGCTGTTCGCGGACAATGTCGGGAAACAGGCCGAGCGCGCCCTGCGCGCAGGAGCCAATCCCACGCGCGGTCAGTGCCAGCATCAGAGTTTGCGCATACATGCCAATGTCCGTCGCCTCTCGCGTGTCGAACGGCTCGGGCATGAAGATGAACACGGCGTGCGGCGCGTCGAAGAACGCATGATTGCGGATATAGGCGAGCCTGCGTCCGGCCGCATCACTCCGCGCCACGCCCATGGCGCCGTAGAGCGCCTGCGCGGCACCGACCTGTCGTTCGCGATAAACGCCCGCAAATTTTCCGTCGGCCGGCCAGTCCGGCTTGATCGGCTCATCGCGCATCCCAGCGGCAACAAGCGCCTCTCGAAGCTGTCTGAGCTTCTCGCCCGACACAACGTGAGGATTCCACGGCTGCACGTTGCAGTTCGAAGGCGCGCATTGCGCAAGCATGAAGACTTCCCGCAAGGTCGCCTCCGGCACCTCGCGCGGAAGGAACCCACGCACGGATCGCCGGAGCCGTATCGCCTCATCGACATTCATCAAAGGCCGCTCCGCTGCGCTCATGCTTCGCTCTCGATCAATGCCATCCCGCGCGTCGCATAGGCCCGCGCGAGCCGTCGCCCTACATTCGCTGCATCAGGCAGCACGTTATTGCCGAGATCCCCGCGCGCCGCCACACCGGCGCTTCCGACCGCGCCGCGGAACATCGCAAACACCTGATGGAAAACCGTCAGGCGCTCGGTCGCTCCCGAGTCTTCATAGTATCTGTCGAGATAATCCCGCTCACACGGGATCCCTAATTCATCGAGCGGAAGTCCGAGGAGTCCCCCGTTCTCATCTGGCGCCATGCGCCACGCCTGGCTGTTGAACGCGAGATCGACAAGCGGATGACCCAAAGTTGACAATTCCCAGTCGAGCACACCGGTCACGCGCGGCTCGGTCGGATGGAAGATCACATTCGCCATCCGGAAGTCGCCATGACAGAGTGCAACGGTCTCGCTTGCCGGAACGCGCTCGGCCAGCCAACGCACCACTCTGTCCAGAGCCGGGTTGTCATCATCGCCCCTGCGATATTCTTCCCACAGTTTGGACCAGCGGCTGAGCTGGCGAGCAAAATAATTTCCCGGCTTGCCGTAATCATCGAGTCCCGCATTCTTGTAGTCGAGCTTGTGGATTGCAGCGAGCGTCGCGCACATGGAGCGATAGCAGGCGGCGCGCTCCTCGCGCGTAAATCCCGGCAGCGCGTAGTCGTAAACGACGCGCCCCACCAGCCATTCCATGAGATAGAACGGCGTCCCGAGGACCGCCCGGTCTTCGCAATAGCGGTAAGGCCTCGGCGTGGGGACGGCGCTGTCCTGAAGGGCTGTGAGTACCCGGAATTCGCGATCAATGGCGTGCGCGGAGGGCATCAGGACATTGTTCGGCTGCTTCCGCAGCACAGCACGCCAATCACCGCGCATCACGAAGTAGGTCGGGTTCGACATTCCGCCGCTGGTACGCGTCACGCGGGTGGCGGCGGATCCGCCCAGCCACTCCTTCAGATATGCGTCGAGCCGACGAAGGTCGAAATCCAGCCTGTCGTCGTTCGCCTGCACATTCATCGCGCTCAGCTCGCGATCTTGCCGCTGAAACCGAACAGATATTGCGCGACCCGCCGCATCTGGACCTCCTCGGTTCCCTCCGTTATGCGGTAACGGCGGTGATGGCGATAGATGTGCTCGAACGGCAGCGCGCGGCTATAGCCCATGCCTCCGTGCACCTGCATCGCACGATCGGCCGCCTCGCAGCACAAACGGTTGGCCCGGAAGTTACAAATTGACACCATGTCGCTGATCTCCAGCGGATTCTGGCGATCCATCTGCCATGCCGTGCGAAAGATAAAGTTGCGCAGCATCTGATACTCTGCCCAGAGTTCGACCAGCGGAAACTGGACCGCCTGCTTCTTGGCGAGAGGCTCGCCGAAGGCAACGCGCGATCTGGCGTATTTGACCGCCTCCTGAATGCAGTAACGCGCGGCGCCGGCGCTGGCGGCAGCCTGCCGGATGCGGTTTTCGTGCACAAATCTCTGCGCGACGACCAGTCCCTCGCCCTCCCTGTGCAGGATGGCGCTATCCGGGACCCGCACGTTCAGAAGCTCCGTCTCCGCGTGATCGCTGGGCATGTTGAATGTCCAGTGATTGTAGAGAACCTTGTGGCCGGGTGTGTCGGTCGGCACGATGAAGGCGGTAATGCCCTTGGCCTCTCCCGGCTTCCCCGATGTGCGAGCAAATACCAGGTTTGCGTGCGCACGGGCAACCTGGCTGTTCCAGCGCTTGCGGCCGTTGATGACCCAATGGTTGCCGTCGCGAACGCCGGAGGTTTCCAGCCAGGTTGCGTCACTGCCGTGTCCGGGCTCGGTCAAACCGAAGGAGAGGTGTTTCTTGCCGGTAATGATGCCTTCGATATAGGTTTTCTGTTCCGCCGTCCCGTAATCGGCCAGCGCAGGTATTATCGGAAAATTGCCGACGACCGAGGACTCATCCTGGAGGTCATTGTGCAGACCAAGGCCCTTGGCCGCGAGGTGCTCACGGATAGCCGCAATCGCCAGATTCGACGCGCCCTGCCCGCCGCAGGATTTCGGCAGGCCATAGCGCAGATGTCCCGCCTTGTCGGCGCGGCGCTCCATCTCGCTGATCAGCGCACGCCATTCGTCGCGGGGACGGCCGTCATTGTCCCAGTCGGTGCGGGCGTTCTCGCGGCGGTGGTCGAAGAACTGCTTGTTGTCGCGCTCGAGCGGCTTGATCTCAGCCTCGATGAACGCGTCGAGCTCGGCAAGCTTGGCAGTGATTTCCTGGGGCAGTTCGAAATCCACGGCGCCTCTCCTGTTGTTCTTGTTGTGAGCAGCCGGCTCGCTAGAGAGCTATCCGACCATAGGGATGGGTGCTGCTGACGCCGCCATCGACGGAGAGCAGTTGACCGTCGACGTAGGAGGAATCGTCGCTGGCCAGGAAAGCCGCCGCGGCGGCGATCTCCTCGGAGCGTCCAGGGCGCTTCAGCGGTGTCACGTGACCAAGCTTGGACTCGACTCCACGGGCGCGGGCATCCTCGAACACCTTGCGGGTCAGTTGCGTCTCGACGAGCCCCGGCAGCACCGCGTTGACGCGGACTCCAGTCCCGGCAAATGCATTCGCCGCCGTCTGCGTCAGATTGTTCACCGCGGCCTTACTCGCGCTATAGGAGATCGCACCCGCATTGGCGCGTAAGGACGCGGCCGACGAGGTCAGGATGATCGAGCCGTAGCCTTTCGCCGTCATGTGACGACCGGCATATTTGACGGCGAGAAAGCAACTGATCGTATTGATACGGTAGACCTCCGACCACTCCTCGACCGTCTGCTCCAGAAGCGGCGTATTCGTCCCGGTGACGCCGATATTGGCGAAGAAGACCTCAAGCCCTCCAAACTCCGAGACGCAGTGCGATACGATCCTCGCGACGTTCTCCTCGATGGAGGCGTCGGTGATCAGGGCAGACGCCACCCCGCCCTCGCTTCTGATCGCCGCAGCCGTCTCCTCGGCATTGCCGGCCCGGCCGACCACGAGGACAGCGGCACCCTCGCGTGCGAAACGAATGGCGCTGGCCCGGCCGATGCCACTTCCGCCGCCGGTGATGACCGCGCGCTTGCCCTCGAGCCGCCTCATGCGCATTCTCCTATCTGGCAGGAACGGTCCAGCCGCCGTCCGCCGTGATGACGGCGCCCTGGATGTAGCTCGCGTCATCGCTGGCAAGGAACGCCGCCAGCGCGGCAATTTCCTCCGGTCTCCCGAACCGTCCGGCGGGCATCTCGGACTGCCTCGCCTTGATCGTCGCCTCGTCGAACTGTGCGATCGAGGCGGGCGTCCCGATCATGCCCGGCGCGATGACGTTGACGCGGATGTTTTTCGCACCGAGCTCGATCGCGGAAGCCCGCGAGAGACCGACGACGCCCGCCTTGAGGGCAGAATAGGCAATCGAATCCTTGGCCGGGTGAAACGCCGAGACCGAGCTCAGATTGACGATCGAACCTCCGCCGCGCCGCTCCATCTGCGGCGCCGCAGCCTGCGTGGTCCAGATCAGGCCATGCACGCCCACGGCAAACATCCGTTCGACCGCACCGACGTCGATCTCGGCGAGCGGCTCGAACCGTGCCCATACGGCGTTGTTGACCAGCACGGCCACCGGAGACCCGAAGTCTCGCTCGATGTCCGAAAAGAGCGCATGGACATCATCGCGCTTGCCGACGTCGACCTCGTAGCCTCTCGCCTCGTATCCCTTCTCCTTCAATTGACCGACCGCGGGCTCGAGGCGACGCGCGCTGACGTCGACGCATGCAAGGCGCCCGCCTTCCTCACCGAACCGCTCGGCAATCGAAAGGCCAATCCCGCGTGCCGCGCCGGTAACGACGCAGACACGATCTTTCAGACGCAGGCTCATGCGCTGGCCTTCTGTGTCGGTTCGGAGAATGCCTTGGCGATTTCGCGGAGTTGGTACTTCTGAACCTTGCCCGCCGGCGTCTTCGGCAGCTCGGCAACGATTTCGTTGCGTTCCGGCCAGTACTGCTTGGCGACCTTATGCTCCGCCAAATAGGCCTGCAGACCTGCGAGGTCGAGTTTCTCGCCGGGCCGCACGACCACAAAAGCGCAGGCGCGCTCGCCCAGTCGCGGATCCGGATATCCTACGATCGCCACCGTGAGCACGGAGGGATGCCTGAACAACAGGTTTTCGATGTCTTGAACGGGAACATTCTCGCCACCGCGGATGATGATGTCCTTGATGCGACCGTCGATCCGGATGTAGCCCTCGTCGTCCATGTAAGCCATGTCGCCGGTGTCGAACCACCCTTCGGCGTCGAACGGCTCCATGTCCTCCCGCTTGTAGTAGCCCAGGAACATCTGCGCGCCGCGGACCTTGAGCAATCCTCTCTCTCCGACCGCGGCCGGAGAGCCATCCGGGCGAACCACCTTGACCGCGACACCTTCGATCGGACGTCCATCGGTCTTCGACGATTTCTCCAGCGCACGCTCGGGTTCGGTCAACGTGCTCGCCAGCGATTCCGTCATGCCCCACAGCGAGCAAACCTTGAGATCGAGCTCGCGATAGGCGCGATCGATCAAGGCCGGCGGGATCGGCGCACCGGCGCAGAGAAACTTGCGCAGCTGGGCCGGTTTTGCCGCGCCCGCAGCAACTGCCTCGCACATGTCCGCAAGGAATGTTGCCGCGCCTGCCGAGTAGGTGACGCCCTCCTTGGCCATGATCGATACGCCCCGCTTCGGCTCCCAGACGTCCTGAAAGATGACGGTGGCGCCGATCTTGAGGCCCAGCAGCATGCCTGCCGCAAACCCGGTCATGTGACCGAGCGGGGAGCAGACCAGCATCGTATCGCTTGCGTCCAGACCGAAACGGCCGGCAAGTCCGATGCAGCATCCCATCAGCGTGTTGAGGCAATGCATCACGCCTTTCGGCGAACCGGTGGTGCCCGATGTGAACATCAACACCGCCATCCGGTCCGCAGGGAGCGCACCGAGGTCACCGACCGGCGGTGGACCAAGGCGCTCATTGCCGGACAGCAGCGCCTGATCGAAGCTCGCAGGCCCCTCGCCGTCGACAACCACAATATGCTTCAGCTTTGGCAGCCCCGGCTGCAGCGCGCGGACCATCGCCTCATGATCGAAGCCGCGGAAGAGTTTTGGAACGACGAGGAGCTTCGTCTCGGCGAAGCCCAGCATATAGGTGAGCTCGTGCTCACGAAAAATCGGCATTAGCGGATTGACGACAGCCCCTACCCGGAAGGCCGCCAGCGCGATCACGGCAAACTCCCACCAGTTCGGCAACTGGACCGATACGACGTCCGCGGGGCCGACCCCCAGTCGGCGAAGCGCGGCTGCTGCCCGCGAAATCAGATCGCCGAGTTCCGCGTAAGTGAGGCGCTTTGGCTCGGTGCGGTCGGCGCGCTCCGCCATGAGCGCCAGTTTCTCAGGCGTCGCGGCGACTGTCTTCTGCAGGAACTCGTCGAAGCTCTTGTCGACCCAAAATCCGCTCGCGCGCATCGCGCGCGCGTGCGCCGCGGAATCGAAACGAGTCTCGCTCATGACGTTGCCTCCATGATGATCATTCGCTGCGCTTGACGGCAGTTTCGTGCGCTAGTGTATTATATTCGAAATGAACTGCAACACTAAACTGGTGACATATGTGCCAAGTCGCGAATAGCCTCGCGCTCAGTTTCGTGTGCTAGTGCATTACTTGTCTCCGAACCGACGGGAGGTCGCGATGAAGGCAGCGGTTCTGGAACGGCGCGGGATTGACGGCGTGAGCTGGCGCGATTTCCCAGACCCGGCCCCCGCACCGGACGAGTCCGTGCTCAAGGTCGCAGCATCCTCCGTCAACCGCGTCGACCTCTACATGCGCGACAATGGGAAGGGGATCACACATACCTTGCCGCAGGTCATGGGCGTCGAGGCTGCTGGCACGATCGTCGAGGCGGCTCCCGGCAGCGGACTGAGGCCCGGCATGAAGGCTGTCCTTTTTTCTGAGGCCTATTGCGGCAGATGTCGCTACTGCCTGGCCGGCGATCAGCCGCTTTGCGAGAACGTCAAGATCATGGGCGAACACCGCCATGGCGGCTTTGCCGACTACATCGCGATGCCCAGCAACTGCTTCTTCCCTCTCCCCGATGACGCAGATCTCGTCGGAGCCGGCGCCTTGATGACGGGCCATCTCACGGCCTGGCGCATGCTTTTCGGCAAGCGGGCGCTCCAGCCCGGCGAGAGCGTCCTGATAGTCGGCATCGGCGGCGGCGTCGCGGTCGCCTGCCTCCAACTTGCAAGAATGGTGGGCGCGCGCGTCTGCGTCACCTCCTCCAGCGATGAGAAGATCGCCAAAGCCTTGGCGTTGGGAGCTGACGGTGGGGTCAACTACCGGCACGACCGGGTCTCTGCCGCCATCCAGGAAATGAGCAACGGCGGCGTCGACATGGTCATCGACAGCGTCGGCGAGGCAAGCTGGAGTGAATCGCTCCGCTCGTTGCGTCGTGGCGGCCGGCTCGTCACATGCGGTGCCACGACCGGCTCCAATCCGCCGGCGGACCTGCAACGCGTATTCATCCGCCAGCTCGAGATCTATGGCTCGACCGGCGGCAGCATCAGCGAATTCCGTCAATTGCTCGACGTGTTCAACCGCGGGCTGGTCAAGCCTGTCATCGATTCATCCCATGCAATGACCGATGTCCGCTCGGCCCTCGCCCGGCTTGCATCCGGGGCGCAGTTCGGCAAGGTGTCGCTCGTGGCGTAGCTGGGCCGAACCGGTTGCCGAAGACTTGATGCCTCACCATGGCGTTCGGCGCCGCATCGACACGGGGTCGAAAACGGCGCCGAATGGTCACATCTTGCAGGCGGCATCCACCGGAGGAATGATATCGGCTCCCGGCTCAATCTTCTTGATCTGGTAGCCAGGCTTGCCGTCGGCCCCCATGGCGATCTGACTGATCGCCATCCGCCGCGCGGTCTGATGATCGGCCGCGCGCACCTCGACATCGCCCAGAACCGTCTCAGCCTTGAGGCCCGAAAGAGCCGCGCGCACCGCGTTGATGTCCGTCGAATTTGCCTTCTGGATGGCGGCAGCCATGAGCTCGATCGCACCGTACTGGTCCGCACTGGTGTAGGGCGGAAGCTCCCCGTTGTACTTTTCCTTGTACGCCTTCACGAAGGCCTCAGCCTGCGCGCCGGGGAAACCGGGCACGAAACCGATGTTTTGATACACGCCCAGCACTGTTTCTCCTTGCGCCGGCAAAGTCTGGGGGATCACGAACGAGTTGCCGAGCACCATCTTGTATTTCTTGAAGAGACCGAATTGCTGCTGCTGCTTGGCGAGGTTGATGGCATCGCTGCCGAAGATCGTCACGAACAGGCCGTCGGCGGGGTCCGCGCCCAGCTCCGAAATCTTGGCGCCGAAATCCGGCGTGCCCGACGGCGAAAACAGGGTCTTGCCGACGGTCCCGCCTTGCGATGTCACCAGCCCCTTGAATTTCTCCGCGGAGTCGCGTCCGGCCGCGTAATCGACCGCGAGGATATCCCACTTCTTGATGCCCTGATCCTTCAGGAACTCCCTGAAAGTGCCCATGATCATCGAATCGTTTGCATTGACCCGGAAATAGTTGGGCGAGCAGTTCTTTCCAGTCAGACCGTCGGCATTGGCCATCACCTCCAACATCAAGACTTTGAGTGCGGGCAGCTTGGCCTGGAGCGCAGGCGTGACAGCCGACGTATCCATTCCCGTGATAAATAGCGCCCCGTCCTTCTGGACCGCGCGGGTTGCACCATCCACGGCGGTATCGGGTGTGCCGGGATAGGTAATGAAGATCGCCTCCAGTTTCCTACCCGCCGCCCCGCCGGCCGCGTTGATCCGGTCGATCGCGAGGTTGACCGCTTTGACCTGCGTATCCTTGAGACCCGCGAGCGGCCCGCTGTCGATCAACAGCACGCCGATCTTGACCGTATCCTCGGCCAGCGCGCCGGTCGTGACGGCAAGTGCCATCGCGGCGCCGATCGTCGCCGCGCGAAGCCTGGTAGAGCCCCAATCAATGAATGACTTTGTCATTTCTTCCCTCCTCCACTTTTCGTGTTTCTTCCTACAAGGCCATCAACGCTTGGTTCTCCGGCGTGCCGATGACTCCAATGGCGCCCGACCCGACGACCTCGCCTTTGGCCAGGATGAGGAACCGGTCCGTCGCGCGCTTCACCAGGCTGAGGTGCTGCTCGACAACGAGCACGCCGGTGCCGGCGCCGCGAATCCTGTTGAGGGTCTCGACCAGCCCATCGATCAGCACGGGAGACAGCCCTTCAGAAGGCTCGTCGAGAAAGACGAGACTTGGATTGGCCATCAACGCGCGGCCGATCGCGAGCATCTGCTGCTGGCCGCCACTCAACATGGTGCCCAGCCGGTCGGCGCGCTCCTCGAGGACCGGGAAGAGATCGTAGATCGTGTCGAGATTCCAGTACCCCGACCTGCCCGTCGCCCGGCTCAGCAGCAGGTTCTCCTTGACCGTCAGGTTCGGAAGGATGCGACGCCCCTGTGGCGCAATCGAAATTCCGAGCTTGGCCGCCGTGTAACCCGGGAGGTTGTCGATCCGACGGCCGCGGACCCAGATTTCACCGGAACGGATCTTCGTCTCGCCAAAGACGGAGAGCAGCAAGGTGGACTTGCCCGCTCCGTTGCGGCCTACCAAGGCGACGGATTCGCCCTCCTCGACGGTAAGGTCGATGCCGCGGAGCACGGTTGACGCGCCATAACCTGCAAAGAGGGACTGGATCCGCAACGCGCTCATGCAGCGGTCCCCAGGTATGCCGCGATAACCCGATGATCAGCCCGGATCGCCTCAGGTGTTCCCGTCGCAAGATGCCGGCCCAGATCGAGCACGGTGACCGTGCTGCAACACGCGAACACCGCGTCGACATCGTGCTCGACCACGATCGCCGCGATGCCGCGTTCGCGCACGAGATCGCGCACATGCTGGAACAGACGCAGCGTCTCTGCGGCCGACAGGCCCGCCCCCGGCTCGTCCATCAGAAGCAGGCGCGGTCTGCCGATCAAGGCCAGCGCCACATCGACCCGGCGCTGCACGCCATAGGCGATGCGCCCGGCCCTCTGGTTGAGATAGGCGCCGAGATCCATGACCTCGACCACGTCATCCAGCCTGTCGTCGCCAAGATGCTGTGCAACCAGCTCGAGTTGCTCTCGTATGGTCAGGTCCTGAAATATGCTGGTGCGCTGGAAGGACCGCGCCATCCCGTGCCGACGACGCCAGGTGACCGAGCGTCGCGTGATGTCTTCATCGCGGTAACGAACGATTCCCGAGGTCGGGCGCCTGCGACCGCAGATCGCATCCAAAAGCGTGGACTTGCCCGCGCCGTTGGGGCCAATGACGCCGTGAAACACACCGTCCCCGCCCACCTCGAGATCGACGCCCGTCAACGCCCGCAGCGAACCATAGCTCACCGATAGTTTCTCGATCTTGAGCATGTCAGGACATCTCCCGACGCGAGCCGAACCGTCGCAGCGCGCTCGATACCCCGCCGACGACGCCGCGCGGGAACACGACGATGAAGAGCACGATGGCAACGCCGGTCAGGAGCTGCGTGAGCCCGCGTGCCCCGAACTCGTCCTGTGCAAAAGAGAAGATGAGTCCTCCGAGAATCGGCCCGAGCGAGCCCGCAATGCCGCCCATCAGCGCGGCAACCAGCGCATTGGTGCTGACCGACAGCCCCAGACTCTCCGGCGAGACAAAGCCGGCGTTGAGCACATGCAGGAAACCCGCGATCGCAGCCACGGCATTGACGAGCACGTAGGCGACCAGCCGGGGGACGAATGTGTTGAAGCCGGAGAACCGCATGCGCTCTTCGTTCTCTCGCACGGCGCGAAGAATTGCGCCGAGGCGTGACCTGCCGAGGCTCCAAAACGCCAGCCCGACAAGGACCGTCACGATCCAGGCCAGCGACCAGAAGCGAGCCGGATCGGCAAACTCGGCAACGTCGATGCCGAGGATCGATCCATTCATCCGGACGACGAGCCCGTCAGCGCCGCCGGTGTAGTCGCGCAGCCCCTCAAGCAAAACCGCATGACTGATCATCTCGCCGGCGGCGAGCGTCAGCATCATGAAGGCGAGCGGATTGGTCCGCACGATCAAGGCGCCCAGGACAGCGGCATAAGCGACAATGACCAGGAAGCCGACACATAGAGCGACCGCGGGTGTCAGACCCCCATCGCTCATGCCGATCGCGAACAGGTAGCCGGCCCCGCCGTAGATGCTGGCTGCGCCAAGCGCCACCAAGCCCGCCTGGTTCATCATGAAGGCGACGCTGAGCGCAAGCATGCCCAACAGCAATCCCTCGCTACCGAGCCGGAGCACGAAGTCGCCCGCAAGGTAGGTCGGCACCAGGGCGCCAGCGACGAGCGCGATCGCTCCGCCGGAAAGCACGAGTGAAATCCGCGAGAGCTGGCCGCCGGGCGCTCCCGTCGCGGTCCGCTGCAAATCGCCGGTCATCGTACCGTTGCTCAACTCAATACCCTCCCGCGCCCGATGCCGCCCGGAGCGATCAGCAGCACGATCATCAGCAGGATGTACGGAACGAGCGACGCAAGGTTCGGCAGGAATACCGATCCCGCCACTTGGACCAGGCCAAACAGCAGCGCCGCAACGATTGCGCCGCCGATGCTGCCGGTGCCGCCGATCACAACAATGATCAGGCAATTCACGATCATGGTGATATCCATGCCGGGATCGATCGACAGATAGGGGCCAGCCAGGACGCCGGCGATGCCGGCGAACGCCGTGCTGAGACTCGTCACGAGCAAGCTCAAGCGATCGGCATTGATCCCCATCATGCGCGCCACCGAGGGATCCTGGCTCACCGCGCGGACGTACAGTCCGGAAGGCGTGCATCGCAGCCAGAGCGCGAGCAGCGCGCAAGAGCCAAGACCCATGACGATCAGAAAGAGGCGATAAACGGGATAGGACAGGTTCAGGACGGTGATCGAGCCGGACAGAATTTTCGGCGCGTCCACGCTGCGCGCCTCACCGCCATAGAAGAAGATGATGATCTGCCCCAGGATAATGCCCAATCCGAGGGTCACCAGCGCGACCTCGATGTGCGTTCGTCTCTGCAGCGGCCGCAGCGCCAGATATTCGAAGACAATGCCGAGAAGCGCCAGCAGGATCGGAACGAGAAACAACGCCAGCCAGAATCCGCCGACGAGTGCGATGGTGTAGCCGATATAGGCGCCCAGCATATAGATTGCGCCGTGGCCGAAATTGATGACGTCGCGAAGGCCGTAGATCAGGGCGAGCCCGCTGGACAGCATGATCAGCAGCGAGGCGAGCGCCAGCGAATTCGCGATCAACAGCGCGATCACGGCAGCGCTCTTCTGTCTCGACGCATCCCTCGGCGGCATACGACCATCCGAGGCGTCGCCAATCCGCGCGCTTGAGCTCGCAAAGGGCCCTCCTGCCATCGCTCGACGACCGCGACCGATACTCAAATCACGCGCGGCGCCGCCTTCAGCATTTCCCCGTCCCGCTGGACGATTTCGGGGTTCAATGCCCGATTAGTACACTGGCTTATCATATACTGATGTTCGCTGCAAATCCTAATCGGCCCGACGCACCTGCGACATCATGCGCGAGACGCGCCCGGCACGTTCGAGCGACTTGACGAACTTCGTACGCACCGCAACGATCTTTCCCGGGCTCGGCGGCCGAGCCTTTCTCGGCTTCGGCAATCGAGCATCGCAGGGAGCACCCGCATGAACCTTGAACACGTCCTCGCGCGCCGCTTCGAGCCGATCCATCAGTCCTACGACTGGCGCGATTCAGCCCTGTATGCGCTTGGTCTCGGCATGGGCGATGATCCGCTGGACGAAGACGAGCTGACCTACGTGTATGAGGGCGGCAACCAGCGTGCGGTGCCCAGCATGGGCGTCACGCTCGGATGGCCGCCGCTCTGGATTGCCGAACCGCAGACCGGGATCGCCTGGACCAAGGCCCTGCATGGCGAGCAACGCCTCACGCTGCATCGCCCCTTGGCGGTGAGCGGATCGATCCGTGCCGAGCATCGGGTGAGCGCCGTCGATGACAAGGGAACGGCGCGCGGCGCCCTCCTCTATTTCGATACGGAGCTGTTTGATGCCACGCGCGGTGAGCGAATCGCGAGCCTGCGCGCAACCGAGTTTCTGCGCGGCGACGGCGGCTGCGGCAGTCATGGCATGCCGCCCGGCGAAATGATCCGAATTCAATCCGATGCAGAACCCAGCGCCAGCATCGATTATCGCACGCCTCGGCAAGCGGCCCTGCTCTATCGTCTCGTGAGCCGGGACTACATGCCGATCCACGCCGACCCGGCCATCGCGCGCGAGGCAGGTTTCGACCGACCGATTTCGCATGGCTTGAACACCATGGGCCTCGCCTGCCGCGCCGTTCTGAAGCGCTATGCTTCCGGACACCCTGAGCGACTGCGCACCATGGCGGTTCGATTTGTCTCGCCCGCCTTTCCGGGCGACACGATCCGCATCGAGATGTTCGAAGAGGGCAGCACCATCCGGTTCAGGGCCTGGGCCGTCGAGCGCCGAGTATTGGTGCTCGATCGCGGAGAATGTGCCCTGGCCGCTCGTTGAAGCCCGGCCCCAGGTGCTGCAGCTTATCCCGGTCAGCTGCGAAGCGCATCCAGGTCGGCCATCGCCGTCGAGATGCGCTCGATCATGGCCAGGGTCGTCTCTCCCGATTGCATGGCGGGTAAGAGCGGCGAGTGACACAACGTGATCGTCCACATCAGGAGGGCGTGCACCATCTGCTGCCGGTAGCGCAGGAAGCTGGTGTCGAAATCCGGACGGGCGCCCGTGAGTTGCGCAAACCGGTCGAGATAGCGATTGAGCAGATCCTTCTCCCATTTGCGGCGGTCGTCGGGTGTCAGCGCCGCAGTCACGGCATAGGCAAAATCCCGCGACCAATGACCACGGGCAAGACATTGCCAGTCGCACAGGCCCATCTTGCCTGCCCCCGTGCGGTACCAATTGCCGATATGCACGTCGGAGTGGATCAACCCCTGCGGCTCACTGTCGTGGATCGCAAGAGCACGAGTGGCGGCTGGCCACACGTCGTCGCGCTGCGCCAGCACGCTTGCGGGAATGACGCGCGCGGCGGCGTCGAAGGCCTTGCGGGTGTAGTATTCCAGGCTCATCTTCGCCGCGCCGATCGTGAACCAGCGCGGATAGCTGGCAACCCAGGGATAGCGGGTCGCAAGCTCGCTGTCGCCATGGAAGCGGGCGTGAAGCGCGGCAAGGACGCCGATCATGTCCTCTGCCATCTCGCGTGAGACATAAGTCCGGTAATTGCAGAACGTCGCCGACTTCGTTGCGACCATGTCCTCCAGTAGCAGGATCGAGGCAAACGTCTTGCGGTCTGAGGCGGCGTGATAGCCGATCGGGGCCTCGATCTCGAGCTGCGGCCGGAGCTGCATGTAAAAGCGGCCCTCGACCCGCGCCGTACCGTTAAATCCGCCGATCATCCGCGTCACGACGCTGGGCAGCGATTTCGTGAAGATCGACCCGGGCAAGCCCGCACGCCGACCAGCCTCGTTGTAGCTGATGATCAACTGATGCCGTTCATGCGTCCCCGCGCTGGACGGCTTGACGACGACCCCGGTGACGACCGCGCCAGGGACCTTCTGACAGAGCACGGCCGTCAGCCATTCGGGCGTAATGGCGTCGGGCGAGCATGGAACGTCATCCGCCCGCCGCGCCTTCGGCCTCATCAGGCGCTCGAAGGCGACGCGTCCACCGATCTTCAGCGCGGCCAGTGCCGTTGCGCCCGAAGCAGCCATGGTCCCTCCCTGCGCCGGTCATCTCACCGGCCATTTCGTACACTTACGTACTATCTGAACCACAATCACCGTGACGTCAAGGCAAGGCTGCTCCGAAACCAGGAGACGCTGCCGAATGGATCTCCCGCACCGCAATGCGGTAAATCCATGAGGCAATACCCGTCAAACTTCGCATTTTCGTTTTCTAAAATATGGTATAGTAGTGTACTTATTAAGATCGTCAGCTGCGTCCGACGCCCACAAGAAACGAATGGGAGAAAGCATGAGAACTTCGATTCTGGTCAGCGCTTCAGTCCTTTTCCTAACCGGCGCCATCTTCGAAGCCGGCGCCGCCGAAAAACAATATGGCCCGGGCGTCACCGACACCGAGATCAAGATCGGCCAGACCGTTCCCTATAGCGGCCCGGCCTCCGCCTTCTCGAGCTACGGCCGCGTTATGAGCGGCTATTTCCAGATGCTGAATGAAGCCGGCGGGATCAACGGCAGAAAGGTCAACCTGATATCGCTCGACAACGCTTTCAGCCCGCCGAAGGCCATCGAGCAGACCCGCAAGTTGGTGGACGATGACGGCGTTCTGGCTGAGGTGGGCACCGTGGGCACAGTACCCAATGTGGCCGTTCAAAAATATCTCAACCAGAACAAGGTTCCCCAGGTCTTCATCTCGGCCGGAGGCCGCCGCTTCAATGACCCTCAGAACTTCCCGTGGACCGTCCCGTTCTATCCCCCGTTCGAAATGGAGGGCACCATCTTTGGCAAATTCATTCTCAAGAAGATGCCGAACGCGAAGATTGCCGTCCTCTACCAGAACGACGACTACGGTAAGGACTACCTCACCGGCCTCGAGGCGGGCCTGGGCGCTGACGGTACGGCAAAGATCGTAGCGGAAGCATCCTACGAGCTCAGCTACCCGACGATCGACTCCGAGATTCTCAAACTCAAGGCGTCGGGAGCCGATACGCTGGTCTACTTTACGACACCCAAATTTGCGGCCCAGGGCATCAAGAAGGCCAACGAGATAAACTGGAAACCCGTTCAGTTTCTGGCCAGCCCCGTCAACTCCATCCAGGGCGTGCTGACGCCGGCCGGACTCGACAATGTCCAAGGCGCCTATACGACGCAGTTTGCCAAGCAGGCCAGCGATCCTGCCTGGGCCGAAGACGCCGAGGTCAAGGATTACGTCGCGTTCATGAAGAAGTGGGCGCCGAACGACAGTCCGAACGACTTTATTGCGCTGTCCGGCTACATCAATGCGCAAGCCATCGCAAAGGGCCTGCAGCGATGCGGCGACAATCTGACGCGCGAGAACCTGCTTGCCCAGGCAACGAGTTTCAACAAGGAGCGCGTCGGCATGCTTCTTCCGGGAATCGAGCTGACCAATTCCAAGGAGAACTACGCCCCCTACCATTCCTTGCGCATGGCCATCTTCGACAAGACGTCCTGGAAGTTGCTCGACGAATAGCAACGGCAACATGCCCCAACCTGCCGGGCGCTGCCGGCAGGCATCACCGGCTCGGACCAGCTAAGGGAGAGAACTCCGTTGACCATCAAGGGCAAGGCCTACATTGCCGGAATCTATGAACACCCGACCCGGCATGCGCCGGACAAATCCACCGCCCAGCTCCACGCCGAGGTCGCCAAAGGGGCGATCGAGGATGCGGGGCTCAGCAAGGACGATATCGACGGCTACTTCCTTTCGGGCGACGCGCCCGGCGGCGCCTGGCCGATGGTCGATTATCTCGGCCTGAAGGTGCGACACGTCGACAGCACGGATACCGGCGGCTGTTCCTACATCATCCATCTCGGGCACGCGGCCGAAGCGATCGCCGCGGGCAAATGTTCGATTGCGCTGATCACCCTTGCAGGCAAGCCGCGCACCGGTCCGCCGCAGGTGCGGGCCCCGGGCGCCGAGGCCGATTTCGAGACCGCCTATGGCGCGACGACCCACAATGCCTACGGCATGTGCGCCATGCGCCACATGCACGACTATGGCACCACGAGCGAGCAGCTCGCCTGGATCAAGGTCGCCGCCTCCCACCACGCGCAATACAATCCGCACGCGATGCTGAAGGACGTCGTGACCGTCGAGGACGTCGTGAACTCGCCGATGATTTCCGACCCGCTGCACAGGCTCGACTGCTGCGTTGTCACCGATGGCGGCGGCGCGCTGATCGTGACCAGCCCGGAGATCGCCAAGAGCTTGAAGAAACCCTTGGTGCGACTGATCGGCCATGGCGAGGCGATGAAGGGCCCGCGCGGCGGTAAGGATCTCGACCTCACCTACTCCGCCGGCGTGTGGTCCGGCCCGCGCGCCTTCGATGAGGCCGGCATCACGCCGAAGGACATCAAATACGCCTCGATTTACGACAGCTTCACCATCACGGTCTTGATGCAGCTCGAGGACCTCGGCTTCTGCAAGAAGGGCGAGGGCGGCAAGTTTGTCGCCGACGGCAATCTGATCTCCGGTGTCGGCAAGCTGCCGTTCAACACCGACGGCGGCGGCTTGTGCAGCAATCATCCCGTCAACCGCGGCGGCATGACCAAGATCATCGAGGCCGTCAGGCAATTGCGCGGCGAGGCGCATCCGAAGGTGCAGGTGAAGAACTGCGATCTCGCCATCGCCCACGGCACCGGCGGCCTCTTGGGTGTCCGTCACGCCGCCTCGACTGCAATCCTGGAGCGCGTGTGATGAGCGAAGTTAAAAAGTATCCGGCCCCGGTGACGAACCCCGAGACCGCGCCGTTCTGGGAGGCGGCCAAACAGGGCAAATTCATGATCAAGCGCTGCACGGCCTGCGGCGAAGCGCACTACTTCCCGCGCTCGATCTGCCCGTTCTGCTTCTCCGATAAGACGGAATGGGAGGAGAGTTCCGGCGAGGCGACGATCTACACCTACAGCCTGATGCGGAAATCGCCGACCGGGCCTTACGCGATCGGCTATGTCACGCTGAAGGAGGGCCCGTCGCTGCAGACCAACTTCGTCGATTGCGATCTGACGGCGCTGAAGATCGGCCAGAAGGTGAAGGTGGTGTTCAAGCCGACCGACGGCGCACCACTGCCCTTCTTCACTACGATCTGAGCCACCGCCACGTTGCGTGCGGCGACCAGCGCGCCAATCAACTGACGATCTCCTCACGACGCAGATCAGCGATGCTCGCCGCGGAGAGCCCCAATTCCTTGAGCACGTCGTCGGTGTGCTGTCCTAGCATGGGCGGCGGCAGGCCGGGGCTGCGCTCCGCTCCAACAAACGTGACGGGGTGGCCGACGCAATTCAAACTTCCGGCCGCAGGATGATCGTAATGCATGATGAGCTTGTCGGCCCTGGTGTGCGGATGGTCCAGAAGCTGCGCGAGCGTGTTGATCGGCGAACAGGGAATGCCGACCTCGTTCAGCACCGCGTTCCAATACGCGACCGTCTTGGTCGCGAGCACCGATTGCACGTGGTGAAGCGTCTCGGCGCGGTGCTTGACCCGCTCGGCATTGGTGCGGAATTTCGGGTCGTCCACGATCGCACTCAGACCGGCGACCGCGCAGAACTTGCGCCAGAGATTGTCGTTGGCCACCCCGATCATGATCGGTCCGTCCGCGGTCTCGAAAGCCTGATACGGGCACAGCGACTCATGGCTGGAGCCGCACTTGGCCGGCTGCGTTCCCCGTTCCCAGAAGGTCTGGAGGTTGTAGCCAAGCAGTCCCAGCGCGGTATCGAACAGCGACACCTGGATCGCCGCGCCCCTGCCCGACCTCTCACGCGCAAAGAGGCTGGCAAGGATGCCGCTGAAGGCGTGCACACCCGTCATCTGATCGATCGGTGAAATCGGGCTGCGGATATAGCCGCCGCCCTCATCGCCCGTCATGGACATGATGCCGCTGAAAGCCTGCAGGATCACGTCGTAGCCCGGGGAGTTCTTCAGCGGTCCCGTCCGGCCAAAGCCGGATATGCTGCAATGGACCAGCCGGTCGTTGAGCGCACAAAGGCTCGCGGCGTCGATTCCCAGCCGCTCGGCAACTCCGGTGCCGAAGCTCTCGATTGCAACATCAGCGGACTTCGCGAGCTCATGCACCAGCTTCCGGCCCTTGTCGGACTTCATGTTGATGGCGATGCTTCGCTTGTTGCGATTGGCGCTCAGAAACACGGTACCGAGGCCGGGCGCGGGAAACGGCGGCCATCCGCGCGTCTCATCCCCCTGCCCCACTGCTTCGACCTTAATTACCTCAGCGCCGAGATCGCCGAGATATTGCGCGCAGAGCGGACCCGCGAGCACCTTCGAAAGATCGAGAACCTTGATACCTTCAAGAGGTCTGGACACGGCTTTTCTCCCTCCAGGGCACTGATTAGCTCAGCCCGGCGGCAAACAGGCCGCCGAGATAGGCGGGAAAGCCGGCCTGCGTGACCAGCACATAGTCGGCAGCCCGGCGTTCCGACTCATCAAGCTGGGATCGCCAGCTCGCGGCCGCAGCCTCGGCATCCGCCAATCGCGCGCGCAACAGCTCCTTTCCCCAGGTCCTCGGCTCGCCGTCGTGCCAGTAGACGGCGCCTGCGATGTGCCCGTCGAACTCGAGCTTGCGCGGCTGATCGACAGGAAAGCCCGCCCGCGCGAACGCCTCGGAGAGCTCCTTGCCGCGCTCCGACGGAACGCCGAGCGCCCGCGACACCGCGGCGACGGCCTCGGCGATCTTGGGATTCATGCCCTTCTTCTTCAGCCGCTCATAATCGAGCCGTCCGAGGAACAACGTTCTGATCATGTTTCGGGGCTCCCGCCTCTGGATCAGCTTTGCGAAGATCTGCATCTCGGTCCGGATGGCGGTGTCGAAGTCTTGCGGGAGTCCCTGTTCGACACAGTCGAGAATGGCTGACGGAGCGGGATAGTGGCCGAGCGTCTCGGCCAGCATCTTGTTTCGCTTCTCTCTGATGGCCGCGCTCACGCCTTGCGCATCCACGACGCGCCAGGTCGGCTGATCCCATGGCTGCGCAGCCTGCGGTCGCGACAGCACCCAACGCTCAGCGGCCGCAACTTCCTCGCCCGGCGCCACCAATTCATGTGCAAGCCCGGCAGCAAGGGCCGCCTGTCCGCCCAGCCGCACGCCTTCGAGCAACACGGGGAGCGCCGCCTCTATCCCGATCAGACGCGGCAAACGCTGTGTTCCACCGCCGCCCGGCAGCAATCCGACGAGAGATTCAGGCAAGCCGAATGTCGCCTGGGGGTGATCGGCAATCACCCGGTGATGCGCCGCAAGCGCGAACTCGCAGCCACCGCCCAGCGCGAGGCCACCGATCGCCACCGCAACCGGCTTGCCGGCTGCCTCGAGCCGGCGCAAGCCATGGCTCAATCGAAAGAAATGATCGAAGGCAAGGCGATCGCGCTCGCCGGGCGGCGCCGCCATGATCATGTCATAGGCCGTCTCCAGCTCGGCCAGGTCGGCGCCCGCGCAGAAGGCGGATGACTTGCCGGATCGGATGACGACACCCGCCACGTCGCTATGCTTGAGCCAGTCCGCGAACAGGCCAAGCTCCTCGATCGCCGCATTCGAGAACACGTTCATCGATCGTCCAGGCATGTCGAAGATGAGGTGCAGGACGCGCTCTTTCGATAGCTCGATGCGAAACTGCTTCAGCTCCGGCCCGACTGCCATGATCCCCTCTCCCTTCCCGCTACTGTTCATTGGTGTACGATCGTACTTGCCTGTTTGGCGTTTCGGGTTGTATACCCAAATCAAATACTGTACACTAGCAAACTAAATCAGACGGGACGTATTTTGACAATGATCGAGCGCACCATCTTTCGCGAGGAACACGAGATTTTCCGCCAGACGGTCCGCCGCTTCGTCGAGCGCGAGATCGTACCGTTCCACGCCAAATGGGAAGAAGACGGCATCGTCCCGCGAGATCTATGGTTGAAAGCCGGCGCGGCCGGCCTCCTGTGCTGCACCGTGCCCGAAGAATATGGCGGCATGGGCCTCGACTATCTCTTCGACGTGGTCGTGTTCGAGGAACTCTGGCGGGCGGGCGCCAGCGGCCCCGGCTTTCTCATCCATACCGATCTGGTCGCCACCTATCTCCTGTCGTTCGGCAGCGAGGCGCAAAAGCGCAAATGGCTGCCCAAGATGGTCTCGGGCGAAGCGATCGGCTCGCTCGGCATGACGGAACCTCACGCCGGCAGCGACCTCAAGGCGATCCGGACTCGCGCGACGCGTGATGGCGACGATTTCGTCATCAACGGCCAGAAGGTCTTCATCTCCAACGGCCAGCTTTGCGACTTCATCGTGCTCGCAACCAAGACCGACAGCCAGGCCGGCGCCAAGGGCGTGACGCTATTCATTGTCGAGAGTAGCCGTGACGGCTTCAAGCGTGGCCGAAATCTGGAAAAGCTCGGCATGAGGGCGCAAGATACCTCCGAGCTATTCTTCGACAATGTCCGCATTCCCGCCAGCAACATGCTGGGCGCGGAAGGCAGGGGCTTCGCGCAGATGATGACCAAACTATCGCAGGAACGGCTGGCGCAGGCCATCCGGTCGGCGACCGTCACCGAGACCGTGATCGACTGGACGCTGCAATACACCTCCGAACGCAGCGCCTTCGGCCAGAAGCTCGCCGACTTCCAGAACACCCAATTCAAGCTCGCCGAACTCAAGACCAAGGCGACGGTTGCCCGTGTCTTCACCGACAAGTGCATCGCGCTGTTCATGGAAGGCAAGCTCGATCCCGTCGATGCGGCCATGGCCAAGATGTTTACGTCCGAACTGCACTGCGAGACCGTCGACGAATGTCTCCAGCTCTTCGGCGGTTGGGGCTACATGTGGGAATATCCGATCGCCAGGGCCTATGCCGATGCACGAGTTGTCAAGATCGCCGGCGGATCCATCGAGATCATGAAAACGATCATCGCGCGACAGATGTATTCGCAGCGCGGATTTGACCTTCAGAAGAACGGGTCGGCGTCGTAAGCCTAACCTCTCCAAAAACATCGAAGATCGCCTGCAAGGCAAGACAACTATAAACGACAAGGGAGATCAGCGTTGAAGGGCCTATCGGGAAAAGTTGCCGTCGTGACCGGCGGCGGACAGGGAATTGGACGGGGGTTGACGCTACGGCTGGCCGAGGAAGGCTGCAAGATCGCGATCTTCGACATCAATCCGCAAGGCGGCGAAGAGACCGCAAAACTCGCCCCGCAGGCCGTCATCAAGACCTATGCCGTCGACGTCGGCGACGCCGATTCCGTCAACGCCGCGGTCGCCAGGGTCGAGGCCGAGCTCGGACCGATCTGGCTCCTCGTCAATAATGCCGGCTGGGACCGGCCGATGCCGTTCCTGAAGACCGACAGAGAGCTGTGGGACAAGATCATCCGCATCAACCTCTATGGCCCACTGAACACGCACAAGGCGATTGCCCCCCTGATGGCCGAGCGCGGCGGCGGCCGGATCGTCAATATCGCCTCCGATGCGGCGCGCGTCGGCACGAGCGACGAGGCCGTCTATTCCGCCTGCAAGGGCGGGCTGATCTCCTTCACCAAGTCGCTGGCCCGCGAGCTGGCGCGCAAGAACGTCCTGCTCAACGCCGTCTGCCCCGGCCCGACCAACACGCCGATGATGGCGTCTGTGCTTGGCGAGGGCGAGCACGCGGTGAAATGGAAGGACGCCATGCTCAGAGGCATCCCGCTCCGCCGCATGGGCGAGCCCGACGATTACGGTGGGATCGTCGCGATGCTGGCCTCCGACGACGGAAAATTCATCACCGGGCAAACCATCTCCGTCTCCGGCGGAATGAACATGATCTAACCTGCGCGAGGACATGCCATGACCGATCCCAAGCAATTCGAAGATGTCATCTATGAAATCCGCGACCGCGCTGCGTGGATCATCATCAACCGGCCGAAAGTCTATAACGCCTTCCGCGCGCGGACGCTGGACGAGCTCATCCAGGCCTTCCAGCTCGCCGCCAACGACCGCAATGTCGCAAGCATCGTGCTGACCGGCGCAGGCGAGAAAGCCTTCTGCACCGGCGGCGATCAATCCGCTCATGAGGGCCAATATGACGGTCGCGGCGTGGTCGGACTGCCGATCGACGAGATCCAGGGCCTGATCCGCGACGTGCCCAAGCCTGTGATAGCCCGGGTCAATGGATTTGCAATCGGCGGCGGCAACGTGCTTGCAACGCTCTGCGATCTGACGATCGCCGCGGATCACGCCCAGTTCGGCCAGGTCGGCCCGAAGGTCGGCTCGGTGGATGCCGGCTGGGGAACGGCTTTCCTTGCCCGTCATGTCGGCGACAAGAAGGCGCGGGAAATCTGGTACCTGAACGAGCGCTATACCGCTGAACAGGCGCGCGAGATGGGTCTCGTCAACAAGGTCGTGCCGATGGCGCAACTCGACGCAGCCGTGAAGGACTGGACCGACAAGCTCGCCCAGCGCTCGCCGACCGCGATCGCGCTCGCGAAGCGTTCCTTCAACGCCGATTCCGACAATATCCGCGGCATCAGCAACTTCGCGCTCCACGCGGTGAAGCTGTTCTACGACACGGCGGAATCGAAGGAGGGCGTCGCGGCCTTCAACGAGAAGCGCGACCCGGACTTCCACAAGTTCGCGCGCTAGGCCGCCATGGCGCCCCACAAGGTCATCATCTCCTGCGCGGTCACAGGATCGATCCATACGCCAACGATGTCACCGCACCTGCCGGTGACACCGGCGGAGATCGCGGAGTCCGCACTCGGCGCCGCGGCGGCGGGGGCCGCAATCGTGCACCTGCACGCGCGAAATCCGGTCGATGGACGACCGGATCAGTCGCCGGAGGCCTTCGAGCCCTTCCTGCGCGTAATCAAGCAGAGCTCCAACGTCGTCGTGAACCTGACGACCGGTGGTTCGCCCTACATGACGGTCGAGGAGCGCGTGCGTCCGGCGGCGACCTGGAAGCCGGAAGTCGCGAGCCTCAATATGGGCTCGATGAACTTCGGCCTGTTTCCGATGCTGAAGCGATACAAGTCGTTCAAATACGACTGGGAGCCGCAGATGCTGGAGGGCTCGCACGACCTCGTCTTCCGCAACTCGTTTAAGGATATCCGATACGCGCTGGAGACGTTGAACAGTTCGGGCGCCCGATACGAGTTCGAATGTTACGACACGAGCCATCTCTACAATCTGCACTATTTCTGGACGGAAGGGCTGGTCAAGGCTCCCCTCTTTATCCAGACCTGCTTCGGACTGCTTGGCGGCATCGGCTCGCATCCGGACGACGTCATGCACATGAAGCGGACGGCGGATCGGCTATTCGGCGACAACTACCGCTGGTCGGTGCTTGGTGTCGGTCGTGCGCAGATGTCGGTTGCCGCCATGGCAGCGGCGATGGGCGGCAACGTCCGCGTCGGACTCGAGGACAGCCTCTGGATCGGCGCAGGCCGCCTCGCCGAAACCAACGCGGCACAGGTGACGCAGGTACGCAAAATCATTGAAGGCCTCGGGCTCGAGATCGCAAGTCCCGACGAGGCACGTGAAATCCTTCAGCTCAAGGGTGGCGACAAGGTCGCCTTCTAGCTCCCAACCTATGGCCGACAGATATGCTGCCCAATCGCCCAGTATTCGACGAAGAGCACGCCCTCCTGCGCGAAACTGTCCGGCGCTTCGCCGCGTCCAAAATCGCGCCACACTTTCAGGAATGGGAAAAGGCCGGGATCATTGATCGCGCATTGTGGCCGGCGGCCGGCCAGGCCGGCCTGCTCTGCCCCCAGGTGTCCGAAGAGTACGGCGGCATCGGCGGCGATTTCCGCCATAACGCCGTCGTCATCGAAGAACTCGCTTATTCGGGCTTCGCAGGTCCGGCGACCGACTTCTCGGTTCACAACGACGTCTGCTGCGGTTATCTCCTGAGCTACGGCACGGAGGAGCAGAAGAAGAAATGGCTGCCGCGCATGATCGCGGGCGAGACCGTGTGTGCCATCGCCATAACTGAGCCCGGCACCGGCAGCGACCTTCAGGGCGTGCGCACGCGAGCTGTGCGCGAGGGAAATGAGTACGTCATCTCCGGCCAGAAGACCTTCATCTCCAACGGGCAGATGTGCGACCTTGTCATCGCGGTGACCCGAACCAACCCGGACGGCGGATCCCGCGGCATGAGCCTGATCCTCGTCGAAACCACCCGGCCCGGCTTTCGCCATGGTCGCAACCTCGACAAGCTCGGCCACCTCTCCTCCGATACGTCGGAGCTGTTCTTCGACCAGATCCGCGTGCCCGTAACCAACCTCCTGGGCTCGGAAGGCGGCGCGATGGCGGCCCTGATGAGCGAGCTGCCGCAGGAACGGTTGACGATCGCACTTCACTCGATCGCGTCCGCCCAGAAGGCATTCGACATCACCAAGGCCTACGTCCTGGAGCGCAAGGCATTCGGACAGGCGATCGGGACCTATCAGAACACGCGCTTCAAGCTGGCGGACCTCAAGTCGGAACTTCAGGTCGGCTGGGCCTATGTCGATCAGTGCCTGAGCCAGCATATCCGCGGCGAGCTGACGACCTATGCCGCGTCGACCGCAAAACTCTGGGTCACCGAAATGCACGGACGGCTGGTCGACCAGTGCCTGCAATTCTTCGGCGGCTACGGCTTCATGCGCGAATACGAGATCTGCCGGCTATTTGCGGACGCGCGCGTGCTGCGGATCTATGGCGGTACCTCGGAGATCATGCGGGAATTGATCTCCCGCAACCTCTGACGCGCTTCTCGGCGCGCGTCAGTAGCTCTTCGGCAGGTCGAGCACCTTTTCGGCGATGAAGCTCAGAATCAGCTGCTCGGTGATCGGCGCGAGCCGGGTGATCGACACTTCGCGGAACAGCCGCTCGACGTGATACTCCTTGGCATAGCCAAAGCCGCCATGGGTCATGATCGCCTGCCAGGCGGCATCATGACCGGCCCGCGCGCCGAGGAACTTGGCGCTGTTGGCCTCGGCGCCGCACGGCTTGTTGGTATCGTATAGCCACGCCGCACGCATGGCCATCAACCATGCAGCTTCCAGATACATCCACTTCTCGGCCAGAGGATGTTGGATCCCTTGGTTCTGGCCGATCGGACGGTCGAACACGACACGTTCCTTGGCGTACTGCGTTGCCCGTCGAAGCGCATCCTGTCCGATCCCAATCGCTTCAACCGCGATCAGGATCCGTTCCGGGTTGAGGCTATGCAGGATGTAGGAGAACCCCTTCCCCTCCTCACCGATCCTATCGGCCTCCGGAATGAACAGGCCGTCGATGAAGATAGCGTTGGAATCCACGGCCTTGCGCCCCATCTTCGGGATACGGCGCACCTCGATCTTGGAGCGATCGAGATCGGTATAGAAGATGGTGATGCCGTCGGTCGGCCGCTTGCAGTCCTCGAACTTCGTGGTCCGGGTCAGCAGCATGATCTTGTTGGCGACCTGCGCCGTCGACGTCCAGACCTTCTGTCCGTGCACCCGGTAGCCTCCGGGGACTTTCTCGGCGAAGGTCTTGATGCGCGTGGTGTTCAGCCCGGCATCCGGCTCGGTGAAGCCGAAGCAGCATTGGTCCTCGCCCGAAACCAGGCGCGGCACCCAGCGTCGCTTCTGCTCATCGGTCCCCTTCACCACGATCGGGTGTGGCCCGAACAGATTGATATGCACGGCGGATGCCGACGTCATGCCGCCACCGTGGCTTGCGACCTCATGCATCATGATCGCGGCTTCGGTGACGCCCAGCCCGGAGCCGCCATACTCCTCGGGCATTGTGATGCCGAGCCAGCCGGCTTCCGCCATCGCACGATGGAATTCGCGCGGGAACTCGCCGTCATCGTCGCGCGCCAGCCAGTACTCGTCATCGAAACGCGTTACGACCGCGCGCACGCCCTCGCGGATGGCGGCGTGGTCCTCGGGCTCATCGAGTTGATTGGAGAACGACCTATTGTCCATTCGAATGCTCCTCCCCGACCGACGCCAAGGTTCGCCGCGCTGCGACCAGGTGCGGAATGTCATACATCTTCCCGTCGATGCCGACCGTGCCGACGTCCGGCGCCGCGGCAAACGCCGCGACGACCCGGCGCGCGTGCGCAAGGTCGGCATCCGACGGCGTGAAGCAAGTGTTGATGGTCGCGACCTGATCCGGATGGATCGCGACCCGGCCGACGAAACCGTCACGGCGCGCGAGGCGACAGCTTTCGGCGAGGCCATCCTGATCCTTGAAGTCCGCATAAAGCGTATCCAGCGCCGCGACGCCTGCCGCACCCGCGGCAAACAGGCACTGTGCGCGGGCTACCTGGTACGGGAAGGTCCAGGCGCCATCCGCTTCCTTGTTCGTGAGCGCGCCCAAGGCCGCGCTCAAGTCTTCCGCGCCCCAGGTCATCGCGACCAGCCGCTCGTTCTTGCGGGCGTAGCCGTTGAAGCCGATCATGGCGGCAGGTGTTTCGGTCGCGACAACCAGCAGCTTCACGTGCCCCGGCGAGATGCCGGTTGCCACTTCCAGGACATCGACATAGTGCGACACGAGATTGACATCCTCGATGCCGTTGACCTTCGGGATGAGGATGCCGTCGAGGCCCGGCCGGACCACCGCCGCGAGATCCTCGAGCGTGAGCCCCGTACCGAACGGATTGATGCGGACCAGGAACGACCAGTTGCGGGGCCCGCCGCCCAACAGCCCTTTCACGGCATCCCGGGCAAAGGCCTTGCGCCCCGGCGCCACGGAGTCCTCGAGATCAAGGATCAGTGCGTCTGCGCCGACGCCCGAGGCCTTGATGTACTTTCGCTCGCTGTCGGCCGGCACAAAGAGCAGCGAACGGAGCTTCATGTCGGCCTCCGCATCATCAAACCGCTCCTGCGGCAGTAGACAACTTCCTCGTCGCGCTGATTGAAGCCGCGATGTTCGAATGTCACGATACCCTGCGTCGGACGCGACTTGCTCTCCCTGACGGCGATCACCTTGGTCTCGGCTCGCAGGGTGTCACCGGCAAACACCGGGCGCGGGAATTTGGTATCCTCCATGCCGAGATTGCCGACGGTGGTTCCCAGAGTCGTGTCCTGGACGGACAGACCGATGATCAGGCCAAGCGTGAAGATCGAATTCATCAAGGGCTTCCCGAACTCAGTGCCCTTGGCATATTCGTGGTCGATGTGGACCGCCGCCGGATTGTAGGTCAGCGACGAGAACAGGATGTTGTCCATGTCCGTCACCGTGCGCCGGATTTCGTGCACGAATGTCTGTCCGACCGAAAACTGCTCGAAGTAGAGCCCCGCCATGTGCTTGCCTCTTGCTGTATCTTGCAGGGTCAGGCGGCGGCCGTGGCGGCCGCCTTGTCCTTGTCTCCCGTCCGATTTCTACCGTATAGTCATATCGTACACAAGCGTACTAATTATGAGGATCGCTCATGTCCGTCCGCGAAAATCGACAGGTCCGCCTGACGTCCCGACCAAATGGGATACCGCAAGCGGAACATTTCTCGCTCGTGACCGCGCCGGTGGCCGCGCCCGGCAAGGGCGAAATGCTGGTTGAAAACCGCTATCTCTCGGTCGATCCGGCGCAGCGCGGATGGGCCAATGACGAGGGGAACTACAGCGCGCCGGTGCCATTGAACACGCCGATGCGCGCCCTCGCCGTCGGCGAGGTCGTCGAAAGCAATACGCCGGAGTTTCGCGCCGGCGAGTTCGTCTATGGATGGTTTGGTTGGCAGCGCTACTGCGTCACCACGCCCGACACCGTTCTGCGGCGCGTTACTCCATCCGCCCTGCCGCTCAGCGCCAATTTGAGCGTGCTCGGCATGAACGGCCTGACCGCCTATCTTGCCTTTCACGGCCTCTGCGATCCCAAGCCCGGCGAGCATGTTCTGGTGTCGACGGCAGCCGGCAGCGTCGGAAGCTTCGTCGGCCAGCTCGCGCAAATCGCCGGATGCCGCGCCGTCGGCCTTACCAGCTCCGCCGACAAGATTGCGCAAGCCAAGGCCCGCTACGGCTACCAGGACATGATCAACTACCGCGAGGCCGCCGATCTCGGCGCGGCCATTCGGGCCGCATGCCCTGAAGGCAATGATATCTTCTTCGACAACACCGGAGGCGCGATCGCCGATGCCGCCATCCGGACCATGCGGCTGCGTGGACGGATCATCCAGTGCGGCACGGCCGCGAACGCCTCCTGGACCCCCGTCCCGACCGGCCCGCGCCCCGAACGGGAGATCCTCACGCGGCGCCTGCGGTGGTCCGGCTTCATCATCTTCGATCATCTCGCCGAGTTCGAAGCGGCCGCCATGCGCCTTGCCGAACTCGCGCTGGCCGGCAGGATCGTCCATGATGAAGAAATCCTGCCCGGGCTGGAGCATGCCCCCGGCGCGATCGCACAACTCTACCGCGGGGAGAACCACGGCAAGCTGATCATCGCAGTGGATTAGGCCTCTACGCGCTGGCCTTGCGCTTCATCACTTCAGGCAGTTTCGTGCGATGGAAGCCCTCGAACGGCTGGCTGCGGCTATGCGGCTCGAGCTTCCAAGTCGTGCGTGCATTTGGCGTCCCGCCGTCGACGCGGATGCAGGAGCCGGTGATATAGGCGGCTGCCGGCGACAGCAGGTAGGTGATTGCGGCCGATATCTCGGCTTCCGTTCCGAAGCGCTGGAGCGGCACGCGTTCGGTGAAGTCGTGAAGCTTCTTCTGCATCTCCGGCGTGTAGGTATCAAAGCCACTGGACACGATGCCGCCGGGCGCGACTGCATTGACGCGCACGCCTGAGGACGACCATTCACAGGCGGCCGTCTCGGTCAAGGTCAGCATGCCGCCGCGCGCCGCGGCCGAGTGACCGAACTCCGGCCAGCCGTGCCAGATGTCGGCAATGATGTTCACGATCGAGCCACCATTGGCCTCCATCCAGCGGTTATAAACTTCGCGCATGAAGATGAAGCCGCCGGTCAGATTGTTGCGCACGACGGCCTCGAAGCCCTTGGTCGAAATCGACTTCAGCGGCGCGCGGAATTGTCCGCCGGCATTGTTGACCAGGCCGTCGATGCGGCCATAGCGCGCCAGAACGGCATCGATCGTGCCGATCACCATGGCTTCATCGCGGATGTCGCAGGCGAGGCTCATCGCCCGTCCGCCATCCTCCTCGATCTCGTGCTGCACCTCGACGAGCTTGTCCAAGGTACGGCCGAGGATCGCGACGTTCGCGCCAAGGGCGGCGAGCTCATGGGCGGTGCAGCGTCCGATTCCGCTGCCGCCGCCGGTCACGATGATCGTCTGTCCCTTGAACAGGTCCGATCTGAACACGGACTGATATGGCATCTCCGGCCTCCCTGAGCTCGTATCGCGGGGCCGTCACCCTTGCCTTCAAGGGATTGGGACGGCATTGCGCTTGATGATCGTACACTTTATTACTATCTGATCTCAAGGACAACAAGGGATGGGAGCGAGCCCATGACGCAGCCGAGCACCATCATCGTCGAAACCCGCGGCGCGATCGACGTCCTGACATTGAACCGCCCGGCCGAGCTCAATGCCGTTTCGCCAGACATGATCTCTGAGTTGACTGCGTACTTCTCCGGCCTTCACGACCGGCCAGGGACACGCGTCCTGATCCTGCGCGGGAACGGACCTCAGTTCTCCGCCGGCGCTGAGCTCGGATCGGACGCATTCGCCGCGCCGGGCAAGGGTCGCCCGCAACGCCAGCTCAAGATGCAGCAGAATTACTCGGGCGTGATCCGCCTCATGCGGTCGTGCCCGCAGCCCATCATCGGGCTCGTCCATGGTGCGGCGTGCGGTGCCGGCTTCTCCTTTCTGCTCGCCTGCGACGTCCGCTTCGCAGCACCGGATGCGCGGATGAACGCGGCCTATATCCGCATCGGCGTCGGCGGCTGCGACATGGGCTCGGGATACCTGTTGCCTCGCCTCGTCGGCCTCTCCGTGACCTCAGAGCTGCTGCTGACGGGACGTTTCCTCAAGGCGGAGCGCGCGAAAGCGATCGGACTAGTCAGCGATATCGCGCCCGCGGACGAGCTGCTCGCGAAAGGACTCGAATTCGCCGAGGAGATGCTGCGCGTGTCTCCAATGGGGCTGCGCATGACAAAGCAGGCGCTGAACACACTAATCGACGCGCCGAGCCTCGACGCGGCCCTGATGATGGAAGACCGGCAGCAGGTCATCCTCCTGGAAACGAATGACCACGCGGAAGCCGTCGCCGCGTTTCGCGAGCGACGGAATCCGACCTATTCCGATCAGTAGCTTACTTTGCATCGGCAAGGACCGTGGCGAGCTCGCGCAGCTTGAACTTCTGGATCTTGCCGCTGGCGGTACGCGGAAGCTCGGCCACGACCTCGACCCGCTCGGGCCAGAACTGCTTTGCCATTTTGGCTTCACCCAGATAGGCCTGCACCGCCGCGAGATCGACCCTGCTCCCGTCGCGGGGGACGATGAAGGCACAGCCACGCTCGCCGAGCCGTGAATCCGGGAATCCCACGACCGCAACGGCGGACACCGCTGGATGCTTGTAGAGCAGGTTCTCGATCTCGACGACCGGGACGTTCTCTCCGCCCCTGATCAGGATATCCTTCACCCGTCCCGAGATACGGATATAGCCATCCTTGTCCATATAGGCGAGATCACCGGAATCGAACCAGCCTTCGCTGTCGAAGGTCGGCAGCTCCGGCCGCTTGTAGTAGCCTTTGAACATCTGGGCGCCCCGCACCAGCAACCGGCCCGACTCTCCCGCCGGCAGCGCCCTACCCTCGGTATCGACGATCCTGACCTCCATGCCCTCCAGCGAGCGGCCGTCCGTGCCGGCCGATTTCTCCGCGGCGCGCGCCGGCTCGGTCAGGGTGCCCGACAAGACCTCGGTCATGCCCCAGAGCGAGCAGACTTTAAGGCCAAGCTCGTCGGCGGCCCGGTCGATCAGGACCGATGGGATCGGCGCGCCCCCGCACAGGAAGGAGCGAAGGCTCTTCGGCTGAGGTGCGCCGGCCTTTACCGCGTCGCAGATGTCGCTGAGGAACGGCGTCGACGCGGCCGTATAGGTCACGCCTTCGCGGGCCATCAGCCCAACCCCGCGCTTGGCCTCCCAGATATCCTGGAGGATCATCGTGCCGCCCAGATAGACCGAGAGCAGCACGATCGCGGCATAGCCTGTCATGTGTCCGACCGGCGAAGCCACCAGAAGGACATCACTTGAATCGAGCCCGAACCGTCCCGACAGGGCCTTGCAGCACGCGATCAACGAGTTGGACGTGTGCATGACGCCTTTCGGCTCGCCCGTGGTGCCGGACGTGAACATCAGCACGGCCATATCATCCGGGCGGAGACCAGGAGGAAGCCTGTCGGCCTCGGAAGCCAGCAACATGCGATCAAAGCTGGTCTCGCCATCTCCGTCGGCGAAAATCACGTGCTTGAGATGCGGCAGGTCCGCACGCATGCCCTGCGCCATCGCAGCGTAGTCGAAGCCGCGATAGACCTTCGGCACGATGAAGACCTTTGCCTGGCAGAAGTTCAGAATGTAGAGTAGCTCGCGCTCCCGAAGAATCGGCATCACCGGGTTCATCACCGCGCCGATCTTGCTACAGGCGAACGCGGTGACGACGAACTCCCACCAGTTCGGCAGTTGCACCGTAACGACATCGCCTCGTCCGACGCCGAGCCGCACGAGCGAGCTCGCGGCGCGATCTGCAAGCTTCTCCAGTTCCTTGTAAGTGAAACGCGGGGGCTGTTCTCGATCTGCGCGGTCGGCGACGATCGCGACCTTATCGGGCGTTCTCGCAACGGCCTCGGTCAGAAGCTGATCGACAGTCTTGTCGAGCCAATAGCCGGCTTCGCGAAAATTGGCGTAAGACGCATCATTTCTGGCGGCCGCCACGGTCATTATTCCCTCCTGCAGCGTCGTGTCTTTTCCGACTTGGCTTTCGTTTATCTGTGTACTTTATGATCACGAACTATTTCGTAGTTTGTCGCTTGCGGCGTGTAGTTGGTTGCCGTCATTCCCCGACGAAAGCCGGCTTTCGCTTCTCGACGAAAGCCTTGACGCCTTCACGCGCATCCGCCGTTCGCGAGATTGTCGCGAGCGTCTCCGCCTCCTCCTCGAGCTGACTCTCGAACGATCGATCGGATGTCTCGGCAAACAGACGCTTGATCGCGGCAAACGCTTGCGTCGGACCCGCGGCAAGCTCTTTCGCTATTCGCGCAGCCTCGGACTGCACATCGCCATCCGGAACAACGAAATCCACAAGACCGAGCGACAGCGCCGTTCTGGCATCGAGCGTCTCGCCAAGCAGGAAGAGGCGCCTAGCGCGCGCAACGCCGATCCGGCGCGTGATTGTCGTGGTCGACCCGCTGTCGGGACTGAATCCGATTTTGGAAAACGCAGCTGAAATCCGCGCCGATTCCGCTATCACCACCAGATCTGCGGCCGCCATCAGCGAAACGCTTCCACCGGCGACATTGCCGTGAACGCTCGCGACGACCGGCGCCCGCATGCGGACCATTCTTGCAATCGCCACATGAAGGTCTCCCGTCCAGGCCTTGATCGTTCTTGGCAGTGCGTCTCCCTGCTTGACCAGCGACATCAGGTCGCCGCCGACGCTGAACAACCGGCCGCGCCCGGAGAGCAGCATCGCCCTCACATCGGAGCGCTCGCTCAGCTCCGCGATACACAGGCCGAATTCGCGACAAAACTCCCCATCAATTGGATTTCCACGATCGGGCTGGTTCAAGACGACATGAGCCAGGCCATCCTCGATGGTGCAATCGAAGCTCTTTGTCGGTGTGGCCAGTCCCATCGGCGTCTCTCCCTCGCTTTCACGCAACCTGGCGGCGGCTCGAACCAGCGGCTTAGATCGAGCGTGCCTGCTTTTCCTTCTGCACCGAGGCCTGAATGGCCTCACGCGCGCGCTGCCAGTCGGCTGGCGACAGTTTCGACAGCCCCGCGAAGGTGCTGGGCGCGGCCAGATGATGACCACCATCAATGGCGATCGTATCGCCGGTGATGTAGCTGCAACCGTCCGACATCAGGAAGATCAGAAGATTGCGCAACTCGTCCATCTTGCCGAAACGGCGCAGCGGCACGTCGTCCGCCTGCGTTGCGCCGACACCGGTCTCCGCCAGCGGGTTTAGCTTGTCCCAGGCGCCTTCGGTCGGGAACGGCCCGGGCGCGATCGCATTGACGCGGATGTTCTTGGGCCCCCACTCGACCGCGAGCGACATGGTCATGGCGTGCACGGCCGCTTTCGCCATGGCCGCCGGCACGACATAGGCCGAGCCGGTCCACACCCAGGTCACGAGGTTGCCGATGATGACTCCGGGCAGGCCTGCGGCAATCCACCGCTTGCCGCAGGCGAGCGAGGTGTAAAACGAGCCGTCCATGACCGTCGAGCGGACGGCCTCATAGCCGCGCGGCGACAGGGTTTCGGTCGGCGCCAGGAAGTTGGCGGCCGCATTGTTGACGAGACCGGTGAGCGGACCATCGGCCCAGATTGTGGTCATCATCGCCTCGATGCTGTCGGGATCGCGCACATTGGCAAGTAGAGCCGAGACCTGCCCTCCGGATCGCTCGCTGATTTCCCGCACGGCCTGGTCGAGG
>Ga0070730_10000197_pt1 | contig 77216 bp, 64 predicted proteins | sample Coa_R1_3_FD_66447 | JGI IMG/M metagenome (GOLD analysis project Ga0070730, IMG submission 66447) | Surface soil microbial communities from Centralia Pennsylvania, which are recovering from an underground coalmine fire - Coalmine... | ecosystem: Environmental > Terrestrial > Soil > Unclassified ... | reverse complement strand
GACCTGGATGGCGCTCGAGGCGATCCAGTGCCTGGGCGGCAACGGCTACATCAACGACTATGCGACCGGCCGGCTGCTGCGCGACGCCAAGCTCTACGAGATCGGCGCCGGCACGTCCGAAATCCGCCGCATGCTGATCGGCCGCGAGTTGTTCAAGGAAACGGCGTAACATCCGTCGCCCGATAGACCCTCACCCTCCGCTCTCGCGGATCCCCCTCTCCCGCTCGCGGGAGGGGGCCGGGGTGAGGGCGGTCGTGATCCGTCGAACTGTCTAGAGTCTAGGAACCAAATCATGCTTCTCACCAGTGCTTTGGATGTCCGTTCGGACGGGTTCCGGGCCAACGAGGCGGCCATGCGGGCCCTGGTCGAGGATCTGCGCGCCAAGGTCGACGCGATCCGGCTGGGCGGCGGCGAGGGCGCGCGATCGAAGCATCTCTCGCGCGGCAAACTGCTGCCGCGCGATCGCATCCGCACCCTGATCGACCCGGGCTCGCCGTTCCTGGAATTCTCGCAGCTCGCGGCCTACGACATGTACGGCGGCGACATCGCGTCCGCCGGCATCATCACCGGCATCGGCCGGGTCGCGGGGCGCGAATGCGTGGTCATCGCCAATGACGCGACCGTCAAGGGCGGGACATATTTCCCGATGACGGTGAAGAAGCATCTCCGCGCCCAGGACATCGCGCGCGAGAACAACCTGCCGTGCATCTATCTGGTCGATTCGGGCGGCGCCAACCTGCCGAACCAGGACGAGGTGTTTCCCGACCGCGATCACTTCGGCCGGATCTTCTACAACCAGGCGCAGATGTCGGCGGCCGGCATCCCGCAGATCGCCGTGGTCATGGGCTCCTGCACGGCCGGCGGCGCCTATGTGCCGGCCATGTCCGACGAATCGATCATCGTCAAGAACCAGGGCACGATCTTCCTGGCCGGCCCGCCGCTGGTGAAGGCCGCGACCGGCGAGGTCGTCTCGGCCGAGGACCTGGGCGGTGCCGAGGTGCATAGCCGCATCTCCGGCGTCACCGACCACATGGCCGAGAACGACCCGCATGCGCTGGGCCTGGCCCGCCGCATCGTCGGTAATCTCAACCGGGTGAAGCGGCCGAACATCGACCTGCGCGAGCCGGTCGAGCCGCGTTACGCGGCCGAGGAGATCTACGGTGTCGTGCCGGTCGACGCGCGCAAGCCCTATGACGTGCGCGAGATCATTGCCCGCATCGTCGACGGGAGCGCGTTCGATGAATTCAAGCAGCTCTACGGCCCGACCCTGGTCACCGGCTTCGCCCATATCTGGGGCTATCCGGTCGGCATCGTCGCCAACAACGGCATCCTGTTTTCGGAGAGCGCCCAGAAGGGCGCCCATTTCATCGAGCTCTGCGCCCAGCGCGGCATTCCGCTCGTGTTCCTGCAGAACATCACCGGCTTCATGGTCGGCCGCAAATACGAGGCCGGCGGCATCGCCAAGGACGGTGCGAAGATGGTGACGGCCGTCGCCACCGCCAACGTGCCGAAATTCACCGTCATCGTCGGCGGCAGCTTCGGCGCCGGCAATTACGGCATGTGCGGCCGGGCCTACAGCCCGCGCTTCCTGTGGATGTGGCCCAATGCGCGCATCAGCGTCATGGGCGGCGAGCAGGCGGCCTCGGTCCTGGCCCAGGTCCGGCGCGACGGCATCGAGGCCAAGGGCGGCCAATGGCCGGCGGACGAGGAGGCGGCGTTCAAGGCGCCGATCCGCGCCCAGTACGAGACCCAGGGCCATCCCTATTACGCGAGCGCGCGCCTGTGGGACGACGGCGTGATCGATCCCGCCGATACCCGCCTGGTGCTGGGCCTAGGCCTCTCGGCCTCGTTCAACGCGCCGATCGAACCGACCCGCTTCGGCCTGTTCCGGATGTGATGGCCATGACCGACGATCTCCTGCATTCGCTCGACGCGCGCGGCGTCGCGACCGTCACCCTCAACCGGCCCCAGTTGCACAATGCGTTCGACGACGCCTTGATCGCCGAGCTGACCCAGGTGCTGGCCGCCTATGGCGCCGACCCGGCCGTGCGCGCCGTCGTGCTGACCGGTGCCGGCAAGAGCTTCTCCGCCGGCGCCGACCTCGGCTGGATGAAACGGATGGCCGGCTATTCCTACGAGGAGAACCTGGCCGACGCGGCCGCGCTCGCCCGGCTGATGAACGTGCTGGACCGGCTGCCGAAGCCGACCATCGGCCTCATCAACGGTGCCGCCTATGGTGGCGGCGTCGGGCTCGTCGCCTGCTGCGACATCGCCATCGCCTCGGAGCGCGCGAGCTTCTGCCTGTCCGAAGTCAAGCTCGGCCTGCTGCCGGCCGCGATCAGCCCCTATGTCGTGGCCGCGATCGGTCAGCGCCAGGCCCGGCGCTATTTCCAGACCGCCGAGGTCATCCAGTCCGCCGACGCGCTGCGTATCGGCCTGGTCCATGAGGTGGTGGCACCCGACCAGCTCGAGGCGGCGCGCGACCGCATCCTGGCCGCGATCCTCCTGGGCGCTCCAGGCGCCCAGGCCGATTCCAAGGACCTGGTCTTCACCGTCGACCGGCCGCTCACCGACGACGTCATCGCCGAGTCCCGCCGGCGGATTGCCGTGCGCCGGGCATCGGACGAAGGGCGCGAGGGCGTCGGCGCCTTCCTCGAAAAACGCGAACCCGCCTGGCGGACCTAGGAGAGACCCGATGTTCTCGAAGATCCTGATCGCCAATCGCGGCGAGATCGCCTGCCGGGTCATCAAGACCGCCAAGCGGCTCGGCATCCGCACGGTCGCCGTCTATTCCGACGCCGATGCCGGCGCGCGCCATGTGGCGCTTGCGGACGAGGCCTATCCGATCGGCCCGGCGCCGGCGCGCGAGAGCTATCTCGTGGTCGAGAAGATCCTGGACGCCGCCCGCAAGTCGGGCGCCCAGGCCATCCACCCGGGTTACGGTTTCTTGAGCGAGAACGCCGGGTTCGCCGAGGCTTGCGCCGCGGCCGGGGTGGTGTTCATCGGCCCGCCGCCGGACGCGATCCGGGCCATGGGCTCGAAGTCGGCCGCCAAGTCGCTGATGGAGCGATCGGGCGTGCCGCTGGTGCCGGGCTATCATGGCGCCGACCAGGACCCGAAGCTGCTGACGGCGGCCGCCGAGCGCATCGGCTATCCGGTGCTGATCAAGGCCTCGGCCGGCGGCGGCGGCAAGGGCATGCGCGTGGTCGAACGGCCGGAAGAGCTCGATGCGGCCATCGCGTCGGCCAAGCGCGAGGCCGCGGCCTCGTTCGGCGACGACCAGGTGCTGATCGAAAAATACCTCGGCCGGCCGCGCCATATCGAGATCCAGGTCTTCGCCGATACCCACGGCAACACCGTCTCGCTGTTCGAGCGCGACTGCTCGATCCAGCGCCGGCACCAGAAGGTGGTCGAGGAGGCGCCCGCGCCCGGCATGGACCCGGAGCGCCGCCGCAGCATGGGCGAGGCCGCCTGCGCCGCCGCCCGCGCCATCGGCTATGTCGGCGCCGGCACGGTCGAGTTCATCGCCGAGGGCGATGCGTTCTATTTCATGGAGATGAACACCCGCCTGCAGGTCGAGCATCCGGTGACCGAGGCGATCACCGGCCAGGATCTGGTCGAGTGGCAGCTGCGCGTCGCCTCGGGCGAGCCGTTGCCGCTCAGCCAGGACGCGCTCACCATCACCGGCCATGCGATCGAGGTGCGCGTCTATGCCGAGGACCCGAACCGCGACTTCCTGCCGTCGATCGGCACGCTCGCCCACCTGAAGCCGCCGGCCGAGGGGCCGCATGTCCGCGTCGATACCGGCGTGCGCGCCGGCGATACGATCTCGATCCATTACGACCCGATGATCGCCAAGCTGATCGTCTGGGACCGCGACCGCGCCTCGGCCGCCCAGCGCCTGTCCGAAGCGCTGGCGGAGTACGAGGTCGTCGGCGTCACCACCAACCTGCCGTTCCTGAAGACCTTGGCCGACCATCCGGCATTCCGGGCGGCGGAGCTCGACACCGGCTTCATCGGCCGGCATGGCGGCGACCTGTTCCCGGCCGCGGGTGCTGCGCCGCGCGTGGCGCTGGCGGCGGCGGCGCTGCGGCTGGTGCTCGACCGGCAGGCGGCGGTCACGGCGGCCGCGTCGCTGTCGCATGACCCGCATTCGCCCTGGAACCTCGCCCATGCCTGGCGCCTCAACGGCGACGGCTACCAGGATCTGGTGCTGCTCGACGACGAGACCTCGGTCGCGGTGCGCGCCCATCCGCGGCGCGGCGGCTTCCTGCTCGATCTGCCGGACGGGCCGGCGCTGGTCAGCGGCACCGAGGACGGCGCGGGTGCCCTGGTGCTGAGCGTCGACGGCGTGAAGCAGCGGGTCGCGATCGTCCGCATCGGCGACGAGCTCACGGTCATGCTGGGGGGCGTGAGCCACCGGCTGGTCGTGATCGATCCGCTCAATCCCACGCGCAGCGAGGCGGCGGGCGTCGGTCGCCTGACCGCGCCCATGCCGGGCAAGATCACCCAGGTGCTGGTCGCCCCCGGCGACGCGGTCAAGCGGGGAGCGGCGCTGCTGGTGGTCGAGGCCATGAAGATGGAGCACACGATCACGGCACCGATGGACGGCACGATCGACCGGGTCCGCTACGCGGTCGGCGACCTGGTCGAGGACGGCGCCGAGCTGATCGCGTTCGCGGAAGGGTAAGCACAGCACCTCTTCATCGTCATGGCCGGGCTTGACCCGGCCATCCACGCCGTAGGGCAGTTCTCCCGCAGCTCCAATGGAGTCGCAGGCGGAGGCGCGTGGATGCCCGGGTCACGCCCGGGCATGACGAGAATGTCGAGACCCACAGTGACCCGGGAGGAATCCGCCATGCAGCAGGCGAGCTACGTCAGCGGGGCCAGCACGGTCCCGCTCATCGGCGAAACGATCGGCGTTCATTTCGACCGGGCGGTCGCCCGATGGGGCGATCGGGACGGGCTCGTCGTGCGGCACCAGGATGTCCACTGGACCTATCGGGAGCTGGCCCAGCGGGTCGATGCCTTGGCCGCCGGCCTGCTGGCGCTCGGGCTCGAGCCGGGCGACCGCATCGGCATCTGGTCGCCGAACAATGCCGAATGGGTCCAACTGCAGTTCGCCAGCGCCAAGGCCGGGCTGATCCTGGTCAACATCAATCCGGCCTACCGCCTAGCCGAGCTCGAGCATGCGCTGACGCTCTCCGGCTGCAAGGCGCTGGTGACCGCAAGCCGGTTCAAGACCAGCGACTACCTGACCATGCTGCGCGACCTGGCGCCGGAACTGGCTGGGACCGCGCCGGGGGACCTCCGATCGGCGCGCCTGCCGGACCTTCGCATCGGCATCCATCTCGATCCGGCGGATCAGCCGGGCATGCTCAAGTTCGCCGAGGTCTCGGGGCGGGGCGGGGCGGCCGAACAGGAGCGGCTCAAGGAGCTGGCCGGCCGGCTGCAGTTCGACGACCCGATCAACATCCAGTTCACCAGCGGCACGACCGGCCTGCCCAAGGGCGCCACGCTCACTCACCACAACATCCTCAACAACGGCTTCTTCGTGGCCGAGGCGATGGGGCTGCGCGAGGGCGACCGGCTGTGCATCCCGGTGCCGCTCTACCATTGCTTCGGCATGGTCATGTCGGTGCTGGCCTCCATGTCCCATGGCGCCACCATGGTGTTCCCGTGCGAGGGCTTCGATCCGCTGGCCGTGCTGCAGACGATCGAGGCGGAGCGCTGCACCCTCGTCCATGGCGTGCCGACCATGTTCATCGCCGAGATGGAGCATCCGGATTTCGCCAAGTTCGATCTTTCGACCCTGCGCGCCGGCATCATGGCGGGCTCGCCCTGTCCGATCGAGGTGATGCGCCGGGTCATCGACCAGATGAATCTGGGTGAGGTCACCATCGCCTATGGCATGACCGAGACCAGCCCGGTCAGCTTCCAGAGTGCCATCGACGATCCGATCGAGCGGCGGGTCAGCACGGTCGGCCGTATCCATCCGCATCTGGAGGTCAAGATCGTCGACGGCGAGGGCCGCGTCGTCCCGCGCGGCACGCCAGGCGAGATCTTGACCCGCGGCTATTCGGTCATGCTCGGCTATTGGAACGACCCGGCGCGCACGGCCGAGGCGATCGACCCGGCCGGCTGGATGCATACCGGCGACCTGGGCGTGATCGACGACGAGGGCTATTGCAACATCGTCGGCCGCATCAAGGATCTGGTCATCCGGGGTGGGGAGAACATATATCCCCGGGAGATCGAGGAGTTCCTGTTCCGCCATCCGAAGATCGAGGCCGCCCAGGTGTTCGGCGTGCCCGACGACCGCTTCGGCGAGGAGCTGTGCGTCTGGATTAAACTGCGGGCGGGCGAGAGCCTGGATGCGGATGGGGTCCGGGCCTTCTGCCAGGGCCAGATCGCGCATTACAAGATCCCGCGCTATGTCTATTTCGTTGAGGAATTCCCCATGACCGTGACCGGCAAGATCCAGAAATTCATCATGCGCGAGCAGGTGATGAAGGAGCTGAACCTGGTCCCGCGGCGGTCGGCCTGATCATGGACCTGCCCAAATCCGTCCGCATCGTCGAGGTCGGTCCGCGCGACGGGCTGCAGAACGAGCCGATCATCGTGCCGCGCGCGGCCAAGGTGGCGCTGATCGAGTCGCTGGTCGAGGCTGGCCTCAAGATCGTCGAGTCCGGCAGCTTCGTCTCGCCGAAATGGGTGCCGCAGATGGCCGACACGGCGGAGGTGCTGGCGGCGATCAAGCGGGTGCCGGGCGTCCGCTATCCGGTGCTGGTGCCGAACCTCAAGGGGCTGGAGGGCGCGCTGGCCGCCGGCGTCGACGAGATCGCCGTGTTCGGCGCCGCGTCCGAGAGCTTCAGCCAGAAGAATATCAACTGCTCGATCGCCGAGAGCCTGGAGCGCTTCCGCCCCGTCGTCGAGGCGGCGCTGGCCAAGGGCATCCGCGTGCGCGGCTATGTCTCCTGCGTGCTCGGCTGCCCCTATGAGGGAGAGGTGGCGCCGGCCGCGGTGGCGTCCGTCGCTAAGGCGCTCCACGACATGGGCTGCTACGAGATCTCGCTTGGCGACACGATCGGCGTCGGCACACCCATGAAGGCGCGGGTGATGATCGAGGCGGTGGCGGCGCAAGTGCCGATCGAGAGGCTGGCCGTGCATTTCCACGACACCTGGGGCCAGGCGCTCGCCAATATCCTTGCCTGCCTGGAATTGGGTGTCGCGGTCGTCGACAGCGCCGTCGCCGGCCTGGGCGGCTGCCCCTATGCCAAGGGCGCGACCGGCAATGTCGCGACCGAGGACGTGGTCTACATGCTGGACGGCATGGGCATCGCGACGGGGGTCGATCTTGCGAAGCTGGCCGCCGCCGGCCGGGCCATCACCGCGGTGATCGGCAAGGCGCCCGCGTCCAAGGTCGCCCAGGTGCTGGCGAAACGGTTCGAGGCTGCCTGACGACCCATGGCACTGCACCTGATCAAGATGTGCGTCGGCTGCGACTCGGTCGAGGATCTGACCGAATGGCAGGCGAACCGCCTGTTGCGCGGCGAGGACCTCATCCACCGCACCCGTAATTTCCCGAAGCGGGCCGACGAGATCCTGGCCGGCGGCTCGCTTTATTGGATCATCAAGGGCCAGGTCCGCGTGCGCCAGCGCATCACCGCGTTGGAAGCGGTGACGGACGGCGAGGGCGGCCGCTTCTGCGCCATCCACCTGGCGCAGGAGCTGGTGCCGGTCATCCACCGGGCGCACCGGCCGATGCAGGGCTGGCGCTATCTCGCGGCTGAGGACGCGCCGCTCGACCGCGATCCCAACCACAAGGACGAGACCGACGAGATGCCCGCCGGCATGGTCAAGGAACTGCGGGCGCTGGGACTGATGTGAGCCGGCCGGATGGCCGGCGTCCGGCACTCGGCCCCCTGTGTCCTGCGGGGACTTTTTCAAGTCGTTCCGCGACAATTCGCCTGCTGGCTTTGTAAAGCCGCCATGTGGCGACGCACCCTCGACAGCGGGCGACAGCTAGTGCCATAGTCCGCCGGCTTTCTCTGGCCTGGAACAATCGCTTCCCGGCCACCATCTTTCTGCGTGGGCTTCCCCCAGGCGCTTTCGATCGAGTGTGGCGGCATGACGACGTTGGGAACTTTGCTCTTCACCTGGCTTCGCGGCGAACAGGTCGGCAGCGATGCGTCCGGCAACAAGTATTATCGCCTGAAGGGCGCGCGCCCGCTGGTCAAGGGCGGCGGCATGGACAGCCGGGAGCGGCGCTGGGTCATCTACAACGGCATCGTCGAAGCGTCCAAGGTGCCGCCGGAATGGCACGGCTGGCTGCATCACATGACCAATGACCTGCCGCCGTCCGATCTCAAGATGCGGCCGTGGCAGAAGGAGCATCTGCCGAACCTGACCGGCACCAAGCTCGCCTACCGGCCGCCCGGTTCGGTGCTGAAGGGCGGCGTGCGTGCCCGCGCCACCGGCGATTACGAGCCGTGGATGCCGAACTGAGCATGATGACCATAGGGCGACGCGACGCATGAATCGAAACCTCCTCGAGACGGTGATGGGCGCGGTCGTGATCGTCGTCGCCGTGATCTTCCTGGTCTTCGCCTATCATTCCGCTGAAATCCGCTCGGTCTCCGGCTATACGCTGACAGCCAAGTTCGATCATATCGACGGTGTTCGCGAAGGTGCCGACGTGCGGCTGAGCGGCATCAAGGTCGGCTCGATCATCGGCACCAGCCTCGATCCGAAGACCTTCCAGGCCGACGTCAAACTGTCGATCGACAATACGATCAAGCTGCCGACCGACACGATCGCGACCATCACCCAGAACGGCCTCTTGGGCGACCAGTACATGTCGCTGGTGCCGGGCAACAGCGACAAGCTCATCGCCCCCGGCGGCGAGCTGTCCTACACCCAGTCGGCGCCCAACCTGATGTCGCTGTTCGGCCAGGCCGTGTTCAGCATGAGCGGCGGCGGCAAGCCGGCCGATGGAGCGGCACCTTCTCCGGGATCACAGGGAGCGGCGCCGTCCAACCTGGTGCCGAAGCTCGATGACGGAACGCCCCAGCCCAAGTAACGCGAATCCGCCGGTGCGGCCCACGAGCGATCTCAAGTCGATTCGCTGGCTGACCCCGGCGGGCGAACCGGTCGCCTGCGTCGAGAAGCTGAAGGTGCTGACCGAGAACCTGGTCGAACTCCGGCAGATGGCGCAGGACGCGCTCGAAGACGCCCTGCTGATGGGCTGCGACGAGACCCAGACGCGCCAGGTGCTGGCCGATCTCGTGGCCGGCCTGGAAAATCCTTATGCTAAAGGCTGATATGGCGCGGTTTGCCCTGATTTCCCTGGCCCTGCTCGCCGCCGCCGGCTCCGCGTCGGCGGCGGACGATGCCGGCAATGCACCGGCGGATGCCGCCGCGAACGCGCCCAGCGGCCCCAAAGTCGCGATGCTGCAGGGGCTGGACAAGACCACGGCCCGCGTCACGAAGTTCGAGGCGCCGGTCGGCCAGATGGTCAGCTTCGGCACCCTGCAGATCACGGTGCGCGACTGCCGCAAGCGGCCGCCTGAGGAAGAGCCGGAGAGTGCCGCCTATCTCGACATCGACGAGGTGCTGCAGGGGCAGGCGGCGCCGAAGCATATCTTCAGCGGCTGGATGTTCGCCTCGTCCCCGGCGCTGAACAGCCTCGAGGACCCGGTCTACGACGTGTGGGTGCTCGACTGCAGGACGACCGTGACCGGATCGTCGCCGGCCAAGCCCGGCTGAAACCGGGCGCTGGCGGCGAGTGCCTTGGACAGCCGCCGCTGATATTCCGCCCGCGGGATCTCGATCACGCCGAACCGCTCCAGATGCGGCGTGGTGAATTGCGTGTCGAGCAGCAGGAAGCCGCCCTCGATCAGGCGCGCGACCAGATGCACGAGTGCCACCTTGCTGGCGTCGGTCGCCCGGCTGAACATGCTCTCGCCGAAGAAGGCGCCGCCCAGCGCCACGCCGTAGAGGCCGCCGACCAACTCGCCGTCGACCCAGGTTTCGACCGAATGAGCCCGGCCGCGGGCGTGCAGCTCGATATAGAGCTTCAGGATCTCGGCATTGATCCAGGTCTCCGGGCGGTCCGGCGTCGCCTCGGCGCAGCCGCGCACGACATCGGCGAAGGCGCTGTCGCAGCGTACCTCGAACGGTCCGTGGCGCACGGTCCGGCGCAGCTTGCGCGGAATGTGGCAGCCGTCGAGCGGCAGGATGCCCCGCCGCTCCGGATCGACCCAGAAGATCTCGGAATCATCCGCCGACTCGGCCATCGGGAAGATGCCGGCGGCATAGGCCCGCAGCAGGAGATCGGGGGTGAGCTTCATCCGAGCCGATCTCCTCCTTTCCGTGCGAGCCCGTCGGTATCAAGCCATTGTCATTCCCGCGCAGACGGGAATCCAGCAAGAGCCGCGTCGGCGGCGACATGATTCTCTTTTCCGCGCTGCCGCGCGTAAAGGGCTGGATTCCCGCCTCTCGCGGGAATGGCGGAGACGAGGCGTCCTAAGCGTCGCGCGCCATGAAGCGTTCGAGCCAGTGGATGTCGTAATTGCCGCTGATGAAGTCCGGCTCGTCCAGCAGGCGCAGATGCAGCGGGATGTTGGTCTCGATGCCGGCGATGACGTATTCCTGCAGAGCGCGGCGCAGGCGGCGGACGCATTCGTCGCGGTCGCGGCCATGGACGATCAGCTTGGCGACCAGGCTGTCGTAATGGCTGGGCACCGTGTAGCCCTGGTAGAGATGCGAATCGACGCGCACGCCATAGCCGCCGGGCGCGTGATAGGCCGTGACCTTGCCGGGCGAGGGCATGAAGGTCAGCGGGTTTTCCGCATTGATCCGGCACTCGATGGCATGGCCGGTGAGCTCGACTTGGGATTGATCGATCTCCAGCCGGCCGCCGGCGGCGATGCGGATCTGCTCCTGCACCAGGTCGATGCCGCTGATCAGCTCGGACACCGGATGCTCGACCTGGATGCGCGTGTTCATCTCGATGAAGGCGAACTGGCCATCCTGGTAGAGGAACTCGAGCGTGCCGGCACCGCGATACTTGAGCTTCTGCATCGCAGCGATGGCGACGTCACCGATCTTCTTGCGCGCCGCGGGCGAGAGGATGGGCGAGGGCGCCTCCTCGAGGATCTTCTGGTGCGAGCGCTGCAGCGAGCAGTCGCGTTCGCCCAGATGGATCGCGTTGCCGTGGCCGTCGCCCAGCACCTGCACCTCGATATGGCGCGGCGTGTTCAGGTACTTCTCGAAATAGACTTCGTCATTGTTGAAGAAGGCCTTGGCCTCGGCCTGGGCCAGCGGCACCTGCTGGCGCAGCTCGGCCGAGTTGCGCGCGACCTTCATGCCGCGGCCGCCGCCGCCGCCCGATGCCTTGACCAGCACCGGATAACCCACTTCCTCGGCGCGCCGCACCGCGGCCTCGATGTCGCCGATGGCGCCGTGGGAGCCGGGCACGGTCGGAATGCCTAGGTCCTCGGCCGCGCGCTTGGCGATGACCTTGTCGCCCATCATGCGGATATGGTCGGGCGTCGGGCCGATGAAGGTCAGCCCGTGCTCTTCGACCATCGCGGCGAAATCGGCGTTCTCGCTGAGGAATCCCAGGCCCGGATGGATCGCGTCGGCGCCCGTGATCGAGGCCGCGGTCAGGATCGCCGGGATGTTGAGATAGCTGTCGCGCACCGACGGCGGGCCGATGCAGACGCTCTCGTCGGCGAGGCGCACATGCATGGCCGACGCGTCCGCGGTCGAATGGACCGCGACCGTGTGGATCCCCATCTCGCGGCAAGCGCGCAGCACACGCAGCGCGATTTCTCCACGATTGGCGATCAGCACCTTTTCGATCATGGGATGCTGGTGCCTATTCCAGAACGACGACGACTTGGCCGAATTCGACCGGGTTGCCGTCCGAGACCAGGATGCGCGCGACTTTGCCGGCCTTGGGCGCGCGGATCTGGTTCATGACCTTCATGGCTTCGATGATCAGCAGCGGCTGGCCGGCGGAGACCGTGTCGCCGACGCGCACGAACGGCGGCGAGCCGGGCTGGGCCGCGAGATAGGCCGTGCCAACCATCGGCGACTTGACCGCGCCCGGATGATTGGCGAATTCCACGTCCGGATGGGTCGCCGCCGGCGGCTCGGCCGGCAGCGCCGGGCCCGCGGCCGGCGCCATCGGCGCCGAGGCATAGGCGGTCACGGGCGCCGGGCTGCGCGTCACGCGGATGCGATGCTCGCCCCAGGCGTATTCGATCTCGGTGAGGCGGGCCTCGTCGAGCAGCGTCGCCAGCTTGCGGACGAGTTCGCCATCGACGGTGAATTCGGTCGGTTGGGTCATGATGTTCCGAAGAGTCAGGAATCGGCGATCAGAAGGCGGGCCATCGCATCGAGTGCCAACTCGTAGCCATGGGCGCCCAGGCCGACAATGACGCCCCGCGCGACGCGCGAGACGTAGGAAACGTGGCGGAATTCCTCCCGCCGGTGGATGTTCGACAGATGCACTTCGACGATGGGCAGGTCGCTGGCGGCGAGCGCGTCCATGAGCGCGATCGAGGTGTGGCTGTAGCCGGCGGCATTCATGATGATGCCGTCGGCGCTGTCACGGGCCTCCTGCACCCAGTCGATCAACTGGCCTTCGCTGTTGGTCTGGCGGAAATCCAGGTCGAGCTCCAGCGCGTCGGCCCGCTCCAGGCACGCCTCCTCGATCTCGGCCAGGGTCTCCCTGCCATAGATCGTCGGCTCACGGACACCAGCAGATTGAGGTTGGGTCCGTTCAATACCAGGATCGTTTGTCGCGCCAATTCGCTCTTGCTCTAGGATTCAGGATCGCGGGGTTATAACACGAGCGGCCCGCCCGGCAAGCCGCGCCGTGTGACGGGGATGTGACAAGGGGCGTCAGGCGGCCGTCCCGACCCTTTCCGTCATGGCCGGGCTCGACCCGGCCATCCAGGCGCAAGCAAGTGCTTGCGCCCACGCGGTGGGGCAATGCGCGTCTGCTTTCGGCAGCGGTCCGGCGGAGATGCGTGGATCCCCGGGGTCAAGTGTTTAGACCGGGGATGACGCCCTGAATGAGTATCAAGGCCGCCGAGGCCGGCGGTTTATTACGCGCCGACCGGCCGCTTACTCCTGCGGCCGCCCTCGACGAAGCTCATGGCGCTCTTCTCCAGGAGCCGGATGACGCGCTCGAGATCGGCCCGGTCGGCCTCGCCGAGCGGCGCCAGCAGCTGCTGCTCGATCGCGTGGGCGAAGGGGGCGATCTCGAGGCGGATCGCCGCCCCCTTGGCCGACAGCTGGAGAATCGAGCGGCGCCGATCCTGGGCGTCGGTCGCGCGCTCCAAGAGGCCGGCGGCCAGCATGCGCTGGACCGCGCGGCTGACGCGGACCTTGTCCATCTCGGTCCGTTCGGCCGCTTCGTTCGCCGACATCGGCCCGAATCGCCCGACCACGGCGATCAGTCGCCATTCGGGCATCGAGAGGCCGAACTTGCGCTGATAGATCCGCGCGATCGCGTTCGACACGCGATTCGATAGGATGGACAAGCGGTATGGTAGAAAATCCTCGAGGATCAGAGGATCATGTTGCGGCGCTTGTGCTGCGTCTTCTGCGATTTTCGTTGGCATCGGTTTCATATGAAACTATCTTCTCGCCATGAAGGTCCGCCGGAGCGCCCCCTCGATGCAGGGCTCCCCGACAGAGTCGATGAAATCATGACACTAAAATTATGGGAGAAGCCATGACCGTCGCCACAGATCGCGCCGCTGCCGGCGCCAGAATCGATCTCTGGGACAATCCCATGCAGACCGACGGCTTCGAATTCGTCGAATATGCGGCACCGGACCCGGTGGCGCTCGGCCGGCTGTTCGAGCAGATGGGCTTCGTCAAGATCGCGCGCCATCGTTCCAAGGACGTGGCGCTCTATCGTCAGGGCGACGTCAATTTCATCGTGAACGGTGAGAAGGACAGCTTCGCCCAGGCCTTCGCCAAGCTGCATGGACCGTGCGCCTGCGCCATGGCCTTCCGGGTCGCCGACGCGCCGGCCGCCTACCGGCGCGCGCTGGAACTGGGCGCCAAGCCGGTCGAAAGCAAGGTCGGCCCGATGGAACTGCAGATCCCGGCGATCGAGGGCATCGGCGGCAGCCTGCTCTATCTGGTCGACCGCTACGGCCCCAAGGGCTCGATCTACGACGTCGATTTCGTCCCGATCGAGGGCGTCGACCAGAACCCGCCGGGTGTCGGCCTGACCTATATCGATCATCTGACCCACAACGTGCATCGCGGCCGCATGGCGGAATGGGCGGATTATTACACGAAGCTCTTCGGCTTCCGCGAGATCCGCTATTTCGACATCGAGGGCAAGCTGACGGGCCTGAAGTCCAAGGCCATGACCAGCCCGTGCGGCAAGATCCGCATTCCGATCAACGAGAGCTCGGACGACAAGAGCCAGATCGCCGAATATCTGGAGGCCTATCGCGGTGAGGGCATCCAGCATATCGCGCTCGGCACCGGCACGATCTACGACACGGTCGAGGCGCTGAAGGCGCGGGACATCCCGTTCCAGACCGTGCCGGACACCTATTTCGAGCTGGTCGACAAGCGCCTGCCGGGGCATGGCGAGGATCTGCCGCGCCTCGCCAAGAACCGCATCCTGATCGACGGCGCGCCGGGATCCGACAAGGGCGAGGGCGGCCGGCTGCTGCTGCAGATCTTCACCCAGGAAGTGATCGGGCCGATCTTCTTCGAGATCATTCAGCGCAAGGGCGACGAAGGCTTCGGCGAAGGCAACTTCAAGGCGCTGTTCGAATCGATGGAGCTCGATCAGATCCGCCGGGGCACGCTTAAGGACGAATAGTCCGCTTCCTCCGTCCCAGCGGCAATCTCGTCCAGGATCCAGGTGCGAAACGCCTGGATCTTGGCGAGATGCTGCCGGTTCTTCGGATAGGCCAGGAAATAGCTCCGCCGCGAGCAGAGCCGCTGCGGAAAGGGCTGGACCAGCCGGCCGGCCGCGAGATCCTCGGCAAAGAACGGCGGATTGAGCAGGGCGACGCCCTGGCCCTCGACCGCGGCGCGGCCCATCATCTGCTGATTGTCGAGCCGCGCGCCCCGGGCCACGCCGGGGGGCACCGGATGACCGGTCTCGGCGAACCACGCCTCCCAGGAATCGTCGTCCTCGCGGAACATCGGCAGCTTCAGGAGGTCGAGCGGCGTCTCGACCCCGCCGATGCTGGCGAGCAGCGCCGGGCTCGCCATCGGCGACAGGGCCGCCGGCAAAAGCCGTTCCGCCACCAGTCCCGGCCATTCGCCGAGCCCGACGCGGATGCCGATATCGACGTCCTCCGCGATCAGGTCGATGAGGCGCATGGAACTGTCGAGCCAGATGCTGAGCCCGGGATGCGCGCGCTCGAACCGGCCGAGGCGCGGTATCAGCCAATTAGCGGCGAACGAATGGAGCGAGGTGATCTTCAGCACATTGTCCTCGTCCATCCGCGCCACGGCGAAGGCATCGGCCAGACGATCGAGCGCCTCGCTGACTGGGGCGGCGAGGCGCAGGCCGGTCGGCGTCAGCTCCAGCCGCCGGGGCAGGCGCCGGAACAGCGCCGTGCCGACCCGATCCTCCAGCTGCTTGATCTGGTAGCTCACCGCCGCCTGGGTCATGCCCAGTTCGGCCGCGGCCTTGGTGAAGCTCAGGTGCCGGGCTGCCGCCTCGAATACCCGGATGGCGGCCAGGGGCGGGAGGCGAGAGGCGGCGGTATCCATCAAACCTCCTTATCCATTAACCCCTGATAACTGGTTTGTCCGGGGCGGTGCTCCACACAAATATATCAGCCAGGTTTATGGATATCGATGCTTTCGATGGAGGATCCGATGGCTGAGATTATCGAATTGTGCCCAGCCCGCCCGACCCCGACCCCGGCGCCGCTGTCGTTCGGCGGCTGGGTGCGCCAGCGCCTGATCCGGTTGCACCAGCGCCGGGGCCGGATCGGCAATGCCGACGACTTGCCGGACCGGATGCGGCGCGACATGGGGCTGGCGCCGGCAGTGCAGGAGCCCGGCCGGCATTATACCGACTACCTCATCTCCCGCGGGTGGTGAGCGACGGGCAGGGCGGCCGCAGCCCGGCGCAGTTCCGTGCCGAAGCCTTCGGCCGCCTTTGACAGCGGTCGCAGCCGGTCGTGCACGATAGACAGGTCGAACCATTTCTCAGGGCGGAAGGGCCGGACCGTCAGGCTCGGAAAGATACCGCCGGTGACGCTGAACTCGTCGACCAGGGCCACACCGGCACCGGCCTGCACCAGCGCGCAGGCGGTGTGGCCGAAGCGCACTTCGACCGCAATGTCGCGCGGCACCCGCTCGCTCGCGAAGGCCTGGTCGATCAATTGGCCCTGCGGCGTGTCGCGGTCGTAGGAAATGAGCGGATGGCCCGCGATGTCGGCCGGCGTCACGGCCGACATCGCGGCCAGCGCATGTCCGTCCGGCAGGACGCAGACCAGGCGGCCACGGCACAAGGTCTCGACCTTCAGGTTCGGATGATCGCTCGGAAACATCGAGATGCCGAGATCGGCCTGATGGGTCAGCACGCGTTCGAGCAGGGCCGCCTGCGGCAGGATCTCGAGCCCGATGCGCAGGCCGGGCCGCTGGGCGCGGAACGCGGTGATCGCATTCGGCACCAGGGTCAGCCCCAGGCTGGGGCTGCACACCAGCCGCAGCCGTCCGGTCCGGCTCAGGGCCAGGTCCTGGGCGACGTCGCGGACCAGGCGGATGCCGAGATAGGCCTTCTCGACCTCCTCATGCAGCGTCAGCGCCTCGGCGGTCGGATAGAGCCGGCCCTTGATGCGCTCGAACAATTTGATGCCCAGGCGATCCTCGGTATGGCGGATCAGCCGGCTGACGTTGGGCTGCGACACGCTGAGGAAGCGCGCCGCATCGCTGATGCTGCCGGTCAGCATGATCGCCCGGAACACTTCGATCTGGCGCAGGTTCATGCCCGGCTCCTCATGGTCATAACTCGATGTTATGGATGAGCATAAACTAGGCATGCGATGTTTGGCCATGTTTGGCGCTATTCTCTTCCCAATCTCGGCGGGCCCAGGGCCCGCCCATAAAGGGTGCCCAGGCGGCGCCTAGGGAAGGGCCGACATGAAGCGTTCGATCGCTACCGTCTCGCTCGGCGGCACACTGCCGGAGAAGCTCGAAGCGGCCGCGGCCGCGCGGTTCGACGGCGTCGAGATCTTCGAGAACGATCTGGTCTATTTCGAGGGCTCGCCGCGCATGGTGCGCCAGATGGCGGCGGATCTCGGTCTCGACATCACGCTGTTCCAGCCATTTCGCGATTTCGAGGGCGCGCCGCGCGACCGCGTAGCGCGCAACCTCGACCGGGCCGAGCGCAAGTTCGATGTCATGGCGGAGCTGGGCGCACCGGCCATGCTGGTCTGTTCCAACGTGGCGGCCGACGCCATCGGCGACGAGGCGGTGCTGGTCGACGATCTTCGGCAATTGGCCGAGCGGGCGGCGCGGCGCGGCCTCAAACTCGGCTACGAGGCGCTGGCCTGGGGCCGCCATGTCCGCTCCTGGCGTCAGGCCTGGGGCATCGTGCAGAAGGTCGATCATCCGAGCCTCGGCCTCATCCTCGATAGCTTCCACACCCTCTCGCTCAAGGACGACCTGACCGGTCTCGACCAGGTGCCGGCCGACCGGATCACGTTCGTCCAGATCGCCGACGCGCCGATCATGGCGATGGACGTGCTGGAATGGAGCCGGCACTACCGCTGCTTCCCCGGCCAGGGCGGGTTCGATCTTGCGTCCTTCCTGGCGCCGATCGTCGCCGGCGGCTATCGCGGGCCGATCTCGCTCGAAATCTTCAACGACGGCTTCCGGGCGGCACCGCCGCGACCGACCGCCGCCGACGGCATGCGCGGGTTGTTGCATCTGGAAGAGATCACGGCGACGCATCTGAAGGCCCATCCTCCTGCCGAACCGGCGAAGCAGCGCGCGAGCCTGTTCGCACCGCCGCCGTCCAGCCGATACGGCGGGTTCGAGTTCCTGGAATTCGCGGTCGATGAAACCTCGGCTCCGGCGCTGGCCGGGTGGCTCGAGATCTTGGGCTTCGCCCGGGTCGGCCGCCATCGCTCGAAGAACGTCGACCTCTATCGCCAGGGCGCCGTCAATCTCGTCCTGAACTGCGAGCCGGATTCTTTCGCCCACGCCTATTTCCTCATGCATGGGCCATCGGTCTGCGCCATGGCGCTGACGGTCGAGGATCTGCCGGCGGCGCTCGACCGGGCGCTGCTCTATCATTGCCAGCCCTATGCCGGCGGCGTCGGTCCGAACGAGAGCGTCATCCCGGCGGTCTGCGCGCCTGACGGCAGCCTGATCTATTTCGTCGAGGCGGGGACGGCGCCCCGGATCTACGAGACCGACTTCCTGCCGGTCGAGGCGGATGCCGCGCGACCTGCGCATCTGGCCCGCATCGACCATGTCGCGATCGGCCTGCCCGAGGGCCAGTTCGACCGTTGGGTGCTGTTCTACAAGACCGCGCTCGGCTTCGTCGCCGACGACACGTTCGTCGTGCCCGACCCTTACGGCCTGGTCCGCAGCCGTGCGCTGCATTCCGTCGGCGACGCCGTGCGGATCCCGCTCAACATTTCCGAAAGCCGCAATACGGCGCTCGCCCGCTCGGTCACGTCCTATGGCGGCGCCGGCGTGCAGCACATCGCCTGCGCCACCGACGACATCCGGGCGACGGTCGCGGCGCTGCGTGCGCGCGGCATGCGGTTCCTGCCCATCCCGCGCAATTATTACGACGATCTCGCCAGCAAGTTCGGTCTGGCCGAGGATTTCCTCGACGGCCTGGCCGCACTCGACATCCTCTATGATCGCGATGCCGACGGCGGCGAGTTCCTGCAGGCCTATTCCCAGGCCTTCGGTGAGCGTTTCGCTATCGAGATCGTCGAGCGTCACGGCTACCGCCAATACGGCGCGGCAAACGCACCTGTCCGCCTCGCGGCCCAGGCCGCCACGGCCGGCCGCTCGCCATACAGCTTCGAGGAACTGGAGGGCTGAGATGACCAAATACGCGCGCCGCTCATCCGTGCTGCTCGGCCTGATCGGCCAGGACATCCAGGGCTCCCGCACGCCTGAAATGCACATGCAGGAGGGTGAGGCGCAGGACCTGCGCCTGATCTACCGTCTGATCGACCTGACCAAGCTCGGGCTCGGGCCCGAGGCGCTGCCGGAGCTGCTGACCGCGGCCGAGCGCATCGGCTTCACCGGCCTCAACATCACCCACCCGTGCAAGCAGCTCGTGATTCAGCATCTGGACGAGCTGTCCGACGACGCGCGGGCGCTGGGCGCGGTCAATACGGTGCTGTTCAAGGACGGCAAGCGCATCGGCCATAACACCGACTGGTCGGGCTTTGCCGAACCGTTCCGCCGCAAGATGGCGGATGTGGCGCTCGACCGGGTGGTGCAGATCGGCGCCGGCGGCGCCGGCTCCGCCGTCGCCCATGCGGCGATGGTGCTGGGCGTCAAGGAATTGACCGTCGTCGACATCGATCCCGAACGGGCCCAGCGGGTCGCGGACAATCTGTCGCGCCATTTCGGCGCCGGCCGTGCGCGTGCCAGCACCGACATCGCCGCGGCGGTCGCGGCCGCCGACGGGATCATCAACGCCACGCCGATCGGCATGGACGGGCATCCCGGCATGCCGCTGCCGGCCGAGCTGCTGCGCCCCGATCTCTGGGTCGCCGAAGTGATCTATTTCCCGCTCGAGACCGAGTTGCTGCGGCGCGCCCGGGCGCTCGGCTGCCGCACCATCGACGGCGGCGGCATGGCGGTGTTCCAGGCGGTGGCCGCCTTCCGCCTGTTTACCGGGCTCGAGCCGGACAGCGACCGGATGATCGCCCATTTCGCGTCCATGGGATCTTGAACAACAAAAACATTTGAGGGGAGGACAGCATGTCGACTGGGACTGGTTCGCAGGGCCGACACCAATCGAAAAAAGCCGCTGCGAGCGGCTGGATCGGCTCCGCGCTGGAATACTACGACTTCTTCATCTACGCGACCGCTGCGGCGCTCGTGTTTCCGCAGCTGTTCTTTCCCTCCACCGACCCGACCGTCGCGATCATCGCGTCGCTGGCGACCTACGGGGTCGGCTATGTGGCGCGACCGATTGGTGCGTTCGTACTCGGCCATCTCGGTGATACCCATGGTCGCAAGAATGTCCTGCTGACCTGCATGTTCATGATGGGTTTCTCGACGATGCTGGTCGGTGTGCTGCCGACCTATAGCCAGGTCGGCATCCTGGCGCCGGCCCTGTTGGTGATCCTGCGCCTGATACAAGGGTTTGCCGTCGCCGGCGAGATTTCCGGCTCGTCGTCGATGATCCTGGAGCACGCGCCGTTCGGCCGCCGTGGCTTCTTCTCTTCCTTCACCTTGCAAGGGGTGCAGGCGGGCCAGATCTTCGCCGCCGCCGTGTTCATCCCGCTGGCCCGGACGATGCCTCACGATCAGTTCATGGCATGGGGCTGGCGGGTGCCATTCCTGCTCAGTGTTGTTGTCGTCATCGCTGGCTACTTCATCCGTCGCAACGTCGACGAGACTCCGGCCTTCACCGAGGAAGGCAAGGAGGGCGGCATCCCCCGCGCGCCCATCCCGGAAGCCTTCCGGCTCGGCTGGGCCGACATGCTGCGTGTGGTCTGCATGGCGCTGATGAACGTGATCCCCGTCGTCGCCACCGTGTTCGGTGGCGCCTACGCGGTCCAGGCAGCCTATGGCATCGGCTTCGCGGCCGACGTCTATCTCTGGATCCCGGTGATCGGCAACGTGATCGCGGTTGTGGTTATCCCGTTCGTCGGGAATCTGTCCGACCGGATCGGCCGTCGGCCGCCGATCATCTTCGGCGCGCTCTGCTCCGGCCTGCTGTCGTTCGGCTATCTCTACGCCATCAGCATCCACAGCGTTTCCCTGGCGGTGTGCATGTCGGTGCTCATGTGGGGCATCGTCTACCAGGGCTACAACGCGACCTTCCCGTCGTTCTATCCAGAGCTGTTCCAGACCCGGGTTCGCGTCACGGCCATGGCGGTTGGCCAGAACATCGGAACGACGATCACCGCGCTGCTGCCGGCGCTGTTCGCACTCGTCGCTCCTCCCGGTGCTGCTGACATCCCGCTGACCATCGGCGCCATCACGCTCGGGATCACGATCATTGCTGCGGCCGCGGCATTCACCGCTCGGGAGACCTACCGCCTCCGGATTGCCGACCTAGGCCATCGGGACGCGGTTCCCGTAACAAAGCGCGAGTATGAGGAGATGCGCGCGCAATCGTTCGAACGCGGACGCGCCTCCGTCCTTGCTTAATGCCGGCAAGAAGGCGTTCGAGCCGTCAAGATTGGTGCGGATGCCTTCTCTCTGCGGCGCATGCGGCGCGCGGCCTATCTCAGCCCAAGAGCAAGCCTTCCTCTCAGGTTAACTTGCATTCTCGTAAAGGCTTTGCCGATGGAGATGGCATGGGCCGGCCAAGCGGCGAAGCCGCTTGACGGACAGGAACGGTCGGCGCCACGGTGCCGGCCGTGCCTATTCCCACGAGGATCTTCATGAAGCTGCACGGCTATTATCGCTCGTCCGCGTCGTTTCGCGTGCGCATCGCCCTCAACCTCAAGGGCATCGACTACGAGGACGTGTTCCATCATCTGCGCAAGAACGAGCAGCGCGCGCCGGACTACCTGAAGCTCAATCCCCAGGGCTTCGTGCCGCTGCTCGAGGACGACGGCGAGCTGCTGCTGCAGTCCATGGCGATCATCGAGTATCTCGACGAGACCCATCCGTTCCCGCCGCTACTGCCGGGCCATCCGGGCGACCGCGCGCGCGTCCGGGCGATCGCCCAGATGGTCAGCTGCGACATCCATCCGGTCGACAACCTGAGGATCCTGCGCTTCCTGCGCACCGAGTTGGGCCAGGACGAGGCCAGCGTGCAGCGCTGGTACAATCACTGGATCGCCGAGGGCTTCCAGGCGCTGGAGACATTCCTCGCCGAATCGGAACAGACCGGCCGGTTCTGCCATGGCGACGAGCCGAGCCTGGCCGACATCTGCCTGGTGCCGCAGGTCGTCAACTCGCAGAATTTCAAGCTGGACCTGACGCCCTATCCGACGATCCGCCGGATCCATGAGGCCTGCCTCGGCCTGGCCGCCTTCGAGCGGGCACTGCCGAAGAACCAGCCCGACGCCGAGTAGGCTTTTCCCGGATCGAAGACCCTCACCCTCCCGCTGGCGCGGGTCCCTCCCTCTCCCGCGAAGCGGGCGAGGGTAAAGGAAGGCTCCCTCTCCCGCTGGCGGGAGAGGGTTGGGGTGAGGGTGGTCAGAAAGGTCCGGAAGCGGCCCTGGCTCTACCCCTTGCGGGCCGTGGCGACCGCGCTTTGGAAATCCTTGAGCTCGACCGCGCCCGGCAGCAGCGTGTCGCCGATCACGAAGGCCGGCGTGCCGTTCAGGTTGAGCTCGTGCGCCAGGTCGTAATTGTGCTTCAGGATCGCATCGATGTCGGAGGCGTCCGCCTCCTTCTTGACCTGGGCCGGATCGAGCCCGAGTGACTTCACCACCTCAAGCGTCTTGTCGTCGTCGACCTTGGTCTTGAGCGCGAACATCGCCTCATGGAATTCGGCGTATTTGCCGTGCTTCTTCATGACGAGCGCCACGCGCGAGGCGAACACCGACTCCTTGCCGAGAATCGGGAACTCCTTCATGACCAGCCGGACCTTCGGGTCCTGGCCGATCAGCGTCTGCAGGGTCGGCGCCGTCAGCTTGCAATAGGGGCAGCGGTAGTCGAAGAACTCGACGATGGTCACGTCGCCCCTGGGATTGCCCAGCACCGGCGAGGTCGGATCCCGTTCCAGCTCTTCGCGATGGGACTGCAGCAGCGCCTTAGTCTGGCTCTGCTCATCCTCTTTCATACTCGCCTCGGCATGCTCGATTGCGTCGATCAATGCCTTGGGATTGTTCAAGAAATAATCATGAATCAGCTTGTTGACCTGGTCGGTCTGCGCCGGGGTCAGCTCGTCGGCGGCCTGGCCGCGCACCGGCGCCAAGACCAGGGTCAGCGCCAGGAGCGGCAAGAGCAGCAGGGTGCGGCGAAACGACATGGGCTAAGTCTCAAATCCTGGCGCGGGGCGAAGCGTCACCATTAAGCACCGGCCGGCCGCGGGGACAACCCTTCAAGGGACGGGGCGCAGTAGCGTTTTTGTGAGCGCTCAGCCGCCGTTGCTGTCGCGGTCGGCCTTTGACTGGCGGCGAATGTCGTCCGCGCGCAGCCAGCCCGGCGAGCCGCGGGGCAGGATCTGGGCCGCCTTCGTCGCCTGCATCGCCGCCGTCTTGCGGTCGCCGGCCAATTGCGCCTCCTCGGCCAGGGCCAGCGCGGCATTGCCGATATTGCCGGTGCGACCCTCGGCGATGCCCAACTGGTGCCAGGCGTCGAGATTGCTATTGTCCACGCGCACGGCTTCCCGCAGCAGCGACACCGCGTCCGCGGCCAGCGCCTTGTCGCCCTCGACCTCCAGCTCGGAGGTCGCGAGCTCGACCTTCATCAGCGGTTCCTTGGGCAGCAGGGCCGCGGCCTTCTTGTAGGGCGCGATCGAGTCGCGGACATGGCCGCTTTCGAACAGGATCTGGCCTTTCAATTCCTGGAAATACGGGTCGTCCGGCCGTTCCTTGACCAGGCTGTCCATCTCGGCCATGGCCTTGTCGTGCATCGGCACCCGGTGATAGGCGATGGCCCGGGCATAGCGGGCATAGAGGCTGGTGTCGCTCTCGGGATAGAGCTGCGTCACCTGGCCGGGCGGCAGCAGGAAGCCCCTGAGCTTGGCCAGCATACGCTTGTGCATCTCGTCGAAGCCCGCCGGGTCCGGCGCGTCCGAGGTCTTGGCGTGGGCGACGTGCTCGCGCACGAAATCGACGCGGGTGCTGGTCAGCGGATGGGTGCGCAGATAGGGATCCTGGTTGGCCGGCAGCAGGAATTCTTCCTTTTCGAGAATCTGGAAGAATTCCAGCAGGCCGCGGGCCGACTGGTTGGTCCGGTCGAGGAAGCCCACGCCGGCCTGGTCGGCGCGTTCCTCCTGGCCGATCGAATAGGCGAAGAGCGAGCGCAGCCCCATGGATTGCCCGGCGGCACTGGCGCCGGCGGCGACCGAACCGTCGCGGGCCACGACCGCGGCTGCGGCTCCCAAGAGGAAGGCGATGATGCTTTCGGCCGTGGCGTTGTCGAGCGCTTCCTGGCTGCGCGCCAGGTGGCCGCCCGCCATGTGGCCGGTTTCGTGCGCAATCACGCCGACCACCTGGTTCGCCCGTTGGCTCTTGAGCAAGAGCCCTGTATTGATGAACAGACGCTGCCCACCCGCCACGAAAGCATTGATCTGAGGATCGTTCACCAAATAGATCTGAACGAAGTCTGCATCGAGCCCCGCGATACGAAACAGGGGCGTGGCATAGGCACGGATCGTATTTTCGATCTCGGCATCACGGATCAAGCCCGGCGCAGTCTGAGCGGCGGCGGGGCGAGCGAACGTGAGCGTCGCGATCACGCCCAGAATGAGGACCCGGTAGAGAATGGCATTCAGCAAGAGCGGCATCCTTTCGACGTCGGCCAATATCGAGCCGATCGCCGTGCGGCGTCAATCTGCCGGACGAGCGCATCGGCGCGCGGCCCGGGCGGCCGTCAGCGGTCTCGTGGCCCTGTCGCTCGGCGGGTGCAGCACGATCAGCAACTGGTTCTCGGCCAACACCGACAAGGGCGATGCGCCCACCATCCAGACTCGCTATCTGGGCTCCGTCGCCGCCGATGAGCCGACCGCGGTCGGCGCCGGCGACAGCATCCTGCGCCAGAACGGCAACGCCGCCGATGCCGCCGCCGCGATGGCGCTTACGCTGTCGGTCACCCTGCCGTCGCGTGCCGGTCTGATGGGCGGCGGCGTCTGCCTGGTGCGGGACGTCGAGAGCGCCGACATCGAGGCCATCGAGTTTCTGCCGCAGTCGGTGCCGGGCAGCAGCGTCGAGATCCCGGGCCTGGTCCGCGGCATCGCCGCCCTGCAGGCGCGCTACGGCAAGATGGATTGGCGCCAGGTCGTGGTCGGCGTCGAGCGGGCGGCGCTGAACGGCGTGCCCGTCGCCGCTCAGCTGACGGCCGACGCCGCCGCCGCCGGCGTGCCTCTGCCACCCGGACCGCAGCATGCCGAGCCGGCGCTGGCCGCCGTGTTCAGCCAGCTGCGGCTCAACGGCGCCAGCGACTTCTACGTCGGCGACTTGGCGCGGCAATTGGTCGCCTCCGGGGTGCCGGCCCAGGCGCTAGCGTCCTATGCGCCGACCTGGCGTCCGGCCGTCCGCATCACCTCGGCGCATGATTACATCTATTTCGCCCCGGGCCTCGGCGGCCGGGCGGCCGCCGGCGCCTATGGCGCGCTCAACGCCGCCGGCGACACGGCGACGGCCGATTCGGCGGCGCGCTTCCAGATCGCCCGCGACGGCGCCGCCGCAGCACTCGCCAAGGCGATACCGGGGGCGACGGTCCAGGCGGATCAGCCGAGCGGCAGCACCGGCTTCGTCGCCGCCGACGCCGCCGGCCGCACCGTCAGCTGCTCGCTCACCATGGGCACGCTGTTCGGGACTCGCCAGACGCTGGCGGCACCGGTGCTCTACGCGGCCAGCCCGATCGCCGGCAATGCCGCCGCCCAGCTCGGCGTGGTGCCGGTGATCGTCTATAATGGCAACAACAACCAGGTTCTGGGAGCGCTCGCCGGCAGCGGCGGGACCTCCGCGCCGGCCGACGTGGCGGCGGCGGCGTTCGGCAGCTTCCGCCTGGGCATCGGCGCCCAGAAGGCGGTTGCGGCCATGCGCCGTCCGGACGATACCGGTCCGACGGCCGTGCCGGATCGGGTGGCGGAACTCCATTGCCCGGGCGGCTTGGTGCGTGACGCCAAGAGTTGCGCCATCGCCAAGGATCCGCGCGGCTGGGGCTTCTCTCAGACGGTCGATCTCGTGAGATAGCGATGGCACTGAAGCTCGGAACGCGGGGTCAAATCCCATCCTTTCTCGTCATGGACGTCCTGCGCGAGGCCAACCGGCTGGCGGGCGAGGGCGCGGACATCCTGCATCTGGAAGTCGGCCAGCCCTCGACCGGCGCGCCCGAAGGCGTGGTGGCGGAAGCCACCCGCCTGCTGCGCGCGTCCCCGCTCGGCTATACCGACGCGCTGGGGCTGCCGAAGCTGCGCGAGCGGATCGCCGGCCATTATGCCGAGACCTATGGCGTCACGGTCGATCCCGCCCGCATCGCGGTGACGGTCGGGGCGTCGGGCGCTTTCCTGCTGGGCTTCCTCGCCGCGTTCGACGCCGGCGACCGGGTGGCGCTCGCGGCTCCCGGCTATCCGGCCTATCGCCACATCCTGACCGCGCTCGACATCGAGGCGGTCGAGCTGGAGGCGAGCGAGGAGGACCGGTTCCAGCCGACGCCGGCGCTGCTCGACAAGGTCGAGGGGCGACTCGACGGGCTGATCGTGGCGAGCCCGTCCAATCCGACCGGCACCATGATCCCGCCGGCGGATTTCGCGGCACTCGCGGCCTATTGCACGCGGCGCGGCATCCGTCTCGTCTCGGACGAGATCTATCATGGCGTGACCTACGGCATGCCGGCGATCACGGCGGCCGAGATCGCGCCCGATGCGCTGGTCATCAACAGCTTCTCGAAATATTTCTCGATGACCGGCTGGCGGCTCGGCTGGATGATCGTGCCGCCGGATCTGGTGCGCGCGGTCGAATGCCTGGCCCAGAACATGGTCATCTCGGCGCCGACCCTGTCCCAGGCGGCGGCGATCGCGGCGTTCGACTGCCACGACGAGCTCAGGGCCAACGTCCGGCGCTATGCCGCCAATCGCGAATTGCTGCTGAACGAGCTGCCGAAGGCCGGCTTCTCCCATTTCGCGCCACCGGATGGGGCCTTCTATCTCTATGCCGACGTGGCGAGCCTGACCAACGACAGCGAAGAATTCTGCCGCTGCATGCTGGTCGAGACCGGGGTCGCAACAGCGCCGGGCCGGGATTTCGACGGCGGCCGCGGCAATCGCTTCGTTCGCTTCTCCTTCGCCGGCTCGACCGAGACCATGGCGGCGGCGGCAAAGCGGCTCGCCGCCTGGCGTCAACCGAAGACGCCATGACGGCCGAAGTGGATCCCCGGTTCAAGGCGACGACGATCGGTCATGCCGATCATCGCTTCTGCAGCCCGCTGTCTGGCGAGAAGGCGGCGCGGCTGATCAATCTGCTGGACCTAGCCTCGGGTGCCCGGGTGCTCGACATCGGCTGCGGCAAGGCGGCGCTGCTGCTCGACGTGCTCGAACGCTATCCGGACGCGACCGGGGTCGGCGTCGACCTCAATGCCGCCTTCCTCGACGAGGGCGAGGCCGATGCCCAGACGCGCGGGCTGGCCGACCGGGTGGCGCTGATCGACGAGGATGCCACGCTGCATCTCGCCCATGACGACGGCTTCGCCGCTGCGCTCTGCCTGGGCTCGAGCCACGCGCTCGGCGACTACGGCGGGCTGCTCGCCACCGCCTTCGCCGTGCTCGATCCGGGCGGGCTGCTGCTGGTCGGCGAGGGCTATTGGCGCCAGCAGCCGAACCGCTCCTATCTCGCGGTGCTGGGCGCCGACGAAGAGGAATTGTCCGACCACGCCGGCAATGCCGAGCGGGCCGTGCGCGCCGGCTTCCAGGTGCTCTACACGACGACGGCCAATGCCGACGAGTGGGACGAGTACGAGGGGCTCTATTGCCGCGCCAAGCTGCGCTGGGCAGCGGCGAACCCGCGCGACCCGGACGCGGCGACCATCGCCGCCGACGCCCAGCGCTGGCACGACGCCTATCTGCGCTGGGGCCGGCAGACGCTGGGCTTCGGATATTACCTGCTGCGGCGCCCCTGATCGGCGGCGCCACAGTCTTGCCGGCGGACTATTCCTTTTTGGCGGTCGCCTTGGTGCTCTTCAGGTGCGGGTACAGGCCGTTGAGGTTGATGCAATAGGTCAACGACTGGCCATCGACCGTCTTGAGCGGCGGGAGATTGGGCAGGGCAAATGAGGTCTTGCCATCGCCGCCGTAGCGCGCGCCGAGCAGCGAGAACAGCGCCTGGTTTTGCGGGATCGGCAGGAGCTGACCGGTCGGGATCACGCTGCCGTAGGGGCAGATGGTGCCGGCCATGATCGTGACCTCGCCGATATAGGCATCGCCGCCGGCGAAGGCCGCGGTCGAGGGAAGTGCCAGCAGCGCCAGCGCTGCCGTCGTCAGATAGGCGATTTTCATCAATGGGATCCTGAAATTTTCGGGCTGCTGCGATCTCGCGGGCCCGACAGGATCACGTATGGTCGAGCTATCGCCGAGATACGCGCAAAGGATGCATGAGCGGCGCGTTTATGCAACTCGAAAATGCGACTTGCGTTGGTGCGCTTGCGTCTGTCGCCCGACAAGAAAAGAGCCCCGGATGGCGGCCATCCGGGGCTCTTTGTCTTCGTCGGTGTCGTATCGGCTATTCGATCAGCCGCTTCCACCAGCCGCGGCGCGGCGGGGCCGCCGGCTCGGCAGGGGCGGGCGGCGGCTCGACCACGACCGGTTCGGGTTCGACCGGCGCCGGCTCCGGGGTCACTTCGACCGGTGCCGGCGCTGCGGCCACCGGCGTCGGCTCGGGCACCACTTCCGCGACCGGCGCGGGGGCGGCTTCGACGACGGGCTCGACCGCAACTTCGGCCGGGGCTTCCGCCGCGGCCTTCTTGCGGGCCGGGGCGCGGCGGCGCTTCGGCTTCTCGGCCGGGGCCTCCTCGGCGACGGCTTCGACGGCCGGCGCGGGCTCGGCAACGGCTTCGGTCGGCGCTTCCGCTTCGACCGCCTTCTTGCGCGGGGCACGGCGGCGCTTCGGCTTTTCCTCGGGCGCGGTCTCGGCGGCTACGGCCGGCTCGGCCGATGCGACGAGCTCGGCCGGGGCCGTTTCGGCGACCGGGGCTTCGGCTGGCGCCGGGGCCGGCACGATATCGTCTTCTTCGCCCGGCATGGCGAACAGCTGCTCGCGCCCGTCGCGGGCATAGTCGAGCGCCGAGGGATAACCCAGCGGATCTTCCTCGACCGCGAAGCCGGCGGCATTGGCGGCCGGTGCCGCAGGCGCGCCGGTCTCGTCCTCGCGACGCCGACGACGGCCACCACGCTTGCCGCGGCGGCGGCGCTTGCGCTCGGCATCGGACAGGCCGTCGGAACCCGCTGCCCCGGACGGCACCGGAGCGCCCTCCGCTTCAGCCTCGTCGCCTTCGGCCTGGTCGGGCGTCTCGCCTTCCTCGCCCTCGTCCTCGTCGCCTTCGCCGATGCTCTCGTCACCGTCCTGGGCCTGACCCTGCTCCTCGCCCGGACGCCGGCGCTTGCGCCGACGGCGCTTGCGGCGCGGCCGGTCCTCGTCGCTGCCGGCTTCCTCGCCACCCGACCTTTCGCCACGGGCGGCAGGCTCGCGGGGCTCGCCCTCGGCTTCCACCGAGTCATCGAGCCCTTCCTCGATATATTCCTCTTCCTCTTCCTCCGGCACCGGCGCCACGACCGGAACGGGCAGAGCCGCCAGCTCCTGCGGCGTCAGCGCGCGGACGCGCTCCAGGCGGAAGGCCGGCGGCACCAGCGTGTCGTCCTGCAGCACCATGACCCGGAAGCCGTAGCGCTGCTCGATGATCGAGAGCGTGTCGCGCTTCTGGTTCAGCACATAGAGCGCGATCGGTGTCGGCACATAGATCGCGATCTCGGCGGTGCGCCGGCGGATGCCTTCTTCCTCGAGCGCGCGCAGCACGACGAGCGCCGTCGATTCCGTCGAGCGGATCGTGCCGGTGCCGTTGCAATGCGGGCAGACCTGGGTCGAGGCTTCGATCAGGCTGGAGCGCAGGCGCTGGCGCGACAGTTCCAGGAGACCGAACGGGCTGATCCGGCCGAGCTGGATGCGCGCCCGGTCGTTCTTCATCGCATCCTTGAGCTTGCGCTCGACGGCGCCCTGGTTGCGGCCGTCCTCCATGTCGATGAAGTCGATGACGACGAGACCGGCCAGATCGCGCAGGCGAAGCTGGCGCGCGATCTCTTCGGCCGCTTCGAGGTTGGTCTTGGTCGCCGTCTCCTCGATGTTCCGCTCCTTGGTGGAGCGGCCCGAGTTGACGTCGATCGAGACGAGCGCCTCGGTCGGGTTGATCACGATATAGCCGCCCGAGCGGAGCTGGACGACCGGATTGTGGATCTGGTCGATCTGGGCGTCGACCTGGAAGCGATGGAACAGCGGGATCGCCGGATCGCGATAGGGACGGACCCGCATGGCATGGCTCGGCATGAGCATGCGCATGAATTCCTTGGCCGTCCGGTAGCCGTCCTCGCCTTCAACCAGCACTTCCTCGATGTCGCGGGCGTAGAGGTCGCGGATCGCGCGCTTGATCAGGCTACCTTCCTCATAGATCAGCGCGGGAGCCGAGGATTGCAGCGTCATCTCGCGGATTTCGTCCCACAGACGCAGCAGATATTCGTAGTCGCGCTTGATCTCGGCCTTGGAGCGCTCGCTGCCGGCGGTGCGGACGATGACGCCCATGCCTTCCGGCACCTCCAGCTCCTCCATCAGCTCCTTCAGGCGCCGACGGTCGGTGGCCGAGGTGATCTTGCGCGACACGCCGCCGCCGCGACCGGCGTTCGGCATCAGCACGCAATAGCGGCCGGCGAGCGACAGGTAGGTCGTGAGGGCCGCACCCTTGTTGCCACGCTCTTCCTTGGTCACCTGGATCAGCAGGATCTGCCGGCGCTTGATGACTTCCTGGATCTTGTAGCTGCGGTAATGCCGGGTGCGCGGCCGGGACTGCACTTCCTCGAAATCGTCGCCGCCCACGGTCTCGACCGTGATCGGCGCCTCTTCCGACTGCTCGATATGGCTCGAACCACCGTCGCCTTCGCCGGGCACGGCCTCGGCCACGGCACCTTCCGGGGCAGCCTCGAACGGCAGCGGCTCGGTGATCTCGACCGCGTAGGTGGCGCCCACGGTGATGCCGTCGGTCGCGGCCAGGGTCGGCGGCGCATATTCCACCGGTTCCGGTACGGGTTCTGGCTCGAACTCGGTCACGGGCGCCGTCGGCGCCGCCTCGAACTCGGCTGCGAAAGCCGGCGCCGCCGGCGCTTCGGCCGTGGACTCGGCATGCTCGCCGGCCATATCCCCGTTGTCATGGGCGTGGCCATGATCGTGATCATGGTCATGGTCGCCGTGATCATGCCCTTCGGCATCATGGTCCGGCTGTTCGGGCTGCTCATACGCCGGGGCCGGATTCTGGTCGTAGCCGCCGTGCTCTTCCTCGTAGCGCTCGGCCGCGAGCATCGCTTCGCGGTCGCCGACCGGGATCCGGTAATAGTCCGGATGGATCTCGCTGAACGCCAGGAAGCCGTGGCGATTGCCGCCATATTCGACGAAGGCGGCCTGCAGGGAGGGTTCTACCCGCGTGACTTTCGCCAGGTAGATATTGCCCTTGATCTGTTTCTTGGTTGATGTCTCGAAGTCGAATTCTTCGAGACGGTTGCCGTTGAGAACGACGACCCGGGTCTCTTCCGGATGCGTCGCATCGATCAGCATGCGTCGTGCCATCAGGCATCTACTCCGGAGCACGGCCAGTCTCACGCCGTGCGAAAATCGGCGTGGCAGCGCGCTCGCGTTTGGCCGGGCCGGCGGAACCCTCGAAAACATCCTGCCGAACGGCGATCCCGAGGGTCGCCATGGCTGGGTTCATCGGGTCCCCGCGATTCGGATAGGCGTCCGAACCTGGCCACGGGGGTTTCATCAAAGCATCCGCTGAGGGGCTACGCCCCCGCCGGAGCCCGGTCGGAGCGCTATGGGCCGCATCCGACGATCGAGCTCTCCGGGGCGGCGTCGCCGCATCGACATGGTCGACTCGGCTTCCCCAGGGATTTTCGCGACGCCGACAATAAAGAGCGATTGGGGGATCGACAACCCTTAAAGCGCGGGCGGACCAACCATCGTCGCGCGGGTCGGACCTGCTCGTGCAACCGGAAGGACCGGCCCGCCCGGAACCATCGGGGCTGCCGCGACGTAAATACGCTTGGCAAGCCGGCACCCTCGGGCCATACCGGACGGGCCGGCGAAGGGCGAGGATGCCCGCCGGCCGCCGTCTGGTCGGCGCCCGCTCTTTCGATATGAGCCGTTGCCGCGCATGCGCTATATCCAATCGCTGCTGTTCACGCTGTTCCTGCTCCTGGTGCTCGGCTCCGGGGCGGCTTTCGTGGTCTATGAGCATTACGCCGCGGACCTGCCGGATTTCGAGCAGCTGGCCGATTACCAGCCGCCGATCATGACCCGCGTCCACGCCGGCGACGGCCGCCTGCTGGCGGAATATGCGACCGAGCGGCGCGTGTTCGTGCCGATCTCGGCCATTCCCCCGCGCGTCGTCCAGGCGATGCTGGCAGCCGAGGACCGCGAATTCTTCACCCACGGCGGCGTCAATCCCGCGGCCATCGTCCGCGCCCAGATCCAGAACCTGCTGCATGCCGGCCAGGGCCGCCGCCAGATCGGCGCCTCGACCATCACCCAGCAGGTCGCCAAGAACATGCTGCTGGGTGACCAGTACAGCTATGTCCGCAAGATCAAGGAAGCGATCCTCGCCGTCCGCATGGAACAGGCGCTGACCAAGGAACGCATCCTCGAACTCTACATGAACGAGATCAATTTCGGCCGCGGCGCCTATGGCATCGCGACCGGCGCGCTCGTCTATTTCAACAAGTCGGTCGATGAGCTGACGGTGGCCGAGGCGGCGTTCCTGGCCGGCACGGTGAAGGGGCCGTCGAACTACGATCCCGCCCGGCATTACGATGCGGCCAAGGTTCGGCGCGACTATGTCATCGACGGCATGGCCAAGATCGGCGCCATCAGCGAGGCCGAGGCGCGTGCGGCCGAGGCCGAGCCGATCGTGCTCAGGAAGCGCGACGAGACCCAGGTGTTCTCGGCACCCTATTTCACCGAAGAGGTCCGGCGCGAGCTGATCCAGCACTTCGGCGAGGACAAGGTCTACAAATCCGGCCTGTCGGTCCGGACCAGCTTGAACCCGATCCTGCAAAGCTATGCCGACAAGGCGCTCCGGGACGGGCTCGTGACGTACGATCGCCGCCACGGCTGGCGCGGCCCGGTCACTCATATCGAGATCACCGCCGAGGGCAAGACCTGGCAGCAGGCGCTGGCCGCGGTCCCCATGCCGGGCGGTGCGGCGCCTTGGAAGCTCGCTCTCGTGCGCGCGGTCAAGCCGGAAGCGGCCGAGATCGGCTTCGCCGACGGCTCGACCGGCATCCTGGCCATGAAGGAGATGGAATGGGCGCGGCCGACGACCGAGGACCAGCATGTCGGCGCCACGCCCAAGACCGCCGACCAGGTCGTGAAGCGCGGCGACGTGGTGCTGGTCGAGGCGGTCGCCGAGGCGCCGGCCGCGGCGAAGCCGGCCCCGAAGGCCAAGGGCGCCAAGGTTGCGGCCGAGCCCGTGGCGCCGCCGTCGGCGCCCGGCCCGACCCATTGGGCGCTCCGGCAGATCCCGAACGTGTCGGGCGCGATGGTGGCGCTCGACCCCCATACCGGCCGCGTGCTGGCCATGGACGGCGGCTGGTCGTACGAATCGAGCCAGTTCAACCGCGCGACCCAGGCCTATCGCCAGATCGGCTCGACCTTCAAGCCGTTCGCCTATCTGGCGGCGCTCGACAATGGCATGACGCCGTCGACGCTCATCCTCGACGACCCGATCGAGCTCGAGCAGGGGCCGGGCCTGCCGATGTGGCGACCGCATAATTTCGAGGGCGGCGAGGCGCCGGGGCCGCAGCCGTTGCGCGTCGCGATCGAGAAGTCCTTGAACCTGATGACCGTGCGCATGGCGACGACCATCGGCATCGACAAGATCGCGCCCTATGTCGAGCGCCTGGGCCTGATGGACAAGATGCCGCTGCTCTACGCCCAGGTGCTGGGTGCCGGGCAGACCACGCCACTCAAGCTCGCGACCGCCTATGCCATGCTCGACAACGGCGGCAAGCGTATCACGCCGTCGCTGATCGACCGGGTCCAGGATCGCGACGGCAAGCTGGTCTTCAAGCATGACACGCGGGCATGCCCGCGCTGCGGCGACTACGACTGGGGCGCTGACGGCGAGGTGCCGAGCCTGCCGGACGAGCGCGAACAGGTGATCGACCCGGCGACCGCCTACCAGATGGTCAACATCATGGAAGGCGTCATCCAGCGCGGCACGGCGGCGGCTTCGGTCGGCGGCTATCTCAAGATGCCGCTGGCCGGCAAGACCGGCACGACCAACGACATCAACGACACCTGGTTCGTGGGCTTCACGCCCGATCTGGTCGTCGCCGTCTATGTCGGCTTCGACACGCCGCGCACGCTCGGTCGCCAGGAGCAGGGCGCACGCACGGCGGCGCCGCTGTTCACCGAATTCATGACCGACGCCTTGAGGGACGTCCCGGCGGTCGATTTCCGCATTCCGCCGGGCGTGCGCCTGGTCCGGGTCAATCCCGCGACCGGCAAGCTGGCCGAGGGCGAGCGCAACGCGATCTGGGAAGCGTTCAAGCCGGGCAGCGAGCCGACACCGAGCGATCAGGTGGTCGAGGGCGAGGGCATCGATGCCGGATCGATCGGCGATGTCGACCAGAGCAATCCGCCGCCGGACGAGAGCCAGGCGCTGCTGCATGTCGGCCAGCCGCAGCAGCCGGCGCCGCCGTTCGGTGCGGCGGTGGCGGGGACCGTTCCGCAGGCCGGCGCCAATGGCGTTCCCCCGGTGCCGCAGGTCCCGACCGCGGCCTCGCCGCTGCCGCCCCCGCCGCAGCGCGCGACGGCGCCATCGACGGGGACGGGCGGTCTGTATTAGAAACCCGGTTCCCCCTCGGGCGACACCGGTCGTCCGAGCGAACAATTTTTACCGATGGAGAAACGCATGCGTGCGGAAATTCAAGCGGTGGCCGACGAGATCCGCTCGTCGTTGGCCCTGCTGAGGAGGCATCTTTGACTGGGAGAAATCTCTCCGTCGCTTCGATGAACTGAACGCCCGGGCGGAAGACCCGAACCTGTGGAACGACGCCGCCGCCGCCCAGGAGGTGATGCGCGAGCGCAACCGGCTCGACAACGCGATCAACGGCTATCGCAAGATCGAGAGCCAGCTGGCCGAGGCGCTCGACATGATCGAGCTGGCCGAGGCCGAGGGCGAAGCCGAACTGGTCGCCGAGGCCGAGGCCAATCTGGCGGCCTTAAAGGCCGAGGTCGCCAAGCGCGAGCTCGAGAGCCTGCTGTCGGGCGATGCCGACGCCAACGATTGCTATCTCGAGATCCATGCCGGCGCCGGCGGCACCGAGGCGCAGGACTGGGCCGAGATGCTGGTGCGCATGTACACGCGCTGGGCCGAGGACCACGGCTACAAGACCGAGTGGCTGGAAGAGAGCCCGGGCGAAGAGGCGGGCCTGAAGTCGGCCACCGTCAAGGTGATCGGCACCAACGCCTATGGCTGGCTCAAGACCGAGAGCGGCGTGCACCGGCTCGTACGCATCTCGCCGTTCGACAGTCAGGCGCGGCGCCAGACCAGCTTCGCGTCTGCCTGGGTCTATCCGGTGATCGACGACAAGATCGAGGTCGAGATCCTGGACAAGGACTGCCGCATCGACACGTTCCGCGCGTCCGGCGCCGGCGGCCAGCACGTCAACAAGACGGACTCGGCCATCCGCATCACCCATATCCCGACCGGGATCGTGGTGTCGTGCCAGCAGGACCGCTCGCAGCACCGCAACCGGGCGATCGCCTGGGACATGCTGCGCGCGCGCATCTACGAGGCCGAGCTGCAGAAGCGCGAGGCCGCGGCCGATGCCTTGAACGCGACCAAGACCGACATCGGCTGGGGCCACCAGATCCGCTCCTACGTGCTGCAGCCCTACCAGATGGTCAAGGACCTGCGCACGGGGGCCGAGACGGGCAATTCCGGCGCGGTGTTGAACGGCGACATCGACCTGTTCCTCGAAGCCTCGCTCGCCTCGCGCCTCAAGGGCGTCGAGGGCGCGGTCAGCGACCTGGACTGATCCTGCCGGACGATGGCGGAGGGGCCTTTCCCCTCCGCCATCGGCCGAAGAAGCCCCGTTTACGGCTTTCGCTGCGGCGGACTAAACCGGCGCTCGGGCACCCATAGCGTCGCGCGCCACCCGCCGGTCGGGTTCGTCGAATAGCCCACAATCTGGCCCCGGTCGTTGATCGCCGTCGCCGTGCTGTCCTGATAGCCGGGCAGGGGATCGAGCAGGACGATCTCACCGTTGGCCCAGAGCACGCCATAGTCGATGCCGCTCGCCGGGTAATAGGCGTTGCCGGCGATCTGGCCCTGGTTGTTGATCGCCGCGGCGTCGCTGTAGCTGGCGCCGGGCGGCATCAGGTCGATCATCGCGCCGTTCCGATAGAGGAAGGCGTGGTAGGTGGCGCCCTGGACCTGGCCGACCGTTAGCCCGGCATCATTGATGCCCTCGGCATTGCTGCTTTCCTGGTTCCCCGACGTGTCGATATCGGTGACGGCGCCGTGGTCGAACAGCGCCGCATGCGTGAAGCCGCCGCCGGCGTCGGCCTGGCCGGCCGCGACGCCTCGGTTGTTGAGGGCATAGGCAAGGCTGAAGCTGCCGCCGGGCAGGACGCCGAGGTCGACGACCGGGCCGCGATCGAACAGCAGGGCGTGGAGTTGGGTTCCGACATAGCCGAAGCCGGCGCCCTGTCCGCGCCTGTTGATCGCCTGCCCGAAGGCGTAGCCACCGCCGGGCGAGGTCATTTGCAGGACCCTGCCGCCGGCAAACAAGGCCGCAAAGGGCGTCGGATCGAGGCTCGGGTCCGCGAGGGCGCCGACGATGCCGATCCCCTCGCCGCGATCGTTGATGCCATAGCCGTTGGTGAAGGTGTCGCCGGCAGGAACGCCCAGGTCGATCACCGCGCCATGGCTGAACAGGGTGGCATGGGACTGGTCCGACAGGTTCTGGCGGTTGGAAGCCGACGTGCCGATCACATCGCCCCGGTCGTTGATGCCGGCGGCAAGGCTGTAGAGCTGGCCCGGCAGCACGCCCAGATCGACCGCCCGGTAGGTCGGGATGGTCGAGTTCGGCCGGGTGCCCCCGTCCGCGCCGGCATGGCTGGCAAGGAGCAGCAGAAGAGCAGTCAAGCAGGATCGAACGCAGGTGCGCGTCATCGAAACCTCCCATCGGGGATCGCGAAGCCGCTGCGGAGGCCGGAGAAACGATGGCGGCGCCCTTGCCCCGGGGATGGGCGGCGAACCATCGTGCTCTACATCTTAGGCGTCACTTTGAGTGAAATCTCAACCTCTGGCAAGGTGAGGCTCGAGCCTCACTCCGCCATCGACATGAACCGGCTCGGGAACACCGAGAGCCGGCTGTTGCCCCAGCCGCGAACCTTGGGGTTTATCAGATATTGCGTCGTCTCATGGGCCCAGGGGATGGCGGCCTGGTCGTCGAGCAGCTGCCGCTCGGCCTCGGCATAGAGCGCATTGCGCTGGGCCGGATCGCCGGCTTCGCGCGAGCGGGCCAGCAGCGCGTCATAGGCGGGATTGCGATATTGGCCGGGGTTGAGCGACCCGCCGTCCGATAGGAAGTTCGCGGCGAAGGTCCAGGGATCGGCATAGTCGGCGTACCAGGTGTATTGGGCGAGGTCGAAATCGCCCCGGTGCAGCACGGCGTCGAACACGCGGAACTCCGGCTCGACCAGCTCGATCTCGACCGGCAGCGCCGCCTCCCACATGGCCTTGAGCGCCGTGATGTCGCGATGGTTGGTCTGTTCGCGGCCGGCGAGCAGGCGCAACTTCAGCTTCTGCCCGGCCGGCAGCGCCTCGGCAAATAGGCGCCTGGCCTCCGCAATCATTTCCGGCTGGGTGAGGCCGGCCGAAGGGTCCGCCTTGGGCGTGTAGCCTGGCATGCCCGGCGGGATCAGCGTCAGGGTCGCCCGCTCGCGCCGCGTATCGATCCGCGTGGTCAGCACGGTGCGGTCGATGGCGAGCGACAGGGCCCGGCGCAGGCGCACGTCGCCGGCGAGCGGGCCGGCCGCCATGTTGACGATCAGATAGTCCGACGCCAGCAGCGGGATCTGGCGCAGCTCCGCCGCCCGGTTTTTCTCGGCCCAGGGCACGTCGTCGCCACCGAGCGACGCCGCGTCGATCTCGCCATTCAGATAGCGCTTCAGGGTCGCGTGCCGGTCGTCGGCGAAGAGGTAGCGCACCCGGTCGAGCTTGACGCTCGCGGCGTCGTGGAAGGTCGGGCTGCGGGCATAGGTGATCTCACCCTGCGGCACCCAGTTCGCGAGCTTGAACGGCCCATTCGACACTATGTGCTCCGGCCGTGTCCAATGGTCGCCGAACTGTTCGACCACGGCGCGCGGCACCGGCATGCCGACCTGGGTCGCCAGCACGTTCGGCAGGAACGGCGTCGGCCGGGCGAGCGTGATTACCAAGTGCATCGCGTCGGGCGCCGTGACACCCAAACTCTCCGGTGCCGCCTCCCCGGCGATGATCGCGTCGGCGCCGCGGATCGGCAGCAGCGCCGAGGCATAGCTGGCGGCGGTCTTGGGGTCGACGATCCGGCGCAAGCTGTAGAGAAAATCCGCCGACGTCACTGCGCTGCCGTCCGACCAGCGCTCGTCCGACCGGAGCGTGAAGGTCCAGGTCAGGTGATCGGCGCTCTCGGCCCAGGACTCCGCAGCGCCCGGAATGACGCCTCCCTCGGCATCGAGTGTGGTCAGCGGCTCGAACAGGTCATTGCAGATGCGGAAGTCGGTCAGCCCGTCTATCAGATGCGGATCGAGCGCTACCGGCTCGGCGATCAGCGGCAGGCGCAGGACCTGCTCGGCGAGGGCAGGGGAGACAGGGGCGGACGCAAGTGCGATCCCCAGCAGTGCCGCAAACCTCAGAGTGCGCAATGACATGCGACCTTCCGTGAAAGTTGATCGACAAAGCAGAGCGCACCGGTAGCCGGGTTGGCAAGATCTGCTGACCGAGAGTGTGCGTGCCGACCCTTGTCGTTTCTACAATCGGCGATTGATGCTGGCGCGCCTCAGTGCAAGCGTACTACGCTCCGGTTGTTGGGGAGATAGCTGGAAGAGCCCGATGACGTCTGATGCGCTGCATGTCGTGTTCAGCCGGCTCGCGGCGTCTAACCTTCGACGCGCCCTCGCGCTGCTCGAGCGTCGGGACCGCGTCGTCGGGTTCATGGATGATCTGAGTTTGGGTCCGATCAATCCGCCAGATCCGAATTGGCGGGCGGAATGGGTGAACGTCCATCTTCGGCATACCGGCTGGAGGGCCGGCTTCAAAGATGAAGCGACCTGGACGACCGTTCAGCAGTGCCAAGGGCCGGTCGTCGTTTGGATGTCGCGACGATCCACGCGGGAATACGCGGGGTTTCTTGAGTTCGCGCATCGGTTTTCGGACTCGCCCTTCGAGCTAATCGACCTTACGGAGACGATTGAGCTCGGCAGGAGCGACGAGGGGACCTCGGTGAGGCCTGCAGGTAGCCTCGAATACTTATCCGCTGAACAAATCCTTGCTAACGACCTCCTGAACCACGCGCATGCCGTCGCGCCGGAAATGCGCGAGATCTATAGGATGGCGTGGCAAGGACTCCGGGAGGAAAGCGCCGCGCTCAGGGTCCTGGACCGCGATCTAAACCTCATGTGCGCGCCCATCACATTCTTCGACCAGCAACTGCTCTCCCTCGCGCGAAAGGGCCATTGGCTCAAAGCGGCGAGGATCGTCGGCGAGATGCTCATGGCGTTCGACAAAGATGCGCGCCATCAAACAGGAGATCTTGTGTTGACCGCGCGCCTCCTCGCTCTCGTTGAGAGCGGGCTTCTAGAGAGCCGAGGCGATCTTTCACGCATACGATACAGCGAGGTCAGATTGGTCGGGGCCTGAGAGCAGCTTCTGGGGCGGCCCATCGAGGTTGTGTCGCGCGCCGCCGGATCGGCACAGGGCTCGGCCGGATCAACGACGGGACAATGGTGGCAGTCAACCGGGGCTTCGCATTTCTCCTCTGCTCTACCTGACTGTGCACCTCACCAGCCCTGACCTACCCCCGCCGCGCCCGCTCGCCCGGTGCCGCCTTGCGCGGGCCGCGCTGCGGCTGCTGCATGAATGGCGTCGTGCCGCCCGGCTTGCGGCTCTGGGGCCGGGCCGGGCCGCCCTTACCGGTGCCCGGCGGCTGCCAGGCCGGCACCAGCTGGTGGGCGCCGGGGCCGATCAGGTCGGCGCGGCCCATGGCCTTCAGCGCCTCGCGCAGCACGGGCCAGTTCTCCGGATCGTGATAGCGCAGGAACGCCTTGTGCAGGCGCCGCTGCTTCAGGCCCTTGGCCGAGAACACCGCTTCGCCGCCGTTGCGGCGGATGGGCTTAAGCGGGTTCTGCTCGGTATGGTACATGGTCGCCGACAGCGACATGGGCGAGGGCAGGAAGGTCTGGACCTGGTCGGCGCGGAACTTGTTGCGCTTCAGCCAGAGCGCCAGGTTCATCATGTCCTCGTCCGTCGTGCCCGGGTGGGCCGCGATGAAATACGGGATCAGGTAGTACTGCTTGCCCGCCGCCTTGGCGTATTTGTCGAACAGCTCCTTGAACCGGTCATAGGCGCCCATGCCCGGCTTCATCATCTTCGACAAGGGCCCGGTCTCGGTATGCTCGGGCGCGATCTTCAGGTACCCGCCGACATGGTGGGTCACCAGTTCCTTGACGTATTCCGGGCTCTTCACCGCCAGGTCGTAGCGCAGGCCGGACGCGATATGGATCTTCTTGATGCCCTTGAGCGCGCGCGCCTTGCGATAGAGCTCGATCAGCGGCTGATGGTCGGTATTCAGGTTCTTGCAGATGTCCGGATAGACGCAGGACGGCCGGCGGCAGACCGCCTCGATCTTCTTATCCTTGCAGGCGAGCCGATACATGTTCGCGGTCGGCCCGCCGATGTCGGAGATGACGCCGGTGAAGCCGTCGACCTTGTCCCGGATCTCCTCGATCTCGCGCAGGATCGATTTTTCCGACCGGCTCTGGATGATGCGGCCCTCATGCTCGGTGATCGAGCAGAAGGAACAGCCGCCGAAGCAGCCGCGCATGATGTTGACCGAGAAGCGGATCATGTCCCAGGCCGGGATCTTGGCGTCGCCGTAGGACGGGTGCGGCGCGCGGGCATAGGGCAGGTCGTAGACGCCGTCCATCTCCGGCGTTTCGAGCGGAATCGGCGGCGCGGTCAGCCACAGCTCCTTGTCGCCATGGCGCTGCACCAGCGGGCGGGCGTTCCCGGGATTGCTCTCCTGGTGCAGGATGCGCGAGGCATGGGCGTAGAGGATGCGGTTGTCCTTGACCTGCTCGAAGGCCGGCAGGCGCACCACGGTCGAGGCCGGATCGGGGCGCGGGCGCACCAGCGCCGCCGCATCGGGCTCGACCGTCTCGCCGTTGGCGTTGAGGTCGGTCTCGTCCGGGGCCGGCGTCTTGCGGGCGCTCTCCGACACCACCCAGGGGCCGCTGTCGGCGGTCAGTTCCGGCACCGGCTCGTCGACCAGATCCGGCGCCACGACCGTGAAGCCGTCCGGCACCTGGTCGAGCAGGAAGGCCGTGCCGCGGATATCGTTGATCTCGCGCACTTTCTGGCCGGCCGCCACGCGATGGGCGATCTCGACGATGGCGCGCTCGGCATTGCCATAGACCAGGATGTCGGCCTTGGCGTCGACCAGGACCGAGCGGCGCACCTTCTCCGACCAATGGTCGTACTGCGCGATACGGCGCAGCGAGGCCTCGATGCCGCCCAGCACGATCGGCGTGTCCTTGTAGGCTTCGCGGCAGCGCTGGCTGTAGACGAGCACGGCCCGGTCCGGCCGCTTGCCCATGGCGCCGTCGGGCGTATAGGCGTCGTTGTGGCGGAGCCGCCGGTCGGACGTGTAGTGGTTGACGAGGCTGTCCATGTTGCCGGCGGTGACGCCGAAGAACAGGTTCGGCCTGCCCAGCTCCTTGAACGCCTCGGCGCTGGTCCAGTCCGGCTGGGCGATGATGCCGACGCGGAAGCCCTGGGCCTCGAGCAGCCGGCCGATGATCGCCATGCCGAAGCTTGGATGGTCGATATAGGCGTCGCCGGTGACGATGATGACGTCGCAGCTATCCCAGCCGAGCTTGTCCATCTCGGCACGGCTCATCGGCAGGAACGGCGCCGGTCCGAAGCGCTGCGCCCAGAACTTGCGGTAGGTGAAGAGGTTCTTGGCGTCGAGCATGGCTCCGACCCGGCTGGTCACGGCAATGGGAATCCGACACTAATAGCCGCCTAGCACCGCGGCGCAAGGGGATGGAGGGCAGGGGCGCGCCGGGGGCGGGGCTAGGCTTTGCCCAGCATCGCCAGCACCGTTCGCTCGACCAGGCCGTCGAGCGGGTCCGTCTCGACCAGCAGCCCGTCGATAACGAGCATGGCCAAGCCATGGACGAGCGCCCAGCAACCGGTCGCCAGTTCCGGGCTGAAGCGGTCCGGCATCTCGATCGCCAGGCGGTGCAGCAGCACGTCCTTGACCGCTTGCGAGGCGTCGCAAATGGCGTCGCCGGCGCGCGGCCGCATCGGGCCGAACATCAGGCGGAACAGCACCGGATGCTCGGCCGCATAGCGCACATAGGCGAGTGCCTGGGCCAGGGCGCCCTGGCCTGCGGGTGCCGCGCGATCGGCCGTCGATACGGCTTTGTGCAGCGCTTCGATGCCGCGGAGGGCCACGGCGGTCAGCAGCGCTTCCTTGTCCGGATAATGGCGATAGGGCGCCATGGGCGAGACGTTGGCGCGCCGGGCCACGGCGCGCAGGGACGGCTCCTGTCCCTCGGCCAGGAGCGCCAGCGTGGCGTCGAGCAGGCTCGCGCGCAGGTCGCCGTGGTGATAGGTCGCTTTTGCCGTCTCGGTCACCGCGCTGTCCTCCCACAACATGTTTGACAGGTCAATGTTGACAATGCATACATCCTTCCTATGTTTGCACTGTAAACATAGAATTGGAGAGACGAATGACCACGTCGCTGTTCGCGCCGCTCGACCTGCCCGGCGGCGCGCGCCTGCCCAACCGGATCGCCAAGGCGGCGACGGAGGAGAAACTCGCCGGGCCAGGCCAGGTGCCTGACGACCGGCTGATCACCCTCTACCGCCGCTGGTCGGCCGGCGGCGCTGGCCTGCTGATCACCGGCAATGTCATGGTCGACGGACGCGCCATGACCGGGCCGGATGGCGTCGTGCTCGAGGCCGACACCGACCTGGCACCCTTCCGGCGGTGGGCCGAGGCGGCGAAGTCCGGTGGCGCCCAGGTCTGGATGCAGATCAGCCATCCGGGCCGCCAGGTCATGGCCGATCTGGGGGGCGTGACCTGGTCGCCGTCGGACGTGGCGCTGGAACTCGGCAAACATTCGAAGCTGTTCGCCCGTCCGACGCCGATGAGCCGGGATGATATCGCCGAAACGATTGCCCGCTTCGTTGCAACCGCGCGCCAGGCCGAAGCGGCGGGTTTCGACGGAGTGGAGATCCACGGCGCCCACGGCTATCTGCTGTCGCAATTCCTGTCGCCGCTGACCAACCGGCGGACGGATGAATGGGGCGGGTCGATCGAGAACCGGGCGCGGCTGCTGATCGAGATCGTCAAGGCCGTCCGCAGCGTCGTGCGGCCCGGGTTCGCCGTGGCGGTGAAGCTGAACTCGGCCGACTTCCAGCGCGGCGGCTTCGATCAGGCCGACGCCGAGCGGGTGATCCGGATGCTGAACGGATTGCCGGTCGATCTGGTCGAACTGTCCGGCGGCAGCTATGAAAGCCCGGCGATGCAGGGCCGCACCGCCGATGGCCGGACCTTGGCGCGCGAGGCCTATTTCCTCGAATTCGCCGTGGCGCTGAAAGAGGCGGCCAGGATGCCGCTGATGGTCACCGGCGGCATCCGCAGCCGGGCCACCGCCGAACAGGTGATCGCCAGCGGCATGGCGGTCGCTGGCTTGGCGACGGGACTGGCGTTGGCGCCGGACCTGCCCAACCAGTGGCGTGAGCGCGAACGGGCCGCACCGCCGCTGCCGCTGTTGAAATCGAAGAACAAGGTGATGGTCTCGGTCGCCAGCCAAGCCTTCATCCTGCGGCAGCTCCGCCGGCTGGCTCGCGACCGCGGGCCGCAGCTATCGGCCTCGCCGCTGTTCTCGCTTCTGCTCCATCAGTATCTGCAGAAGCAGGCCGGGCGCCGGTATCGGGCATGGCTGGCCGGCCGGCATCCGGAGTTGGCGTAACCCAGCTTTCCGCTCCCGTTTGCGGGCGCTCGGGCGCGGATACCGCGCCCGAGCCGTCAGAAGCTTAGTCGTCGCGCCGGAAGGTCAGGCTGCCGAACAGCCCGTCCTGCTCGCCGTTCGGACCGGCGGAGAAGTAGAGCTTGTCCTTGTCGCCGCCCTTGCCGCCATTGCCGACGATCAGGGCCCAGAGGCCATCGATCTTGAGCGTCGGATCGGTGTCATGCTTGTCCTCGTCGACGTGGAGCGCACCCCGAGCCGCGAGGTTGTCGGCGCGGAAGGCATGGATCCGCCCGTCGCCGAAATTGCCGACCAGCAGATGGCCGGCGAGCTTGCCGAAGCTGGCCGGCGCCAAGGCCAGCCCCCAGGGCGAGTTCAGGTCGTCCCGATCGCGCACGGTCGCCTTGACCGTGCCGAAGATGTCGACCCGTTCGACGAAGCCGTTGCCCGGCCCCGCTTGGTCATCATGCCGTGCGGCATCCTGCTTCGCGTAGGTGACATAGAGCTGGCCGTTCAGGTTCTGGATGTTGAACGGCGCGAAGTCGTCGGGCAGGCGATGATCCCGGAACCTGCGGACGAAATGGAAATGCCCGTCATAGACGTCGACATGCCCGTAACGGAAATCGGCGGCCAGCAGGTAGCTGCCGCTCTGGTCGGTAAAGATCGTCAGTCCCTTATAGACGGAGCTCGGGTTGCGCTTCGAATGGTCGATGGCGATCACCCCTTCCGCCGGATTGACCGTCGGCGACCAGCCGGAGATCGTGCCGTCCTCGGTCGCGAACAGGAACACCGCCGGCGCGGATGTGCCGTTGAGGTGCACCGAGAAATCCTTCGTCGCATTGAAGACCTGGCCGGTCGGCGCCGACGGCCCGGCCATGCCCTTGGGCGGCGGCACGATCACGCTCAGCAGCAGGGCGCCGGTGCCGTCATAGATCCGGGCGAGACCGGTGCCATTGGCCGACACCCAGAACGGGCCCGTCGGGGCGTAGGCGATGCCCCAGGCATTGACCAGTTGCGTGTCCTTGATCGCCGCCGGCACATTGCCGTCGGAGACGATGTTGGTCTCGACGACGACACCCTTCGCCGCCACCAGACCCGAAGAAGATACGAGGAGGGCGAGCGCGAGCGCGGACTGGGTGAGCCAGCGCGGCATGGATCGATATACCGAACTTGCCATGACAGTTCCTCCTGTCAGGCGTCGCGGTCGGGCGTGCCGTCCGGACGCCAGGATAACGAGGACTTGAAAGACCGCGAGCGAGCGCGGTGGTCTCGGGCGCCGGCGCCGTGGCGGGCAGTGAAATTCTCGAGTCCGGCGGAGTCTGCGCCAGGTGAAGGGCCTTGTCGCCGGACCGGCCATCGATCCGGACGCAAGAGCAGCCGGACGTCAGGACTCGCAGCGCGGGCGGGATATTCCCGGTGCCATCAAAAAATCAACGGAAGCCAGGGCGACTTTTCAGGGTTTCTCCGCGCTGTCGGTGCGGGGGCCTGCCGGCGCCAGATCGGCCAGCGGTTCGTAGAAGTCGGCCGGCAGGCCCGCCTGCTCGCGGGCCTCGGCATTGAACGGTCGCTTCAGCGCGCCCTTGAAATGCTGGCGCACCAGGTCCTGCCAGGTTGGCTCCGGATCGAGCGCGCGGGCGGCGCAGACCGCGTCGAACCAGCGGCGGCCGATCGCGACATGGCCGATCTCGTCGCGGTAGATGATCCGGAGCGCGTCGGCGCTGGCCGTGTCGCCGAACCGGTCGAGCCCGGCGATCATCTGCGGCGTCACGTCGAGCCCGCGCGCCTCCAACACGAGCGGGACGATGGCGAGCCGGGCGAGTAGGTCGTGGGCCGTCACCTCGGCGGCCTGCCACAAGCCGTCGTGGGCCGGCAGGTCGCCATAGGCGGCATCCAGGCTTGCCAGCCGGTCGGCCAGGAGCCCGTGATGGGTCGCCTCCTCGTCGGCGACCTTGACCCAGTCGTCCCAGAAGCCGCGCGGCAGGGCCGGGTCGGCGAAGCGGGCAACCAGGTCCCAGACCAGGTCGAGCGCATTGAGCTCGATATGGGCCAGCGCATGCAGGAGCGCGATGCGGCTGGCCGGCGAGCCGCCGGACCGGCGCTTCGGCATGTCGCGCGGCAGGCGCAGCTCCGGTGTCGCCGGCCGCGCCGGCCGGTCGGGCGGCAGCGGACCGGCGCCGAGTTCGATCTGGCCGGCCCGCCAGTCGGCGGCCAGGAGATGGGTCAGCCGGATCTTCTCGGCCGGGGCGGCGGTCCCCAGGATCTCGACCGCGCCTTGGACCAGGCTCGCTGCCATCGTGTCAGAGCGCCTTCGCCGCCTTCAGCACCGCGTCGACATGGCCATCGACCTTGACCTTGTGCCAGACACCACGGATGACGCCCGCGCCGTCGATCAGGAAGGTGGCCCGGTCGATGCCCATGTATTTCTTGCCGTAGAGGCTCTTCTCGACCCAGCAGCCGTAGGCCTCGATCATCTTGCCGTCGACGTCGGAGGCGAGCGTGAACGGCAGTTCGTACTTCTGCTTGAACTTGTCGTGCTTGGCGACCGTGTCCTTGGACACGCCGATCACCACCGCATCCGCGCCCGAGAAGTCCGGCAGCGCGTCGCGGAAGCCGCAGGCTTCCTTGGTGCAGCCGGGCGTGTCGTCCTTGGGATAGAAATAGAGGATAAGCTTCTTGCCCTTGAAGGCCGAGAGGCTGACCTGGCCGTTGCCGTCGGTCGGTAGCGTGAAATCCGGGGCCTTGTCGCCGATGCTGAGGCTCATGGTAGCTTGGTCTCCGTCGGTTGATGGTCGGGATGGGCGAGGCGGAGCTTGGCCGCGGGCCGGGCAACCAGCCGCTCGTAGAGGGCAAGGCCGCGCGCCGCCATGTCGTCCAACCGTTGGTGGGCCTCTTCCAGGGATCGGGTCTCGGTCGCGCGCGCCAGGGCCCGGGTCAGCAGGCCGGGCGCCGCCCCCTCGGCGTCCTTGCCGAGTGCCACGCGCAGCACGCCCTGGATCTGGTGCCAGAAGGCGAGCCCCTCGAGCAGCTCGGCGCCGACCTCCGCATCGAGCCGGTGGGCCGTGGCCAGCTTGCGGAAGGCGGTCGCGGTTGGCGCCGCCAGCACGCTCTGGTCTTCGGGTGCGACGCGCAACTGCAGGTACTGGGCGATGAATTCCAGATCGACCAGCCCGCCACGCCGGTGCTTGGCGTCCCAGGCGAGCGGCTTCGGATGCGCCTTCTCGATGCGGATGCGCATGTCGTCGACGTCGAGCAGCAGCCGATCCGGATCGCGCGGCCGGGTCAGGATGCGCTTGATCTGGGCTTCGACCTCATGCCCGAACTGCGCGTCGCCGGCGACGGCGCGGGCGCGGGTCAGGGCCATGCGCTCCCAGGTCCAGGCCTGGTCCTCGTGATATTTGAGGAAGCCGTCGAGGCTGGATGCGATCGGCCCGGCATTGCCCGAGGGGCGGAGCCGCATGTCGACCTCGTAGAGGTTGCCCTCGCCGGTCGGCGCCTGCAGCGCGTTGATCAGGCGCTGGCCGAGCCGCGCATAATAGGTTGTATAGGCGAGCGGCTTCGGCCCGTTCGACGTCTCGGTCCCGTCCGGTACCGAATAGAGGAAGATGAGGTCGAGATCGGACAGCTGGTTGAGCTCGGAGCTGCCGAGCTTGCCCAGCCCCAGCACCAGGAAGCGGCCGCCCTCGATATGGCCATGCTGGCGTGCGAATTCCGCCTCGACGCGCGGCAGCAGGGCCGCGATCACCGTATCGGCCACGGCCGAGAAATGCCGGCCCGAGCGCGCGCCTTCGATCCGGCCCTGCAGCAGTTGCACGCCGATCTGGAACTTGCGGTCGTTGGCCCAGCGCCGGGTCAGGTCGAGCACGTCCTCGTAGTCCTGCGCGCGCGCGACCGACAGGCTGAGGTCGCGGGCGAGCGCCCGGCGCAGGGCCCGCTCGTCCGAAGGCAGCGGGATGAAGAAGGCGCCGCTGATGACGCCGTCGAGCAGCAACGGGCGGCGTGCCAGCTGGACCGCGAGCTGCGGCGACTCGCCCATGATCTCCGCCACCAGCTTCAGCAGATCCGGATGGTGCTGGAACAGCGAGAACAGCTGCACCCCGGCCGGCAGCCGGCCCAGGAACTCATCGAACCGGGTGAAGGCGAAATCCGGGTCGGCGGTCTTGCCCAGCACGCGCAGCAGGGCCGGCGTGAGCTCGGTCAGGATCTCGCGTGCGCGGGCGCTGCGCGTCGCCCGGATGCGGCCATGGTGCCAGCCGCGGATCGCTTCGGCGACCGGCTCGGGCGAGGTGAACCCCATGGTGCGGAGCGTCGCCAAGGTATCGGGGTCGATCTCCTTGCCGGTGAACACCAGGTTGCCCTCGGCCGAGAGGGTAGGGGCGCCGCGGAACAGCTCGGCGAAATGCCGGCGCACGACCGCCAACTCCTCGCCCAGATCCTCGGCGAACGAAGCGGCGTCGGCGAAGCCCAGGAAGGTCGCGAGCCGGTCGAGCGCCTTCGGATCGGTCGGCAGGCTGTGGGTCTGGGCATCCTCGATCATCTGCAGCCGATGCTCGACCCGGCGCAGCACCCGATAGGCATGGGCCAGATCGTCGGCGATGGGATCGGCCAGGCGCCCGGCCGCGACCAGCCCCTCCAGGGTCTCGATCGTGCCGGGGCTCCTGAGCGCCGCCTCGCGCCCACCCCAGATCAGCTGCTGGGTCTGGGCGAAGAACTCGATCTCGCGGATGCCGCCATGGCCGAGCTTGATGTTGTGGCCGGCCAGGCCCTCCGCCGGCGCGCCGTGGCGCGCGTCGATCTGGCGCTTAATCGAGTGGATGTCGCGGATCGCGGCGAAATCCAGGTGCTTGCGCCAGATGAAGGGACCAAGCGCTTTGAGAAACGCGTGCCCGGCCGGAATGTCGCCCGCGACCGGCCGGGCCTTGATCATCGCGGCCCGCTCCCAATTCTGGCCCAGGCTGCCGTAATAGCCCTCGGCCGCCGCGACCGAGACCGCGGGCGGCGTAGACGCCGGGTCGGGCCTGAGGCGCAGGTCGGTACGGAAGACGTAGCCGTCGGCCGTCCGCTCCTCCAAGAGCTTGACCAGGTCGCGGGCGAGCCGCGCCATCAGGCTCTGAATGTCGTCGCGGCCGCGATAGTCCATCCGGTCGGCATCGAACAGGATGATCAGGTCGATGTCGGAGGAATAGTTGAGCTCGTGGGCGCCCAGCTTGCCCATGCCCAGCACGATCACGCCGCAGTTGTGCTCGGGCGTGTCCGGATAGGGCAGCACCAGCTGTCCGGTCTTGGTGGCGCCGATCAGCAGGTGGCGCCAGGCGGCGCCGAGCGCCGCGTCGGCGAGCGCGCTCAAGGCGCCGGTGATGCGGGCGAGTGGCCAGATCTCGGCGATGTCGGCCATGGCGATGACCAGGGCCGCACGGCGCTTCGCGGCGCGCAGCCGCGCCATGACGTCGCTGCGTACTTCATGTCCGGTGATGGTGCCGAGGGCCGCGAGCACGGTGTCGAGCGTCGGCCCGATCCCTTGGCTCATGGCCGCGAGCACCGTCGCCGGCTCGCGTAGCGCCAGCCGCGTCAGATAGGGCGAGTTGCCGAAGATCGTGTCGAGCCAGGCGTGCGCCACTGGATCGGCTGCGATCGCGGCCATGCCGTGGCCGAGAGCCCTCGCTTCCGCCTGGGCGGTCTCGTCCGCCGAGTCGGTTGCTTCGCCGGCCGCGACATTCCATCGCTCCCACTCGATCGCGGCCTGGGCGCTATCGGCCGCGGCCGGCAAGCGCGCGATCTGCACCTGTTCGGCCAGCTTGAAAGGCTCGGACATCCCACATCCTCGGTTCACGGATCCATTGACGTAGCGCCCGGCGCGCGCGACCGCAAGCCGGCCCCGCGCGAACCAACCCTTGCGCCCGCCGCGCCGTCAGGGCACCTGTAGGCGATGAACGACGAGGCGGAGACGAAATCGGCCGAGGACTCGGCCGACGTGGCCGAGCCGGTGTCCGCGCGCCCGCGTCGTGAACGCAAACGTCATCCCTTCTGGGTCCATCCGCTGCTCTGGCTGGTCGAGCTGCTGGGCGGGCTCGTCGCCCTCGCCTTGCTGTGCGTCGGCATCCTGGCGCTGCGCCTGCAGTGGGGGCCGCTCGAGCTGGGCTTCCTCAAGCCCGAACTGGTCGCCTGGCTCAATACCCAGTCGGACCCGCTGTCGGTCGAGATCGATCGCGCCTCGCTTAATTGGGGTGCCGGCCGTTCGACCGCGGAGCTAGTCGCCTCCGGGATCCATGTCACCGATCCGGCTGGCATTTCGGTCGCGTCCCTGCCGAAGCTGTCGGTCACGATCGCGTTGCGCGGCCTGCTGGCCGGCCGGGTCGAGCCGACGCGGATCGCGCTCATCGGCCCGGAACTGAAGATCCTGCGGACGCCACAGGGCTCGATCGGGCTCGACCTGGGCGGGGGGATCAGGTCGGAGACCATGGCGCCGTCGGCGGCACCGCCGCCGGACGCGCTGGTGTCGCTGCTGCATGATTTTGCCGGCAAGCCCGGGCCGAACGCACCCCTGCGCCTGCTCAATCAACTGTCGATCCTGCAGGCGTCGGTCACGGTCGACGATCGCGAGAGCGATGTCGTCTGGCACCTGACCGACGGCGATCTCGACCTCAGCCGGACCGAGCGGGGCCTGACCGGCGAAACCTCGGCGGCGTTCGGCCTCGGCCAGGGCAGCAGCCGGGCCTCGGGCAGAATTCGTTACGATAACGCAACGGACGATGCGCGCTTCAGCCTGTCGCTCGAAGGACTGGACCCGGCCAAATGGGCTTCGGCGCTGCCGCCGGAGCTGGCATCGGCGTCCGAAGTGCGGCTGCCGCTGTCGGGGTCGCTCGATGGTCATGCGCAGCTGTTCGCGGCGCGCCTCGGCGACGTCCATTTCCGGCTCGAGGGCGGTGCCGGCGTCGTGGTCGATCCGCAGCTGGCCGGCGGCCAGCTGCCGGTGAAAGCGCTGAAGCTCGAGGCGGACTACAATCCGGCCCTGCATCGTCTCAGTCTCGGCACCCTGCATCTCGACCTCGACGGGCCGATGCTCGACGCCCATGCGACGCTCGACGGGCTGCAGCCGGCGCTGGCTGAACCGTCGGCCGGCGACCTGCCGCTGGCCGGCGGCGTGACCATCACCGGCATGACGCTGGAGCGGCTGGCCCGGACCTGGCCGCAAGGCGTGGCCGAGAACGCCCGCGAATGGATCGTCACGAATCTCTCCGCCGGCAAGATCGACCGGCTGGATCTGACGGCGACGGCCGCCGTCGAGCGATTCCCGCTGCAGTTGGCGAACGTCAATTTCAAAGGGCGGATGGGGCTGAGCGGCTTCACGGTCGATTATCTGCATGGCCTGCCCAAGCTGCAGGGGGTCGATGCCCAGGTCGACTTCAGCCAGGACGAGATGGATTTCGCCATCTCTTCCGGCGGCCTGCTCGGCCTGCACGTGCCGCAGGCGATGGTCAAGATCGACCAGTTCGATGCCGACGTGCAGCGCATGACGGTCGATGTCGGCATCCAGGGGCCGGTGCCGGACGTGCTGACCGTGCTCGACCTGAAGCCGCTCGGCTACGCCAAGAAGATCGGGCTCGAGCCGAAGCGCACCTCTGGTACCGCCGATGGCACGCTGCACCTGGGCTTTCCGCTGACGCGTGACCTGGGCTTCGACGCCATCGATTACGCCGCCAAGGCGGAGCTGGCCAATCTCGGCGTGAAGAAGGCGGTGTTCAACCGCGACGTCACCGAGGGGCGCTTCTCGCTCGCTCTCGACAAGTCGGCCTTAACGCTCGACGGCGCCGGCAAGCTCGACGATGTGCCGACCGAGGCGCATTGGGTCGAACGGCTCGGCGGCAAGCTGCCGGCGCGCACGCAGGTCGAGGCCAAGGCGATCGTCGACGACCGGGCGCGCCAGCGCTTCGGCATCGATCCGATCCCCGACATCCTGCACGGGCCGGCCGGGGTCGACGTGACCTATCAGGTGTTCGACGACCATCGCAGCCGGGTGGAGGCGATGCTCGATCTGAAGCCCTCGCGCCTGACCGTCGATCCGGTCGGCTGGGCCAAGGCGCCCGGCGTCGCCGGCCAGGCCAATGTCGGCTTCGACCTGATCGATGGCCAGATCGGCGCGCTCGACAATCTCAAGGTCCAGGCGGGCGATCTCGATCTCGACGCGACCATGAGCTTCGGTGCCGGCAATATCCGGCGGATGGACTTCGCGCGGATCAAGCTCGGCGGGACGGACGCGGCGGGCACGGTCGAGCGCCAGGCCAGCGGCGGCTGGACGATCCGCGGCGGCGGTGCCGCGGTCGATGTCGGTCCGCTGCTGAAGAAGCTGGGTGAGGCGAGCCCGGACGCCAAGGCCAAGGACGACGGCCCGACGCTCGACATCCAGGCCACGGCCGACCGCCTGATCCTGGGCCCGGACCGCGAGATGCGGGACGTCACGATCGCCGGCCTGATCGCGCGCAACCGCCTCGACTATGGCAAGCTCGACGGCCAGTTGGGCGCCAAGGGCACCGCGGGGTTCCATCTCGACCGCATCGAGGCGGGCGGGCAATTCGCGCTCGACACCGACGATTTCGGCGCCTTGCTCAAGGTGTTCGACATCTCCGACAACCTGGTCGGCGGCAAGCTCGCGGTCAGCGGCGCCGCCGTCGCCGACAACGACCTGCGCCGCTATGTCGGCAAGGCCGAGGCGAGGAACTACCGGGTGATCCGGGCGCCATTCATGGCCCGCATGCTGTCGATCGCGTCGCTCACGTCGATCGCCAGCCTGCTGTCGGGCGACGGGCTGCCGTTTGCGATCCTGAAGAGCGATTTCACGCTGGAGAATGGCCGGCTCAGCCTGAGCGACGGCCATGCCTCGGGCGGGGCGCTAGGCATCAATGCCGATGGCTGGATCGATCTCGACCATGACCAACTGGACCTGAGCGGCACCCTGGTGCCGGCCTACACGCTCAACAGCTTCCTCAACAACATTCCGGTGCTGGGCGACCTCATCACCGGCGGCGAGGGCACCGGCCTGTTCGCCGCGAACTACCGCCTGTCCGGCTCGCTCGCCGACCCGCAGATCAGCATCAATCCGCTGAGCGCGCTCGCCCCCGGCGTGCTCCGGCGCCTGTTCCTGTTCGACGCGCCCAGCTCCTCGGCGCCGGACCCCCGCGCAGCCGGCCAGCCGGACAAGCCGGCGCCGGCGGAGAAGCAACCTTAAGGCGGCGGCGGGGTCAACGGCTCGGGAGGATTGGGTTTGGGCGGCCGGCTCTGACGCCGAACCGGTGGTGGTGAGCTCCCTGGCCTTTTGCACGCCGTCCCTCGCCCTGTCGGCGGGTACGTGGTTGAATTGCCGGCACTCGCTCGAACGGAGGCGTGTGGGCCATGAACATTCGCACGAAGTTCTTCGCGCTTGCCGGCATCTTGCTGCTGCTCTTCGGCTGTGTGATCGGCGTCCTGTCGCTGCTTCAGGAGGCGACGGCGCAAAGGCTCGAGGTCATCGTCGCGCACCACCAGCCCCTGCGCCGCGTACTCGCCGACCTCGACGTCGATACCGATAAATACGAGCTGCTGGTCTCGCGCCTGCTGGTGCGGTACCCGGACCCAGGGGGCGAGGCGGCCCTACGGACGCAAGCCGCAGAACTCGAGCGCGTCGCTGCCGGCATTCGGCAGAATTTCAAGACGCTCCGGACTGGCCTTGGTGCCGCCGTGGCATACAGGCACAACGACCCTCGCGACTTGGAAGTCCTTGCGGGGTTGGAGGGCGCGCTTCCGTTCATCGAGCGGCAGGTCGAACCATTCCTGGCGCTTGGCCAGAGCGTAAGCGACAGCCTCGTCGCCGGCCGACCGGACGAGGCCCGCACGCTTGCGCTCGGGTTCCGGCGCTATCAAGACGCGTTCGGTCCTGATCTCGGCGAGCTGCGCGAGCGCCTCGCCACTCTGACCGAGACGGCCGCCTCCCGCGTCCATCGGGACCAGAACCTCAGCACCTGGGTCAGTTTCACGTTGTTCCTGGTGGCGAGCGTGATTGGCCTCGGCATCGGCGGCATTGGCTCGGGCCAGGTCGTCGCAGCCCTGCGCAAGCTGGTTGCCAGTACGCGCGCGGTCGAGGAGGGGCGCGCCGATGTCGCTGTCGCCGTCGTGTCGCGCGACGAGGTCGGCGAGCTCGCCCGCGCCTTCAACCGCATGGTCGAGGAACTGCGTGCGCGCGAGCGGATCAAGGACACGTTCGGCAAGTTCATCGATCCGCGTATCGTGACGCGTCTGCTCGGGACCGCGGAGGGCACCCCAGATCAGGCCGAGCGCAAGTCGGTGACGATCTTCTTCTCGGACATCAAAGGTTTCAGCGGCATCAGCGAACGGCTCACCGCAGCCGCGATGGTCAATCTGCTCAATTCCTATTACAGCGCCGTCGCCGAGGAGATCCGCGGCCACAACGGCATTATCGACAAGTTCATTGGCGACTCGGTCATGGCGTTCTGGTGCATTCCCTTCTCCGCCGGCGACGAGCATGCGCTCGACGGCTGCAAGGCGGCGCTGGCGCAACTGCGGGCCGTGGCGGAGATGAGAAGCCGGCTTCCCGATCTCACCGGCCTTCGGCGGGACACGCCGGAGCTTTTCGTCCGCATGGGGATCGCCAGCGGCGAGGCGGTGGTCGGCGTCATCGGCAGCCCGCACACGCGCTCCTACACCGTCATCGGTGACACGGTGAACCTGGCCTCGCGCCTGGAGGGCGTCAACAAGGTCTACGGCACCTCGATCATCTTGGCCGAGGATACCTACCGGCTGGCGCACCACGCGATCGAGGTGCGCGAGCTCGATGTCATTACCGTCACGGGCAAGAGAGAACCTATCCGCATCTACGAGTTGCTCGCCGAAGCGGGCGAGTTGGATCCGGTGCGCACCGAGCTGCGCGAAACTTTCGCACAGGGGCTCGCGGCCTATCGGCATCAGGATTGGTGCGGCGCCTCGGCGTGCTTCGAGGCGTGCCGGCGCCTTGTGCCCGACGACGGACCAAGCGCCGTCTTGCTCGAGCGCATCGCCCGCCTGCGCGCAGAGCCGCCGCCTGCTGATTGGGACGGCGTTTGGCACCTGAAGACGAAATAGCCCCCGGTGTGCTGAGGCGCCTGCCGGGTCGGCTTGATATCTGGATCCTCTAGGGAGCCGCCAGCAGCCGTTCTCGCAGTGTGTCGATGAAGGCTCTCACCCGGACGGGCATGTGCCTGCGGGTTGGGAAGACCGCCCAAATGCCGATTTCGACGGGTTCGACGTCGGCGAGGAGGATCCGCTTCAATTCTCCACGCTCGATCTGCTTGTGCACGTCCCAGTACGTCATCATGGCGATGCCGACGCCCGCGAGGCAGGCCGCCCGAACCGCGTCGACGGAGCTGGCCGATAGAGGACCATCGATGCGGACCCGATGCAGTTCGCCGCCCCGCACAAACGGCCAGGTATCCATCGCGTGGAGCTTGATGCAGGGGTGACCCACCAGGTCGCCTGTCGTCGCCGGTTCTCCGAAGCGAGCGATGTAGGCGGGCGACGCGCAAAGGGTATAGGGATTGTCGGCGAGCCTGGTCGCGATCATGTCCGAAGGCTTCAGCAGCGCCACGCGAATGGCAACGTCCAGCCCTGCCGTCGCGATGTCGATGACCCCGTCGCTCAGGGTAAGGTCGACCCGCAGCGCCGGGTTGTCGGCGATCAGCTCGGCCACGACAGGCACGACAACGGCATGGCCGATGACGTTCGGCGCCGTGACTTTCAGCACCCCTGAAAGGCCCGAGCCGCAAGATGACACCGACTCGAATGCTGAATCGCGGGCTTCGATCAGGGCGACGGCATGCGGCAAAAACGCCTCGCCCTCGGTAGTCAGCGACAGCGACCGTGTCGTGCGGTGGAACAGGCGCGCGCCCAGTTCGGCTTCCAGGGCCGCCAGCCTTCGGCTGACCAGCATCGGCGTCGTGCCCATCTGGCGCGCCGCGGCCGACAGGCTGCCGGCGTAAGCGATGTTGCGAAACAGGGCGACGTCCGCGAGGTCCATATTTTAACAGTGGGCGATAAAGTGCTTACCGTCTAGCCCGGCTTCTGCGCGTTCGCAGCAGAAGCTAAATCCATGTCCGACAGCCAACCCATCCTCGCTTTCGAGGAAAAGGCCCCTCCTTTCGCGCCATATGGAGACTGGACATGGATTTTGACACGAGCGCGCTTTTTGCGCCGATCGATATAAACGGCCTCACCGTGAAGAACCGCCTCGCCGTTGCGCCGATGACGCGCATCACGGCGACCGAGGACGGCCGGGCGACCGAAACCATGACGCGCTACTACGAGCGCTTCGCGCGGGGCGGGTTCGGGACGGTCCTCACCGAGGGCATCTACACGGATCAGGCGTTCGCGCAGGGCTACGTCCATCAGCCCGGCATGAGCGACGAAGCCCAGGCCAATGCCTGGAAGCCGGTCGTCACCGGCATCAAGGCGCACGGCGCGCTCGCCATCGCTCAGATGATGCATGCCGGCGCGATCAGCCAAGGCAACCGCTTCCGCGACGGCACGGTGGGACCCTCTGCGGTCCAGCCCAAGGGCCAGCAGATGACGTTCTATCACGGCAAGGACCGCTACGGGCTGCCGGCCGCGATCACGGAAGAGCAGATCGCGGACGCCATCACCGGCTTCGCCGGCTCGGCGGCGCGCGCGATCGAGGTCGCCGGGTTCGACGCCATCGAGATTCACGGCGCCAACGGCTACCTGCTCGACCAGTTCTTGACCGACTACACCAACCAAAGAGCCGATCGCTGGGGCGGCGCCACGGTGAACCGCGTGCGGTTGATCGTGGAGACGTTCAAGGCGGTGCGCGCGAAGGTCGGGGCCAGGGTGCCGGTCGGTGTCCGCATCTCGCAAGGCAAGGTGAACGACTATCACCACAAGTGGACGGGTGCGGAGCGCGATGCCGAAATCATCTTCGGCAGCCTCGCCGATGCCGGCGCCGACTTCATCCATGTGACCGAGTTCGAGGCCTGGAAGCCGGCCTTCGCCGAGGGCGGCCCGTCGCTAATGCGCCTCGCCAAGCGCTACGCTCCCAAAGCGACGATCTTCGCCAATGGCAGCCTGCATGAAATCGAGCAGGCGAGGGCGGCACTCGACGATGGCGCCGATATCGTCACGATCGGTCGCGGCGCGCTGGCAAACCCCGACTTGCCCAGGCGCCTGTCCAACCGCACCGCCCTGAACGCATTCGATCCCGCGATCCTGGGCCCCATCGCCAACATCAAGGAAACCGAGCTGGCAATGTGATCACGCCTAACGCCGGACGCCCGCAAGCGAGGCCTGGGTCAGGTCGGTATTGATCGCCTCGGCGCCGATCATGTTGGCGCCGTCGAAGCGGGCGCCGTTGACCTTGCAATCGATGAAGCGCGCGCCCAGTAGATTGGCAGGCCATTTGCGGCCGGTCGGCTTGCGCTCGTGATTGAGGATGTCGGCCTCGGTGAAATCGGCCTCGGTCAGGTCGGAGCCGTGGAGCATCGCGTTCTTGAAGCAGGTGCCGCGCATCTGCGCGCGGGTCATGTCGCAATTAGCGAGATGCGCGTCGGTGAAGTCGCACAGCAGGAAATTGCCGCCGCGCAGGCTGACGCCGTCGAGATTGGCGCCCTTGAACACCGCTGCCGACAGATCGAGGTTGGTCAGCACGAAGCCGCGCAAGTCCTGGTCGGTGAAATTTGCCTGGCTGCCCTTGGCGCCGAAGGTCTGGACCCAGGTGCAGTGCTGCGCGATCGCGCGGCGCAGGTCCGGGTCGAGCCGCTTGTGCGGCCCGTCTTCGGGATTGAGCCCCAGCGAATGCTCGGTATTGGCATCGGCGAGCGCGCAATTGGTCATGTCGGCAGCGGTCAGCACGGCGGCGCGCAGATCGGCGCCGGTCAGATTGGCGTCGGTCAGGTCGGCGCCGGTCAGATCAGCCCCGCGCAGATTGGCGCCCGACAGGTCGACCCCACGCAATATGGCGCCGGCCAGCAGCGCGCCCTTGAAGGCGGCGCCGCCGCCGTTGGCGAGCGACAGGTCGGCATTGGTCAGATCGGCGCCCGTGCGGCGGCCGAGTTGCGCGGTCATGGCCCGGTCGCCGGGCCGCGCGTCGAACAGCACGCCGCCGGTCAGGTCGGCGCCGGTGAAATCGGCCTCGGCCAGCATGGCGTTCTTGAAGTTGGCGCCGCGCAGGTCGGTGTTGCGGAAATTGGCGCGGAACAGCGTGGCGCTGTCGAAGCTCGCCGCGAACAGGTCGGCGCCTTCGAAATCGCCGCTGCTGATGTCGGCATAGTCGAAGCGGCCGCCCGGCAGCCGCGCACGGGTCAGGGTGCAGCCGGTGAAACCCACGCCGGCGAAATCGGCCCAAGGCTTGTCGAGCCGGACGCCGCCTCGGCCGCGCAGCCACAGGGCATGTGCCTTGAGAGCCTCGAGTAGATCCTGGGACATGAGCCGTCGACGACCCGCCAATCAATATGCTGCTGGGTTACCGCGGCACCTGCCGGTTTCCACGGTATCTACCTGTGTGCGGCGAGTTTGGGGCGAACATCCTTCAAAATTTATGAATGAAGGGCGGCGGCCGCGCCGAAAGGTGCGGCCGCCGCTGGTTCAGGCGGTCAGACCGGAACGATCAGCGCATGCCGCTTCTTGCCGGCGGTCAGCTTGAGCACGCCGTCGGCGTTGACGTCGGCCTCGCCGGCGGTCTGGCGTTCGTCGGTGACGGCCTGATCGTTCAGCCGGCCACCGCCGCCCTTGATCAGCCGCCGCGCCTCGCCGTTCGACGCGGCGAGGCCGGCGCGCACGAACAGCTCGACCAGGCCGATGCCGCCGGCCAGATCGGCACGGGCGATCTCGATGCGCGGCAACGCCTCGCCGGTCGTACCCTCCTCGAACACGCGACGGGCGGTATCCGCCATCTCATCCGCGACCGCGCGGCCATGGGCGAGTGCCGTGACTTCGGTCGCCAGCACCTTCTTGGCCTCGTTGATTTCGGCACCTTCGAGCGCCTCGAGCCGGCGGATCTCGTCCGCCGGCAGGTCGGTGAACAGCCGCAGGAAGCGGCCGACATCGCCGTCCTCGGCGTTACGCCAATATTGCCAGAACTCGAACGGTGCCAGCTTGTCGGCATTAAGCCAGACCGCGCCCGACGCGGTCTTGCCCATCTTGGCGCCGGACGCGGTCGTGAGCAGCGGCGAGGTGAAGCCGTAGAGCTCCAGCCCGCCGGCGCGCCGGCCGAGCTCGACGCCATTGACGATGTTGCCCCATTGGTCGGAGCCGCCGAGCTGCAGGCTGCAGCCGACCCGCCGACCCAGCTCCAGGAAATCGTAGGCCTGCAGGATCATGTAGTTGAATTCGAGGAACGACAGCGGCTGCTCGCGCTCGAGCCGGAGCTTCACGCTGTCGAAGCTCAGCATGCGGTTCACGGAGAAATGACGGCCATAGTCGCGCAGGAACGGGATGTACTGCAGCCCGTCGAGCCAGTCGGCATTGTTCAGCATGATCGCGTCGGTCGGGCCGTCGCCGAAAGTCAGGTACTGGTCGAACACCTTGCGGATGCCGGCCATGTTGCGGGCGATCTGCTCGTCGCTCAGCAGCGCGCGCGCCTCGTCCTTGCCCGACGGGTCGCCGATCCGCGTGGTGCCGCCGCCCATCAGCACGATCGGCTTGTGGCCGGTCTGCTGCAGGCGCCGCAGGGTCATGATCTGCACCAGGCTGCCGACATGCAGGCTGTCCGCTGTGCAGTCGAAGCCGATATAACCGGTCACGATCTTTTCGCTGGCGGCCTTGTCCAGTGCCTCGAAATCGGTGCACTGGTGGAAATGGCCGCGGTCGACCAGGGTCTTGAGGAGCAGCGACTTGGGTTCGGTCATGATCGTCCGGTGGGTGAAGGCCCCGGCTCGATGCCGGGCTAAGCGATGTAACACGAGCCTTCGGGCTCACGGAAGGGCGGGGCTCGCATGCGCGTGATCGGTTTGATGAGCGGTACGTCATTGGACGGCATCGATGCCGCATTCATCGAGACGGACGGCGTCGACCAGGTCGCGACCGGGCCGTCGGTGACGCGGCCCTATCCGGCCGATTTCCGCGAGGCGCTGCGTGGCATCCTGGGGGCGACGGAACCGACCGACAGGGTGCGTGCGGTCGAGCGTCGCCTGACCGAGCTGCATGCCGAGGCGGTCGCCGACCTGCGCCGGCGCCATGATCTGGCGGATATCGAGCTGATCGGTTTCCATGGTCACACGATCCTGCATCGTCCGGATGAGGGCCGGACCTGGCAGATCGGCGACGGCGCGCTGCTGGCGCGGCTCGCGGGCGTTCCGGTCGTCTCGGATTTCCGCACGGCCGATGTCGCGGCCGGAGGTGAGGGCGCGCCGCTGGTGCCGGTCTATCACCGGGCGCTGGTGGCGTCCCTGCCCAAGCCGCTGGCGATCCTCAATATCGGCGGCGTCGCGAACATCACCTGGATCGGCGAGGGGGCGGACGATCTGGTCGCCTTCGACACCGGTCCCGGCAATGCGCCGATCGACGATTGGATGCGGGCCAAGGCGGGGGTGGGATTCGACGAAGGCGGAGCCACGGCGCGGCGTGGGCGGATCGATCGGGAATTCGTCGCCCGCTTTCTCGATCATGCGTTCTTCGTGCGCCGGCCGCCGAAATCGCTCGACCGGGACGATTTCGCCCGCTTTCGCCCGGATCATCTCGATGCGGCCGACGGCGCGGCGACGCTCGCCGCCTGCACGGTCGCGGCCGCGCTGGCCGCGCGCCGTCATCTGCCCGCGGCGCCCGTGCGCTGGCTGGTGACCGGCGGCGGACGGCTGAATGGCGCACTGATGGACGGGCTCGCGGCCGGCTTCAACGTGCCGGTCGAACCGGTCGATGTCATGGGGTGGGACGGCGACGCGCTCGAGGCGCAGGCGTTCGGCTATCTGGCGGTGCGCAGTCTGCGGGGCCTGCCGTTGAGCTTTCCGGGCACGACCCGGGTGCCGCGGCCGCAACCGGGCGGCCGGCTCGATCGGCCGCCGGTGTTCTGACCGGGCGGCCGCGGCCGGTTTCAGGGTCTCGGCCAGATGTGATAGCCTTCGCCGCGGGAATTAGGCGGAGGGCTGGCATGACGAAACCGTCCGCAGCGTGCTGGCTCGCCTTGGCCTGTGTCCTCCTCTGCATCGCCGCAGGCGCGCGGGCACAGGAGGTGCCGGAGTGGGCCTATCCGATCAACCCGCCAGGGCCAGACGTACCCGACCCGCCGGATGACCTGCACAGCCTGCCGGGCAGCGCCGTCCAATTCTCATCGAGCCAGCTCGACGATCTGTTCACCGCACCCGACTGGTACCCGAACGACCACCCGCCGCTGCCGCCGCTGGTTGCCCATGGTGCCCCGCCCACGGTCTATGCCTGCGGCTATTGTCATCAGCCGAACGGCTTCGGCCGGCCGGAGAACGCCTCGCTCGCCGGCCTGCCGGCAACCTACATCATCCGCCAGGTCGAGGCGTTCGGCAGCGGCACGCGCCGGTCGTCCGTGCCGGACCGCATTCCGGCAAAGTTCATGGCGGAGCTGTCCGGGCAGGCGGCGCGTGATCCGGGGTTGGCCGAGGTGGCGCGCTATTTCGCCTCGATCAAGCCGAAAGCCGTGATCAGGGTGGTCGAGGCCGAGCAAATTCCCCGGACCGAGGTTGCCGGCTGGGTACTGAAGCGCGCGGACGGTGGCGAGACGGAGCCGATCGGCGAGCGCGTGGTCGAGATCCCCGACGATTTCGCCCGGTTCGAGGAGCGCGACCCGCGGCTGACCTATACCGCCTTCGTGCCGCCCGGCAGCATCGCCCGCGGCGAGGCGTTGGTCAAAACGGGTGCCGGCAAGACCGTCGGCTGCGCCCTCTGCCACGGTGCCACCCTGCGTGGCCAGGACGGGATCCCACCGCTCGCCGGCCGGTCGCCCAGCTATCTGGCGCGCCAGCTTTACGACATGCAGAGCGGGGCGCGGCGCGATGCCGAGACCGCCGCGATGAAGCGGGTCGTGGCCAAGCTCGGCAATGCCGAGATGGTGGCGATCACCGCCTATCTCGCCTCGCTGCCGCCCTGAGGCGCCGGCTCTAACTATATGATTTAGATCAGGATTCAGATATCAAGCCGACCCGGCTTGATATCATCCTGATCTAACGCTTCGGCTGCTGGATCAGGGTTTCGTGCAGATGGGTATCGAGATAGTCCGACACCGACGCCTCGAGCTCTTCCATCTGCTCGTTGAAGAAATGGTTGGCGCCCTTGACGATGCGGTAGTCGATCTTGATGTCGCGCTGGTGCGACAGCTTGTTGACCAGCTTCTGCACGGACTCGACCGGGACCAGATCGTCCTTCTCGCCGTGGATGATCAGGCCCGACGACGGGCAGGGCGCCAGGAACGAGAAGTCGAACGTGCTGGCCGGCGGCGCGATCGAGATGAAGCTGTCGATCTCCGGCCGACGCATCAGAAGCTGCATGCCGATCCAGGCGCCGAAGGAGAAGCCGCCGATCCAGCAGCCGGCCGCGTTCGGATTGTAGGTCTGCAGCCAGTCGAGCGCCGAGGCTGCATCCGACAGCTCGCCCTCGCCGCGGTCGAAGCTGCCCTGGCTGCGGCCGACGCCGCGGAAATTGAAGCGGAGCGTGGAGAAGCCACGCTTGGTGAAGGCCCGGAACAGCGCGTAGACGATCTTGTTGTTCATCGTCCCGCCGTGCTGCGGATGGGGATGCAGCAACAAGGCGATCGGCGCGTTGGGTTCCTTGGAGTGCTGGTAACGGCCCTCGATCCGCCCTTCCGGGCCGTTGATAATAACCTCAGGCATGCTGGCAAAATCCTCCGGCAGTCACGCCCACAATCCTGAAAAGCTCAAATTCGTTGCCTTGGTCGGACGCGGGCGCCGTGGTTTAGCACGGGCGTGGGTCCGGAGGGCTGCCAATCTTGATGGGGTCGGTCCAATAAACTATATGGAGTGACAGGGTAGGGGCGCTGCCGCAAGCGTGAACGTGTTCCGGCGGCGAATGGCTGCTGCGATCTCTGCTCTCACGATCCTATCATGGCGGGATCCCATGTTTCTGCAAAACCTGCGTGACGATATCAAAGCCGTGATGGCGCGTGACCCGGCTGCCCGCTCTTTCTGGGAGGTCGCGCTCTGCTATCCGGGCATCCAGGTGCTGGCCGCGCATCGGGTGGCCCATTGGCTGTGGCATCGGGACCTGAAGCTGCCGGCGCGCTGGCTCAGCCAGTTTGCCCGGACCATGACCGGCATCGAAATCCATCCGTCGGCCAAGATCGGCCGGCGCCTGTTCATCGACCACGGCATGGGCGTCGTGATCGGCGCTACGGCCGAGGTCGGCGACGATTGCACGCTCTACCAGGGGGTGACGCTCGGCGGCACCCTGCTGCACAAGGGCAAGCGCCACCCGACGCTCGGCAACAACGTCATCGTCGGTTCAGGCGCCCAGGTGCTGGGCGGCTTCACGGTCGGCGACGGCGCCCGCGTCGGTGCCAATGCGGTCGTGGTGGCGCCGGTCGAGGCGCATACGACCGTGGTCGGCATTCCCGCCAAGCCGATCTCGCACGTTCCCGGCCGCGACGATCATTGCGACGACAGTTTCGTGCCCTATGGCACGCCGTGCGAGGATCTGCCGGACCCGGTGGCGCGCGCGCTCAAGGGGCTGCTCGACGAGGTCGCGTGCCTGCGCGCCCGGGTGAACGAGCTCGAAGCCCAGGCGCCGCGCGTGACCTTCGACGAGCCCGTCAAGGAACTGATCGAAACCGCGCCGCGCCGTCGGATATGAGAATGGCCAAGGCCTTATTGACCCTCTACCGCTTGCGGGAGAGGGTGGTGAGCGTGAGCGAACCGGGGGAGGGTGGCCGCGGCCGCGCTTCCCTCACCCTACCCAGCCTGGGGGCTGGGTCCCCTCCCTCTCCCGCGGGGCGGTAGAGGGACGATCATGTCTGCTCAGTCCTTCGTCTTTCTCGACCATAACGCCACGACGCCGCTGCGGCCCGCCGTTATCGCGGCGATGGTCGCGGTGCTGGGCGAGGCCGGCAATCCGTCCTCGGTCCATGCCCAGGGACGCGCCGCGCGCCGCCGGATCGAGGCGGCGCGCCGCCAGGTCGCCGCGGCCGTCGGCCTGCCGGCCGGCGGCGACATCATCTTCACCTCCGGCGGGACCGAGGCCAACCACCTGGCGCTGCGCGGCCTGAAGGTCGAGGGCAGGGTCCTGCGCTCGACGATCGAGCACGACAGCGTGCGCGCGGCGGTGCCGGACGCGGTCGAGATCCCGGTGACGCCGGACGGTATCGTCGATCTGGCGGCGCTCGAACGGCTGCTCGGGGAGGGGGCCGCGCTGGTCTCGGTCATGGCGGCCAACAACGAGACCGGCGTGCTGCAGTCGATCGCCGATGTGGTTCGGCTTGCCCATGCCGCCGGCGCGCTCGTCCATTGCGACGCGATCCAGATCCTGGGCAAGGCGCCGTTCGACATGGCGGCACTCGGCGTCGATGTTGCGACCGTGTCGGCCCACAAGCTCGGCGGTCCCCAGGGCATGGCCGCGGTGGCGCTGGCGCCCAAGGTCCCGCTGCGGGCGCTCACCACCGGCGGCGGCCAGGAGAAGGGCTACCGCGCCGGAACCGAGAATGTCGCCGGCATCGTCGGCTTCGGCCTGGCCGCGGAGGCGGCGGTGGCCGAGCTCGATGCCTATGCCCGGCTCGCGGAACTGCGCGACCGGCTGGCGGGGCGGCTCCAGGCGATCGAGCCCGCGGCCGTGATGTTCGGCGCGGGTGCGCCGCGGGTCGCCAACACGCTCTGCATTGCCATGCCGGGCGTGAAGGCCGAGACCCAGGTCATGGCGTTCGATCTCGCCGGCATCGGTGTCAGCGCCGGCTCGGCCTGCTCCTCGGGCAAGGTCAGGACCAGCCATGTGCTGACCGCCATGGGCGTCGGCCCCGATCTGGCATCTTCCGCCATCCGCATCAGCCTCGGCCGCGACACGGCCGACGAGGAGATCGACCGGATGATCGAGGCCTGGACGGCGCTACGCGCCAGAACTGCGCGGAGTGCCGCATGACCGACAATGGGCGCGTACCGCCGGACGCGATCTATCTCGACTACCAGGCGACCACGCCGACCGATCCGCGCGTGGTCGACGCCATGATGCCGTACCTGGTCCAGCGCTTCGGCAATCCCCATTCCACCTCCCACGCCTTCGGCCAAGAGGCCGCCGACGCGGTCGAGCAGGCACGGGGGCAGGTGGCGGCCGTGATCGGCGCCGAGGCGCGCGAGATCGTCTTCACCTCGGGCGCCACGGAATCGAACAATCTGGCGATCAAGGGCGCCGCGCGCTTCCTCAAGCCGCGCCGCAACCGGCTGGTGACGGTCGCGACCGAGCATAAATGCGTGCTGGAGAGCTGCCGCGCGCTGGTGTCCGAAGGGTTCGAGCTCACCGTGCTGCCGGTCGGCCGCGACGGGCTGATCGATCTCGATCGCCTGGCCGCGGCGGTCGACGAGCGGACCGCGCTCGTCTCGGTCATGGCGGTCAACAACGAGATCGGCGTCGTCCAGGACCTGGCGGCCATCGGCGCGATTACCCGGGCCGCGGGCGCGCTCTTCCATACCGACGCGGCCCAGGCGTTCGGCAAGATCCCGCTCGACGTCGCGACCCAGTCGATCGACCTGATGTCGATCTCCGGCCATAAGCTCTACGCGCCCAAGGGCATCGGTGCGCTCTATGTCCGCCGCCGGCCGCGTGTGCGCCTGGAGCCGCTGTTTTCCGGCGGCGGGCAGGAGCGGGGCCTGCGCTCCGGCACGCTCGCCCCGGCGCTGGTCGTGGGCCTGGGGGCCGCGGCGGAGATCGCCGGCCGGGAGATGGCCGGCGAGGCCGCCCGCCTGGCCGCGCTCGCTGCCCGGTTCCTCGGCCGGCTCACGCGTGCGATCTCCGACGTCACGGTCCACGGCGCCCGCGATGCCCGCATTCCCGGCAATCTCAACCTGGGCTTCGCCGGCGTTCCGGCGCTCGAGCTGATGGCGGCGGTGCCGGAATTGGCGATGTCGGTCGGCTCCGCCTGCACCTCGGCCGAGGTCGAGCCGTCCTATGTGCTGAGCGCGCTCGGGCTCGACGATGCCACCGCGGCCTCGGCCCTGCGCATCGGCTTCGGCCGCTTCACGACCGAGGCGGAACTGGACCGCGCCGCCGACCGGCTCGCCCGGGCGGTGGCTGGCTTGCGCGCTCCGGGCTTGCGGCCCGCGCTCGAAGGCGCCACATAACAGCCGGTATTTGGTGACGGCCCGCGGCGGTGTTAGCCTCGGGATCGGCAAGCTTGAAATTTGGAGCGGTTCGGCGATGGCACGGTTCCAGGCGATGAACGTGACGGACGCGGCGGCGGAGCGGGTACGCGAACTGCTGTCGCAGCGCGACAAGCCGGCGCTGGGCATTCGGGTCGGTGTGCGCAGCCGCGGTTGCTCGGGCATGAGCTACACCATCGAATATGCCGAGGAAAAAGGCCGGTTCGACGAGGTGGTCGAGGACAAGGGTGTCACGATCCTGATCGATCCGAAGGCGACCATGTTCCTGATCGGCACCGAGATGGACTATGTCGACGACAAGCTCCAGTCCGGCTTCACCTTCAAGAATCCGAACGAAAAGGGCCGCTGCGGCTGCGGCGAGTCGTTCCACGTCTGATCCGGTCGCCGGCCCCGCCGGCGCGGTGCGTCGAACATGCCCATGAACAATCTCATCCAGATCGAAGAGCCGAGCCGTACGGTCGATCCGCTCGAGGACCAGGGCATCGCGCTCGGGCTCGAGCTGGCCGCCGGCGGGTTGCGCCTCGCCATCGCGGTCGGCGGCAATGTCGAGATCGTGCCCGGACCGGTCGGCGGCGACTTCCTGCCCGGTGTGGTCGGATATGACGGCGACGGCGACCTGGTCGCGGGCGCGCCGGGCTTGGCCGACGCCACCCGCGTCGACCCGGTGCTGCTCGCCATTCCCGATCAGTTGGATCCGCGTGGCAAATCCGCGACCGAACGGCTCGCCGCCCTGATCGCGGCGGCCCGGCATGCGCTATCGCTCAAGGCCAAGCGGCCGGTGACGCGGGCGGTCGCTTCCGTGCCGCTCGGCCATGGACCGGCGGCGCGCGCGGCCATGCTGCAGGCGGTCGAGGCGGCCGGTCTCGATCTGCTGCGCCTGGTCGAAGCGCCGGTCGCGGCGGCGCTGGCGCTCGAACTGGAAAGCCGCGGCGACGGCGATTATCTGTGGCTCGCGCGCGGCGTCGCCGGGTTCGAGGCCGGCGTGGTCGCGGTCGACGGCAACGCGGTGCGGCTCGCCGACTATGATCTGGCCGACCGGCTCGACGGGCTGGCCGGTTTCGTCGCACGTCATGCGGCCGTTGCCGGCCTGTTGCTCGACCGGGTCACCGCGGCGGAGGCGGCGACGCTCACCGCAGCACCCGTGCTGCCCGGCTTCGCGGCCGACCGCTCGATCGTGATCGGGGCCGCCCTGATGGCGGAAGCGCTTGCCGATTAAGGCGGGCAAGCATTCGCACGAAGGCGTGCGAGCAATGCAGCGAATCCGCTTTACGCGCGCGGGTGGCTGGGGGATATCGACAGCCTCATATGACATCCGCGCGACAGTAGGGTTCGCGAGAACTGGCGAAGAGACGTTCCATGCCGAAGATGGTTTTTGTTGATACCCAGGGCAACCGCCGCGAAGTGGACGCGCCGACCGGCCTGTCCGTGCTCGAGGTCGCCCATAAGCACGGCATCGATCTGGAGGGCGCCTGCGAGGGCTCGCTCGCCTGCTCGACCTGCCATGTGATCGTCGATTCCAGCTGGTTCGAAGTGCTGAAGGACCCGACCGAGGACGAGGAAGATATGCTCGACTTGGCGTTCGGCCTGACCAAGACCTCGCGGCTCGGCTGCCAGATCGTCATGAGCGATGAGCTCGACGGCCTGGTCGTGTCGCTGCCGCCCGGGTCGCGCAATCTCCTGAGCAAGTAGGAAGGGGCCGCGCGCACCGCCATGGCAACGCCCCGCCGCATTGTCGTCGGCATGTCCGGCGGCGTCGACAGCGCGGTGACCGCGGCGATCCTGGCCGAGCAGGGCCATGACGTAATCGGCGTGACCCTGCAGCTCTACGACCACGGCATGACCGTCGGCAAGAAGGGCGCCTGCTGCGCCGGCCAGGACATCTATGACGCCGCCCGCGTCGCCGAGCAGCTGGGCATTCCCCATTACGTGCTCGACTATGAATCGCGCTTCCGCCAGTCGGTGATCGACGATTTCGCCGACACCTACCTGGCCGGCGAGACGCCGATCCCCTGTATCCGCTGCAACCAGACGGTCAAGTTCACCGACCTGATGCGGGTGGCGCAGGACCTGGGCGCCGATGCGCTCGCCACCGGGCATTACGTGCGCCGGATCGAAGGGGCGGGCGGGGCCGAACTGCATCGGGGATCCGATCCGTCGCGCGACCAGAGCTATTTCCTGTTCGCGACCACGCGCGCGCAGCTCGATTTCCTGCGCTTTCCGCTGGGCGACCAGACCAAGGCCGAGACGCGCGCCGTCGCCCTGCGCCTGGGCCTGGCCGTCGCCGACAAGCCGGACAGCCAGGACATCTGCTTCGTGCCCGAGGGCTCCTACGCGAGCCTGGTGGCGAAGCTGCGTCCGGGGGCGCTCACCCCCGGCGACGTGGTCGATCTCGACGGCAATGTGCTCGGCCGCCACGACGGCATCATCAATTTCACCGTCGGCCAGCGCCGCGGCCTGGCGCTCGGCGGCCATGCCGACCGGCTGTTCGTCATCCGGCTGGAGCCGGAGACCGCCCGCGTCGTCGTCGGCCCGCGCGAGGCGCTGGCAACCAGCCTCGTGCATCTGGCCGAGATGAACTGGCTCGATGCGGCGGCGGAGCGTGCCGTCGACCGGCCGGTCCTGGTCAAGCTGCGCTCGGCCCAGCCGCCTGTGCCGGCGCGGCTCAGCGCCACCGGGCCCGACAGTGCCGAACTGATCCTGGAAGCGGCCGCCCCGACGGGTGTCGCCCCCGGCCAGGCCGGCGTGATCTATGACGGCGACCGGGTTCTGGGCGGCGGCTGGATCAAGCGGAACCGCTCTGCGCCCAATGCACATCTCGCCGCTATCGAGCATGCTTGACAGATGGCCGCCATTTTCCGATAACGCGGCCTCTCCTGAGGCGGGATAGCTCAGTTGGTCAGAGCAGGGGAATCATAATCCCAAGGTCGCTGGTTCAAATCCAGTTCCCGCTACCAAATTTATCAAGCACTTGGCTTGAGATCGAGGGCCGCGAAAGCGGCCCTCTTTCGTTTTGGGGCAACGCCTGGGGCAACAAACTGCCGATTTGAGGTGCCCATTGCCCCGCTGGAAAATCAGGATCGCCTTGCCGACCAACTGATCGGTGCACGCGGCAAACCAGGAACCGGCCGGCAGAAGCGCAGGCACAGTTTCCCAGGGGTTTTATTGCTGGAGGTCTACACGGCGGATAGCGTCGCGAACGAGGTGATGTGCGACCATAAGGACGTCATCGAGACATCTGCTCGACAGCACGGCCAGCATCGGCCTGACCTTCGAGCCCTTCTCGGACAAGGCACCGCTCGGCCAGATCGAGCTGGACGAAGCCCCGGCGGTGCCATGGCTGGTGAAGGAGAAATGGGGCACGCGCCTCGGTGACATAGATGATCGGGTTCCCGCACCACCCGAAAGCGCGATGAGGGGGAAGCCGCCATCCTCCCTGGGATGCACGGAGAGCTGGAAGTGGCGGAGGGTCTGCGCGTGCAATCCGCTGCGCTCCCGCGGCTATGGCCAAATTGACGGTCGCCTGAAACGCAAAAGCCGCCCAAAGGGTCGCCTTCTGAGCCATTTGCCCGGTCGGAGGCAGGTAGCCCAAAGGCCCGCGTGCCTACGCCGCTCCAATGCGGCTCTCAGGCTCCGCTGTCATTTCCTTGCCCGTTCGGCCGCGAGCGACGGTAGTGCTGCAGGAACATCCGGATCGTGTCTTCGACCACTTCCTCTGCCGAAATCGACCCGCCTTCGCGGCCCATCATCCAAGGCCACAGGAAGAACTCATTGAGGATGCCCGTGAACTGGCGAACCGCCAGCACCGGGTTTCGGCAGTCGAGGACGCCCATCTCGGTCAGATGCGCCAGATAGCGCGCGAACCGCTCCGTCTGCGGCTCCATGACGGCAGCGAACGCCTCGGCGATCCAGGGAAACTGGCGGGAGTCGGCCACCACCATCCGAAGGAACCCGAGGTACCCCGGGCGCGCGTGCAGATTCAAGATTGCCTGCGCAATCAGATGCAAGACCTCTTCGACGTTGCCTTGGGTTTCGATGCCCGGCGGCAAGGCGTCCTCGAGCTGGCCCGAGACCCGAAGGAGCATCTCCCGAAAGATTTCCTCCTTGCTGGTGAACTGGTTGTAGAGCGTCCGCCGAGCCACACCGGCGGCTTCGGCCAGATCGTCCATGCTCACCGTGCCGAAGCCGCCTTCCAGGAACAGGTGCTCGGCGGCTTCGACAATGGCCTCTCGCGACCCGCCGCGCCGCGGCTTTAGACCGGTCGGCTGCAAGCTCTGGCCATCCCCCATTCCCAAATCTCCTTTGCACTATCCAGTGCGCTGCGAATTACACTCAATCGTGCATAAGTGTATATTATAATGTGCAATTAAAGACCTGGCGTGCGGATTTCTCCTTCGTCGGCAACGTCTTAGCTTGTGGAAGGGAAGCGCCGAGAAGTTATAAATCGTCCGTCAGTCGGATGGCGTCGCGCCCTAGGCCCGGCGCTACCCTGTCGGATCGGCGCTATCAAAAGCCTTTCATACCCACGCCACTCCAATGCGGGGCTCAGGCTCCGCTGTCGTGACCTTATTCGCCCAGTTGCGGGCGACGGTAGCGCTGCAAGAACATCCGGATCGTGTCGTCGATCACCTCTTTGGCCGAAATCGGCGTGCCTTGGCGGCCTATCATCCAAGACCACAGGAAAAACTCGTTGAGGATGCCGGTGAACTGGCGAACCGCCAGCACCGGCTTACGGCAGTCGAGGACGCCCATCTCGGTCAGATGCGCTAGGTAGCCCGCGAACCGCTCCGACTGCGGCGCCATGACGGCCGCGAGCGCCTCCGCAGTCCATGGAAACTGGCGGCAGTCGGCCACCACCATCCGAAGGAACCCGAGGTATCCCGGGCGCGCGTGGAGATCCAGGATGGCCCGCGCGATCAGCCAGAGGACATCCTCGACGTTGCCTAGGTTTTCGATGCCCGGCGGGAAAGCCTCTTCGAGCTGACCCGAGACCCGAAGCAGCATCTCCCGAAAAATCTCCTCTTTGCTGGTGAACTGGTTGTAGAGCGTCCGCCGGGCCACGCCGGCGGCTTCGGCCAGATCGTCCATACTCACCGTACCGAAACCGCGTTCCAGGAATAGACGCTCGGCCGCTTCGACAATGGCCTCTCGCGACCCGCCTCGCCGCGCCAGCGGGCCGGCCGGCTGCAAGCTCTCGCTATCGCCCATCCGCAAATCTCCTTTGCACTGCCCAGTGCATTTCTGAATTGCACTATTTAGTGTATATAGCTATATCGTGTCGTGCAAATCAAGATCTGGCATGCGCAGCGCGCCGTCATCGGCAGCGTGTCAGCTTGTCGTCGCCCCTTTGGAAGACAGCGAAATGTGGAAGTCCCGGACCCTAGTAGCCACGCTGATCGCCGCAACACTCTCGGGCTGCGACAAGCCAGCACCATCCGCCCCCGAGATCCGACCCGTGCGTGCGGTGACCATCCTAGACGGCGCCGGCGGCGAGACCGTTTCGCTGACGGGGCAGATTCGCGCTAAAGACCAGGCCAGCCTTGCCTTTCGGCTCGATGGACGCATGATCGAGCGGCTTATCAACGTGGGCGATATGGTCCAGGCAGGCCAGGTCATCGCCCGGCTCGATCCCCAGAACCAGCAGAATGCGCTCCGCTCGGCGCAGGCCAACCTCGCCTCGGCGGAGGCGCTGGCCACCCAGGCGCGCCTCACCTTCTCGCGACAGCAGGCGCTCTTAAAGGATGGCTGGACGCCCCGTGCCCGCTACGACGATGCCGAGCAGGCGCTCCAGTCCGCGCAGGCGCAGGTCGACTCCCTCCGGGCACAGGCGCGCATCGCGCAGGATCAACTGAGCTACACGGTGCTATACGCCGACGGTCCGGGCGCGGTCACCGCGGTCGGGGCCGAACCGGGTGAGGTCGTCCATGTCGGGCAGATGGTCGTCCAGGTGGCGCGCCAGGGCATACGCGATGCCGTCTTCGACGTATCCGAACAGATCATGCGGACGGCCCCGCGCGATCCGACGGTGGAGATCGCTCTCACCAATGATCCGACCGTGACGGCGACCGGCCGCGTGCGGGAAGTGGCGCCGCAGGCCGATGCCGTCACGCGGACGTTCCGGGTCAAGGTCGAGATCTCCGATCCCCCCGCAGCCATGCGACTGGGATCCACGGTCACGGGCGGCATCAAGCTGGCGACTCCTCCCGGCATGAAGGTCCCGGCCGGCGCGCTATTTGAGGAGAGCGGACACCCGGCCGTGTGGGTGATCGATCCTCAGACCCAAGGCGTGTCCCTGCGTGCCGTGACAGTTCGGCAGTACGATCCGGACAATGTCGTGATCTCTGAAGGGTTGCAACCAGGCGAGGTCGTGGTCACCGCCGGCGTGCAGGTGCTGACCCCGGGCCAGAAGGTCCGGCTCCTGGAGGTCGCCCAATGAAGAGCTTCAACCTCTCCGAATGGGCACTCCGGCATCGTTCGCTGGTGGTCTTTTTCATGATGGTGATCGTGGTCGCGGGCGTCGGATCTTACTTTCAGCTCGGGCGCGACGAGGATCCGGCCTTCACGATCAAGACCATGGTCGTCCAGGCTTCATGGCCCGGCGCCACGGTCGAAGACACGCTCACGCAAGTCACGGACCGCCTGGAGCGCAAGCTGCAAGAGACGCCGAACCTCGATTACCTGCGCAGCTATACCACTGCGGGCAAATCCACGATTTTCGTTTACCTGAAGGACTCGACTCCCCCGCGCCAGGTGTCGGACATCTGGTATCAGGTGCGCAAAAAGGTCGGAGATATCCGCAATACACTGCCGCAAGGAATCGTCGGTCCCGGCTTCAACGATGAGTTCGGGGACACTTACGGCATTATCTACGGCTTCGCTGCGGACGGGTTCACGCACCGGGAGCTGAAAGACTACGTGGACGACGTCCGCAACCGGCTCCTCCAACTGCCCGACATATCGAAGATTGACATCCTCGGGGCCCAGGACGAACGCGTCTACGTCGAGTTCTCCAGCAAGCAACTCGCGGGCCTCGGGATCGAGCGATCTGCGCTGATCACTGCCCTCGAGGCCCAGAACGCCGTGACGCCCGCGGGCGTGGTGCAGACCGGCAATGAGCAGATTCTCCTCCGGATCTCGGGCGACTTCCGGTCCGAGCAGGACATCCTCGCCGTTAACTTCGTCGCGAACGGCCGGATCATCCGCCTGGGCGACATCGCGCGCGTGACCCGCGGCCCAGCCGACCCTGCCCAGCCCATGTTCCGCGTCAACGGGCGGGACGCCATCGGGTTGGCTATCGCCATGCGCAAGGGCGGCGACGTCCTGTCCCTTGGGCACAACGTCGAGACGGCCATGACGGAGATCATCGCGAACCTGCCAGTCGGGATTGAGACGAAGCTCGTCGCCGACCAGCCCGTCACCGTTAAACACGCGGTGGACGACTTCATGGAAGCCCTGTGGGAGGCTGTCGCGATCGTGCTCGGCGTCAGCCTGGTGAGCCTGGGCTTTCGGGCTGGTGCCGTGGTGGCGCTTGCCATCCCGCTGGTGCTCGCCGTGGTCTTCCTGGCGATGCACCTGTTCGGGATCGATCTGCAGCGGATCTCTCTTGGCGCGCTCATCATTGCCCTTGGTCTGCTGGTCGATGACGCGATGATCACGGTCGAGACCATGATCACGCGGCTGGAGAAGGGGGACGACAAGGAGCACGCTGCCACCTTCGCCTACACGTCGACCGCGTTTCCGATGCTCTCTGGCACGCTGGTGACGGTCGCGGGCTTTGTCCCCATCGGTTTCGCGCGCAGTGGTGCTGGCGAATACACCTTCTCGATTTTCGCGGTGGTCGCCATCGCGTTGATCGCATCGTGGGTCGTAGCTGTCCTCTTCGCCCCCTTGCTCGGTGTCTGGATCCTCAAGAAGCCCAAGGCGGTACATTCGGAGGAACCAGGGCCGATCATGCGCGCGTTCCGCCGCGTCCTCATCCTGGCGATGCGGGCCCGCTGGGTCACGGTGCTCCTCACGATTGCTCTGTTCGGGGCGGCGCTCTTCGGCACGCGCTTCATCCCCCAACAGTTCTTCCCGGCGTCCGACCGGCCGGAACTGCTTGTAAACTTGCAGCTGCCGCAGAACGCGTCGATCTACGCGACGCGCGACGTCTCGGCCCGGCTCGACGAACTCCTGAAACAGGATCAGGACGTGGACCACTGGAGCACCTATGTGGGACAAGGCGCCGTTCGCTTCTATCTGCCGCTGGACGTGCAGCTCCCGAATGATTCGTTCGCCCAGGCCGTGGTGGTGACCAAGGGGCTGGAGCAGCGCGAGCGGGTCAAGGTCAGGCTGGAGCACGCGCTGGCAGCGGAGTTCCCGAACGTCACCGGTCGTGTCTCTCCTCTGGAACTTGGTCCCCCGGTGGGATGGCCGCTCCAGTACCGGGTGCGCGGGCCGGAGGCGGAGGAGGTGCGCAAGATCGCGTTCAAGGTGGCGCAGATCATGGGGGCCGATGGCGCCGTCCTGAACGTCAACTACAATTGGATGGAACCAGGGCGCACCGTGCGGATCCAGGTCGACCAGGACCAGGCCCGCCTCCTTGGCCTCAGCTCCGGAGAGCTTGCACAGGCCGTGAACACGGTCGTGTCCGGTGTCACGCCCACCCAGATGCGGAGCGGAATCTACCTCGTCGATGTGCTGGTCCGGGCCTCTGCCGAAGAGCGCAGCTCGCTGTCGACGATCCGGACGCTCCAGGTGCCGCTGCCCAACGGGCGGACCGTTCCCCTGAGCCAGATCGCCTCCGTCGAGTACGGCCAGGAATACCCGATCGAGTGGCGGCGGGACCGGAGGCCCACGCTGACGGTCCGGGCCGAAGTCGCAGCCGGCACACAGCCCGCCACGGTCGTTGAGACCCTGACGCCGCAGATCGCGGAGCTGAACGCGAGCCTACCGGCGGGCTACCATGTCGAGCTTGGCGGATCCGCGGAGGAGAGCGGCAAGGCCCAGGCATCGGTTGCGGCCGTCCTGCCGCTGATGCTCGTGCTAACGCTCACGGTGCTGATGACCCAGCTCCAGAGTTTCAACCGCCTGTTCCTGGTGCTGAGTGTGGCCCCCCTTGGGCTGATCGGAGTCGTCGGGGCCCTTCTCCTGTCGGATAAGCCGCTGGGGTTCGTGGCACTGCTGGGCGTGTTGGCCCTCACTGGGATGATCGCCCGTAACTCGGTCATCCTCATCGACCAGATCGAGACCGAGAAGGCGCACGGGCGCCACCAGTGGGACGCCGTCATCGAGGCGACTACGCACCGCTTCCGGCCGATCCTGCTCACCGCGGCGGCTGCGATCCTGGGCATGATCCCGATCGCGCCGACCATCTTCTGGGGGCCGATGGCCTACGCGATCATGGGCGGCCTGGCGGTCGCGACGCTGCTCACGCTCGTCTTCCTGCCGGCGCTGTACGTCGCGTGGTTCCGGATCAGGCAGCCGCACACGGCGAGCCAAAGAGTTGCCTGATGAGTACCGACCGCCGGTTGCCATCAGGCAACCGGGGGAAACCTCAAGTCTCCAATCGTTGAGAAGCCAACCGCCATGGACACAGCCATCATCTCAGGTCTTGCGGCGCTCTCCGGGTCGGCGATCGGCGGGTTCGCGTCGGTCGCCGCGGCCTGGGTGGCCCACCGCCATCAAGATCGACGGGAGCGCGTGGCCCTCAATACCACCCGGCGGGAACGCTTCTTCGCCGAATTCATCGATCAGGCGTCGCGGACATTTGCGGACGCCCTCGTCAGCCAGCTCGAAAGCCCCTCGAAGCTCGTGCCGCTTTACGCGACGATCGGAAAGCTCCGGCTGTTCGCATCGCCGCGGACCGTCCAGGCGGCCGACGACGTAATGGCACGGATCGTCGCGGCCTATTACAGCCCGCCCGTCAATCTCGAGAAGTACGAGAATCTCGACAAGGATGACTACGACGTTCTGCAGGCATTCATCGATGCGTGCCATGCGGACCTGAGCGCCGCGGCTTAGCTCCGCTGGCCGCATTCCAACCGTGATGGAGGCCACCTTCGACCTGGCGAAGGAAGGAGGAGCGACCCACGCGAATGGCGCAGAAATTGATGCGGAGGACGAGGCAGCATAAACAGGTGGTTCCGCCGATTGGCCCCCGGGCAAATCGACGGAACTCGTCACCGCTCTTCTGTCCCGTCGAAGCAGATCGATGATGCCGAGGCGATACCCAATTCTAACGGCTACACGACCAAGGTACTGATTGAGGTGTGGGGCATGAGATCGAGCGAGCAACTGGCGCTGTGCAAGCATGATATCGGCCCAGTAGCGCGATGAGCGACGAAACACGCTTCGCGCCATCGGCGCAGGGGCCGGACGGTCACTGGACCGAATGTCCGGATTGCGGGCTGTTGCAGATCCTGCCGGTTCCGATCGGCGGCCATCGTCGCCATTGCTGCCGATGCAACGCCTCCTTCGGTCATGGCGTGACCCGGACCGCCGCAGCGCCAGCCCTTGCTGCGACGGCGCTCGTGCTTTTCCCCTTGGCGACGCTCTTCCCGCTGATGGCAATCAGCCTTGGCGGCAA